>Ga0194113_10006287_pt1 | contig 15090 bp, 12 predicted proteins | sample TA2MahC200mmetaG_FD_146193 | JGI IMG/M metagenome (GOLD analysis project Ga0194113, IMG submission 146193) | Freshwater microbial communities from Lake Tanganyika, Tanzania - TA2015017 Mahale Deep Cast 200m | ecosystem: Environmental > Aquatic > Freshwater > Lake | place: Tanzania: Lake... | reverse complement strand
TCAGGCCTTGCCTTATTTTTTTTATCCTATCTAACTGAGCCAATCTTTTCGCCTTTTTAATTGATTTATCTTCCAGCAATTCAACATCTTTAAGGCTCACTATTGCAGCCTTTGGTTTGTTCTTTGACATAAGAACCACACGCTCTCCTTTAATAGCAACCGTATTAATAATTTCAGAAAAATTTTCCCTTGCTTTTCTTATATTGATCTTCATTGTAGTCATAGTGTACACATTTTTAAAATTTTATGTCAACAGGTTATCCCATTTCTTGAGGTTTTCTTCCCAATGATGATTTTCCTGTATAAATTTAAGTGCATCGTGAACTATTTTTTGTTTTGTCTGGGGAGCTTTTAATATGTTACGGATACATAATGCAAATTCTATATCGTTCTGCTCAACCTGTATGCATCCATTATATCCACTTAATCCCTGCACTGCCTCAGGCCTTGCGACGACAGGAACCCCTGCTGCCATTGCCTCAAGAACCTTATTCTGTAACCCGCGCGCTATCCGTAGCGGAGCGACAAAAATGTCAGCCATGCTCAGATAACTCCTCACATCCGGCACATATCCGGTCACGATGATATGAGGGTCTTTTTCAGAAAGCTCTTTTACTTTTTTTGAAGGTCTCCCACCAACAATATAAAATTTCGCATCAGGCAGCTCTTTCTTAACATGGGGCCATATATCAGATGAAAAGTAAAGAATGGCATCTTCATTGGGGAAATAGTCCATAGCACCTATAAAAACTATGTTCGAAGTGTTAGAATTGTTCGAGTCGTTCAATCGCGTCGCTTGTCGTAAATGTTCGAATTGTTCGATCGCTCCGCTTGTTTGATCGTTTCGAACATTTCGAACATTTTGATCATCTCGAACATCTTTAACGTCTTGGACATCTCGAACGCTTCGAACCTCTGTATAGTAGCTATAATCAACTCCGTTTGGTATGGAGATTATATTCGCCTCTGGGCAGAAGGATTTAAAAAGTTCTATTTCCTTTTCTGAGACAAACACACTCCAGTCAAAGGTAGTTCCTATTTTATTTTCATAATTCATCAATCTCTTCCATTCCCTTTTATAAATGAGTGAAAACGGGAATGGACTAAAACCGGCATATATCCTCCATTTGTCTGAGTCAACATCAACAAAGTCCATGATGAGACGTGGGCAATCACGAATGTTCAACTCGTTCGAGTTGTTCGAGATGTTCGAATTGTTTTGAGCAAGCGCAGCGATCGAACGTTTTGAACAGTTATTCTGACCTAACAAACGTAGTGATCGAACATCAAGAGCTTTGCTCTTAAAAACATACTCTGCCATTGGCGAAGAGAAACAGATTATTGCATCAATCTTATTCTCACCGAGTCTCTTATCAACTGCAGCCTGAAGTTGTCTTGAATAGAAATAGGGGACACCGAGAGGTTTATCTGTTAAGAGATAAGGGATAGATTTTATTTTCTGCCAGCGGGGTTTAATAATATCATAATCGAGGCCAACGCAATAGTCCTTCAGATCATTTAGATATATAACATCCCTTTCATTATCTATTAAGAAAGCGAGGAACAGGTTATGATCTTTTGAAAGGTACTTTATCTCATGAAAAGACCTTATCTTATCGCCTTTATTCGGCGGATAGGGGATACGGTGTGATATGAATAAGATGTTCAAATTGTTTACCTGTTCAAAATGTTCGAGTCGTTAGAGTTGTTCAAATTGTTTATCCGTTTAAAATGTTCGAAACGTTAGAACCGCCAGAACCTTTCTTTGATAGAGATTTATGTAATGCAAGTAGCTTAAAATAAAGTTCTTCAATGAGAGGTGTGTTTTCATCATGGTCTTTTTGCTTTATAAATCCTCTCATGAGGCCTATTTTTAAATTTGTTACTGTCTCTACCAGTGAACCAAGGGCAATTCTGATAAATTGAGAAAATTCTTTCTTACCCCGGATACTGCCCTCTGCAATATTTAATGGAACTGATGTTACAGATTTTTTGAGTTGTAGTGCCAAACCAAATTTTTCTTCATCCGGGTATTTTTTAGCTAAATCATAAACCTTATCAACTAATTCCATAGCTAATTTCCATACCTCAAGCTTTTCAAAATTAAATATCATAGCTTATGTTCGAATTATTATAGATGTTCGAAATGTCCAAAATGTTTGAGATGTTTGAGGCGTTTTGAACAAGCGAAGCGATTGAACACTTCGAACAGTTATCACAAGCGAAGAGATCAAACATCTCATGGGATTCCCCTTACGAGCTTGGGTCCGAGCCAGTTAGTCATGGTAAGTGGTAGTCTTTTCCAGATATTAATAAAGAGTTTATATTTTGGATTAACAGGGCTTACATTCGGCATATCTTTGGCTTTAACGAGGTAGTAGCAATAATTCAATTCCTCAGGTTCAAAACCCCAGTGACGTTTGAAATGATAGGGGCCTGTATCCTTTTTACTTCTTCCAAAGTCAAAGACCCTGTAACCTTTTTCACATCCATATCTCATCAGTTCCCAGTACATAAAGTCATTTGATGCATAATGGAAATATTCCCTCAATCCTCCACCATAGTATGGTATCACAATGTCCTTGAATACAAAGGTAAGCACACCTGCTACCATCTTTTCATCTTTCCAGACAGACAAAATAAAGGAATCTTTCAAGTTTTCCAATAAAGCCTTGAAAAAGGTAACAGGGTAAACAGGACTTCCCATGTCCCGTACATTTCTTGCATAGATGTCGTAAAATGTCTCAAGGTCTTCAATCCCTCCTACCTTTGAGCTCAATCCATTTTTCATGCCCTGTCGTATCATCCTTCTTTGTTTCCGTGGAATTGCATCAAAATTTTTATCAGAGGTGTCAAAAATCTGCCTCCGGAAAGTGACATAAAGGTTTTTGGATAACCAGTTACTATCGGTTAATTCCTTAATCCCGCTTAAATTACTAAACGGCTTCACCTGATATCGTAATTCGAGATAATCAACATCTATCTGTTTAGAAAGTGTTTCTGCAATATCCCTCAGCATATCATATGACTCTTTATCAGTAGCATATATCCCACCATAAACCCCGAAGGGAACAGAGACAAGGGCATGACCGAAAAGTCGGGATTTTATCTCAAAAAGGGGTAGTATTCCACAAATCTTTTCATCGTGCATTGCCATCCTATAATGTGACTTATGGCCAAAGGCATTCTCGACAGCATCTTTCCATCCTATGAGGTGGAATAAGGATGTGCCTTGCGAATCCATTACAAACGTATCCCATTCATTTCGATATTGGTCGTTATATGATTTTATATACATGTTAATCAGTTAGACCTACTTTATGCATAAAGTTTTGTTTAAAACACGGAGGATATAGATTCTTTTTATGAATTAGATAGGTTAAGCGTGTTTAATAATGACATTAACAATTCGCTCTGCTGCCTTGCCATCCCACAAGGGAGGGATTGAATATTCACATCTATGAGAATTTAATCGCTGCTGTGCTTCCCTGATGATTTTTCCCTTATCAGTACCTACTAAAACATTTGTTCCTGATGTTATGGTAACAGGTCTTTCGGTATTTTCCCTCAGAGTAATACATGGTATTCTGAGGACTGTTGTTTCTTCCTGAATGCCTCCTGAGTCTGTAAATACGATCCTTGATTCTTTCATCAACTTCAGGAAATCAATATATCCAAGGGGTTCAATTATGATGATACCTTTCAGACGATCTATCCCGAATTCGATTATTTTTTCTCTTGTACGTGGATGCACAGGGAAGATAATAGGAAGGTCCCTATCTATCTCTTTGAGTGCATCGAGAATGTTCTTGAGGTTTTCTCTGTTGTCCACATTTGACGGCCTGTGTAAAGTAACTACCCCGTATTCATGAGGTTTTATATCAAGTTGTTCAAGTATCGTTGAATGATCGGATTTTTCTTTGTGCTTAAGTAATGTGTCAATCATGACATTACCGACAAAATATATCTTATCCTTTGCAATACCTTCACGTATAAGGTTTTCTTCAGCACCCTGTTCAGTGGTAAAGAGCAGGTCAGATATAGCATCCGTGAGTACACGGTTAATCTCCTCGGGCATACTCCTGTCAAAACTTCTCAGACCGGCTTCTACATGGATTATCTTCATTTCCAACTTGGACGCCACAAGTGCACCGGCAAAAGTGGAGTTGACATCACCTACTACCAATACAAAATCTGGCCTTTCTTGCAGAACCACAGGTTCGAGCCTTTTTATAATTTCGGCTGTCTGATACGCATGGGAGCCTGAACCGACCTCAAGGTTATAGGCAGGTCTCGGTATTTCAAGTTCATCAAAAAACAGTTTCGACATCTTTTCATCATAATGCTGGCCTGTATGGACAATAACATGATCAATCAACGGTAATTCCTTCTGCTCATTATACCTATCTATTGCCTTCGCAAGAGACGCAACCTTCATGAAATTTGGTCTTGCGCCAACTACACTCAGTATTTTCAAATTAGTTGCAGACATTACAGATGACATCCTTCATAGGGACAAAATGAAAATTTTGCAAGAGTGCACTTATTTTACCCATGGTCTTATCAAGGTTGAAATAATGTCTAAATCTTGTTTTTAAACCAGCTTTTATTCTTGGCTGTTCAGGATCAATCTCCCATGGATGAAAATAGATGACCACAGGTTGACCTTCCTTTTCATTTATATGGCTGATTGCCTTCTTTATAAAATATACCGGGAACAGTCTTAGATAGCCTCCACCTGCTACGGGGATTCTGTATTGAATATTGAATTTCTTAATTTCGAGGGTTGACATGGGGAACTCCTTGATTATACCTGTTGGTCTCCTGATTTCATGTAGAAATCTATGAGCATTTGGCATACCGTAAACATCGTGTAACACTGGGAATATGCTGGAGTCGCATGTGAATCCTTCTTCAATTAAAATATCAAGCGCCCAAAGGGAATTCTTTGTAATTGAGTAACTTGTTGCCCTGTAGCTGTTGATTTCATTCCCGCAGATGTCCTCGAGTAACATCTTCGATTTTCGTAAATCCTTCCTGAAGTTTTCAGAGCCAATATTATAGACAAGCCTGTGTCCATATCCATGACATGCTATTTCATGTCCCCTTTTTTGGATTTCCTTAACAAGGTAGGGACTTTTTTCAGCGACCCAGCCCAGTATGAAAAATGTTGCCTTTACAGAAAACTCATCTAAGAGATCAAGAATCCTTAACGTATTATCTATAACCCTGAGGGGATAATGATCCCAGTCCTCTGTCCTGATATAACGTTCAAAGGCAGTTACATGAAAGTAATCTTCGACATCAATGGTCAGAGCATTTAACATGTTTGTGAATTGTTTGATTATTGGTTCTTGGAATTGAAGTATTGTATCAAGAGATTCTGGCCAGGGTTATGGACTGTCTTTCCATAAAACCGTTCTATCCTTACCCTCTTTCTTTCCCCTGTAGAGTGCCCTGTCAGCATTATTTATCAAATCCTTACTGTCTTTCCCATCGTATGGGAAAGCAGCTACTCCGATGCTGATTGTTATAGCATCCCTTGGAAAGTTCTTCCATGTGTGTGGTAATCGTTCCTTTATGGATATTCGTATCCTTTCAGCAACCATGAATGCCTCTTCTTTATCTGTCTGGGGCATAATGACTGCAAATTCTTCACCGCCAAATCTTGCTATGATATCAATAACGCGTAAACTCTCCTTCGCAATATTCGCAATATTCTTTAATATCTCGTCACCTGCGAGATGACCTTCTGTGTCATTGTAGAGTTTAAAATCATCTATATCTATCATAGCGAGTGAAAAGCTCAGGTTATGACGCTCTGAACGCTGGAGCTCTTCAAAAAACCTCTCTTCAAAATACCGTCTGTTAAAAAGACCTGTGAGAGAATCTGTAACGGATAACTCCCTGAGGTAGTCTGCAAGGTTGTAATATATCGACCTTTCGAGCGCAATAGATGCATACGATGCAAAGGAACGAAGCAAGGCAATGTCCTCTTCTGAAAATATCTCTCCGGTGATCTTATCGGATATATTGAGCACCCCTATGATCTTTTCTCCTATCTTGAGAGGAATGCTCATAAAGGAACCTGTCTTGTAATTTGGCCTCTTCTTGAAAGGTACCTGTTCATTTTTATCAATATCATCAACAATGAGTGGCGTTCCATCCTGAAATACCCTGCCTGCAATTCCTTCACCTGGCTTGATCTTTATCTCCCTCATGAGTCTTTTGTTGATACCTTTTGCAGCCTTTATCGTAAGACAGTTTGTTTTATCATCCTCCATAAGCATGAGAGATCCCCGCTCTGCATCTGCTAAATGTACCGAAGTATCAACGATTGTATCGTAAAGCATCTCCGGTTCTTTTATTTTATTAAGGTGTGTTGCAGCCATATTTAACATATCAATTTCATTGATGCGTTTATTATAGATATCCTGTACTTCTATAAGCCTGAACATTAGGCCTGCAACCCTGCACAGTTCTGAAATAATATCTGCGTCCTCACGAGAGATATGGGAGTTAAAGATGCACAGGAGCCCTGCTACATCGTCTTTTGAAATGATAGGAATTGCATATAGGGAAGTAACCTCGTCATTAAATCCCAACCGCAGGATATCCAGCATACTCTCTGAGTAGAGCGGCTGTTGATGTTTAACAATCTCTGACATAATGCCCTCAATCTTTATTGAGTGTGATTGCAGATATCCTTTCAGCCTTCCTGCTGTCTTGAGCGGACTAAATGTATCATTCCGACGTATCAGGACAGAAACACTATCTGCATTGAAAAGGAAAATAAGGATATCTGTCAGGATCTCACAGACTCCTTCTGCCTGTTTATCTACATCTATATCGGATATAAGGGTGAGGATGGTTTTTATCAATCGAAATCTTCTTTTATTCAAAGAACTCTCAGAACCACAACTGAGGAAAATATTGAGCAGTGCCTGGATTTGTCGTGCAGTCTCCTGTATGACTTTATAATCCCTGATGACAATATCCTGAGACCATGAATGGAATTGCTCAGGAGGTAGACCATAAGACTCACCATGTCGAAAATAAAATTCACGAAACTCGTCTAAAGAAAGGTATATACCGCCCCCTGTGACAACAAAATTTACATTATCAAAGTAGAGTGGTATGAAAAACTGATATTGCCCTGCCGGCCCCTTATAGAGAGAAATATCTCTTCTGTGAATCACCTTTTGAATGCCATCCTTTAAAAACTTGTTATATTCATCTTTGCCCTGGGAAGATTCCTGAATAGCTGAAAGGAATCTGTTTTCGATAGTTTGTGTATGGACAACGTTACCATTTTCGCCGTAGAGAGAAAGCGAAAAGCCTGTCAGCTTTGAAAGATATTGAAGGAAAGAAGACATATTGTTTGACTCTACCATTTCCATATTTTACCATTAATCATGCATATCTCAATTTGAAATTGTAAACATTTACTATAGTCAACGCACTAAGTGCTGTTACATTGTCATTGCGAGCCCGAAGGGCGTGGCAATCTCATTCACTTGAGATTGCTTCGTCGCTCTGCTCCTCGCAATGACACTTCATTTAATGCGTTTGTATTAATAAGACCATAAGTAAAACCACATCCTTCTGATGATTTCTGTCATTGCGGCTTGTCCGCAATCCTTCTGGCTTGTCCAGAATCGTTCAGAAAGATTCCCGACAAGCGGGAATGACATATAACATAACCTTACTTATGAACTCCTTAGTGAAGCTCCCCGACTAAAAGTCGGAGAGCTTCCATGCAAGGAAAATATTTTCATATAGCTGGCTTTCATCTCCGACTGAGAGTCGGAGCTTTCAGCCAGCATTCATGTAAACAGGCTACCGCCATTCAGGTACTTTTTTATGAACCTGTTATGGTGTTGAAAACTGAAATGTACATTTTTCATAAACGCCTGTCCTGCTTACAGGCCAGAATTCAGCTTCGTTTACAGCCTCTCTGAGGAGATTCCCTTCATATTCTGTTCGAACAGATACCTGATATTGTCTTCCCTCTTCTTCAGGACTTCTTCCTTTTCCATAAGCTCATATTCTTTTCTGAGCAGTTCTTCCTCTTTTTTCTTGAGTTCTGCATCTTTGACGGATAAAAGTTTCTTCGTTTCATCAAACCCAATGAATCCCTTTATACCCTGGACTGCTGTTTCAAGATTCTGGAGTCTGAAATGAATACTTGATAATGCCTTTCTTATCTTCTTGGATATATCATCCTGTTTGGGAGGCTCTTCAATTTTTATAGCAGCAGCTCTCTTTTCAGGTCTCTCATTCGCAAAGTCACTGATTATACCCTTGATGAGCTCCATATCAATCGTCTTTTTCCCATCCACAAATGCTGCCAGGAGTGCAAAATCACACAGTATATTAATGAGCCTCGGTATCCCCTTACTGAAATCGTAAATAGCATCCATAACTCCTTCTTCGAACTTCACACCATCCTCATTCCCAGCAACTTTCAGCCTGTGCTTTATATACGCCTCTGTCTCTTCTCTATTGAGGGGGCCGATGTGTGTGTTGGTTGTTATCCGCTGTCTCAATTGTTCAAGCTCAGGCCTGCTGAGCGTTATGTTCAGTTCCGGCTGGCCTACGAGTATTATCTGGAGCAGTTTGGACTTGTCAGTCTCAAGATTGGAAAGAAGTCGTATCTCTTCGAGGAGCTCAGATGACAAATTCTGTGCCTCATCTATGATGATCATAGATCGTGATCCCTGGGCATATTGATCTATGAGGAAACTCGTAAGCTCACTCAGCATCTGCGTCTTATCCTTGCCTTTTGTATCAATACCAAAGTCCTCGTTGATCATTGAGATGAGCTGCTCAGATGACACACGGGTATTGTTAATCCTTGCAAGCTTAATACCTTCCTTGAGCGATTTCATCATACTTCTGATTATGGTAGTCTTCCCTGCCCCGATTTCACCTGTAACAAGAATAAACCCAGCATTATCTTGAATCCCATAATTGAGGTACGTCAATGCTCGTTTATGAACACTGCTCATAAACAAAAATTCAGGGTCAGGAGTCAGTTGAAATGGTTTGCATTGAAAGCCAAAAAATGATGTATACATATCTACCTCACAGTGATGTTCTAATCTGGGCCATTACAAAATTATCTATGTAATCGCTCATACTTTTCTTATAGTCTTCCTTCGTATAGGTATAACTTGTGCTAACGGTTGTCTTATCAGTTAGACGATAATTGATACCCCCGGAAGCGCCATATAATTTTTTCCTCTCTCCCTCGGGAAGGAATTTATCCTGCTCGTGCCTTCCTGAAATACTGAGTGTCAGCCTGAAGGTAGGTTTGTATTCAAAGCCAATTGATCCGCCAATGGCATCATCTTTACGTTCCACCTCGGAGTATTTTTCCTTCCGATGGAACATATTTCCATTTACTGACAATGCCCTGCCATACTTTACAGATAGATTTTCTGTCTGGCTTTTTATTAAGCCATAGAGTGGTGAGTTCGTAAATGAACTGCTAAATCTCGCTTCAATCTGTCCTGCTTCAGAAAAACGGTAGCTTAGTCCCGTCTTATAGAAAATGCTATCTTCATCTCGACCATGGAAATAATTAATCCATCGGTAACCTACTGTTCCATCCAATACTGTTTTTGGACTTGTGCTATAGGATACTCCGAAAAATAAGGCTGTTTGATCATTATTCTGGTCATTCTTGTGCTCTGTATAAGGCCTGTCAGCCGTATATTCTCCTCCCAGTGAGGCATTAAGCATGGAACTGAATACATGTCTTATATTTGCAAAGCCTGTATGCATCTGCCTATCGGTGCCATCTCTTTCATACCAGATGTTTGTATATCTATAACCAGCAGAAAAGGTATTTGAAGCGCTGATTGCATATCTCATGTATGGAGATATATTGAGTGTATTTGAGTCTGTCCTGTTTCTCTCGAGATTACTTTCTGTAGAAGGTTCCCTTGTCTCCAGTACTACACTTGTATAAGTATCTGAGATATCAAGATAGAGGAAATTCTTTATCATATTAATTTTTGATATCAGGGTCAGACTGTGGGATGTGTCACTTTCCCCCCTTTTTGAGTAGTACCACCAGTTAAGCGTATAATCCGAGGTAAAATCCAATATGGGTGTTCTGTAATAAAGGCTTACAGAAGGCATAACCCTGGTTATATAATCGTCAACCCTGTTATCTTTCCTAAGATAAATATTATCGTCATACTCCTCCCTTACGACAATGGAAGGATTGAGTGAAAATTCAGCCCCTTCCGATTCTGAGAGATTAAAAATGATGTAAAGAAGTGTGGCTATTGATAAAATCCAGATAGCGTTAGGATTTTTTTTCAGCATTCCCTTTGTCTTCACTTTTCGGCTTTTTAAAATATCCTTCTTTCCCATATCCGTAATGGTAATAGTATGATGGGTAAACGCTCTTTGCAAGATCATGGGGAACATTATTGAACACAATACCGAGGATATTTATACCCTTCATGAGAGAAATCGCCTGTTCTACAGTATTCTCAGATGTACGGACTGCCTGGATTACAAAAACTATACCATCCATGTAACCGCCAAGCGAAAGGGAATCTGCTGCAACAAGTACCGGTGATGAATCAAAGATTATGTATCTGTCTTTGTACCTTAATTTTAATTCCTGTACGAGCCTTTTCATTTTGTCAGATGAGATTAGTTCTGCTGGATTTTCCGGTGGTTCTCCTCCAGGCAAAAATACAAGTTTCCCTATGCCAGTCTTAATGAATATATCTGAGAGCTTTACCTTATCGGTAAGATAATCACTAAGGCCATATTTTGCTTCAATACCAAAATATTTGTGTATGGTAGGATTTCTTAAATCAGTATCTACAAGAAGAACTGTATGATCAATCTCTTTTGCAATAGCTATTGCAAGGTTTATTGCTGTTACAGTTTTCCCCTCGCTGACATCAGAGCTTGTAACCATTATGGTGTTAAGGAAATCGTTTTTGGTAGCGTTGAGAATCCTTACGCGCAGTTTCTTATATTGTTCAGCCGTAGAGGAATAAGGATCTGTTATAGAGACTAAATGTCTATTTATAGCTTTTATATCAATTATAGGCTCTCCAACCTCAAACTTTGGCAAAGGGGGCTGACTAACACCTGTATCTGCTTCTACAGGGGCAGTATCTTTTACCGTTTCCCTCATTTTTACAGCCTTTTCTAATGCCTGCTCTATTCTGCTCATTAAAATTCCTCCACCTAAAATTTAATAATACTAATTCCCTTATATCTAAAGAGAACTTCTTTAACCAGCAACAAAATAATAACAAAAAGATAAGCACCGGCAGCAGTGAAAACCTTTTTGTTGAGTTTTTTCTCAGAAAGTTCATCTTCCTCTGTAACTATTTTTGGAATTGTGACAAGTACAGGTAATTTTAATCGTGCTTCTATAGAAGTACTGTCTTTGAAAGAATGGTCAAGATATTCAAAGCCGAAGACGGCACCTATTCCTGCGCCAACACCTAAAACTATTCCTAATAATATCATCACAATCCTGTCAGGTTTAACTGGTAAAAGTGGAAGGACAGCCGGATCTACAACCCTGAAAGTTGTGGTCTTGTCAGTCAGCTCGAGGTCTTTAGAAAGTCTAGCACTTTCAAGTTTCTGTAAAAGCTCATCGTAGATTTTCTGAAATACATTTCTATCCCTTTGAATCCTTGCCCATTCCTCCTGTTCCTTAGGCATACGTCCTAATATCCCCTGTGCAGCCTGTTGTTGCCTTGAAAGTTCTGATGACCTTCCCTTTAGAGATTCAATCTCGGCACTTGTCGTTGTTAGCTGTTCCCTTAACTGCTGGTAAATAGGATTCATCATAGATGTCTGAGAGCCTGCCCCGTCACCTGGTGCATCTTTTGCCTGGGCTATCCTTTTCTTCAGCTCCTCTATCTCTCTCTTTACCTTTACTACCTCGGGATAGTCCTCTGTGTATCTCGTCATGAGAAGCGAAAGCTGGTTGTTCAGATGGGTTAACCTTGCTTGCTGGGGTGAGTCATCCTTTGTGACGAAGGCAACAGTAAGTTCTTTTTCATTTGTCAACTGCCTCTGGAGATTATCCCTCATCATGACGAGTTCTTTCAACCTGATGTCTGCTTCTGTTTTTGCCTTCTGGAAGCCTTCTATTTTTTCAAAAAGCGCATTTTCACTCTGTGGAATCAGATGTGGATTCTTCTTCCTGAATTCAGTAATGACAGAATCAGATTCTTCGAGTTTTTTCTTGTATTCCATAAGCTGACTTTGTATAAACTCATGTGTATCATGTACATCGGTCCTTCTGTAACCCAGATTTTCCTCTATGTACTCTCCCACAAGGGTATTGACTATATCCCTTACTGTTTTCGGTTCTTTTCCACTATATGAAATAATAAATAGATCCGTTTCATGAACACCTTTTACTTTTACATCTATGTTTTTTCTTATCCTATCTATAAGTTCCTCGTATTGATTTGGATTTTTTGCCTGTGCATCCATTCCAAGTTTTTTTATAACCCGTTCTATTATGTTTCTGGTAGTAATGCCATATTTAAGATTTCGCAGTCTGTCTTCTAAGTTGCCAGTTACTCCAACCCCCTTTAAAAGTGGGTTGATAAAATGGCTCCTTTCAATAAAGACTATGGAATTTGCCTCATAGGTCTTTGGCAGAAAAAAACTTCCCCATGTGAATAATGAAAGCACTGCGATTGCAGTGGCAAGGGCTAAATATTTTCTCCTCTGTATTGTCGACCAGTATTGTTTTAGATCAAAATTTGAAGATTTACCTTCTGGCATAAAAATCCCCCCCTAAAATATCCCGGTTTTAACTACTATCATATCTCCAGGCCGCAAAGGTACATCTTTGCTGATATCACCATCCTTTATGACATCTTTAAGCCTCACCTCTATATTTTTAACCTCATTAGTTTCTTTTCTCACAATTATCACATCATTCTGCTTCGCGAACTCTGTGAAGCCGCCAGCATTTAATATAGCGTCAAGGGCAGTCATACCCTCCTTGTATTGTATTATACCCGGAGCTTTTACGGCTCCTACAACTTTGATACGCTTTTCGAAATTATCAGGAATAAAAATGATATCGTTAGGCATGAGAGGAATGTCCTGAGATACGTCGCCTTTAACGACAAGTTTATAGAGATCAATCCTCAGTTTTCTACCATCCCTCATAACATATGAATTATTAATGTCAGCATTTTTAAGAGAGCCGACCTGTGCAAATAACTGCATAACTGTCGTATTCCTCTTCAAAGTCACTGCGCCTCCTGGTACGCCTTCACCAAATATATACACTTTAAAGCTGTTGACAGCCGTTACTACTACACTTACATTTGGACTCTTCACAAACCGTTCAAGTTCTTTTTCTATCGTTTCTTTTAGTTCTTTTGGTGTAGCTCCTGTAGCCCTGACATCTCCTACAAGGGGAACGGAGATCATACCATCAGGCCTTACAGGCACCTGAACGCTTAGTTCGGGGCTGCCCCAGACTAATATATTGAGCATATCCTCATCTCCAATCACATATCCCTGACCGTTAGCCATTTCGTAGAATTGACAAATGATTAAAATCGGAATAATCAAAAAAAATAATAGATATTTGAAATTTGAATTTTGAATTTTGAATTTTGAATTCTTCATCTTACCTTGCTCCTTTACCAAAGAGTATTACTCTGATTGTTTCAATGACTATCAGTATATCGAGGAATAGAGACATATTTTTAATATAATAAAGCTCATATCGCAGTTTTTCGATTGCATCCTCTACGGATGAACCGTAAGCATAACGTACCTGTGCCCAGCCCGTTATCCCTGGCTTTACAGAATGACGATTTGAGTAGTAAGGAATCTGTTTCTTGAGCTCATTGATGAAAAATTCTCTTTCAGGTCTTGGCCCTACAAAACTCATCTCCCCTTTTAATACATTTATCATCTGAGGAATTTCGTCAAATCTGGTCTTTCTCAGGATTTTTCCAATCCTGGTGACACGTTTGTCTTTACACTGTGCCCATACAGGTCCTGTATCCTTTTCTGCATTATTGACCATTGTCCTGAATTTATAGACAATGAATTTTTTCTCATTTTCTCCTACCCTTTCCTGTTTTAAAAATATCGGTCCCTTTGAGTCGAGTTTAATAATTGTTGCAACAATCAACAAAATCGGAGAAAGGATTATAAGTCCAGAGAATGAAAAGATTATGTCAAAAACCCTCTTTACGGATTTATAAAAAACTGATTCCTTGAAACCGTCAGAGAAGATAAACCAGCTCGGCTTTGTCTCTTCTATGAGCAGCTTTCCGGTAAGCTGCTCATAAAATGTAGGGGCATCCACAACCTCTATACCCCTTAATTTACAGTCAAGGAGTGTCTGTAAGGGGAAAACCCCTCTTCTTTCATTGAGGGATACCACTATCTTCTTTACATCTTCCCTTTCTACGATCCGTGTGAGATTATCCACCCTTCCGAGCACCTGTGATAAGGGAACAAAGAGAGGTTCATTTGCGCAATAAATAAAACCAGAGAGGTTATAAACCTTAAGAGTACCATTTGTTACAAGGTCTCCGAGACTTTTCGCGAGAGGTCCTGTACCAAGTATCAGTACCTTTTTGATAGCAACGGGAAATTCAGAGAAGTATTCCATAAAAAAACGCCAGAGTGTAAGGCCAATAGCAGCAGAAATAAAAGAAAGGAGAAATATTCCCCTTCCAAACATGACATAGGGCAGGAAGTAATACATGGTCGCCAGAACCGGTAATGTAAGAAAGAGAGAAAATAGGATCCTTGTAAACAGTTCTTTTCTTCCCCTTTTCCCATTCAGACGGTAAAGGTCCATAAGAAAGAGGGAACATATGAACGGAGACACAAAGACAATCATCTTTGTCAAAGACATCTCATGAATCATGATAGACTCTAAGTTACCAGTTAAAAACCTTACCCTTATTGCAGTAACGACTGAAAGGATAATGACCGTTATATCACCAATAAAGAGGGCAAGTAACCTTAGCGATATGTAATGTCTGAAGAGTCTTAACATAACACCCTTACTGGCTCAGTCCTTTTAGAATCTTTTTTGCCTCTTCA
>Ga0194113_10006280_pt1 | contig 15107 bp, 9 predicted proteins | sample TA2MahC200mmetaG_FD_146193 | JGI IMG/M metagenome (GOLD analysis project Ga0194113, IMG submission 146193) | Freshwater microbial communities from Lake Tanganyika, Tanzania - TA2015017 Mahale Deep Cast 200m | ecosystem: Environmental > Aquatic > Freshwater > Lake | place: Tanzania: Lake... | reverse complement strand
GTTCGCCACATCCGGGCCGCCATCGCGGAGCAGCAGACGTTTGCCGGCCGATCGGACTTCCGCCAGGAAGTGGACATGTCGGCCTTGTTGGACGAGGTCCTGCGACTTAATGAGGAGCCGTTACGGGCGGCGGAGGTCCAGGTGGCCATCGAGATGCCGCCGCTGCCCGAACTGCAGTTGAACAAGAGCAAGATGTCCCAGGTGTTGGTCAATCTGGTTCGCAACGCCGTTCAATCGATGCAGGGCCAGAGTTCCGACGCGCGTCGTCTCACGATCGCCGTGCGGGCCGTGGAGGACGGCGGGGTCGAAATCGAAGTCCGCGACACGGGCGTGGGGTTTGACGACGACGTGCGGTCGAAGCTGTTCACGCACGGGTTCACGACCAAACCCGAAGGGAATGGATTCGGACTGCATTACTGCGCCAACGCCGTGCGAGAAGCGGGCGGGTACATCACGGCGCAGAGTCCTGGACCGGGGCAGGGTGCGACATTCCGCATCGGGTTGCCCCACGTGATACCTGCTCCACTGGCCACGTCGTCGTAAACACTATCCGTCTATCCGAGTATTCTCCATGTCGACACCGAGCACCACGCACCGCATTCTGCTGGTCGACGACAATCCGTCGATCCACGAAGACATCCAGAAGATTCTCCATTCACAGGACGACGACCCGTTGGCGTCGGCCGAAGCGGAGCTGTTTGGCGACGCTCCGGCGGCCAGTGACGCGGCGTCGCCCCAGGTGCGGTTCGAACTGCAATCGGCTCTGCAGGGGCAACAGGCACTGGCGATGGTCGAAGAGTCGCTGCGCGGCGGCCAACGGTTCAGCATGGCGTTTGTCGACGTGCGCATGCCGCCGGGTTGGAACGGCATCGAGACGATCCAGCATCTGTGGCGGGCGGACCCCGACCTGGAAGTGGTGATCTGCACCGCGTATTCGGACTTCTCCTGGCGCGAGATCGTCGCGCAGCTCGGGCACACGGACCGTTTTCTGATTCTCAAGAAACCGTTTGAAGCGGTGGAAGTGCGACAGTTGGCCATGACGTTGACGGCCAAGGCGGCACTGCGGCGGGCGCAGGCCCAACAGCTTGACAACCTGGAGCGGGCGGTGGAGGAGCGATCGGTGGACTTACGCGCCGCCAAGGAGGCTGCCGAGAAGGCGAGTTGTGCCAAGAGCGAGTTCCTGGCCAACATGAGCCACGAGATCCGCACGCCGCTTAATGGCATCGTGGGCATGCTCGAACTGCTCGCCACCACGCAGTTGAGCGATACCCAACAACGTTACGTGCGGGGCGCTCAGACCTCCGTCGATTGCCTGCTGAGCTTGATCAACGACGTTCTCGACTTCTCCAAGATTGAGGCGGGAAAGATCGAACTGGATCCGCTCGAATTCGACTTGCGGCTGTTGTTGGAGGACGTGACGGAGATGATGGCCCCCAAGGCCCAGCAGAAGGGCCTGGAGATCTGCTGCGACTTGCATGACGACTTGCCCGCGAAAGTGGTCGGCGACGCCGATCGGCTGCGCCAAGTGCTGCTCAACTTGGCCTCCAACGCGGTGAAGTTCACGGAGCGGGGCCACGTGGTGGTTCGCGCTCGCATGCTCGAGTTGAGCGGCGATGATCTGTGCGTGCGCGTCGAGGTCGCGGACACGGGCATCGGCATTCCGGAAGAACATCGCCACCGGTTGTTCCGGCTGTTCTCACAAGTCGACGCCTCGACCACTCGTCGTTTCGGCGGGACGGGTTTGGGGTTGGCCCTCTGCAAGCGACTCGTGGAACTGTTTGGCGGCGAGATCGGCGTCGACAGCCAGGCCGGCGTGGGCTCCACGTTCTGGTTCACCGTTCGGTTGCAGCCCGCGACGAACCGCGCGGAATCGGATATCGTGCCGCCGAACCTCGGTCAGCTTCGCGTGCTGGTGGTCGATGACAACGCCACCAACCTGGAAATCGTCCGCTCGCACTTGCGGCGTTGGGGCATCGCCTGTCACGTCTCGGATTACGCGCCGGCGGCCCTGCTGGAACTGAAGGCCGCCGCACGGGAACAACGCGCCTACGGCTTGGCCATCCTGGACATGCAAATGCCCGACATGGACGGTGCTGACCTCGTGCGGCAGATTCGTGGCACGCCCGAGATTGCGAGTATTCCTCTCATCATGCTGACGTCCATTGGTGAAGATTTGCAGCGCGAGCAGTTGGCCGTCTGGGGGCTGTCCGCCTACATGCACAAACCGATCCGGCAATCGCGTCTCTTCGACGCCGTGATGACCGCCAGTTGCCAGGACCTGCCGAGACGCGTTTCGTTGAGCGACACGGCTTGCTCCCCGCCGGCCGATGCCGCGTCAGCGGCTGGCCTCTGCGTGCTGGTGGCCGAGGACAATGACATCAATCAGGCGGTGATTGGCGAGTTGCTGACCCGACTCGGATTCAATTGCACCTTGGTCAACAACGGCCAGCAAGCCGTGGAACGAGCGGCGACACGTGGATACGACGTGCTGCTGATGGACTGCCAGATGCCGGTGCTCGACGGCTTTGCCGCCACGCAGGTGATCCGTCGCGGCGAACGGACGGCCGGTGGATACTGTCGCGACGGCGGTCGTCTGCCCGTCGTCGCCTTGACGGCCAGCGCCGTATCCGGCGACCGCGAGAATTGCCTGCGGGCCGGCATGGACGATTACCTTTCCAAGCCCGTGGACCGCAAAGCGTTGCTGGCCGTGCTCCAGCGCTGGTTGCCTGCCGGCAAGAACGCGACCGATGCGACCCCAGTCGCGGCTGACGCGGCAGCCCAGACATGTTCGAGCCCGCAGTCAAGTCAGGATTGCTTTGACCAGCACGAGTTCCTCGAACGCTGCTTTGGCGACGCTCAAATGGCGCTCAAGCTGCTCGACATGTTCGCGGACCTCGCGGAAGCCAATTTGATTTCCATCGACCAGGCCGTCGAGCGGCGGGATCACGCCAGGCTGGCGAAGATCGCACACACGCTCAAAGGCGTCGCGGGCAACTTGTCCGCCAACGCCCTGCGCGATCTGACGGCACAGATTGACCGAGAGTACAAAAAGGCGAACTTCGACGCCGATTCCTTGATCGACGACGTGGTCGCCATGCGGAGCGAAGTGACGCGTTGCCTGGGTGCCTTGCCGCCGTTGCGTTCGTCACTGCAAGGCCATGTCGCGACAACCGCGGCGGAGTGAACCAAACACGGCGTTGCCAGTCATCGCCGGGAGAGAACACACCATGAACAGCAGTGCCGACAACGTGACGTCGTCACCCGTCACGGACGTATCCCTGGAAAGCGTGATGCCTCCGGTCCCCGCGGCCGGTGGCGTGATTTCCCCGGGGGCCGAACTCGTCAGCTTCGCGGCGGCACGCCCGGCGGGAGGCGTCATCGATGTCGATTCCGCCCGCATCCTGGTCATCGACGACGAACCGATCAATGCCACGATCCTCGAGAACAGCCTTCGTCACGCCGGCTATCGCAAGGTGATGACTCATACCAACGCGCTGACGGCATTGAACGCGATTGCCACCCGGCGCCCCGATGTGGTCCTCTGCGACGTCTGCATGCCGGTGTCCGGCATGGAGATCCTCCGCCAAGTCGTGGCGGATCCCGTCCTGCGGCAGATCCCGATGATCATGGTGACCGCCTCGGACGACGAATCGTTGCGGTCCGAGGCGCTGGAACTGGGGGCCACGGATCTCCTGTCCAAACCGGTGCGCGTTACCGAACTGCTGCCGCGCGTTCGCAACGCGTTGCTCGTCAAGTCGCACTTCACGCACTTGCAGAGCTACAGCCAGGAGTTGGAACGACAGGTCCGCCAGCGTACCGCGGAATTGCTGGCTTCCCGCACGGAACTTGTCTACTGCCTCGCCCGCCTGGCGGAATACCGCGACAACGAAACGGGGCGGCACGTGATCCGAGTCGGCAGGTACTCCGGATTGTTGGCCCGCAAACTGGGCCTGGACGAGAGCACGGCCGAACTGATTGAATACGCGGCTCCCTTGCACGACATCGGGAAGATCGGCATCCCCGACGCCATCTTGCTCAAGGAAGGGAAACTCACTCCCGAGGAATTCGAAATTGTCCAACGGCACGTGGCACTCGGCAAGCGCACGTTCGAACCCCTTTCGACCCATGAGATGCGCGCGTTCCGGTCGCACACGATTCTGGGTGAAATGATGGTCAACATCCCGTCCTCGCCGCTGCTCGCGATGGCGGCCCAGATCGCGCTGACTCACCACGAACGTTGGGACGGAAACGGCTATCCGATCGGCCTGGCCGGCGAGGACATTCCTCTCTGCGGCCGAATCGTCGCGGTGGCCGACGTGTTCGACGCGTTGAGCAACAAGCGTCCGTATAAGCCGGCGTTTCCGATTGACAAGTGCTTCGAAATCCTGGCTGACGAGGCGGGCGCGCAGTTCGACCCGAACGTTGTCGCCGTGTTCGGGGCCATGCGCGATGAAATCGTGCGGATCCGGATCGCGCTGGCGGACATTGACTAGGCATCTTCGCGAATGGAACTGAGTTCGACCTGCAACGACGCACCATGACGACAACCAATGAGACGCCCGAAGCACACTCGGTCCTCGTGGACGCGGGGTACTCGTCGGAACAATACGTGCCCTCACGAGTCGACCGCGACGCGCCCATCGACGCGCTGTTGCACGATCTCTCCCGCCGTCTGGCGGAGTTGAGAGGACACGCGCAGCCAGAGAACCCGGCTTCCCCAGGCGCGCTCGTCAGCCAGGTCGACGTCTGCTCCGCCCTGATCAACCTGATCGACACAAAGGCCAGCGAGACGCGCCAGCGATTGGCCAGGGCCGAGTCGTTGATTCATGAACAAACGCTGCAACTTCAAGCGCGCGTGGCTGAATCCCAGACGGACGGCTTGACGGGCATAGCAAACCGGCGGTCCTTCGACCGGCAGTTGCACGAGCGATGCGCGGCGTCGCGCGTCAGTCGCTGTCCGACTTCTGTCGTGCTGATCGACATCGACCACTTCAAGAACATCAACGACACCTACGGTCATCATGTCGGTGACGCGGTGCTGCGGGGATTGGCGAGCCTGTTCCGAGACCGGCTGCCACCGGGCACGTTGCTCGCCCGCTACGGCGGCGAGGAGTTCGTGATTGCGCTGCACGGCACGTTCCTCGATCACGTGGTTCAATTGGCGGAAGAGCTGCGGAGCCAGGTCTGCCGGACGCGATTCCGCCACGAGAACCAGAATCTCCTGTTGACGATAAGCTGCGGCCTGGCCCAACTGGATCCGAGCGAGAACCCCGGGCGGCTCGTGCAGCGCGCGGATACTGCGATGTACGCCGCGAAGCAGGCCGGGCGCAATCGCACGTTCTGGCACGATGGCCAGGAACTGCATCTTGCCACCTGCCACGAGGACGACCCACCGCACGCGGTTCGTTCGGAGGACCGAGACCTCGCGTGCCCCGTCGTCGACCTGAACACCTGCGACGAATGGTGGACGGCCAGCCCGCTGAATTCGGGTGCGCAATCCGCATCGGCGCTCTTCTCCAAGTCGGCGCGCGCGAACTGGTGCGACGGGGCCATGTTGTTCTGGTATGTCCGTCAGCGGATCGAAGAGCTGAAACACGGTGGCGACGCGTTCTGCGTGCTGGCCCTGGACGTCGATAACGCCCAGCACATCACGCGGCGATTCGGCCTCGTCGCGCTGCATTTCATGATGCGCGCCCAGATGTTGCATCTGGACGCGACGCTGCGCGACATGGACGTCGTGGCGCGCACGTCACATTCCCGGATCATCGCCATTCTGCCGCGGTTGACGCTCGAAAGGGTGGCACCCGTGCTGGCGCGCCTGCGCGATACGATGGACCGTTTCACCTACCCCACGGCTACCGACCTGCTGGAATACTCGATCTCCGCGGGTGTGACGGAGGCAGCCGGATTCGATGACGCCACGCGACTCGTGGTGCGAGCGGAAACTGCTCTCGACGTTGCTCAATCCCGCGGCACCAGGCAGTTCTTCGCGTGCGCCGCCGCGCCGCCTTCGGTTCTCGGAAGCCCCGGCACGGTCCCCCGCTCGCTGTTTTCCGCGGACGGCTCGGGGAATTGACCCGGCCCGATGCCCGACTTCGTCGATTACCACGTGCACGGTCCGCGCGGACAAGAGCCCGCGCGCACGCCCTGGATCGACTCAGGGACTCTGTCGGCGCGCGCAACATCGCAGCCACGGCACAGAGGTTGGTCGAACGGACGCTCCAACGGTTGTCTCCGCGCGGGGATTTGGGGAGAATACACCGTTCGGTTACCCTGTTGCCTCGTGTTCGCTCTCCTTCGGGTAGATGGCCGCGTGCCGTGACGCGATATTGCTCGACATTCCCGGTCGGTCTGGCGGAGCCCGTGGAGGCCGCGCTGCAGTCCGCGCTGAAAGACGCGCGCGTGGAGCGGTTGCTGGACGGGCTCGTCTTTTACGCCACCGAAGCGCCGGTCGAACGCGTCAGGGAACTCCGCTTCGTCAACAACTCGTTCCTCGTGCTCAAATACCTCGCGCGCGTGCCGGGCGGCGCGGCGGACTCCGTCGTGGACTGCGCTCTGAATGACATGAATGTGTCACACATATTGTCCGAGTCGCGGGAGCCGGGGGAACGCACGTTTCGGATCACCGTTTCCCACGAGGGGAAGACGGTCAGCGGCAACCGGAAGCGTCTGCGCGACCTGGAAGCGTGGATCACTCGCCACACGCGCCTCACGCTCGATCCGCACAAACCCGACGTGGAATTCTGGATTCTCGTCCGCAGCGAGGGCTGTGGTTGCTTTGCCAAACGCCTCACGCGGCACGCGGCCTACGACAAGATCCTCGAAAGAGGCGAACTGCGGCCCGAGCTGGCCAATATCCTGTGCCTGCTGTCGGAACCCTCGCCCCGGGACGTCTTTCTCGATCCCTATTGCGGGTCCGGCGCCATCGCCATTCAGCGGAAGTCGATGCCGTATCGGGCGATTTTCGCCAGCGATATCGACGCGGAGAAAGTCAAACGGTTGCGGGAGGAGTTCCGGGCGGTGTTGAAGCGTCGCGACAACCGATTCAACATACGGCGCGACGACGCCTTGGACCTCAGCCGATACGATCCCGGGTTCGTGACGAAGATCGTCACCGACCCGCCCTGGGGGCACTATGAGAAGCTCGGCACGGAACCGTGCTCGTACTACCGGACGATGCTCCAAGGGTTCCTTCGGCTGCTCGAGAGCGACGGGATCGTGGTCGTGCTCCTTGCCAACCGCACGGCTTTTGAAGAGGCCGCGGCCGCGTGTTCGCCGTTGCTGCAGGTGACGCGGCGTTTTGATGTGCTGGTCTCCGGGCAGCGCGCCCACGTCTTCAAGCTGCGCACGTCTGCCGAGACACGGCCCAGCGATCCCGCCGCCGAACCGAGTTCTCATCACGCGTGACCGAGGAAGATGAGGTAGTCGTGAAGAACAGACCCCGCCGCTCCAGGTCGAATCCCAAGGGCGCATCGCCCGAAATAGAACTCGGCCAGCACTTCCTCGTCGATCGGGAAGTGCTGGAACGCGAAGTCTATTACGCCGAGTTGACGGACCGCGACGACGTGCTGGAGGTCGGGCCGGGAACCGGAAACCTGACAGAGCTGCTGGTGAAACGCGCGCGGCGCGTGGTCGCGATTGAGCGCGACCGGCGATTTGCGGACCGATTAACTCGACTCCAGCAGCGGCACGCGAACCTGGATGTCCGGTGGGGTGACGCCACCAAGTTGACCTTCCCGCGATTCGACAAGTTCGTTGCTAACCTCCCGTATCGGGTCGCGCTGCCCGTCATTTTCAAGGTGCTGGACTGCGACTATCGCCTGGCGGTAGTCATCTGCCAGGCGCGGATGGCGGAGCGGATATGCGCGTCGGTCGGCGAACCCGGCTACTGCCGCTTGAGTGTCTGCGTGCAACGGCTGGCCGCTCCCACGCTGCTGGAGACCGTACCGCCCGACGCGTTCAGCCCGCCGCCGGAAGTCGAAAGCGCCATTGTGCTGTTGAAGAAAGCCCGGTCCAGCTTCGCGGCGCCGCCGGATGAGTTCTTCAAGGCCACGCTCGATGCCCTGTTCGTGCATCGGTACGCGAGCGTGGAAGAGGCGATCATGAGTTTGAAAGGGAAGCCGTTCAGCGGACCGGCGCTGACGATGGCCGTCAGAACGCTCGACAGGAAGATCCGCAAAAAGGAAATCCACAACGTGCCGCCGCGCGAGTTCGGAACGATTGCCCGGGCCGTGTGGAACGGCGTCCGGAACAGCTGACGCGGCGTGCGGCTGGCCGACGAAAAGACGTGCGGAATGAGGTAATCGCCGCACTGCAGTGGTCGCGCATGGAAGCTCGTTCGCCGCTTCGCCCCCTCACCCTGACCCTCTCCCCCATCACGTGTTGCGATCAGACGGTGACGCGCGGGAGGCGATGACGGCGCACCACGTGACGGTGGCGAGGGGACTTTTTCCCGTTCATTTTCATCCGGCGACCCTCAGCCCAACCACCGGGGATCGCGAAAAGGAAACGCGTCCGGGCGTTGCCCTTTGATGCCACGCCGAATCGGCGTAGGGGTCCGCCACCACGTGCCCCGCAGTGCGCAGAACGACGCGATCGAACGCGGCGTTTCCGCATCCCAGCACACGTCCGCGTTGCGTTTTGGCAGCACATCGCACCTCGCGGACCAGCAACACATCGGCGGCGCTGAGAGAAATTCGTCGCGCGGTGAGCCGTTCGTGCGGGCACCGACCCATCCCGCGGGCGAGTAGAGGCGCCGAGGCCTTGCATGGCCGCGGCGGTCGCTGAAAGAACCGAGCCAGACCGAAAGACCGAACGTCAGCAGACACATGAAGTTACGCTCGCGCAATCCGTGACGTCGCGTGCGTGCCCCGGCGGCTCTTCGCTGGCTCGGTCCACTCCGCCAATCAACGAACACCCACACGCGCGGCACATCGGGCCGCTCAGGAACCAAGCAAAACGGGGTCTGTTACGCCGCGTCGTGACGACTCCCCGTGCCCCTGCCGCCTCGATTTGACAGGCGTCCGGCACTCCATTTGCTAAACCATCAAACGCGGGCATTCGCCCCGCACGAAACCTCCGCAGTGTTCGGCTCCCCCGATGCGCTGCCGATCGTCAGACCGTTGGAGCCGCCGGCGCGCGAGCCTTGGTCCCCTCAGGCTCTCGCGCCGCGCGGTTCACTTCTGCTCCTGTCGCACCGGGATAGACCCTGCCATGCACGCACGCGAATTGGTTGAATTGGGTGCTCTCGTCGCCGTTCACGGTTCGGCCTTCATGCACCGCCCCAGCCCGTTGACGGATCGGTTCATGGAACAGTATTGGGTCGCTTCGCGTTGCCGCCACGACCGGTGGATCCAGGGAATGAGCGGTTGGGAGGACCGGTCCCGAGATCCGGCCGGTCGCGACGGGCCGCACGTGCGAGCCATCATCGAGGAGGTTTTGTTGACCGAGCTGTTGACGCGGACATGGGCGGCCGTGGCCGTCGGGTGCGACCGCGTACAGCACGCCGACGCTCTTTCCCCGATCGTGCGCGGCGTCTTGGCGTGGCATGTCGAGGCGCGCAACCGCGCGATGCAACTGATGGTCCACGGCGGCGGGTTCGAAATGGACGAAGGCGCTGCCTTGAACCGGTTGCGCCGGCAAACCGAACGCTGGACGGACATGATGATGGGCTACGTCCACCGCGGCTGCGACGTGGCAGAGTTCGCCTTCTGTTCAGAACGTGCCCGCGATTTCGCCGCGGACCTGGGCGGCCAACTTCAACAACCAACCGGCAACCATGTGTGGAACCTCACGCTCGTCGGTCTCCGTTCCGCATTTCAACATGGGCTGTCTCACGCCAGCCCAAATGCGGAACTCAACCAGCGCATCGCCGGCAGCGTGCTGGGCTGCTTCCACAGCGAAGCGTTCGAGGGAAGCAGCTGGTTCAAGTCGCTCTGGACTCTGCGGCTCGATCAGATCGCGGACAACGCGCAGTTCATGATCGATGACCTGTTTGTGCTGGACCAGATGCCTGCCATGCCACGTTGACAGATCCAGACTCGCCGTTGGGGCGTCGCGGAGGCGTTGGGCCGCTTCTTCCCGAGAAGTCTGTAACACAATATTGGCATTGGCGGGTGGTGTTTGCGCCGGACGCGCGTACGGAGAGCGCCGAGCTGTCTAAGGTCGCTGGGAAAATACTGCCATAATTATGTCACACTCCAGTCGCCGTGGGCGGTGCGTCACGAGAAGTCGGTGGCGGCGCGGTGGCGCCCGCCTCGGGTGTTACCTTCGGCGGAGAGGTGTCCACTTCTCCTCGATGGGCGTTACCCCATCGTCACTGCGACTACGCACTCATGTGCCAGTCCCCGCCCCTGCCACCGCGGAGGTTCTGACGCCCTCTGGGCTGCCAGGGCTCTTCCACTCGAGCACCACACAACTCGCTGCCTCCTCGTGTGTCGAGTATGCTCACCGTTCGAATCGAGCAACTAACGGTGCAGGGAGTTTCACGCTGCCAGATTCGCAGCCTTGTCGGCTGCTCTGTTCACCTTCAACCCACGTGCGCTCACGGTGCGCTCGCGATGCAGAAGAGATTCCGTGTGCCAGACGACGTGCGTGTCGGTCACGTTGCCGCGGCCGTCGGGGCGGATTGCCTGGATGTGGTGTTCCGGGAATCCGGCCGTCATGAAGACCAGTTCGCCGTTGAAGACCAGTGAAGCCACGAACTGCTCGGTAGGCCCGTCGATGATCCAATGTTGCGAGCCGTCTTTCGGGTCGAGACTGACAACAACTCAAGGAATGCCGACCACTGAAATACCGAACCAAACTCGCCGCCTTGCCGCTCCTCGTGCACCCTCCAGTATACTCGGCCGCCGCCGATCCACGAGTGGGTCGGCCCGTCCATCCGTTCGTGCCAGCGGTTGACCGTATGGCATCGATTCCGGCAACGTATTAGACTACCGTCGTTGTGTCTTCGGAGGTCCCGCCCGGTGGAACCCGGCGGACGGTGTCCGTCAGCCAGGATCGGCGCGCCGCCGCGATGATCCGGACGACTTCTCCTTGGCGAGCAAACCGGCTTATTGGGGGACGGAAAGCATGAGAACCTTGTCCACGCGGATGGCCGCTCTTGTCTGCCTGTTGGCGGTCGCCACTTCGGCCGCGGCTCAGGATGTTCAACCGGCTGGCGCCGATGAGGAAGTCGCCATGCGGAAGTGGATCGAGTTCATGACGCCCGGCGGCCCGCATGAACAGCTGAAATACAAGGCCGGCCGGTGGACGGTGAAGATGGAGATCTGGGACAATCCCGGCGCGCCGTCGCGCGCGTCCGTCGGGGAAGCCGAGATGAAATTGATCCTGGGAGGACGGTATCTGCTGGACACGACGAACTGCACCTTTGACGGCATGCCCTTCGAAGGGATGGGCATCACGGGGTACGACAACCTGAAGAAGAAATTCGTGACCGTCTGGATCGACAACCTGGGCACCGGTCTGTCGGTCGGAGAAGGCACCTGCGATGAATCGAAGAAGACCTACAGCTTCAACATGATGGCTCCGGATGCCGTGAGCGGCACGTACAAGCCGACGCGGGCCGTGGAACGCGTGGTGAGCGACGACCAGTGGGTTTTCGAGATGTTCGAAACGGAGGCGGACGGCAAGGAACGTCTCACGATGCGGAGCACGTACTCGCGCAACAAGTGACACGCATGTTGGAGGACGGGCACTTTTGCCCGTCCGTGCGGCCGGGCCGGGCACGCTTGCCCGCCCCGCGACTGGTTGCGGCCGCGGGCCGCGTTAGAGTCTTTTGCTGTGCGATGTGCGCACGGTGCGTGCATCTTCGTGGGACGGATTGCCAATCCGTCCTACTTTGGTTGCGGCCGCGGGTCGCGTAAGGAGGTTTTCAATGCGTCAGTTGGCAGTCTTTGGTTGGGTGAGCGTGCTGCTGCTCACAGGTCAGCTCTGCGCCCAGACGGTGTCCTTCGAGTCGCTGCTGGACGAGATGGTGGATCGGGACGTTCTGGCTCGCGTGCCCCTGCCCGCCTACACGTGCGCCCAGGCGAGCAGTTACGACCGAGGCTCGGTCGCACCGGACCAGCCGGGTTGGTTCGCGAACATGGACCGCAGCTTTTTCGTGCGAACCGAAGAAAAGGACGGGCGGAAGGAATACGTGATGATGGATGTCGAAGGTCCCGGCGCCGTTGTCCGGTTCTGGGCCACCTGGCACGGACCGAGGGGCCAGGAGTTCTCCAACGGCACGCTCCGCTTCTACCTGGACAATCAGCCGGAACCGGTCATCGAGGGACCGATCGCGAGCATCCTCGACGGCGGCGGCCTCATCACGGGGCCGTTGTCGCAGGGAGTGTCACCCGCCACCGATCCCAAGTTCCGCGGACACAACCTCTACTTGCCGATCCCGTACGCCCGGCACTGCAAGATCACCTACGAGACGGCCGTCCCGGTCGATCCCGGCGCACACGAAGGCGAGGCACTCTACTACCAGATCAACTACCGCACGTACGGACAGGGGACGTCCGTTGAGCCGTTCAAACTCGAGCAGCTTGCCGCGGCGAAGGAGAAACTCGACACCGTCCAAAAGAGTCTGCTGCAACCGGCTCTGGACGAAACCGTCGCACTGAAGACGTCCACGTTCGAGGGCCCGTTGGCTGGTGGCAAGACACGCACCCTGGTGGTTGACCACCCGGGCACGATCCGCGGGCTGACGTTCAACCTCCGCGCGGAGAACCAGCCACAGGCACTTCAATCCACGATTCTCGCGTTGGAGTTTGACGGCAAGCAGACTGTCTGGTGCCCGATCGGCACCTTCTTTGGACGCGGGTACAAGTCCGAGCCGCATCGCACCTGGTACACCGAGGTCACGGAAGACGGCCGCATGAGCTGCTACTGGGTGATGCCGTTCCAGAAGGAGTGCCGCATCAGTCTCATCAATTTGATGGATACTCCCGTCGACGTCGTCGACGCGAAGGTCAATCTGGGGGAATGGAAGTGGGACGAGCGATCGATGCACTTCCACGGCTCGTGGAGACAGCTGACCAAGGAACGCTCGTTCCGAGACGCTGATGCTCCCGGGGCCGGCGCCTTCGACGTTAATTACGTGGAAGTCACGGGCCAGGGCGTCTACGTGGGCGATACGTTGGCGGTCTTCAACGGCGGCAACGGATGGTGGGGCGAAGGCGACGAGAAGATCTACGTCGACGGCGAGACCTTCCCCTCGCACATCGGCACCGGAACGGAAGACTACTACGGATACGCCTGGTGCAAACCCGAGTTCTTTCAAGCACCGTTCCACGCCCAACCGATCGGCGAAGGAAACCTGAAACCCGGATACTCGGTCAACAGCCGCTATCGGTCCCTGGACGCCATCCCGTTCACGAAGACGATCAAAACCGATATGGAACTGTGGCATTGGCTGAACACGGTCGTTAACTTCGCGCCGGCTGCCTTCTGGTACGCCCGGCCCGGCGCGACGTGGAACGTCCAGCCCGACCCGAAGACCGCGGCGCTGCCCGTCGCACTGAAACGGTCGGACGTTGTCGAGACATTCCATGTGAAGAACGCCGTGGAAGGCGAGGACATGAAGATCGTCGAGACGACCGGCGGGAAGACGGAGAACCAGGTGATCGGCGACCTGCAGTGGAGCGGTGACACGCAGCTCTGGTGGATCGACGGCAAAGTGGGCGATCGACTGCTGTTGGAGTTCCCCGTTGAGAAGGCGGGGCGCTACGAGGTGTTTGCGAACCTCACGAAGGCCGTCGACTACGGCATCGTGAAGATCTCCGTCAACGACAACACGCCGTGCGAGTTCGATCGGTTCCACGGCCGCGTGGCCCACGACAGACTGTCGTTGGGAACGTTCGAGCTGCCGCAAGGCGCCAATCGGCTGACGGTGGAAATCACCGGCGCCAACGAGCGCGCCATCAAGCGGCACATGTTCGGGTTGGATTACCTGCAATTGACTCCGCGGTAGGGCGAGCGGCAGGAATTTGTTTACCAGGAGGACGGGCAAGAGTGCCCGTCGAACCCGCACAGGACGGGCAAGAGTGCCCGTCTCCACACCTTAATATGCCTGCTTTCTCGTCAACGGCGCCGTCGAACACGCACGGGACGGGCAAGAGTGCCCGTCCTACGGGTAGCTTCTCGGCTGCCGCTCGCCTGGATGCTGGGCGAGCCTGTGACGCGGTGAGAGGGTGACGAGGCGACGGCATCCGCCGGGCGCCGCCCGGGTGACGGCCGAGGCTGGGCGGCGCGCGGCGCTTCGTTCAGACGCTGATCGCGGTGCTGCCTCGCGGCAAGTCGAAACAGAGGACGCAGTGGCCGGGCTCGGCGAGCCACGTGCGCGGCTGCAGCAGATCCGGCCGCGTCACTTGGGTCAGGCCGATCGGTCCGTCGCCCGTGGACAAAGTGGGCGGCGTGTCCTCCTTTCGCGGTACCCGGACGGTGAATTGAGGACACGCGAACGGAGCGACCAATGTGCAACGCCGGTCCATCCAGTCGGCCCGCGTCAGCTGCTTCGCCGCCCAATAGCGGGCCATTTCGCTGGGCTTCATCCATATCGTCTGCTGGCTTCGGTGAGCTTCCAGCGCAAGCACGATGTTCTGGAAGGCGGCGAAGCCCTGCTTGGTGCCATGCGTGTACATGCCGGGCCAATGGCACAGCATGACCGCCGGCTCCCCGCGCTCGATCAGTTCGACCAATCGCCCCCGTGTCGCGTCCCGGTTGCAGTACCGATCGCCTTCCGGCTGTAAATCGCCGTCCCAGCCGCCGAACCAGTCGCCGGTCCCGGCGTAGATGCTGACCGTCAATCGCGGGTCGGCCGTCTCGGCGTCCCGCACGTGCTCAAGGCGCGGCTGCGTGCTCTCCGGGCCGTCCGCCACGTACTTGAAGTAGTGGGGGATCTCCGAGCCGTACACGTCCCGCACGGATTCCTGCACGGCCAGCGACAGTTCCGACTCCACGCCGTTCCCGAACCCGCCCGGTGTGGTGATGCCGTCGCACGGCAGATCGCAGTTCTTGAGGATGCGGAGGGCATAGGCCAGATACGCGGCCAATTCATCGACGCTCTTCTTCGTTTGCGGATACGAGTTCTCCATCGTGGCGGCGCTGATCTCCTCCAG
>Ga0194113_10006278_pt1 | contig 15109 bp, 13 predicted proteins | sample TA2MahC200mmetaG_FD_146193 | JGI IMG/M metagenome (GOLD analysis project Ga0194113, IMG submission 146193) | Freshwater microbial communities from Lake Tanganyika, Tanzania - TA2015017 Mahale Deep Cast 200m | ecosystem: Environmental > Aquatic > Freshwater > Lake | place: Tanzania: Lake... | reverse complement strand
CTCTTTACGATCGACGCCCGAAAGGACTTCATCCGTCGCTTCGAGGGGCGTCTTCTCACGGAGTTCACGCCGCCGGGCGCGTCGGAGAAGGAAACGTACTTGGCGTTCATGAATCGGCAGGTTCGGGCGCTCAAGGCGTTCGTGCGCGGGGAAGCGACGGCCTATGAGCCCTTGAGGATTCACGCGTGAGGTATGTGGTGGTGTATGATATCGGCGACGATCGCCTCCGCGCCCGGATCGCCGATCTCTGCGAGGCGTTCGGGTACCGGGTGCAGGAGTCGGTCTTCGAGTGCGACTTGGAGGAGAAGGGGCTCCGGGAGCTGGTCGGTCGTCTGGAGAGGGAGATCGCCGCGATCGAGACCTCGGAGATCGGGAACGTGAGGATCTATCGGATCTGCAAGGAGTGCCAGAGGGCCTCGATGGGGATCGGGGAGACGGAGAAGGGGGCGGGCGGCGACCCATGTATCGTGATTTGAGCAGGTTAGAGGTATCCGGCCGGGTCCTCGGGGGGGATGATTCGCCGCCCCGGGGGCCCATTTCCCGTAATTCGTTGATTTGGAGCGGGTTGAGTCGTCCGGAGATGGCTTTTTTCGCCTCGTCATCCCCGGAAGGCTTGCAACGTATTGACGACAGAAGAGTTAAGGAGGTCCGACTGGGGCACTTCGAGCCCCTTTTCGACCTCTCGAGGAGCTTTTTGCGATCATCCCCGGAAACGGCTCTGGAAGTTGCGGCGAGAATGTGGTTTGCTAGGGGTGCTGTCGAAGGGCGAAAGACCGCGTGCGGGATTGCGACAACAAGCGCGCGACTCGGGAAACGGATTCCCGTTCGTCGAAGGGCGAAAGACCGCGCGCGGGATTGCGACAACTCCCTGTCCTCGGCATCGGCATCAGCCCCTCTCAGGTCGAAGGGCGAAAGACCGCGCGCGGGATTGCGACCTTCTCTCTCCCGGCGTGCGGGATCTCGTACTCACTGTCTGTCGAAGGGCGAAAGACCGCGCGCGGGATTGCGACTGTTGCTGACCGCCTCGACGAACGAGCGGAATACTCCGAAGTCGAAGGGCGAAAGACCGCGCGCGGGATTGCGACGATCAAGAGGAGTATATTCCCCATGTGGAAGCCCAAACTGTCGAAGGGCGAAAGACCGCGCGCGGGATTGCGACTCACTACCCAACTCTCGGTCTGGAAGTCCGTATCCTCCCAGAGTCGAAGGGCGAAAGACCGCGCGCGGGATTGCGACTTCTGCACTGAATGTAGACTCACTGGACGTTCCGCTGTCGAAGGGCGAAAGACCGCGCGCGGGATTGCGACTTCTCTGTCACCCAGTGGGTCTGCTTGTTCTTGTCCTCATAGTCGAAGGGCGAAAGACCGCGCGCGGGATTGCGACTTCCGGTTCTTCGCGCTTCCCCTATCGGGATATGCGGAGAGGTCGAAGGGCGAAAGACCGCGCGCGGGATTGCGACCCATTCCGCCCAGAGTCCTCTGATCCGATTCCGTCTGTCGAAGGGCGAAAGACCGCGCGCGGGATTGCGACACCGGCCTTCCCTCTCTACCAGTTCCAACTGACGGATTGTCGAAGGGCGAAAGACCGCGCGCGGGATTGCGACAGATGGAAGCGGCACCATCGCGACGCGCAGTGATGTCGAAGGGCGAAAGACCGCGCGCGGGATTGCGACTCACCCGCGTCCTGGCCACGATCGATCCGGAGGAAGACGGAGAGGAGGAGAAATGAGACTGTACGGAATCTACCATCCCAATGGCAAGCTGTTCTGTGTCGCACCGTGCCTAGAAGATGCGTGGGGACAAGATGCGGCATTCCGTTGCCGCTATTGGAAGCGGATCGGGCCTTCACGACGCGCCCTCCGTCGTCGTGGCTGGCGTGTGATGCCGGGGCGCTTCGAGCCAGGTAAGAAGCTATGAGGGGCGGACGCTATGCGAGTTATGAACGCGGTATGCGCGCGCATAACTCGCGCGTACTTGCGGCGCTCGCCGGGGCCGCCGCGCTACTCGCAGGAATCCCGGCGGCTTCTTTGGCGGGCCTACCAGACCCGGTCGAGGTGACAATCCACGGGAGGGAGGTAAGATCCTGCTCGTATATCGCGTGGATCAATGCCGATCGTAGCGAGAGCGCACTACGTAGCGTCGGACCCGGAGGCGAGGGCGAACCGATCATTCGGCATCTTCGATACACCGCGACGAAAACGCTACTGTCGGAGCTTGCAAAGGGTGAAGACCTAGTGGCGCTCTCTTTCTGGGCGGACGCCGACTCTCTGCGCGTCGGTTCGGTAACGGTCGAAAAGGGTGGCCACGTCTGGCGCGGGGAGGCAGTTGGGCTTCCCGTCCGCGCGAGCGGGAAATACGTTGAGGTAGTCCTCGTCCAGCGGGAGACGTTGCTCCGCCGATCTCGCTGGATCGAATCAGACGGTACGGCAGGGACAGTAGGCGGACTCTACGGTCTCGTGCCGATTCGCGGCGCGATTCCGTTCTGTATCCTTATGCCCCTCAGGTCTGAAGGAGGACAGGCTTGGGAGAATCGCGCGAGAGAAACTTTCACCGTCACGTTCGAAGGAGGTGAGCGAAAATGAGGCGACTCATGGTCGCGTTGCTTCTCGTCGGACTTGCGGCTGGTGTTGCGAGCGCTTCGATCTGGAATCCACTAGAGTGGATTCGCGAGGCGTGCGACACTTGCCAGTGCTGCGAGTTCTTTAGCAACTGGTGGTCGTAGGCCCCTTGTCACGGGGCGGGCGTGGCGCGTAGAGATCGCGCGTTGCGCCCGCCCCACGGGGGCCGGACGGGCAAGCCACACACCGGCCCCCGCACGCCGGAAAAGAGGAGAACGATGAGACGTGACATATCAACCGGTCGAAGGGCGAAAGACCGCGCGCGGGATTGCGACTCATCGATCGCTTGTTCTAGCGTCACCGCATCTTCGGTTGAGTCGAAGGGCGAAAGACCGCGCGCGGGATTGCGACCGATCGTTTCCACTTCCCTGGCCTTGAACTCTGCACGGAGTCGAATGGCGAAAGACCGCGCGCGGGATCGGAAGGTGATGGGGCGGGTTAACGTCAACCCGTCAGAAGTGTGCTCCTTGCAGGGCCGCCGGGGCGCGGGGCGAGCGGGTGAACCGGCGAGTTCCCGAGCGCGCCGGGCCTTGCCGGCCCGGCACCGTGTCGTGAGCCCGGCGCGCTCGGGGTGTCTCTTCCGGCACCCCCTCGCCCCGGGCCCCGGCCGGGAAGACACCGGTGGAGTTTCTGTCGGATCAAGGCGGAGGACCCGCGCCGAGAACCTTGAACGGCCCGCTTCAAACCGCTACAATTCAGGTCTTCTCATCCGCGCAGGAGAGATCTCGTGGGACAAGACCGGATTCGAGAGTGGGAATCCCTTTTCGTTCTGGAGCGCCTCGGGCCCGAGCTTGTCTCCCTCGCCGGGCGAGGCGAGCTCGAGTTCACCTACGAGCGGACCGATCTCATCTCCCGCCTCGCCGTCCTGATGACCGATCGAGACGTCCTTCTCGTCGGTCCCGAAGGGGTTGGGAAGCGCTCGCTCATGCGGGCGCTCGCGTTCCGGATTCACGGAATGCTGAAGGACGAGGCCGAGCGCGCGAAGCCGACCCCGGGTCTCTTTCCGTACCGGAAGATCTACGAAACGACCCCGTTCATTCTCGATCTAGACGCACACTACGCGGGAGAGCTCGGGCAGAAGCTCGATCGGATCGCGTCTCATGCGGCGGAAGAGAAGGCGATTCTCTTTCTGCTCAACGCCGAGCTCGCGGCGGGTGTGGGCGCCGCCGCGAACGCGCCGGCGACCGACATCGCGAACCTCCTCACCTCATGCCTTGAACGATGGCCTTTCCGTCTCGTCGCCGAGACGACGCCCCGCGGCCGCGAAACGCTCCTCCGGCTCGCGCCCGCTTTCTTCCGCCGCTTGGCCGTGCTCGATGTGCCGCCGCTCCCCGAGCCCGAGCTTCGGCCCTGGTTCCAGCGTTACGAAGACCACCTTGGGCGTCGCTTCTCGGTTCGTTTCGCCCCGGGCTTCACCGACGAGATCGTGAGCGCGTGCCGCCGCTTCTTCCCCACCCTCGCCTATCCGGGGAAATCGATCGATCTGATCCGCGCGATCCTGAGCGAGAAGATGGCGGCCCGCCGCCAAGCGCTCGAGCAGCCCGCGGGGGCGCCGGCCGCCTCTCTCGAGCTGCAGGCGGGGGACGTGCACACGCACATCGCCGGGCTGTCCGGCCTCTCGCTCGAAATGATCGATTCCCGCCCGGTGGCGGGAGGGGCGCTCGAAGAAGGGCTCCGATCGTTCTTCGAGGAGCGCGTCATCGGGCAAACGCACGCGGTCCGGGCGGCGAGCGCGATCGTGGCGCGCTACCGTGCTCGCCTCAACGACCCCGGGAAGCCGATCGCGGTGGTGTGGCTCTCCGGTCCGACCGGGGTGGGGAAGACCGAATTCGCCAAGGCGGTCGCCGAGTTCTTCTTCGGCACCGCGAAGCACTTGCTCCGGTACGATATGTCCGAGTTCAAGACGCGGGAGAGTCTCGGGAGACTGCTCGGGTACGCGGAGAGATGGAGCGCCGCTCCGCGAGAGCCGTCGCTCGTCGAGCGGATCCGCGCTCGTCCCTTCTCCGTGCTCCTGTTCGACGAGGTGGAGAAGGCGCATCCGGAGGTGATGGATCTCTTCCTCCAGCTTTTCGACGAGGCCACTCTGACCGGGGTGGACGGGAGCGTCGCCCATTTCTCGAACACGATCATCCTGCTCACGTCGAACATCGGGGTCGAGTTGTTCGGACCGGCGCTCGGGTTCGCCCCCGGCCCTCCTCCCGCTCCCGACCCGAACTCGATCCGCGATCGCCTCGAAGAGGTCTTCCGGCCGGAGTTCGTGAACCGGATCGAGCATGTCGTGCCGTTCGGTCGGCTCGACCGCGAGGACGTCGCGAAGATCATGAGCCGGGAGATCCGAGCGCTCTCGCGGCTTCCGGGGCTGGCGGGGAAGGTCGCCGCGGTCTATCTCCATCCTGCGGTGCAAAAGGCGATCCTGGAGGAGGGGCACGTGCCGAAGTATGGAGCACGACCTCTGCATCGGGCGATCGCGAAGCACGTGATCGAGCCGCTCTCCTTCTTGCTCTCGACGCGAGAAATCGGGGAGGAGGCGCGCGTGGCGATCCTTCCGGCCGAGAGAGCGCGTCTCATCGACGGAACCCCCGATCCCGACTGGATCTACCACCCGCTAGCGTCGGACCGTCCCTCCTTCGGGGGACCACGCATGCGCTAGGAAAGCCGCTTGGGGACGCGGCGTCGACCCTCCTCGCGGGATCGAGGGAGACGAATCGCGGAGAAGGGGCCGGGGAGCGATCATGTATGGTGATTTGAAGAAGTTGCGGGAGGAAGAGCCGGTCCTCGGGGGGGATGATTCGCGGCCCCGGGTGCCCGTTTCCCGTAACGCGTTGATTTGGAGTGGGTTGAGTCGTCCGGAGATGGCTTTTTCAGCCTCGTCATCCCCGGAAGGCTTGCAACGTATTGACGACAGAAGAGTTATGGAGGTCCGACTGGGGCACTTCGAGCCCCTTTTCGACCTCTCGAGGAGCTTTTTTCGATCATCCCCGGAGAAGCCTCTGGAACTTGCGTCAGGAGTGTGGTTTACTGGGGCAGCTGTCGAAGTGGGAAAGACCGCGCGCGGGATTACGACACATGGTGATACCACCAGAGATGAAGTGGATTCCATAGTCGAAGTGGGAAAGACCGCGCGCGGGATTACGACTTTCTGAATATCTCGGCGCGCCACACCGACGTCACCAGTCGAAGTGGGAAAGACCGCGCGCGGGATTGCGACGCCAGTCCTTGCCCGCGACATCGTGGTACGGCGTCAGAATGTCGAAGTGGGAAAGACCGCGCGCGGGATTGCGACAGGTAAGGGCCTCGTCGACTTGGTCGAGGGCTTCCGCCGTCGAAGTGGGAAAGACCGCGCGCGGGATTGCGACAGGAGATTATTGACAAACGGAAGAACGAGATCGGAGTACGTCGAAGTGGGAAAGACCGCGCGCGGGATTGCGACTCATGATGGTCTCGGGACAGGGGCATCCCGTGATCGGGGTCGAAGTGGGAAAGACCGCGCGCGGGATTGCGACAACGTAATGGATTCGATGATCCCGGTCGCAGTCCCGTCGAAGTGGGAAAGACCGCGCGCGGGATTGCGACTCCGGCTACGGCGAGGAACCGGACCAACTCCCCGATAGTGTCGAAGTGGGAAAGACCGCGCGCGGGATTGCGACTTCTGGTGATAGTTGTAGCTATCCCAGACCCCTCCATCGTCGAAGTGGGAAAGACCGCGCGCGGGATTACGACGTGCGAATGCCGTTCTTCATGGTCGCACGGATGACTCGTCGAAGTGGGAAAGACCGCGCGCGGGATTACGACTTCTGGTGGCGATCACGAAATCCATGAATTGCCTGTTGGTCGAAGGGCGAAAGACCGCGCGCGGTCCCTTCTCGCCTCGCGTCCGGTGGCGGCGGGACAGAGCATGGGGTGGCGCCGGGGGAAGGGCCGACCTCGCCGGGGCGTTCCGGAGCCTTCAGAGGTCGATTTTGGACTTGTCTTCGGACCCTGGAAGGGATCAGAATACGGGTGCGGTCTCCAATCGTGGTAAGCGACCGCCCCAGCCTCGTCGGTCATTCCTCTCGGACGGAGGAAAGCGAGCGGAAAGCGACATCTCCAGTTGTCAGCCCCGTGTCTCCGAGCGGCGGCGATTCGAGCGCGCACGCGGCTCCGGAAAGCGCCCGATCCGAAGGAGGCCTTCATGGAAACATCGACCGGGCTTCGACGGTTCTCTCGAGCGCATCCCTTTCGCCCGAGGAACGTCCGACTTCCGCTCTCCCACGGGACCGTGCTCTCCCTCGTCGTCTCTCTTCTCCTCGTTCTCCCGCTCGGCCGCCTGACGGCAGGGGAGGACAAGGGAAACCTCAACCTCGTGCTGATCGTCGATACGTCCGAATCGATGCGCGGGGCCGGAGGCGCCGCCGACATCTTCGGAAAGGTCCTCCGAACTTGTAATGAGATCGCGGGGGAGCTGAAACCGGGCGATACGGTCACGCTGATCTCATTCGATGAAGCGCCCCGCACTCTTCCGACCGTTACTCTCTACGGCGAGGCCGAAAAACGCCGGGTGACCGAGGCGATCCACGCGCTGGCTGCCGAGGGAAACTGGACGTTCACGTCCATGGCGCTCGCCGAGGGACTCGAGGAAGCGGCCTATCTGGAGCAGAACTACCCGAACCACCGCCAGGTCGTCGTCGTCTTGACCGACGGGCGGAACAACCCGCCTCCGTCGAAAAGGGATGCCGGCCCGACGCTTCGCGAGGTGACCCGCCCCTACGCGGGGAAGCCCTGGTACGTGTTCCAGGTGCAGCTCGGACCGGAAATCGATGCGGAGCTTGAAGACGCTCTGCGCGTCTTCGAGAACGCGAAGACCATCCACGATCACCGGGCGGAGAACGTCGATGATTGGCGTCCGACGATCTTGCCGCCCGCGCCGCCGGAGAAGAAGCGTGTGGTCTGGCGGGTCGAACCGAAAGAGATTCGGCTTGAGCTGGAAGAGCAAGGGGTCGAGCGATCGGGAGCCTGCCGGATCGAGTTTCCCGCCGAAGTCCCCTCCGACGCGGTTTGGACGCGTCTCGATCGCGGATCCGTGCCACCCGAGATCGATCTCAGGCTGGAAGATGTTTCGAAGGCGCAGGGAAGGATCGACCTCCAGATCCTCGCGAGCGCCCGCGAGAGGATTGCGAACGACGTTCGCGAAGCCAAGATCGAAATCGGCCTCGCCGATCTCGAAAGCTTCGCGGCCGATCCGGTCGAGGTACTGATCCATGTGAAGACCCGGCTGGTCCCCCCCGCGTGGCCCAAGTACCTCTTGGCGGGATTCGTCCTGCTCCTGCTCGCCGCCGGAATCATCCTGATCGCCAAGCGAAAACGGGAGAGCCGGCTCTTCGGAAGCCTGGACTATTGGCCCGTCAAGGGAGAGACGGGTGCCCGCAGAAGGGTGGACGATTTGGCCGCGTACGGCGGCAGGGCGGAGATCGGAACCAAGCAGATCGTGATTCCCGGTGTCTCCTCACCCCTTGCGTGCCTGGCCACACGCATGGAGAACGAGGAGCGTCATGTCGTCGTCGCTCCCGAGAAGACGGTTTCGATCATGCATGAGAACCGAGAGGTCGTCGAGCTCGTGCTCTACGACAGCGACGAGTTCGAGATCTCCGGTTGGTGCTTTCGATATCGGGGCGCCGTATCGAGGCGCGCGACGAGAAGATCGTAGGCAAGCGGTTCAGGGGAGGAAGCCATGGTGAAGCTCTTCGGAGGACACGGGACGACGGCCACCGACGCGGTTTCAGGAGTAGCCCGCGCCGCCTTCGCCGGAAGAACCTACTACCCAACGATCATGATCGGGCTCGGCGGAACCGGGGCGGAGACCCTCCTCCGAGTGAAGAAGCTTCTCGTCGACCGCGCGGGAGACCGGCTTCATCTCCATCGGTTTCTCTTCATTGACACCGATCTGCGAACCTTCGCGCCTCGGGAGGGGCTCCCTCCGATCGAGACCGACGAGCAGTGTCTCATTGGGGTCCGTTGGGCGGACCAGCTCGTCGCGAATCCGAACCTGCATCCGGAGATCCTGAGCCGTTTCCCGCGATCGGAGCTCAAGGAGGGATTCATCCGCAATCTCGCGCGGGGAGAGGGGGCCGGACAGATCCGATCGATCGGGGCCCTCGCCTATGCGCTCGACTATCGGAGCATCCGCCAACGGATCTCTCAAGCATATAGGAACGTCATTGACCTCTCCGAAAGCGTTCAACAGGTCCTCGCGAACGCCCACGCAGAGATCGGCACGGACATCGCCGTATACATCGTCGGCTCCTTGGCGGGTGGGACCGGGTCCGGTTGCTTCTTGGATCTCGCTTTGACCGTCGAGTCGGTTTGTGAGAGTCACAAGGCACGGATCCTCGGTCTGTTCGCCCTTCCGCGCGGATTCGATGAGAAAGTGGCCAATGACCCCGGCCAGACGGATCGGATCCGAGCGAATACCTACGCGGCCCTCAAGGAACTTCAGTTCGTTCTCGATACGGACGCTCCCGAACGGCCGGCGCAGGTCGAGTACGACTACGGGGAGGCGGGTCGGCTCTCACTCCCTAAGAGCAACAAGCTCTTCGAGCTTGTCTATGTGTTCGATATCCTCAACCAGCGCGGTCGGTTGCCGAAGCTCGAGGAGCTGTACGAGCTGATGGCGCGAACGGTTTACCAGGATGTCGGATCACCCTTCGGCGCTCATGCCCAGTCTTTCAATTCGAACTGCGGAGTGCTCACCGGCGTCACGGTCTGCCCGGAAACGAATCGTACTCGGCTGTTGAGCAGCGGAGCGACCTCCTCCCTGATCTACCCGGCGGAGCGGACGTCGCTGTACTGCACCTACCGCTCTCTCGCCGAGGTGGTCGCGGATGAGATGCTGGAGAAGACTTCGTCTCTTCACGAGATCCAACAGAAGGTCTCCGTCTTCCTCGCACAGGAGAAGATGGAGGAGCGAGGGGCGGTGAACCAGATCATCGAGACCCTCCTCTCCGAACCGAAGAAGGGGGAGGTGCTCTCCTCCTCCTTCTACGGACTGCCGCGCACGTGGGGAGGCTCGTACGATGGTCCGGTCTTCGTGGCCCAGATCCGAGACAAATGGAACCAGTTCCGGAACGAGGAGGTGCCCGAGGTCTCGAAGATCATCAAGCAGAACCTCGAGCGACGGCTTCACGGATCGGAGGATCTTCCACGCGACGTAATCCGGGAACGGGTCGAGCGGTGGGCGATCGGCGTTGCGGCGAGCGACGGCCTGGGGGCCGCGCGGAAAGCGATCGAGGAGCTCACCTCCGTTTGTCAAAAGATGAAGAACGAGCTGGTCGCGGAGCTCGATGACTGGAACACGAACGAGCGCGAAGCGACCCGCCAGATCTTCGATCGGAACTGCCTGCTGCTCTCCGGGATGAGCTGGCTCGGGCGGCAGCTCAGCAGCAAGGACGAGAGACTCGAGAAGCAGTTGATTCTCGATTTCAATCGTCGAGTGGACGGCGAGCTGGATGCCCTTGCGAAGGCGGACGCGATCCGCATCGCCGAGCACTTGGAGAATGTGGCGCGGACGGTTCAGGCCAACTGGGATCGGTTGGCCGTGATCCTGGCCGATCTGATCCGACGCTCCCAGGAGCTGGCGAGCCGTCTCGAGTCCCGCAGGCGCGGTGTGACGCGGGATTTCGTCGTCGAACTGGAAGTGACCCAACCCGGCTATGAACGACGCTACTATGAGACGAACCGACGTCCGACCTCCGAAGTTCTTTCCGCCTTGCTCGAACTCAGAACAGTGGACGACGAGAACTCCGAGGGCGCCGCGCGGATCAGTCTTTACCGGTGGATGCTCTCGGTCAGCGGGCTCACGCGGTCTCTGGAAGTGATCGGCGAGCAGCTCGGCGCTCAGATCTACGGGAAGTTCTGGGAGAGACTCCTCGAGACCGACCTGATCCAGTTCATCGAGAAGAACCCTGCGGAGGTCGGTGAGACCCTGGAAGGGAAGCTGAAGCTCGCTTTCGAGATGTGCCAGCCGTTTTGGCCGGCGAGGCCAATCCAGTCAGGCATGTACTTCCCCGAGTTCATGGCTGTGACCGTGCGCCACGAAGCTCAGGCAGGAAAGCAGGCGACCCCACCGAGGCTGGTGCGGGAGTGGATCTCGAAGTTCGGACCGAAGGGGAAGGGTGGGGTTTCCGAGACGGTCAGTTCCGACATCCCCTACGAAATCATGATCAGCCGACGAACCCATGGAGCGCGCGTCCACTACTTCGGTCCGGCGAGAGACTGGGCGGTCCGATATCGGAAGGAGAAGAAGATCGCCAAGGGTCGGTTCATGCTGGAGTCGCACAGCGCGTATCTAGAGATTCCGGATCCCATCCCGCAGGATGCCAGACCGATGGAGTGCTTCGCCTTGGGTGTGGCTCTTGGGTTCGTCGCGGTGCGCGGGGACCATTACTACTACGGTCTCACGGAGAAGAAGGACGCCGATGGACGGCCGATCATCGCCGTCCAATATGCGAGTCAGTGGGGGACGATCCAGACTCTGCAAGGCGTTCCGCCCGTACCGCAGGATTGCGGGCGGCTCAAGTTCATGATGAAGAACGTGAGGAGCATCTCGGTCGATCAGAAGTTCGGCCAGGGGCGCCAGGCTGCGGTGGACGCGCTCGGACAGAAGCCCGAGTGGACCTCTCTCATCGAACAAGCGTTCGGGGAATACCACCAGACGGTGGGGAATCCGACCCTTAGGGCGCATTTCCAAGCCTACATCGACCAGGTTTTGGATCCAGCGATCGACAAAGCGGGAGATCGGGGCGATCTCCTTCGCGAGGAGAAGCGACTTATCGAAGAGCGAATGGCGAACCTCGGGATGTGACGACATGCACGTGAGAACCGGCTTCGAAACAGCTCGGCCTCACGCGGCCCTGAATCTGGTCATAGCCCTGGACGAATTCGGGACCGAGGTCGTCGCTCTCCTGAGACAGCATCTCACGGTCCTTCCGGAACCACTCCAGCGGACGGTCCGCATCGTGGAACCTTCCGATGGTGATCTCGGGACCGCGATTTCAGGGGCCCGGGCCGCCGTCACGGACAGAACCAACCTCGAGATGATCGAAGCGGGAGGGTGGGCGGTCGAAGGTCGTTCCCTCGATAGGATCCGGATCCGCACCTGGCTTCTCTGGAGCTGTCGATCTTCCGGGGCGATTCCGGAAACCGTTCGAACGATCGTGTCGGCCGGTCCCGAGGCGACCTACCTCTGCTGTCGTTTCGAAGATGCCGACCGGGAGGATACGCCCTCCGAGGTTCTACCTTCGCTCTCGCTCGTTTGCATCGGTTCGATCGCACAGAGCGGCGAGACCGTGACTCGCCTGGAAGTGGTCGCGATCGCTGCGGGTCTGGTTCTCGCTTCGCTTCTTCCGAGCTTCTCGTTGGACGCCGTTCATCGGCCGGGAACGAGAGCTTGTCCTGGATTCTCCGGCTTCTATGGGCTCGTCGGTCCTTCGGCGGAGCGCCTCGCGCGGCATGTGGCGTTCGCGCTCGTACCGGAACAACTGAGCAGAGACCCGCACGCGTTGGGTGTCCAGGACCTCCCTGAGCCGGCCAGGCGTCTTCTCGAGGAGATGTCCCCCGAGCGGCTCGGGATTCAGCTATTTCATCCCGAACCGGGGGGTGTGGCTCCTGAGCAAGCGATCCCAGCGCATCCAACTTGGACTCAGGAAGGTCGCCTCGAGGTCGCCCTGAACCGGAGCGAGGTGGGTCTCGGGTTGGAAGATGTCCCGGAGACAGAGTGGCCTCGGCGGCTCCGGCGCTACTCGAGCAGCTTCGACAGGACCCGGGCCACCACTTGGCGCATGTTGATGGAGCGGGCGTCGAGGACGATCGCGGAACGGGTCGACGAGAGGTTCGGACCGAGCTTCCGGCGGCTGCTCGACTCGCTCCCTCACGCCCCTTCTTGCTGCAGACAAATCCTCCACGAGATCGGCGTGAGGATCCGAGAAGAACGTACATCGGCGGCGGATCCTACCGGAGACTTCGAGGCGGCTCTCCTGGATCTGCGCGAAGCGATCGCGGTGCGCCCGAATCCGATCACGCTCAGCCTGCGCACGATACTTTGGGTCGTCCCCGCTCTCGTGTTTGGGGCAATTGGGATCAGAGGTTTGTACGACGACTTCCGCGGCCTCGCCTACTCGATCTCGTGGAGCGTGCTCGGCGCGCTGGCTTCGGCTGCGTGGGTCTTCTGGAAGGTCTGGAAAAGCCACAGGCGGATCCGCTCGTCCCAGGATCATGCGATCGACATCCTGATCCGGAGACAGGAGTGGATCCTCTCCCGAAACGCGATCGCCTATCTCGACGAGATTGTTCAGGGCTTGGCCGATCGTGCGGCCGAAGCGGAGAGCGCCCTTGCACGGAATGTGCAGGAACTCGAAGAAGCTACCCGCGCTCTCGGCGACTCCCTCAACCCTGATGTCGCTGCGGCTCTGACGTTCGGGCCCGTGCTCCGAAAGAGAGGCGAGTACGAACAACTCTTCCGCGAACTCGCCTTGGATCGGAATCGGTGGCTGGAGGATGCGGTGGAAGGGGGAGAGTTCGCGTCGGTGGGCACCGATCACAAATCGGCCGTGACGTTCGCTGAGTCTCTCGAACGATGGTGCCGGACGCGGCTGGAGGGGCGGATCGCGGTTCATCTACCCGGTTTCGCGGACCTTTGGAGGATCCGGGCCGAGATCGGCGGGGAAGGAGAGTCGCTCGAGCGGAGCGCCGAGGCGCTCATCCGGCGGGCAGCTCCGCTGACGCGCGAAGCTCTTCAGACCGAATGGCGGCGGCTCGGTGTCTCGCGTGAGCTTGTTTCTCGGATCAGCCCTGTGATCGAAGGGAATCCAAACCTCGCCGGCGTCGAGATCGACGCGATCGAAGAGCTTCCGATTCTCTGCTGCGTGCGGAGCGGTTTCCCTCCCCGTACGGAAAAGGAACAACCGTGACGTTTCGTCTTCTCGCATCCCTGGTCTGGATGTCGATCGTCCTGATCCCGCAGGTTCGGTCCGTCTTCATCGGGATCGCGCTCGCGCTCTGGCCCACGATCGAGCCGTTCCAGAGTCTCTCAAAGATCCATGCGACATGGGTTCCGTTCGTGATGCTCCTCTTCATCGGCTATGGGTTCAGCCTGCTGATCCTTCGGTTTGTTCGTGCAGACCGAATCCAGGCTCTCGGCGGTCGCGTGCATGGAGGTGACCGCATGACTAGCCTTGCCGTCGTCGTTACGCTCGCATGGGTCGGACTGAACTTCTGGACGGGGACTCTCGGAGTTCCCGGCGTTCTCGTTGCGGCGCTCGTCTGTGTTGGAATGATCTCGCCACCTGCGCCTCCGACCATTCCGAGCCCACGGCCTGCGCCTGCGCCTCCGACACCTGAGCTCTTCACCACGTCCGCCGATGAGCACGAGCCGTCTGGTCCGGACGATGCCGAGGACGCCGACCACTACTACAGAACGTTCTCCTGGCTCTTCAATGAGGAGCCCTACTTGAAGACCGGAAGGATCCATCGATTCCGATTGAGGTTGAAGATCCCCCGATCGATCTACGATGAATACAGAAACAGGTCGCACGATGTTGCTTCCGATGAGGATTACGTTCGGTTCGCGAACGAGGAGCTGAGCGACGATGTGGTCAATCCGTTGGTCGCGAGGATCCGTGGGATTGTCGAACAAAACGGCTTCGACGCACTCGACGAGATCCATCTGGTGATGGCCTTCACGCGCAGCATCCCTTATGCTTCCGATGATGAAGAATACGGGCGTGAGTACCCGAGGTACCCCGTAGAGACGCTGGTCGAGAAGCGAGGCGACTGCGAGGACCACGCGATCCTCTGTGGGGTCCTGCTCCATCGGCTCGGGCATCTTGCCTGCCTCGCGATGACCCGATCGCACGCGTATCTCGGGGTCGAAGCGCCGGTGCCCATCAAGGGGGTGTCGGTGTACGACAACAGCATCGGCGCCGAGTTGTTCTGCTGCGAAGTGACTCCGACTGCGGAATCGGGGAGCTCGACTCAGTGCTGGCTCGGCAGTTCGCCTCACAGCGGGCCGGCGCCGGCTCGGTTCATGAGAATCGGTTAGCCTTTCGGACAAGAGTGCTCGGACGGGATCTCAAAGGTGCGATTGCCTACCTCCCCCTCGGCGCCGCGAAGTCGATCTCGACACGCTGGATGCGGTCTTCCTGGGGGGCTTCGATGACGCCGAGGCGTTCGGCGGCTTCCATCACGCGGGTGGTGAGGGTGACGCCGAGGTTCTCGAGGTCGCTCGGGACGAAGCCGAGGTACTTCTCCGGGTTGCTTTCCGCGACGAAGTCGACGCTCGCGACCGTGTAGGTCTTCGCCGGATCGACCGGCTTCCCGTCGACGAGAGCCGTGTGGATCTGGATCCCTTCGGGGCTCTTCCACCAGGAGTAGGTGAGGCCGGAGACCTGAAGGATGCCGTGAGTCTCTTCCGCCTCGGCGGTCGCGTTCGTGAGCGCGATCGTGCGAAGCTTCTCGCCCGTG
>Ga0194113_10006276_pt1 | contig 15112 bp, 13 predicted proteins | sample TA2MahC200mmetaG_FD_146193 | JGI IMG/M metagenome (GOLD analysis project Ga0194113, IMG submission 146193) | Freshwater microbial communities from Lake Tanganyika, Tanzania - TA2015017 Mahale Deep Cast 200m | ecosystem: Environmental > Aquatic > Freshwater > Lake | place: Tanzania: Lake... | reverse complement strand
GAGTATTGCCCTTTATGTGGAGACTGGCACTCTAGGCCAGGCTGAGCTACTCCGGCACAAAGATTAGACGCCAGTTTGGCGCAATTAAACGATTCTAAATTTATTGTGTAACTATATCCTTCCACTTAGCATTTTCGTTTTTTACCCAAAGAAATTTTTTCTGCAGTGCAGCAGTGTAAAGTTTTTCCCAATCAGCTTTTACTTCATCAGTCCATGCTTTGAAAACACGAGGATCTATGTAGTTGCGAAGTGACGTTCCCAAGTTATAGTCTCTAGTTTTTTCAGAAAGGTCGATAGCAAGTTTGATTTTTTCTTTTCTTTCATCTAGTTTTTCTTTTTGTTTTTCAGTCTTTGGTTTTGTTTCCTGAATCTTTTTTAGCAGATCTCGCTTTTTTTGTAATGCATTTTCAAATGTTTTTGGAATTGTTCGTTTATGGTTACACATTATTGCTGCCTGCAAGTTTGCCATTTTTGCATGGTACAGTTTTACATTAGGTGATTCTGATTTGATATTTGCGTGTTTTTTCAAATAGTCTTTGACTTCGTTTGTCGCAAGATATGTTCTGAATACCTTTGCTGTTAGGCCTTTTACTATGCCCGAAAAATAGGCATTAACATGTCTTGATGTTATTCCATCAAAGATCTCTTCGGTTGGTTTTTTATTTGCAATTGACTCTTTCAAGTTTTCATAAAATTGCTTATCATCATCGACAACATGTATTGTCTCTTGCCATCTAACGCTGTCTTTTCCGAAAAAGTCAAACTCTATGGAGTTGTTTCCAAGCTTTACATGTTCTTTTCTTAGTGTTGTTGCGCCAACAGTATCTGCCTCATCAGGATCCTTTTCGTCTCCAACCCTCATCGAAGTTCGGTAAATCAGGTAACACGCAGTTGCAATTTTTCTAACCTTTGGATCCTTGCTCTTCATGTCTTTTACCATACTGTCTTTGATTTTGGCAATTTGGGTTGCAAGCGTCAAGGCCTTGTCATACTTTGCCTTGTCTCTTTCCTGTTTTAGACCAGCTGTATCTGAAAGCCAAACATACTTGCGTTTTTGTGTTAGATCATCCATCCAGCTGGCAAGCCACATTGAATCCTTATCATGAATTATTTTTCCCCACTTTTCTTTTGGTACTGTAGCTTCCTTGCCAAGGTTGAGTATGACATCTTCTGGGCCAATCCGGCGTTTCCATTTTCCTCTTAATGGATGATCTCCCCTCCCAATGAAAATACCTGGTGGTTCTGCCATATAGTTTGCAACCTCGACTTCATTTCCATCCAAGATAGCTTTACCAAATTTTTCCTTCATCTGTTCTCGAATTTTTTTGCGTTGTATGGCTAATGCCTTTTTTTCTTCCTTTGTCATTAGCTCCCTTGCATCTTTTTCTTTGTCTGCTATCTTGTAGGTATCTGTAAAATCAATATCAGAATAAGAAATATTCTTAAATTTTTGAGGCAAAGTTGCAGCAAAATCTGCAACAAAATTTTTCTGAAACACCTTGTCTTGGACATAAGGCGTATCCTTTTTCTTTGCCCACTGGTAGATCATTTCCTCTTGTAGCAAATCAAGGCTAACCTTCTCGCCTTTGATCTTGACTGTTATTCCTTTTGACTCAAAAGACGGCGGAAACAGTATTCCATTATGCTGTAGTGTTTTCCATTTCATTTTTGATTATCTATTCCTGTAAATTACGGACTTTGACAAAAACTCATTATGTGGCGTATATCAATTTAACCACTATTTTTTGCAATAAAATGATAGTATTTTAGCACGACCTAAAACAGCTCTTTTTTCAGATAGTTTTCAAACTCGATGTCTGTCTTCATTTTCTTTGCCTCCAAAAACATCTGCGCATCATTTCCAACAACATATCTTGGAAGCGGCTCTTTGGCCTCAATTGCCTTTATTATCGTGTCTGCAACCTCGCTTGGAGAAGTTCCCATCTCTACCATCATTTTGATTCCCTTGTAGACCTTGTCGATTATGTCTTTGTAAGGAGAATCGGGTTTTCCTTTCTCAACTTTCATAGATGAGAAAAAGTTTGTCTTTATCACTCCCGGCTCAATTATTATCGTCTTTATGCCAAAGGGCGACATTTCATATCTCATACACTCGCTAAGCCCCTCTAATGCAAATTTTGAGCTAATATACGCCGGAGATCCTGGAAAACCAATCCTTCCTGCAACAGAGCTCACATTTACTATAATCCCAGCTCCTTGTTTTCGCATAATTGGCGCAGTTTCTTGGATTAGCCTAACAATTCCAAACAAGTTTGTCTCAAACTGTTTTTTTAAATCTGAAATTGAAATATCTTCAAGGCAGCCAAACAATCCATATCCTGCGTTATTTACTAAAACATCGATTCTTTCTTTTTGTGACATTATTTTGCTAATAGCTGACTTGATAGAGTCTTCCTTGTCTACATCAAGCTCTATAACATCAATCTTTAGGTTTTCTTTTTTCGCGACATCAAGAATGTTTTTTGATTTTTTAGTATCGCGCATGGTTGCAAACGTGTGATACCCTTTTCTTGCAAGGGCAAGCGCAGTTTCATATCCTATTCCACTTGAGCTTCCTGTAACAAGCGCCACTTTTTCCATTATTTGAATAAAAAACGTGGTACTAATAACTCTAAAGACTAGCTCTGCATTATACTAACGGCTTGTCTCCTTCTGTTGGCTCTTCAAGCTCTGTTATTTCCCTGTCATTGATTCGCTGTAAAACTTCACGCGATGAAAGCTTGTGCAAAAACTCGTTGTTGTTGCCACATCTGTATGAAAATGTACATCTAGGACAACCAGCCTCATTTTTGCATGGACATTCCTTTACAATGTACATGCTTCGCTCAAATGCCTTTTCTAGCCTATCATAAAGTGCTTTACTTGCGCCATTTCCACCAATTGCGCCATCATAAATAAAGATCAAGCCAGATGTGCCAAGCGAAATCCCGCCCAAATCTTGTGACACTCCACCAGTAATCATATTGCTTCCTTCAATCACTACATGCTCTGTTGCATGGTAGCCGCTTGCCTCGACATATTGACCATCGTCTGACTTTTCAATTTCATTTAATGGTCTTGGCGCATGAAAAACAAGCCCCTTTGTTACAAAATCATACTCTAGTGGTCTGTCAAGAAGAATCTTTTGACCTTGGGTAATTTCCTGGCCTAACTTTATGTTGGCATAACCGTAGACCTTTTTTTGAATATGCAACTTGCAAAACGCAGTCTCTAGTCCAAAGACACGTCGCTTTTCATAAACAGTCTCAATAGTTGGCCACTCTTCAGTCAAGGCCTTTGTGTAATATGGATAGTCTCTTGGTACCGGAACAATTCTTGCAAACATCTTATCTGGAGAATCAAACTCTACTACCTTGTATCTAGAACCTGCTAGAAAATAGATCGCAGAGGAATGAAGCTCTTCTAGTGCAATTGGCAGCACCCTATCTCCAACCTTTCGCTCATTTAGGAAAATATCAACAGACCTTCCTATCCCCCTGATGCTGTAATCATTTACAAGTGATCTGGCCTTGTCGTAATTTGGGACATATCTATCCTCATACAAAACAAGATTTCCATTTCTTAGCTGCGCTTCAATTACCTGGGCATGCTCTTTTAGCTCATGTCTTGCAATTGGCTTGTCACATGCCATTGCAACCACTTGAAATTCCTCAACAAAGGGATTCTTTGGGTCTATGTAGATTCTTTCTACATCATCAAAATAGTCATGTGGATGATTTTTGTAGTACTGTGAGATAGGATCATTTCCAAGAGCCAAAAACGCATAGCCTCGTTGGCCTTTTCTTGCAGCCCTACCAATTCTCTGCATTAATCTGTTTACAGGAATTGTTGCAGAAATTATCCCATCTACATTGCCAACATCAATTCCTAACTCAAGCGTTGGAGTACAGGAAATTGCCATTAGCTTGTCTGACTTGAATAACTGTTCAACTTTTTTTCTATAGTTTGCCATCAGGCCTGCCCTGTGAACCTTAATGTCAATTTTTTGTTTTTTTGCCTGCATTGCAAGAAGTTCAGAATTTAGATGGGAATTGCTAAAAACCATGGTCTTGTGTTTTTTGCTTGTTAATTTTTTTGCAAGATCTATCATTAGAGCCCTTTGTGTTCGAAGCGATGGAAACAACATGACAAAATCAACATCGCCTTTTTTCCCATAACCTTCAACTAGAATCATTTTTTCACCAAAAAGCTGCTCGCAAAACTCTTTTGCATTTTTCAAAGTAGCAGATGATGCAATAAACTGAATTTTTTTGCAAAGTCGCTTTAGCCTTTTAATTATATAATGAACGTTAGAGCCAAATATCCCAGAATACACGTGAACCTCATCTACAACCATAAACTTTACAGAATCAAGCAATGACGCAAACCTTGTTCTGTTCAAAAGATGATAGTGTAATACATCAAAATTTGTGATAATCACCTGTGGTGGATTATCTAGAATCTTTGCACGCTCTGTCTGTTTGGTATCGCCATCAAAAACTTGGACATTAACATCGATCATTTTTGCAAGCTCTGAAATCTTTGGAAACTGGTCTCGTGACAGAGATTTTGTAGGATAGACAAACAAAGCAAGAACTTTACTTGGATTTTCTTGTCCTTGCTTTATTTTTTGTATTACTGGCACCATAAATGCCTCTGTTTTTCCAGAAGCAGTCGGCGCAGAAATTACTACATTATTTCCATAAGATATCTCTTTTATTGCATCTTCTTGGAACCTGTAAAATTTTTTGATACTTTTCTGATGCAAATACTTTGAGATTTGTGAATCTAGGCCAAGTTCCGTTACATCAGAGCCAAGTTCAGGCTCGGGCTCTTTGATTGTTTTATAAAAAGAAACATAATCATTTTTTGAAAATAATACCGACTTTGTAAGCTCATCAGGTTCGTATCCTTTGAGCATTTTTTTAATTTCATCTTCGCTTTGTAAAATCCCACTAGCTACTAGCATCTGTCCAAACTGCGCTTTATCCTGTATTGTTCCATGGTCGTATTGTACAAGGAAATCAAGATATGCCTCATCGGGATTTTTTTTATAATCTACAATTCCCTTTAGGTCACACTTTGTGCAAGAAAGCATTGTCTTGGAATTGAAGGTCTTTTGGATTTCAAGCACAGATCTACATTTTGGACAAAAATACTTCAATGGACACCTATAGACATACTCAAAGACCTGATTTATTGATTGACAAGTGCAAACTGTTGCATGGCACATCCAGATCCATACACAATACCTGCTCACCTGTACCCCTATGGAGGTAAGAGGGGAATAGTGGTCAACCTAAACTCAGCAAAGATGCTAAGATCATACATGCGCTAAAGTTATCTACTATGCAACTATCCAATGAAACATGGGCTCAGGAAGCTATGCAAGAGCAATAGGTGGAATCCATCGAAGTTATGCAACTGCCCTCAAGCGAGCAAAATCAAGACAGTCTGTTCTAAACGCTTACTGGAAACATAAACGTGACCATGAACGACTGTTAAGACAGCATCTCCGTGAAGAGATGAATGATGTAAAGCGCATAAAGGGCAAAATGAAATATCGTTAAGTAGAGGATTCTAGAATCAAGCGAGAATCGGATCTCGTCTAGTCCATCCAATTCTTTTTGCTTTAATGACATTATTAAACAAGTGACATCAGTAGAACTATGAATTTGAAAAAGATTGGGCTAAACAAAATTTACAACATGAACTGCGTTGAAGGAATGCAGCTAATCAAAAACAATACAATTGATCTTATCGTAACAGACCCTCCATTTGCCATCGACTTTAAGGCAACAAAACAAAACTACAATCGCACTGCATCACGAGTAATACAAGGCTATAACGAAATCAAGGCTGAAGATTACTATGATTTTACATACAACTGGATGAAAGAATGCTTTAGAATTCTAAAAGAATCTGGCAGCATGTACGTCTTTTCAGGCTGGAATAACCTCAAAGACATTCTAATGGCACTTGACGATGTTGGCTTTATCACCATAAATCACATAATTTGGAAATATCAATTTGGTGTTGTCACTGCAAAAAAATTTGTTACCTCACATTATCATTGCCTTTTTGTATGCAAAAACGAGAAAAAAAGAAAATTTTACCCATATACAAGATTCAAGAAAAACTCAAAATCTGTCGAAGGGCGAAGCCTCCACTATAAGGACAAAGAAGACGTATGGGAGATAAAACGCGAATATTGGACAGGCGACAAAAAAACTCCCACCAAACTGCCAGCAGAGCTAATCAAGAAAATTTTGGAATATTCTAGTACAAAAAATGATACTGTGTTGGATCCTTTCTTAGGATCAGGACAAGTTGCAGTAATTAGTAAGATGCTTGGAAGAACGTATTTGGGGTTTGAGATCGTATCTGACTATTACAAGTTTGCAAAAAAAAGACTAGACAAGAATCTGTATAGATTAAAATAATTTTATTACTTTTTATCAGAATCTGAGCTTGACTGGCCAATTTTTGATGAAATAATCTCTCTTAGCTCATCATCTGTTTTTGTAGTAAAATTGATTCCCAGAGACTTTGCAATCATTTCTAACTTTTGTCTTTCATTTTGAACGGGCCCACTAATCTCAATATTTGTGTTTGAAAAATCTTTGATGTTATTTTGAAATTGATTTTTTGTCTTGTTGTATTCGCCAACAGCACGTCCAATTTTTTTTGCAACATCAGGTAGTCTGTTTGTGCCAAGCAAAACTACCAGCGCTACAAAGATGATAATTATCCACTCACTGCCAAGGATATTAAGCGAGTAATCCATCACGGAATCAAATATCGCAGATTAAAATTAAAGATTTGGATTCCACTGTGCCTTGAGTTTTCGTTTGTTTACAAGAATTATTCCTGTAATGGCAATGCCAATTACAAAAAAGGCAAAGTATGGCGCATCAGTGCCAAGAAAATGAGACACCATACCGGCAAATAATGGTCCTGCAGCCCAACCTATCCCAAAGGTTGCCTCATATGCACCAATCATTCCCCCAGAAAACTTTGTCTGTACCTTGCGCATTATGATCTCAAAAGTCAATGGGAAGTAGATGGTATAACCAAAACCTAGTATCAGCATGGCTATCGTAAATGCCTCAAAGGTAAATGAGTAAAAGACAACAAGCATACCACAAGCAATGGAAAGTATTGTAGCAACAAGGCTGTAGAAAATTCTTTTCTCTAATGGCCCAATAAAGACCAGAGTAACAAGTCTTGATATGCCAAAAATAAAGAACAAAAGTTCGATTCCTGACTCTGAAATTGTTCTATCATTCATAAACGCAGGATAAATTGTAAGAAAAGTACCAAAGGATGCACTACAAAATATCAAAATCATAATTATTAGCGGAAACTGGGTGATTTGCTTTATAGAACCAATTGAAAATGTAGCATTCTGTGTTGTTTTTCCATACTTTGTTAAAAGTAAACTGGATATGATAGCAACTGCAATTGTATAGGTTGCATATTGGAATAGAATTCTGTATGTCACATCTAGATTTTCAAGCAAAAATGTTCCAATTAGCGGGCCAATCATTAATCCACCTACAAAAAATGCCATAAAGCGAGCTATTGATTTTACACGACGCTCCGGCGTTTCTACATGTGCAATTATTCTTTCACATGGTGGCCAGAAAAATGCATGAGCAAATCCAGTCATTGCTCTAAAGACTGCAACTTCTGGAACTGACTGAGATATAGAAAGTAAATAGATTGATGCAGTGTTGACTACTATTCCAGCAGACAATAACAAACCGTTGTTAAATCTATCAAGCAAGACTCCGACAACAAGTGGAATAAACATGTATGGCAGAAAATTCACCAGACCAATAATTCCAAGCTCAACATATGATGCACCAATTGCTTCTTTTGCAAAAACAGGAACTATTGGATTATGCATTCCATAGGATAAGCCTACCAATAATGATGTAGCATAAACTAGGGCTAGAGGAAGTTTCATATCACTTGAAAGCGGCAACCATTATTGCTCCGCCCATAAGATCTTTTTCAAACTCCACTCTTGAAAACTTTTCAAGAAGCATTTTTTCAAGCTTTTTGTTTTGTGGCCAGAGCTTGTACGTTCCATACAATGTAGCAAATTTCAAGCCTAACTTGCCTCCTGCAGCTAGTGCTACAATTGGTAGTATTAGTCTTAGATAAAACGACACGCCAGCTCGTATGACTGTATTATCTGGCTTTCCTAAATCAACAATAACAAATCGACCTCCCTTTTTTAAAACTCGATGAATTTCAGAAATCGCAGTCTTGAGGCTAATTGCATCTCTTAAAGAATAACCGCACAACACAGCATCAAACTTTTCATTTTGAAATGGAATATGCTCAAACACTCCACATGACAAATCAGGCTTTTTGTCAAAAAACTTGCTAGTATTTTTTAGCATTGGGATAAGCGGATCATATAATGTGATGCTGATGTCTTTTCCAACCCCTTCAATCGCAGTCTTTGACATGTTCCCAAATCCAGAACCTGCATCAAGAACAAAATCACCGCTCTTTACTCTGTTTTTGACTCCTCTTAGGCGGTGTTCTTTGTCTTTTCCAAGCGAAATATACGAATTGACCTTGTCATAGACCGGAATTATATCACGTAAAACATCTAGAACCTCGTTCCAGTAACCGCCTAAACCCACGCAAGACCTTGACTTGGCCGATATTATATTTGGTAGTAGGAATCAGACGAACAAAATAGGTAATCTCTAGTTGGTAAACTTTTGTTTTGCTACCTGGTAGAATTTCTCAAGATCAGCTTCTGATATTCGCTGCAAAATCTTTGCATCGTGTCTTACTTCGGCCATCTTGATGTGCTTTGTTCCTTCTTTTTGTTCACTTTTGAGATTTATTGCAGCAATTGCAAGTGCAGCAGCATCTCCTTGAGATATCTCTGTCTTGTAATTTTTTTCTAAAAAGTTTGTAACATCTTCTGATCCTGCACCAATCGCTACAGCAGCATATGATACATAGGTGCCGCTTGGATCAGTAACATAGATTGTGCCGCCTTTCTCATCAACGCCAGCTATAATCAATGCAACACCATATGGTCGCACTCCAGAGTATTGTGTAAACTGGTGACACTGGTCGGCTAGATGTTTTGCAACCATTTCAACAGATACAGGCTCATCATAAGTAAGCTTGCTACTCTGTGAGAAGAATCTTGCATTGTCTACTTGTACACGTGCATCAGGGATATAGCCTGCAGCGGCAACTCCAATATGTTCATCCACTTGGAAAATTTTCTGAGTTACCTCAGTTACTTGAAGTGTACGTGGCTTTTCTTCTACTGCTATAATGACGCCATCTTTACTCTTGATTCCAATTGCAAGCGTTCCACGCTTTACAGTTTCTATCGCATATTCGACCTGATAGATTCTACCATCTGGTGAATACATGGTAGGTGTCATATCATAACCACGTGATGCCATCATGTCAAAACGAGTCCATTCATAGTCAATTTAAGGGTATTTTTTGTAGGGAGGCTCATCAACATTTTAGATCGGCAAAGACAATTGGTAATGAATTTGGTAGAGATTTGGAAATAGCGTTTTATTTTATCAAATCTTTTTTTATCTAAATGACAACACAACAGCTACTAGAATTTAAAAAAATAATTGAATCAAAGCCATCAACAACCAACAGAATACCAGACAAACAGACAAGAAACCTGCTTTTGTATCTATTTTCAGGAACACGTGGCGGATTTACAAGGCTAAGAATTGTCATGTTATTGTTAGAAAGACCATATAATACGCACCAGCTGGCAAAAGAGCTTGGCCTTGACTACAAGGCAGCACAGCACAACCTGCAGGCACTACTAAAAAATAACATGATAACAAAGGTTGGAGAAAAATATGGGGCGATATTTCATCTGTCTAACTTTTTAGAAATTAACATACGAGTATTAGATGAAGTAATTACAAAACTGGAAAGAAAATTAAATTCAAAAAAGGTTTACCTTTAATTTTCTTTAAACCAATATTCGTAACAACTTTACAAAAATTAAACAAACTTATATAATCTGAGGGGATGATCCCGATCAGCTTTGATCAAAAACGATCCCTTTGCAAATGCAACAAAACAACTTGATGATGCGTGTCAAATACTAAAAATAGACAAGGGCGTACGTGACTATCTTGCACAACCAAATAAAGTTCTTCGAATAAAAATTCCAGTAAAAATGGATAATGGAAAAATTAGAATCTTTACAGGATTTCGCAGCCAACACAATAACGACAGGGGCCCATACAAAGGTGGCATCAGATACTTTGATCCAGAAGGTGGAATCGAATACATGGAACGCGAAGTCATGGCACTATCTTCATGGATGACTTGGAAATGTGCAGTAGTTGACGTCCCCCTAGGCGGTGGTAAGGGAGGCGTTTACATTAATCCTAAAAAAGAAAAACTAAGCGATGGCGAGCTTGAACGACTGACACGAAGATTTGCATTTATGATTTCTGAGGTAATTGGACCACAAAAAGACGTTCCAGCACCAGATGTTTACACTGGTGGAAGAGAGATGACTCAGATCATGGACACATTTGGAAAATTACATGGAATTACAAATCAACCAGGAGTCATCACTGGAAAACCAATCTCAATGGGCGGTTCGTTGGCAAGAAATGTTGCAACTGGACTTGGATGTGCATATTGTGTAAGAGAGGCATCAAAGGTATTGAAACTAAACCTCAAAGGTGCAAAGGTAGTTCTTCAAGGATTTGGAAATGCTGCTACATTTACAGGAGAGTATCTTGAGAAAATGGGAGCAAAGGTAATAGCTGCAAGCGACTCTAAAGGCTCAATCATTAACCCAAGTGGAATTAAGACAAGTAAACTAATCGAATACAAGGAAAAGAAAGGCTCTGTAGTAGGATATCCAGGAAGCAAAAAAATTACAACAGAAGATCTACTCACAACAAAATGTGCTGTTTTGGTTCCAGCTGCGCTTGAAAACCAGATAACTGCAAGCATCGCAAAGAATCTTAAATGTAAAATCATTGCAGAGGCTGCAAACGGACCAACACTGCCAGAGGCAGACCCAATAATTTACAAAAAGAAAATCATGGTTATTCCAGACATATTGGCAAATTCAGGAGGCGTTTGCATTTCATATCTTGAATGGGTTCAAAATAACATGGGATACTATTGGAGCTTTGATGAGGTTGCAAAGAAAATGGAAGACCACATCACACGAGGCTTTAAAGACACCTATGCACGTGCAAAGAAATACAACATTGACATGCGAAAAGCAGCTATGGTACTAGCTGTTGAGCGAGTTGTAGAAGCATTCAACCAACGAGGCATTTGGCCTTAAAGCTGTTTATAACAAGTTAGCTGCTCGATAAATCTGATTTTTCCTTTTGTTATTGATACTAGGTTTTTCTTAAAGGAAAGATCAACTCTTGTACGACGCTCTAGTTGTTCCATTATTTTTGCTGTAAGATATTTTCCCTTACGGTCGCTATCAAGCAAAACTATGAGGTGTTTGTACTGTGCAGCAGAGTCTGCAAACTTGGCAAGGCCTCCAAACTTGTGAAACTCTAGGACCTTGCCAGAAAAACCAAGGCCTTTGAGCGCTACTGCATCACGCTTTCCTTCCACAATCACTGCACTGTCTTTTTTTGAGTTGAGCGAATCTATGAAATTTTTAACGTCAGAAAACTCCTCATCTGAGAACTCCATGTTAATAGTATTAATTTGATATATTAAGAATTTTATCTGAAAATTAAAAATGTCTGATGTTCTAGTTGTACAAAACTCCAAAGCAGAAGGACCTGGAACTCTAGGAGATCTATTCATAAAAGATGGATTTAGGCTAGAAAACATTTTTGCAAAAAAAGAAAAACTGCCAGCAAACGATTACTCACTCCTTGTTGTATTGGGTGCTCCAGAAAGCGCAAATGATAATCTAGATTATCTTAGAGACGAAATGGCATTGATCAGGCAATTTGTAAAAAAGCAAAGGCCTGTTCTTGGAATATGTCTTGGCTCACAACTAATTGCAAAATCTTTTGGAGCTCAAGTTTTTCGTGGATCTAGAAAAGAAATCGGCTTTTACCATGATTTGCATATAGAAAACACGCCAAAATTATTTTCAGGATTCCAAAACCCCTTTACAGTATTTCATTGGCATGGAGATACATTTGACCTCCCACAGAACGCAGTACGGCTTGTCTCATCAAAAGATTATGAAAATCAGGCATTCTTGCTAGGCACTGCTGTAGGGGTTCAGTTTCATATCGAGGTCACAAATGAAATGATAAATTTATGGCTAGATAAATCGCCGGAATTAAGCAACACACCATATATTGACCCAAATAAAATCCGCCAAGAAATTTCTGTTAATTTGCCCAAAGTAAAAAAGAACATGGAAATTTTTTACAAAAATTTCAAATCACAATTCCATCTCTGACCAAAGTTTAATATACTGAACGCGATTTTCTTCGATCGCCTTATGAATTCAGTTAAAATTTTTGATGAGACAATCAAAACAGATCATAAGGTCATAACAGAAGAACTTGCAAAGTCAATTCTGAAAAGTTATGGAATAAAGGTTCCTGGCTATGCATTGGTCAACTCTGCAGACCAAGCAGCAAAGGCTGCAAAAAAACTAGGCTTTCCACTAGTCATGAAAGTTGTTTCGCCACAAATTTTACACAAAACAGATGTTGGCGGAGTAAAAGTTGGCATTGACAATGTAAAGGATGTCAAAAAAACATTCAATGACATGTACAAACGCCTCTCAAAGAAAAAAGGTGTTCAGCTAAAAGGCATACTACTTGAAAAGATGGTGCCAAAAGGCACAGAACTAATCGTTGGTCTGCAAAACGATCCTCAGTTTGGGCCAGTAATAATGGTTGGAATTGGCGGTGTTCTCACCGAAGTTTTCCGTGATGTTGCATTTAGGATGTTGCCAATAACAACAGATGATGTAAAATCAATGCTAGATGAGCTAAAAGGCTCTAAAATGCTCAAAGGATTCCGTGGAAGCAAACCAATTGACATTGACATGTTATCTAAAGCACTTGTCCAAATCGGCAAGCTTGGCGTAGACAATGCCTCACACTTTGATAGCATAGATTTCAATCCGATTGTTGTTTATCCAAAGTCATATGCAGTAGTTGATGCAAAAATAATCCTAAGAAAAGAGATAAAACCTGATGCTATTTCAGAAGCACAGCCAAACTCAAAACACATGGAGATGTTCTTTACTCCACAGTCAGTTGCACTTGTTGGCGCATCTGCAACTCCAGGCAAAATAGGAAACTCGGTTCTTGATAGTTTGGCAAAACATGATTACAAGGGCAAAGTTTTTCCAATAAATCCAAAGCAAGAAGAAATTTTAGGAATCAAATGTTATCCGTCACTTTCTGCAGTACCAGAAAAAATAGATCTGGTCGTTATCTGTGTTGATCTATCAGTTACTCCGCCAGTACTGGAAGAATGTGCAAAAAAAGGTGTTCACAGTGTTGTGATCGTATCAGGTGGTGGAAAAGAGCTTGGCGGAGAACGAGCTGCATATGAGGCCGAAGTTAAACGACTATCAGAACAACACGAAATTAGAATAATTGGTCCAAACTGTATTGGTATGTTTAATGCCGCAAACCGCCTTGACTGTGCATTTCAGGGCCAGGCACGAATGGTCAGGGCAAAACTAGGACCAGTTGCACTACTCTCTCAAAGCGGTACTATGGGAATCAGCTTTTTGGAGACTGCAGACTCGTTTGGATTATCAAAGATGGTAAGCTATGGCAACAGATCAGATGTAGATGAGGCAGACATGATCTGGTATCTAGCAGATGATCCGCAAACTCAAGTAATTGCACTATATGTAGAAGGCTTTGGCGATGGCAGAAAATTCATCAACACAGCAAAACGTGTCATGGCAGAAAAGAAAAAACCTGTTGTCATTTGGAAGAGCGGAAGATCAGAGGCAGGCGCAAAGCAGGCAGCATCTCACACAGGTTCACTTGGTGGCTCTAATGCAATAATCATGGGCGCATTCAAGCAAGCTGGAATAATTTCAGTTGACAGCTATCAGGAGCTTGCAGGCGTGGCAAAAGCACTTGCATGGCAACCTGGAGCAAAAGGAAACCGAGCTGCACTATGCAGCAATGGAGCAGGACCTATGATTGGTGCAATTGATCACTTTGAAAGACTGGGCCTTTCTCTTGCACAAGTAACAGAAGAAACAAGAAAGAAAATGGTTGAGCACTTTCCACCAACATATGTTGTAGGAAAGGGAAACCCAGCTGATGTAACAGGTGGTGCAAATGCAGACGACTATCGCTTTACAATTCAATCATTCATGGATGATCCAAACGTAGACATTATCATGCCGTGGTTTGTATTCCAAGACGATCCTTTAGAGGAAACAATAATTGATTATCTGGCAGAATTTTCAAACCAGAAAAAGAAACCAGTACTTGTTGGCGGAAACGGTGGACCGTACACACAAAAAATATCTGCACTAATTGAGCAAAAAGGTGTTCCAGTGTATGATGATATCAGAACATGGGTAGCTGCTGCATCTGCTTTGGCACAATGGGGAAAAATCTCATAGAGAACATTTAAGTCCGACATTAATTTCGCAAATAATAATGACCCTAGTCACAACAACAAAATCAGACGGAATTTGTATAATCAAAATCAATAGGCCAGAGAAACTAAACGCAATGAATGGTGATGTTGCAAAAGAGCTCATCTCAATATTTGAAAAAACTGGAACAGACGACAGTGTAAAGGTGATAATCTTAACAGGTGAGGGAGATAGGGCATTTTCTGCAGGCGCAGACATTGAATACATGTCAAAAATCTCACCAGATGAGTCAGTTGAATATGCAAAACTGGGTCAGCTACTCACTGCAACTGTTGAAAACGTAAGACAGCCAACTATAGCAGCAGTAAATGGATTCGCTCTAGGCGGTGGATGTGAGCTTGCAATGTCTTGTGATATCAGACTAGCATCTGATACAGCAAAGCTTGGACAGCCTGAAGTCACAATTGGAATCCCACCAGGATGGGGAGGAACACAAAGACTATTGCGAATAGTTGGAATTGCAAAAGCAAAGGAGCTTGTCTACAC
>Ga0194113_10006261_pt1 | contig 15129 bp, 9 predicted proteins | sample TA2MahC200mmetaG_FD_146193 | JGI IMG/M metagenome (GOLD analysis project Ga0194113, IMG submission 146193) | Freshwater microbial communities from Lake Tanganyika, Tanzania - TA2015017 Mahale Deep Cast 200m | ecosystem: Environmental > Aquatic > Freshwater > Lake | place: Tanzania: Lake... | reverse complement strand
TCCCGCGCCGCGGCACGCCGCCCAGGAACGCGAACGCCCGGGCATGGGCATCGAACACCATCTCCTGGCTCTCGCGCGGATATGCCACCAGGAAGAACGCGCGGCTGTGGCAGAGCCGAAGGTGCCCGACCTTGACCACCTGCTCGACGCCGCCAAGCACCACGTGCTCGTGGCTCCAGTCGAACTGGTAGGCCTCGCCGGGCGCAAAGCTCTGCGGGATAAACGCCGTCGCCACCGGCCGTCGCGCTCGCTCGAACGCCCGCATGTGTCGGCGCACGCCGTCCACCGCGCCGGTGTAGCCCTCCAGGCACAGCGCCTCGTACATCCGCTGCGCCGTGCGCTGCTCGCGCGCCGGCAGCTTTTGCTCGGCCTCCAGCCACGCATCCAGCGTCGCCAGATACGGCCCGAGCTTGGGCTGCGGCTGGCGCGTGCGCCGATACTCGAACGTCTCACCCTCAAGCCGCAGAGCTCGCTTGACCGTGTTCCGCGAGAGCCGCAGATCCCGCGCAATCGCGCTGATCGACTCCCCCTGCACCAGGCGCCGCCGCCGGATCTTCCCGATCGTCTCCACGCACAGCACCCCAGTTCTCCCCGCACGGCCATATGGACCGAACAGGGTACGGGGTGGTCAATTTTGGACGCCGGTTACACCCCTAACCTGGTCAGAATTGCACGCCGGTTAACACCACGAAGACGAGGTGCGGGGGAGGCATGGTGACGCCAATATACCTCACGGATAGGAAAATCTATCCGCCCCAGACTGCGTTGCACCGCACGATTTGACCATTCTCCCGCTCCCCGGTCCTGGTTTGACGGCGCACAATGCAGCTTATGTCGCCCCACGAGCCGCTATTGGTAAAGAGCGCGGGAAGTGCTCGCGCCTGAACGCCTTCAGCCGGTCTGCCAGCTCGCGCGGCATCGCCGGCTCATCCCCGGCTGCGGACGATCTGGTAGGCGCGCGTCAGGTAGCCGACGACGGCGAACCCGCTCCATACGTGCACCAGGCGCGAGAACGGGAACAGCAGGAACAGCGTCATCCCGAGCACCAGGTGCAGCTTGTAGATCCAGTCGACGCCGGCAATCAACTCCGCCGCGCCGGCGCGCAAGGTGACGATATGCTGCGCCCACTGGCCGAGCGCCACCATCACGCCGCCGTCGCGGTGCCCGAGCGACCAGAAGATCGAGGCCAGGCCGGCGAGCAGCGTGACGAGGATCCACAACAGGATGAAGACGTCCATCCCGCTCGAGGTCGCCCGGATGCGCGGCTCGGCCAGCCGCCGGTGCACCAGCAGGATCAGGCCGACCAGGCACATCGTGCCGAACACGCCGCCGGCGGCGATCGCCAGCATCTGCTTGGCCGCGCTCGAGAGGCCGAACGCGTGGTACAGCGCCGGCGGCGTCAGCAGCCCGAACAGGTGGCCGAAGAACAGCGCGAGGATGCCGACGTGGAACAGGTTCGATCCCCAGCGCAGCTGGCCGGTGCGCAGCATCTGGCTCGAGTCGCTCTTCCAGGTGTACTGCTCGCGGTCGAAGCGCACGAGCGAGCCCAGCAGGAACACCGCGAGGCAGATGTACGGATAGATGCCGAACACGAACTGGTGAATGAACTGCCTCATCGTCTCGCTCCATTCGGGTAGAACTTCACTGGCTGCGGTGCGGCCGGCCGCGGCGCGTCCATGAAATCCACCGGCGCGTCCATCCAGGCCCTGTCGATCGCGGCTGGCGAGCTCTCCTCGGCCGGCGTGGCGCGCGGCGCGATCCGCTTCGACAGGCCCGGCTCGCCGCCGGCGGCGAGCAGCGCGCCGAACACCGCGGCGTAGCGGCTGCCGCGCTCGGCGAGGCGGTCGCCGAGCGAGCGCAGGATGTCGGCCACCTCGCCGGTCAGCCCGCGCGCCTCCGCGGGCGAGACGAGCGACAGGAACTCGAGGAACGCCGGCAGGTAGTCGGGAAGCTCGTTGCCGGCGACCTGCATGCCGCGGCTCGCGTAGCTCCGCGCGAGGTCGACCATCGCCTGGCCGCGGTCGCGCGATTCGCCGTGCACGTGCTCGAACAGGTGCAGCGACAGCGCGCGCGAGCGGTCGAACAGCTCGACGTAGCGCTCCTGCAGGACGACGAGGTCCTCCCGCGCCATCTCGTCGAGCAGCGCGCCGAGCTGCGAGTCGACGCGCCCGGCGCCGGCCAGCGCCCGCCGCAGCTCCGGAAGCGCGTCGATCAGGTCCTGCTCCGGGTAGGCCAGCAGCGCGGCCAGTGCGCGATGGTTCGTCATCGGGCCACCTGCCGGATCGGGATGGTGCGCTTCTTCCTGCCGCCGAACAGGCTCGCCTCGCTGGAGCCGTCGGAGCAGCCGTTGCCGAACGTGAAGCCGCAGGAGCCGCGCAGGTCGTACGCGTCCTCGGCGTACTCGCGGTGGGTGGTCGGGATCACGAAGCGGTCCTCGTAGTTGCCGATCGCCATAGTCTGGTACATGTCCTCGACCTGCTGCTTCGACAGGCCGGTCTGCTCGAGCACCGCGCGGTTCTCGCGCCGCTCGACGTGGCGCGCGCGCATGTACGCGCGCATCGCGAGCATCCGCTCCAGCGCGAGCTTCACCGGCGCCTCGTCGCCGGCGGTGAGCAGGTTGGCGAGGTACCTGAGCGGAATCCTGAGCTGCGACACGTCGGGGATCTCGCCGTTCGCGCCGAGCCGGCCGCTGTTGGCGGCGGCGCTGATCGGCGACAGCGGCGGCACGTACCACACCATCGGCAGCGTGCGGTACTCGGGGTGCAGCGGAAACGCCACCTTCCAGTCCATCGCCATGCGCCACACCGGCGAGCTCCTCGCGGCCTCGAGCCACGCCTCGGGCACGCCGTCCCTGCGCGCCTGCTCGATCACCGCCGGGTCGGACGGGTCGAGGAACAGCCGGAGCTGCGCCTCGTACAGGTCCTTCGGGTCGGCGACGCTCGCCGCCGCCTCGATGCCGTCGGCGTCGTACAGCAGCACGCCGAGGTAGCGGATGCGGCCGACGCAGGTCTCGGAGCACACCGTCGGCTGGCCGACCTCGATCCTCGGGTAGCAGAAGATGCACTTCTCGGCCTTGCCGCTCGACCAGTTGTAGTAGATCTTCTTGTACGGGCAGCCTGACACGCACATCCGCCAGCCGCGGCACTTGTCCTGGTCGATCAGCACGATGCCGTCCTCTTCCCTCTTGTAGATCGACCCGGACGGGCAGCTCGCGACGCAGGTCGGGTTCAGGCAGTGCTCGCACAGGCGCGGCAGGTACATCATGAAGGTGTTCTCGAACCGGCCGTAGATCTCCTTTTCCACGTCCGCGAAGTTGGCGTCCTTCGAGCGCTTGGCGAACTCGCCGCCGAGGATCTCCTCCCAGTTCGGCCCCCACTCGATCTTCTCCATGCGCTGGCCGGTGATCAGGGACCTCGGGCGCGCGGTCGGCGCGGCCTTCGCGAGCGGCGCGGTGTGCAGGTGCTCGTAGTCGAAGGTGAACGGCTCGTAGTAGTCGTCGATCTCCGGCAGGTTCGGGTTGGCGAAGATCTTCGCCAGCAGCGCGAGCCTGCCGCCCTGCTTCGGCCGGATCCTGCCGCCGCCGTCCCGCTCCCAGCCGCCCTGCCAGCGCTGCTGGTTCTCCCAGTCCTTCGGGTAGCCGATGCCGGGCTTGGTCTCGACGTTGTTGAACCAGGCGTACTCCATCCCCGGCCGGCTGGTCCAGACGTTCTTGCAGGTCACGCTGCAGGTGTGGCAGCCGATGCACTTGTCCAGGTTGAGCACCATCCCGATCTGGGCGCGGATCTTCATTTGGAGGCCTCGGCGGCAGCGGTTTGCGCTCCCGCTCCCCCTGGGGAGGAGGAGTCGGGGGCGGAGGGGTGGTCCGAATCCATCCAGTCCACCTTGTTCATTTTCCTCACGATCACGAACTCGTCGCGGTTGGTGCCGATGGTGCCGTAGTAGTTGAAGCCGTAGGCCTGCTGCACGTAGCCGCCGATCATGTGGGTCGGCTTCGGGCAGGCGCGCGTCACCGAGTTGTGGATGCCGCCGCGGGTGTTCATGATCTCGGAGCCGGGCACGTTCACGATCTTCTCCTGCGCGTGGTACATCAGCACCATGCCCTCCGGCACCCGCTGGCTGACCACCGCGCGGGCGGTCAGCGCGCCGTTCAGGTTGAACGCCTCGATCCAGTCGTTGTCGACGATTCCCGCCTTCGCCGCGTCGACCTCGGACAGCCACACGATCGGCCCGCCGCGCGACAGCGTGAGCATCAGCAGGTTGTCGGTGTAGGTCGAGTGGATCCCCCACTTCTGGTGCGGCGTGATGAAGTTGAGCGCGACCTCCGGATTGCCGTTCGACCGCTTGCCGAGCATCGGCGCGACCGTCCTGGTGTCGATCGGCGGCCGGTAGGACACCAGGGCCTCGCCGAAGGCGATCATCCAGGGATGGTCCTGGTAGAGCTGCTGGCGGCCGGTCAGCGTGCGCCACGGGATGTACTCGTGCACGTTGGTGTAGCCGGCGGTGTAGGAGACGTGCTCGGACTCGAGGCCCGACCAGGTCGGCGACGAGATGATCTTCCTCGGCTGCGCCTGCACGTCGCGGAAGCGGATCTTGTCGTCCTCGCGCGGCTTCGCCAGGTGCGTGTGGTCGCGCCCGGTGATCGCCGACAGCGCCTGCCAGGCCTTCACCGCCACCTCGCCGTTGGTCTCCGGCGCGAGCACGAGGATCACCTCGCAGGCGTCGATGTCGGTCTCGATGCGCGGCCGGCCCCCGGCGCCGGTCCGGTTCAGGCTGCCGAGGAAATCGACCTCGTGGTCGGTATTCCAGGCGATCCCCTTGCCGCCGTTGCCCGCCTTCTTCATCAGCGGCCCGAGCGAGGTGAAGCGCTCGTAGGTCGCCGGGTAGTCGCGCTCGACCACCGTCACCGCCGGCATCGTCCTGCCGGGGACCGGCTCGCACTCGCCCTTCTTCCACTCCTTCGGCTCGAACGGCTGGCCGAGCTCGCCCGGCGTGTCGTGCATCAGCGGCGTGAGAACCAGGTCCTGCTCGACGCCGAGGTGGTGCTTCGCGATCTCGGAGAACTTCCGCGCGATGCCCTTGTAGATCTCCCAGTCGCTCCTCGACTGCCAGACCGGGTCCACCGCCTGCGACAGCGGATGGATGAACGGGTGCATGTCGGAAGTGTTGAGGTCGTTCTTCTCGTACCAGGTCGCGGTCGGCAGCACCACGTCCGAGTACAGGCAGGTCGTGCTCATGCGGAAGTCGAGCGTGACGAGGAGGTCCAGCTTCCCCTGCGGCCCCTTCTCGTGCCACGCGACCTCCTGCGGCCGCTCGCCGTCCTCGGCGCCCTGCACGCCGTTCGTCGTGCCGAGCAGGTGCTTGAGGAAGTACTCGTGGCCCTTGCCCGAGCTGCCGAGCAGGTTCGAGCGCCAGACGAACAGGTTCCGCGGGAAGTTGTCCGGGTGGTCGGGGTCCTCGCAGCTCATCCTCAGCTTGCCGCTCTTCAGCTGCTCGACCAGGTGGTCCTTCGGCTCGAGCCCGAGCTTCGCCGCCTCGGCGGCGATCGACAGCGGGTTCTTCTGCAGCTGCGGCGCTGACGGCAGCCAGCCCATGCGCTCGGCGCGCACGTTGAAGTCGATCAGGCTGCCGCCGTAGCGCCTGCCGTCGGCGAGCGGGGACAGGATCTCGGCGACCGGGAGCTTCTCGTACCTCCACTGGTCGGTGTGCGCGTAGAAGAAGCTGGTCGAGTTCATCTGCCGCGGCGGGCGGCTCCAGTCGAGCGCGAACGCGAGCGGCGCCCAGCCGGTCTGCGGCCTGAGCTTCTCCTGCCCGACGTAGTGCGCCCAGCCGCCGCCCGGCTTGCCGACGCAGCCGCACATCACCAGCAGGTTGATGATCGAGCGGTAGTTCATGTCGGAGTGGTACCAGTGGTTCATCGCCGCGCCGATGATCACCATCGACCTGCCCTCGGTGCGATCGGCGTTGTCGGCGAACTGCCGCGCGACCGCGATCACGTCGGCGCGCGGCACGCCGGTGATCTTCTCCTGCCAGGCCGGCGTGTAGGGCGCGTCGTCGTCGTACGACGCCGATGCGCCGACGCCGTACTGCGCGCGCAGCAGATCGTAGACGCTCGCGACCAGGTGGCCGCCGACCTCCTTCACCGGCACGCTCCGCAGCAGCACGTCGGCCTGCGTGTTCGACGCGAAATGCTCGTGCGCGATGCCGCCGAAGTAGGGGAACGCCACCCCGGCGCTGCGGTCCTTGACCGGCTCGAGCGACAGCCGCGGCCTGACGCCGGAGGGCGCGATGTTCCACCTGCCCTTCTCGCCCCAGCGGAATCCGGCCGAGCCGAGCGGCACCGCGAGCCTGCCGCTCGCCTCGTCGAAGCACAGCGTCTTCCACTCGGGGTTGTTGGCCTCGCCCATCCGGTCGGGAAAGTCCGACGCGCGCAGGAAGCGCTCCGGCACCAGCCGGCCGTTCGCCTCGACCAGGCGCACCAGCATCGGCAGGTCGGTGTACTGGCGGCAGTACTCGCGGAAATACGCGCTCGGCTTCGCGTCCTTCCCGCCGTCGTGGAACTCGTTGAGGATCACGTGGCCCATCGCCATCGCGAGCGCCGCGTCGGTGCCCTGCTTCGGGTGCAGCCACAGGTCGCCGAACTTCGATCCTTCCGCGTAGTCGGGGAACACCGAGACGATCTTGGCGCCCCGGTAGCGCGCCTCGGTCATGAAGTGCGCGTCGGGCGTGCGCGTCTGCGGCACGTTCGAGCCCCACATCATGATGAAGGTCGAGTTGTACCAGTCGGCCGACTCCGGCACGTCGGTCTGCTCGCCCCAGGTCTGCGGGCTGGACGGCGGCAGGTCGCAGTACCAGTCGTAGAAGCTCATGCACACGCCGCCGATCAGCGACAGGTAGCGGCTGCCGGCGGCGTACGACACCATCGACATCGCCGGGATCGGCGAGAAGCCGATCACCCGGTCGGGTCCGTACTTCTTCACCGTGTAGACGTTGGCCGCGGCGACGAGCTCGTTCGCCTCGTCCCAGCTCGCGCGCAGGAAGCCGCCGAGGCCGCGCGTCTTCCTGTAGCTCGCCGCCGCGTCCGGGTTCTCGACGATCGCGCGCCAGGCCTCGACCGGCCCGTTCGACTTCCGCAGCGCGCGCCAGAGCTGCAGCAACGGGCTCCTCACCATCGGATACTTGAGCCGGTTGCCGCTGTACAGGTACCAGGAGTACGACGCGCCGCGCGAGCAGCCGCGCGGCTCGTGGTTCGGCATGTCCGGGCGGGTGCGCGGATAGTCGGTCTGCTGCGTCTCCCAGGTGACGATGCCGCCCTTCACGTAGATCTTCCAAGAGCAGGAGCCGGTGCAATTGGTGCCGTGCGTCGAGCGCACGATCTTGTCGTGGCTCCAGCGCTGCCGGTAGGCCTGCTCCCAGCTGCGGTCTTCCGCACGGGTCTCGCCGTGGCCGTCGGAGAACTTCCCGGTGGCGGTGGCGAGGAACTTGAGGCGGTCGAGGAAGTGGCTCATTGCGTGCGTACTCCGTTCAGGCGGCGGGATTGGGCGCGGGCGCGGCGCCGCGCGCGCGTTCGAGCGCGTGCAGCAGGCCGCCCGGCCGGGTGTAGACCCACCAGGTGATGGCGATGCAGCTCAGGTAGAAGATGAAGAAGGTCCACAGCGCGGCCTGCGGGCCGCCGAACAGCGCGATCGAGGTGCCGTAGCTCTTCGGCACGAAGAACGCGCCGTAGGCGGCGATCGCGGACGTGAAGCCGATGATCGCCGCGGACTCCATGTCGGCCTGCTTGCGACGGACCGCAGCGTCCGCCCCCGGCATCAGGCGCTCCATCTCCTTGCCCATGATCGCCGGGATCATCTGGAAGGTGGAGGCGTTGCCGACGCCGCTGACGAAGAACAGCAGCAGGAACATCGCGAAGAAGCCGGCGAAGCTGTTCGCGCCGATGAAGTGGATCACCCCGAGCACGCCGAGCGCCATGCCGACGAACACCCAGAACGTGACCCGTCCGCCGCCCCAGCGGTCCGACACCCAGCCGGTCAGCGAGCGCGACAGCGCGCCGACCAGCGGCCCGAGGAACGCGTACTGCAGCACGTTGATCTCGGGAAACTGGATCTTCGCGAGCAGCGGGAAGCCGGCCGAGTAGCCGATGAAGGAGCCGAAGGTGCCTACGTAGAGCCAGCACATGATCCAGTTGTGCCTTCTCTGGAAGATCACCGACTGCTCGGCGAACGACGCCTTCGCCGAGGCGATGTCGTTCATGCCGAACCACGCGGCGATCGCGCTCGCGGCGATGAACGGCACCCACACGAACCCCGCGTTCTGCAGCCACAGCGGCGTCTCGCCGCCGGGGCCCTTCACCATCACCGGGTCGCCGCCGAGCCAGCCGAACACGCCGGCGGTGATCGCGAGCGGCACCACGAACTGCGCCACGCTGACCCCGAGGTTGCCGAGCCCGGCGTTGAGCGCCAGCGCCTGCCCCTTCTCGGCCTTCGGATAGAAGAACGAGATGTTCGACATCGACGAGGCGAAGTTGCCGCCGCCGAAGCCGCACAGCAGCGCGAGTACGAGGAAGAGCCAGTAGGGGGTGGCCGGGTTCTGCACCGCCCAGCCGATGCCGAGCGCCGGCAGGATCAGCGACCAGGTGGAGAGCGTCGTCCACAGCCGCCCGCCGAAGATCGGCACCATGAACGAATAGAAGATGCGCAGCGTCGCGCCGGAGAGCCCCGGCAGCGCCGCCAGCCAGAACAGCTGGTCGGTGCTGTAGCCAAAGCCGATCGAGGGCAGCTTCGCCACCACCACTGACCACACCATCCACACCGCGAACGACAGCAGCAGCGCCGGGATCGAGATCAGCAGGTTGCGCCGCGCGATGCGCCGGCCCCTGTCCTGCCAGAACGCCGGGTCTTCCGGCCGCCAGTCCTCGAGACGGTGCGCGCCGAGCACGCCGACGTGCTTCGGCTCGTGCACCTCCTGCATCTCCGGCAGCTCCGGCAGCGCGTTCAGGTCCCGGCCGAGCGCGGCGCGCTCCATCGAGCGGATCGCGGCGTGCATCCACACCAGCGACACCAGCGAGATCAGGAACAGCAGCATGAAGCAGCTGGTCCAGACGTTGGTCAGGTCGTTCAGCGCGCCGAACGCGATCGGCAGCACGAAGCCGCCGAGGCCGCCGACCAGGCCGACGATGCCGCCGACCGCGCCGACGTGCTTCGGGTAGTAGACCGGGATGTGCTTGTAGACCGCCGCCTTTCCGAGGCTCATGAAGAAGCCGAGCACGAACACCAGCACGGTGAACGCCACCACCCCGGTCTCCAGCCTGAACGTCATCGGCCCCCGGATGCCGCGCACGATGTACTCGGTCGGCGGGTAGGACAGCACGAACGCGACGACCACCGACACGCCGAAGGTCCAGTACATGATGGTGCGCGCGCCGAACTTGTCCGACAGGTGGCCGCCGTAGGCGCGGAAGATCGACGCCGGGATCGAATAGGCGGCGCCGATCATGCCGGCGGTCACGATGTCGAGGCCGTAGACGCCGATCAGGTAGCGCGGCAGCCACAGCGCGAGCGCGACGAAGGCGCCGAACACGAAGAAGTAGTACAGCGAGAAGCGCCACACCTGAGCGTTCCTCAGCGGCTCGAGCATGCTGGCGAGCGGCTCGGGTTTCGCGCCCGAGGCCCTGCGCGCGAGCGTCGCCGGGTCGTCGCGGGTGGAGAACCAGAACACCGCCGCCATCGCCAGCATCGCGAGCGCCCAGGTCTGCGCCACCGCCTTCCAGCCGAACGCCACCATCACGAACGGGGCGACGAACTTGGTCACCGCGGCGCCGACGTTGCCGACGCCGAAGATGCCGAGCGCGATGCCCTGCTTCTCCTGCGGATACCAGCGCGACACGTAGGCGATGCCGACCGCGAACGAGCCGCCGGCGATGCCGACGCCGAGCGCCGCGAGCAGGAACGTGGCGTAGTCGTACGCGAACGTCAGCAGCCAGGTCGCAGCCGCGGCGGCGACCATCACCGCGGTGTAGACCCGGCGCCCGCCGTACTGGTCGGCCCACACGCCGAGCATCAGGCGCGACAGCGACCCGGTCAGGATCGGGGTGCCGACCAGCAGCCCGAACTGGGTCGCGCTGAGGCCGAGATCCTGCTGGATCTGCACGCCGATGATCGAGAAGATGGTCCACACCGCGAAGCACACGGTGAAGGCGACGGTCGAAAGCCACAGCGCGCGGCTCTGGTCGCCCGGCGCGATGGTCGCGGTGTTCGGCATCCTGCTTCCCCCTCTTTGGGTTTGATCCGGGTCGAGGCTACGCGAGGGCCGCCGGCGGAAGTTGACGCAAGTCAACTGTCGTGCTGCCCGGTCACGGCTGCGCGCGCCGGCGGGCCGGATGGATAGGAAAATCTATCCGCCCCAAGCTGCGTTGCACCGCACGATTTGGCCATCCTCCCGCTCCCTGGTCCCGGTTTGACGGCGCACAATGCAGCTTATGTCGCCCCACGAGCCGCTATTGGTAAATCAACCGCTGTCCGGTCACGCCCGAGGAAAGGCCGCTCGGCTGCCCGAAGCGCTTCGACGAGAACGCCTCGTGCTGAGCGCGCGCGGCGGGCGCGGGTTGACTCAGGAGGGGCTGCGCCCGACCAGCTCGCGCAGCCCGGTGGGCGAGAGGATGCGAATGTTTTTCTGCTGCACGGCGATCAGACCGTCTTCCTGGAACCTGGAGAAGGCGCGGCTCACCGTCTCGAGCTTGAGACCCAGGTAGCTGCCGATCTCCTCGCGCGTCATGCGCAGGTTGAACTCGCGCGGCGAGTAGCCGCGCGCGCTCAGGCGCTGCGACAGGTTGAGCAGGAAGGCGGCCAGCCGCTCCTCGGCGCGCATGCTCCCGAGCAGCATCATCACACCGTGCTCGCGCACGATCTCGCGGCTCATCACCTTGTGGAAGTGCTGCTGCAGCGCGGCCACCTCGCGGCTCAGGTGCTCGAGCCGGTCGTAGGGCATCACGCAGACCTCGCTGTCCTCGAGGGCCACCGCGTCGCAGGTATGGCGTTCGGTGCCGATGCCGTCCAGGCCCAGCAGCTCGCCCGCCATCTGGAAGCCGGTGACCTGCTCGCGCCCGTCCTCGAGCAGCAACTTGGTCTTGAAGAAGCCGGTGCGCACCGCGTACAGGGAGGCGAACTCGTCGCCGGCGCGAAACAGATGGTCGCCGCGCTTCACCGTGCGGCGCACGAACACCAGGCTGTCCAGGCGCGCCATCTCGTCGTTGGAGAGGCCCACCGGCAGGCACAGCTCGCGCAGGCTGCAGGTGGAGCACGCGGTCTTCAGTCGCGACAGGTTGACTTCGATGGCCGGTCCAATAGCTGGCATGTTCGTCGTCCTAGCGGGGACGTATCCCTTTGATCCAGGTCAAGCCCCTCCCGGCGGCGGCTGGCACAGTCACACGCATCGGGCGAACTCGCTGAAGCGATGCACAATTATTCGTCCGCTCCGCTGGTCCCTCTGGCGTTGCTCGAGCGGTTCGACGTGAGCGGCCCGCGCTACACCTCGTACCCGACCGCCGACCGCTTCGTCGAGGCGTTCGGTCCGCGGACCTACGCCGACTGGGTGCTCAAGCGACGCCTCGGGGGAGCGCCGCGGCCGCTGTCATTGTACGTGCACCTGCCGTTTTGCGCCTCGATCTGCTACTACTGCGCCTGCAACAAGGTCATCACCAAGGACCACGGGGGCTCGGCGAAGTACGTCCGCTATCTTCTGAAGGAAATGGCGCTGCTCGCGCCGCTGCTCGGCAGCGCCCGCGCGACGGTGCAGATGCACTGGGGCGGAGGCACGCCCAACTTCCTGAGCCGCGTCGAGCTCGCAGAGCTGGCGGGCGGCATCCGCGAGACGTTTCAGTTCGACGCGAAAGGCGAATACTCGATCGAGGTCGACCCTCGTTCGGTCGCGGAAGGCGACATGGCGTTCCTCGCCGGGCAGGGGTTCAACCGCGTGAGCCTTGGCGTGCAGGATTTCGACCCGGCGGTGCAGCGCGCCGTCAACCGCATCCAGAGCGAGGAGCACACGCTCGGGACGATGCGCGCGGCGCGCGAGGCCGGCTTCAGGTCGGTGAACGTCGACCTGATCTACGGCCTGCCCAGGCAGAACGTGGTGGGCTTCAACCGCACCTTGGAGAAGGTGATCGAGGCCTCGCCCGACCGCATCGCGCTCTACAACTACGCGCACTTGCCCACCGTGTTCAAGCCGCAGCGGCGCATCGCGCCGGCCGATCTGCCCAGCGCCGACGCCAAGCTCCAGCTGCTCTCGCTCGCGATCCGGCGGCTCGGCGAAGCGGGCTACGCGTACATCGGCATGGATCACTTCGCCAAGCCCGACGACGACCTGGCGGTGGCGCAGCGCCAGGGGCGGCTGCATCGCAACTTCCAGGGGTACTCGACGCATGCGGACTGCGACCTGATCGGGCTCGGCATCTCGGCGATCGGCCAGGTCGGACCCACCTACAGCCAGAACGTGAAGACTCTCGACGAGTACTACGACCGGCTGGACGACGGCACGCTGCCGGTGATGCGGGGCCTGGAGCTCACCGCCGACGATCTGGTGCGCCGGGCGATGATCCAGTGCCTGATGTGCCACTTCCAGATACCGATCGAGTCGCTGGAAATCGCACACCTGATCCAGTTCAAGAAGTACTTCGCGCAGGAGCTGTGCGATCTGGCGCCGCTGCAGGATGCCGGCTTGGTCACGCTCGACGAGCAATGGCTGACGGTTACGCCGGTGGGCTGCTACTTCATCCGCAACATCTGCATGGTGTTCGACCGCTATCTGCGCGAGGGGCGCGAGCGGGCGAGCTACTCCAAGGTCGTCTAGGCCGGATATGGATAGGAAAATCTATCCGCCCCAAGCTGCGTTGCACCGCACGATTTGGCCATTCTCGCGCTCCCCGGTCCCGGTTTGACGGCGCACAATGAGGCTTATGTCGCCCCACGAGCCGCTATTGGTAAAGAGCGCGAGTGGTCATGCCAGGCCCAGAAGGCCGGCAGGCCGATCTCGACCTGCACGGCGCCGAGGGTCGCGCACGGCCTGGGCTCCTGCGGCGGGGGGCAGCGTGCGCCGAAGGGCGGCAACTCGGCTCGCTTCAAGGTGTTAATCCTCAACTAGAGCCCTTGAGTACGCTCTGAAGGCTCGGAATCTTGATCCATTGCCCCGGAGCGTTGTAGTCCTCACGTGATGCCCCGAAGGCGTAACCCGACGACCTGCACCATTGCCCCTTGTACTTGAAGACAATGGCATCCCACATCCATCTATCCACCACACAGACGTGTCCGACAGGGAATGCCTCATGCCGTTCATAGTGGGCAAGCAGCAAGTTCAGCAGGAACCCCCGTCTCACGAAGGCGTAGTGGTGCTGCCAGTGGCTCGAGGGCTGCTCGGCTAGTGCCTCATCAACGATGCGCTTGGCGTTGTCGATCACTAACGGGTCTTCAATGTCGCGATGGATCGTTGCGTACCAGAGGCGCCCTTTCGGGCCACAGGCCCATGGCGTTTGCCGGACTCCGGCCAGTCGATAGTTCCTGAACATCAGGTGCTCCTGTTTAGCCATTTCGCCGAGTGGCCGGGCATGGCAAGTCGGACTAAATCCGCCCGTTGCGCACAGCGTGCGCAGGATTCAAGGATCAGACGGCTGGACCCTTTTCGACATCCGTCACACTTTGGACGCTGGGTATGTAAAGCCAATGTGGGTCATCGAACTCCTGTTTGCGGATGCGCCACATCCAATCCAGCCAGTTGAGCCAGCGATGCCACTTGGGGTGGTGAATGCTGTCCAACTCTTTCCTGCTGACCACGCAGACGGGGCCGACCGGGAAGCGCCCGTGCTCCTTGTGATGGAACAGCAGCAGGTTGAGCAGGTACTCTCGCGTGACGAACGAGTAGTAGTGCCCGCCGAAGAAGGTGCTCAGTTTCTGCGGTACCGCCTTGTCGACCAGGCGCTTTGCGTGCTCAATGACCAGGGGGTCATCGACATCGGCGTGGAGGTTCGCATACCAGACCTCGCCACCATGCCCGCAGGCCCAAGGGATGGCCCCCTCGCGCGGTTCTTTCAAGTCCATAGACGCTCTCCTGTTTAGCCACTTCGACGGATGTCTGGGCGTGGCAAGTAGGAATAAATCCGCCCAATAAAAAACCCTCGCCAAGAGGGAGGGTTTGATCCCGCTTGGTTGCCTCAAGGCCGCATCTGCTCTCGCTGACCACCTTGCCCGGGGAGGCAGGTTGGTGCCGTCAAAACGGCTCTTGATGCTGGGTCAAGTCTTTCACAATGTATTCGGGGCGTCAAGCGGCCCTATCGGTGTCAAGTCAACGGACTCCAGGCGGCCAACCTGAACATCCATCTGCACTGCTTGGTGCCCAACGGGGTGTATTGGCGCACCGCTGCCTGCCTTTGGGGGGGGCGCCATTTCAGTGCCCGGTCTTCGACGGGGGCGTAAACTCTGCTTGTGGACAAGACCGAAAAACACCTCACCACCGCCGGAGGGCGGATCACCTGCTTGCGCTGCACGGCAATGTCCAAGAACACCCAGGATCAGTGCCGCTCGTCTGCATTTAAAACAGTCTCGTAAATAGTCAAGGCTTGAACCATCAGGGCGAACGAGCCTCCGCTGCGGAAGGCGACAGCTAAATTCCGTGCTCTTTTCGCTATGAACTTCGGTGGTTCCTACATAATCTCAAATCATCCCCGTGCTGAAAGCAATGGAGCGGGGCCGGGAAAATCCGGTGTTCTTCTCCATGCTTGGTGCCAACGTGCCAGGGAATTGGGTTGTGTAGGGTGATGTATTTTTATACGATGTAAAGTATTTTTGAGGGCTGCCAGGGCGTGCGGTTGTTCCAATGCACGGTTTTTTTGTTCCAAATGTTCCGGTTTGTTCCAAAAAATTTGGTTGACTAATAGTACAAGAATTAGCATAGTTTTAAACCCTAAATTCCTTTAAAATCAATAATATAATAATAATAGTTATATACTAATAACTAGTTTTGTTCCAATGTTCCAAGAAATTTGAAGAGAGAGGACGGTTTTGCTTTTGATGATTTAAACGTAAACTTTTGCACTTGCTGAAATTCCTCCCGTTCCAAAAATTTTTTTCACTTTTCCCCTGACCT
>Ga0194113_10006253_pt1 | contig 15145 bp, 35 predicted proteins | sample TA2MahC200mmetaG_FD_146193 | JGI IMG/M metagenome (GOLD analysis project Ga0194113, IMG submission 146193) | Freshwater microbial communities from Lake Tanganyika, Tanzania - TA2015017 Mahale Deep Cast 200m | ecosystem: Environmental > Aquatic > Freshwater > Lake | place: Tanzania: Lake... | reverse complement strand
TACTCGGATAGTTCCATAATCTCACTCTGGACGGATTTACCCTCACCAGTTCTAGTAATTGTATCATAAAGATTCGTCATTGCCATAGAAATCAAAATCAGTTGTCTATCAGTTAGATTAAGTTCAGTCATTGTAGTACCTCAATAGAGATTTTTAGCACTAATTTCATCAGCGATTTTTAGCACTTCCTGTTTCCAGGCAGTGAATTCTTGACTAGGATTGTGTGGAAGAACTTGATTGACTACCTCACGCAAGGCAGCAGCAACACCATCACGATGCCAGTATGATCTTTCTTGTTGATGAGAGTCCCAGAATGCTAGAATTACCTTTTCTGCTTTAGTCATAGTCATTGAACATTTCTAATGTAATAATCTGGACCCCAGTCATCACCAAGATCTTCACGAATTTCTACAAGAAAAACTTCAGGAGTAGTTTCCCAAACTCGTTCACCTTGTTGTTGTGCTGATTCATTTGTCATCACTTTTTTTCTATAACACTCGCCGCTGTGCAGAACGACACAATGATGATACTTTTTCATAGAACCTCCCATTCAGTTTCCCAGTGGCAATCTTCGCTTACATTAACCCAGAAGAAGTATTTCTGGTTCTCACTAGCAAGAAACAGCATACCATCTCCTTTGTCTTGCTCAACAACACAGATAGGATTACCACCCATCGTGTTAGCTAGCCTGTTCTTTGCTTTGTTGGATTTAGGACGGACAGTTACTCGTTTCATCTTCAAAATCAAACCATTCGTAAATAGAGTTCATTGCACCATCTACCACACAATCAACCACTGCATCTTCGTGTGGATTCTCTACATGTTTGTAGGCCCGATTGTAACCAAAACGAACACCTTCTTCCAGTGCCATTTCTAATACTTTACGAAAGTTGGGTTTCATTTTGCGTTAAAATAAAGTTCAAGTGATTTAGTTACGATTGTAGAAAGTTTTAATCCAGTCTCTTCAGATTCTTTATTCAATTTATCATAAAGGTGTAAGTTTTTTTTAGTAAAACTAGTATGCACTGTGCGTTGTTTAGTCATAGGGTTTTTTCTCTATAAGGCAATTATACAAGAATTTGGCAAAGATTTGGTGAGTTGGTGTGCCGGTTTCAAGACTGTCACTTTCAGCAACGCTCCACATCTTAAACAATGTTTTACTATCAGGTATCTTCATCTGTGTTCTTCCGATAATTCCATTTCCAAGTATAAGAAAGAATATCAAAATCAAATCCAAACTTATAAACCCAAAAGATAACGCCAAGCAGTCCACTGCCACCAAATGTGAATTGAATGTATGGCCAACTGGGATAATCATTCCAACTGATACTAAGTTGTATCAATGATCTTCGCATCCACCTAGGCACATGTCTACCCATGTTCAGAATCTGAATGTAGAAGTCATGCCCAAAGTCTTCATGATGATTAAAACGAATAAAATCCATTATCTTCCTGTAATATCTGTGTAGTCTTGTAGTTTACCATATCTAAAATGTAATCGCAACCGTGGCCAATCTTCCCACTCACCATCCCATTTATCAGGATAGATTTCAATATATTTGGTGATTTCATGAGGCTTAAATCTTCCATGTTCACCTGTAGAGATCCACTCATAATTTAGAAATAGATGTTTCTCACTGTAACGTTCATCATCTTTAGTAATCTCCTCAAAGGTGTGAGTTCCAATATAACTGGAACACCACAGTTGCCCTGCTGGATCGATCCAATAGTCTGTCATTGTGCCACCAATACCTTCTTCAATGTCTTTAGTGTGACACACTACATTTGTGAATTGTTCACCTAGATTATAAGATGAACGAACATAGTCAAACATCCCCATCAGTCTAACTCCACATCCTTTACAAATTCTTCTAGTTTATCAAAGAAATCCTCGTCCAATGGAATGAGTTTTTCTTCACCTCTATCTATTCTATCACACATTTGTTGTAAATGTTCTAGAAATGTCTTAGGATAAACATTGTCCTCACCCAGAGAAACCCAGAACCATTCTTTACATTCTGTGAAGGGATCATCCTCATGTAGAAGAGTATAATCCTTGTAGTTTGATGTCATAAGATCACACCAGATACGAAATGCCCCTTTGATTGATTGCCAACCAGTGGGGAATACATGTGTTACATAATAATCAAATAAAGTCATAAATCAATCAGATTCTCCTGCTCTTGGTTTATACATATCCTGTGCTTTTTCAGCATCAGCACGACGCTTTGCTACCTTCTGTGCAGGAGTCATACTCGGTCCAGGTGTGGGAGCGCCTTTATCCTTTTTAACACCTCTTGGTTGCACTCCTAATTTACCAGAACCCATGGATTGAGCAACTAACTCAAATGCTCTATCGCGTGGTTTTCTTGGAGTTCCTTTATCCTCTCTTCTTCTTTCGTCAATTACTTCAACTTCCTCTTTTTTTACACAGTTTGGATATCTCTTTCCAAACATAGTTTTCATACCTTTTTTCTTGTAACCAGGCCAACACTTCTCATCAATCTGTTCTGCCCATGACTCACTCATATTCTCCATAATCTTAAGAGCGTTCTGTTCAGTTTCAGCGAATCCATTATCAATTAAATAACTGATAACTTCTTCACCCGTTACAACCTTTTTAATTTTTTTACCAAATTTTTGAATATTCTGTGGAAGTTCATCAACAAACTTATCAACAGCTGGGGGAAGATTAGGTGCACTGCCACCGCCACCTTGAGCATACTCAACTAATTCACTTTCTGGTTCGTAAGAGTTATGTAGAGGTGATTGTCCAATTGTTTTAAATCTCTTTTCCTCATCATCACGAGCAATCACACTTACAAGTTTTTTCATTCTATTCATGGCAGCATCTCTCTTTGGTGCATTTTTCTTGGTATTGGGAGTTGAAACTACTTCACGACCAAGATTGCCTGCCTTGCGTTGCATTTCATTTTTGTTTCTTTGTTTTAGTTCCTTCTTACCTTCATTGATCTCAGTTTCTTCACCAAATCTGATTCGGATTGAACCACGATCTCTACCACCACCGATGGCAGTTCTCAGAGTTTTACCTGCTTTCTTCATCAAGTTCTTACGATTTAACTTGACATTACCCTCTTTATCCTTATCATATTCTACCTCACCTGGCGGAACATATGATAACTTAACTTCTTGAATATCATCACCTTCTGGTTCATAAGAATTTGATAATCCTCTAGCCTTATTAAGATCACCAACAGTTCCACCAGTCACAAGACGGCGATTTGGATTTTTTGATTGAGTATCTACAAATTTACTCATACCTTTACCAATTGCATTTGCTGCCAGTCCAACCCCGCCGACAACTAATGGAGCAGCGAGTGCCAAAGGAATTTCATCAAGTTGTTCACCTTCTGGTTGATATGAATTTACTTGAATACGCTTATATTTTCCTGGATTTTGTTGTCCTGCTTGATATTCTTTAGATCCAACAGATGTCTGAAAGGGACCAGGATTATGTACACGTGTACGACCTACAGCCGCATCTTGACTTCCCCTTACCAGATCATCATACTCTCTATTAATCTTTCTTATCTGTGCAGCTCTCTTACCTGGAAAAGGAATGCCTGTGCCCATAATGTATCCATCCCCAGGAGCTTCATCAAGTTGTTCACCTTCTGGTTCATAACCAGCTTTCTCAACCTTCTTAGCAATCTCATGTGCCTTGGTGATAGTAGACTTCTCTAGGGGTGGTTTATCACCAGTGGCTTTCATTGCTGCAGACATACCGACTGCATAAGGATTAACTGCTTTCTCATGCAGTTGTTGTCTCGCTTTTTGCATCAGTGATGCCTGATCGTGAAAAATAGACATAATACTCTGTATGTTTACAGGTATTTATTCTTCTGCAAGATTCGAGATTGGATAGGTAGCATACAAAAAGTCGATGTTATCACCTTTCTTTGCAACGAACCACTCATGCCATTCTTCAGCGATTGCAAGACAATTATGATAGTCTTCATCATCATGATGATAGGCCATTCTTTCTTCCGCCCAATCTAAGAGTTCTTCAGAATACTGCGCTGGGTTTTCAGTGAACTTCATCCTTCTATACTTGTAACAGTTGGTTTCAACATCCCACTATAGGGTGTTGTCTTATGTATGTCAATCATCTTCCCAGGTTTCTTAGAGTCTACAGGAGAATAGAAGGCTCCTGTCTTTTTATTGTAGAATCCCCAGACGGTTGAGACTGGTTTCCCCAAGTTAAAGTCATATTTGCGATGATGATGGAGAGTAATGCGAACAAACTTACTACTAAACTCCTTTTCAAATTCATAATGATAACCTTCGGGGCACTTGTGAAACAGAATCTCAAACATAATCAGGTGAGGAAACTATCAACCACACGAGATTCTTCTTCATCTACAAGAGGAAACTTGAGTGACTTCATGATGTTCTCACGCAGCCTACCATAGTCTTCAACATTATCATCATTATCGGATGCAGTGATGAGATCAAAACACTCCTCATCATTCTCTGCAATTACATTCCAAACTCCACCATATTCAGATGTAGGAAATCCGACGAAATGATCAACGATGTAAATAGATTTCATTGTTTTGTGTAAATTACTCCAGTAGTGTAGAATAGATTGGTGGTTTTGTCAACCACATTCAAGATCGTAGTTTGATTGCATTTGCATGAGATTGTTGAGTTCTTCAATCACCATCTTCATGGCTGATTTGGAATAACCAACTGCATAAGCATAACCTTCTTTCTCATTCTCTGGTGAAGTGTAACAAACATCCACAGCAGTCTCAAGAGTGCGAATCATGAACGCAATGTTTTGATTTGAGATGGTAAGAGTCATTCTACAGTGCAATCGGGGTGGTTGGGTTGAAGTTCCTGCATTTGTTTGCAGTATTGTTCTTTACGAGTTTCCAGAGCTTTGATTAACTCAGAGTCTCGAAATGCAAGAAACGCATTGAATCCCATGATCCCAATCATGAGAACAAGAAAGAGGTAAATGTATCTCATTAAACTTTATCCAACTCCCATGCAGAGTAGACTTTATTATACAATGCACTCATAGACAAACCTTCCCTTTCATAGATTGCCTCATCTGAATGACTCATATTATTCAATGCAAAGAGAAGAACATTCAGTTCATCTTTTGTAAGTTTGACATCAATCATGGTTTTTCCTTGATTACTCTTCTACAATAAGGGATTCAGAGTCAGAAGTCAAGTCTTCAACCGATTGTTGTTGCTTATTGATCCGTTGTTGACGGATAAGATTTTCATATCGAGCATTTCGACTGAAACTGTAGTAGAAAATGGCGACAACTGCCAAGAAACCGGCTACACCTGCAAATGCAGTCATTTCACTCGGAATAGTCACAAATTCGGGTTGCATTAGATAGAGTCTCCAGTGAGTTTACGAAGGAATAGTTTACCAGACTTTTTAATTTGTCTGGTGCGAGCAGATCGTTTGGGTGATTTGTTGTTTCTTCCCCGTTTTCTTGGGGATTCATGAGATTTAAGTCTCATTATTTTAACCTAAGGTAATGTTTGCAAACCTTGAATCGCTCCCACTCGTCATCACTGAAGTTGTCAGATGCGTATGGAATGCCTACTATGTAGGCACAGATACGATTCTGATCACTATGAAAAGGAATTAATGCGATTAGAGTGGAATCGAATAGAGTCAACATGCAAGAGCTACAGAGGGGATTTCGACACCTTCCAAATAGGAGTTGTGCCAGTCACAGGTATCGTAGCACAACCACTCTCCATCAGTGGTATAGAGATATGCATACTCTTCTACATCTTGAGTAAGATACTCAGTCATGTTGTTGTCATGACGAGGAAGACAAGTCTCACCACGATCTGCGTAGTAAAGAGTACCGAACTCTTGTTCCTTACCATCCCAATCTTTATCAGTCCACAGAGAACTGATGTCACCACCATCAATCAACTCAGCAACTTTATCACGAGTGTTGAAATGTTCTTTGAGTTTGACACCATTGAACTGAGGATAACCATCCCAGTGGCAATACACTGAGAGCACAGAATCGTCTGCGAGTTGAATACCGATGCGTGAGCGGGTTGCCATGAGGGGCGTCTGTCGATTACCTTGTAATTATAGGGGATGTCAGGGCGTCTTCTTGCGGCTGGTGGACGGTTTCTTGACTGGCACACCCTTCTTGTGTTGTTGAATCCAAGTTCTAGCTTGTTTTTCTGTGTTGACTACATCCATCTGTTGCCCATTGTGGATAATCATGAGTTTCTTGCCAAAAGGGATGGCAGCATATGTGCCATCCCCGATGATGAATCCTTGTTTCATCAAAAATCAAGAGCTGGATAATCTACAATTTCGCCAACAAGTGATTGCCCACCAATCTTCTGATAGACTACCTTAGATGGAACACATGGCTTAGTTTGATACTTAGCCATAGCGCTAACAAAGTCAACACAGGTGTCTACAAAATTATTCATGATTGATTCTGCAGCCACATTTGCATCATCAATTTCTTGATGACTAACAGCCTGACTATTCCAAAGACAATACTCTTGAGTCACTCCTTTAGAATTGATGTAAGAACGCATCATACTCATGGAAGTTCGGATGAACCTTTGGGTGTTACCATTCTCACAATCAGTGGTATTCAAAATAGTCATGTTGGGATCAAAGTTTTTAACAATTTGATTGATCTCATGTTCTTTGTACCACTCAATGCGGCCAATAGCACTTTCTTTCCTAATGGCTGCAGTGATATACTCCACTACCTGTCTTTTAGTAAGACAATGTTCAATGGAATCAAACCAAAGTTGCATTTGATTGCGATCCCATTGGTGATCTTGTATCCTTTTCACAAGGAGTCCAACATAGTCTGATTTTTCAGCGGGTTTAGATTTAGCAGATCCATTATCACTGATTGCTGCATCTTCAAGAACTTCAAGATTATTTGTTTGAAGTTCATTACGAGTAGATTCATCATATTCATAGATGTCATAAACCCACACTTTGTATTGGAGTTCCTCAAAGATAACGGATCTTCCATAACCACCATAAAGAGAAAGATGTCCTTCTTCATTGATCAGTTTGGGAGGCATCTCACGAACATCAATACCCCTCTCAAAGCTACCAAGAAGAGTTTCATCTCGTTTGCCAGTACCGGCTTGACGAGCAAGGTTCTGAGTTTCTCCACGTTTATTTTTTTTATTTGGCACAGAAGTTTCAAGTATTTTTCTGTCAATCCACTTCATACCATCAACAATTTCAGGTAGAGGAATCGCCAATACAATGGCTTTCCAAGTAGTGTCATCAACAGTTTTAGGAACTTTGAAGAAAAATTTGTTCTTAGACATAGAAAAAAAGCTCAAAAGCTAAAAGGACAATTTGTTTGAATATATGAGCTTATAAGCTCATTCAAACTTGAGTATCTTTAAGGGCGTATCTCATTCCCAAAAACTACAGTATCAAGAGTTCAATCCCATGGCAATAGCCAGTGGATTAGAATTTGGAATCAAAACAGAGTGTTCTTGAATCCTACGATTGCAGACATCATAGTATGTCTCATCGACTTCATAACCAATGTAGTTACGATTCGTCTCAATACAACACACAGCAGTTGTACCTGATCCCATAAAAGGATCAAGAACTAGATCACCTTCATTACTCCATGTAAGAATATGATCCCGTGCAAGATCTTCAGGGAAGATTGCAGGATGTTCAAATGCAACTGCATCCTTAGTAGAATAGTTCTTTCCAGTATTATACTTCCAGATATTATTCCTAGGGCTGAACTCTGGAATCGGTTTGATGTTTCTCTCCACAAGAGTTCCATCCTTCTTACGAATTGTACCAGATCCAAAGTGAGTATATCCAGCCCAACGATTTGGTTTGTCACACAACAAATGTGCAGTCTTGGGCTTTGTTTTCTTCGATAAGACAAACATATACTCAAACACCTGAGAATACCGATTGCCGTCCCTTCTGGCAGGGAATGGGCTACCATTCTTCTCATAGATCATGGTATCATGCAGAATGAAACCAAGATCCATAAAGTGTAGACACTGACGGAAACTGGATCCAGTTTCACTACCTCTGATGGTGGCATCTCCAACTACCCATACAACAACTCCACCAGTCTTTGTGACACGGTAGAGTTGTTCAGCAACAAGTTTGAAGGTATCAAAGTTCCAGGATGAACTATCATTGTAAGAACGAAGATCATCATAAGGAGGAGAAGTGACACAAAGATCAATCACTTCATCCTCCAGAGACTTCATTCCATCAATACAGTTGGAAAGAATAACTTGATTCATGCAGCAGGTTCGAACTGAAGGTATTTACCGTTACGATTGGGAAGACGAAAGTTACCCCATGCAACTTGTTCCTTCACTGTATCATAGTTGTCAACAGAAATCAACAAAGATGTGCGAGAGTTTGATTTAGTTGCACTTCCACGACGAATGAGATCAATGTTCTCAAATACACCGATAAAGATCTCATCAATCAGATCAGCGGAGTTGTTGAGAATATCAAACACATTGACGTTCTCATTGATACCATACTTGACACCAATGAAGTTCATACGATCATCCTCTTTTTTGGAGGCATGAGTAGAACCAGTCCAGGAGTTTTTACCACTGGTGCCTTTGATTTCCCAGATAACATTCTCAATGGTAAGATCACCAGACGATGTGCGATCCTTATTCACGGAGAAAGAATTGGACAGACAACAAGTTAGCACAGATTCAAGAATCCGTCCAAGATACACATAAACCTCATTACGATCTTCAGAACCAAGATCGGAGAACATCACTACATCATCAGTGATGACACCATGATTCTTTTCTCGTTGAATGTTGCGAAGAATCGGGCAATAGGAGATTTCCTCATTCAATTCCTTTAGAATTGATTTAGCTACCTGCGAATTGGACAGGTAATTACGAAGATCAGTAGAAAGTTGAGTCATTTTTTGAGTCGAATTGCAGAGATTTGAGGGAATGGAAGATCATTGTAGAATGGTTCCAACCATTCATAATACTCACAGATGAGGGCATCCACATCTGCTTGTAGTTTTTTCTTTAGTTTTTTATCTTTAGTTTTTCGGGATTTCTTCAGAAGTTTCTCCATACGAGAATCCATCTGTTCGAGAATATGTTCAATAGGTGTCATAATTTTATGCGTAAAGGTATCTACCACTCCAGTCACAGTTACGATAACACAGTTCACGGGATTCTTTATCCATCAGACTGTAACGAACACCCTTGGCGGGTGATTTCCAGGATGCGGACTTATACACTTCACCAGTCTTCTTGTCTACAAAAGCATGAATGCTTTTCTGAGTGATGCTACCATCATGATTCACACCAGTTTCCTGCTCAATACGCAGATACTTACGACCTTCGACAATGTAGAACTTCATGCGATAGTCATAAGTATCTTCACGGATCTCATCCAGACACTTTTGATGATAAGAAACGGACCAATCATCAATACTCTTATTGATGGAGTTACGATGAGACTTCACAGTGTAGAGACGGTAATCAACTTCAAGAGCTTCACAAAGAGACTCAGTGTAACGAAGAACCGAAGACATGGTGGTTGTTTGAACTGAATATACTATAAGCCCCCTGACAGATCCTGTCAAGGGGTGATTGATTAGTATGAGTTATCGGTGATCGGTGGATCCCCTTTGCCACCTAATGATTGCACAAATAGTCTCGTGAACTCCTCCATCTTTTCTGGATGAACAGCAGCGGGATGTTGATTAATTGCTTTTCGGAGAGCATCCATCTCATCCCATTCTTCTTGCGTCATAATTTTCGTGCGAATTGTGTTCAATTTAACACATGATATAAGGTATATAGAACAATTACAGGATTGTCTTTAGATTTCTGCGAATTTATGTTTAGTCACCGAAAGGGCCCCATCTTCCACTGTCACCATTCATACGATTCTCAAGTTTGTCAAGCAATTCATCAGTTTTAATGAGACAATCAATATCATGAATCATCTCAGCAATATGTTTGGCGACAAAAGACTTTTCTTGACGAGCAGCAAATGCAAGTGCATTACGCAAAGCTTGTTCTGCTTCTTTCAGTGAGTCTTCTACCGATTTAGATAAGGCCATTAAAATTCACTCCTTCTTCTGGGTTTAAATGGTTCAGTCTTCCATTGACAATAATCTGGAAGTTTTGACTTTTGTTCTTCAAAATACTGACACAGTTGTGCAACATCTGGATTATATTTTGATCTACCATAATAATTTATATTATTGAAATGACAACTGATGTTATATCCACATAGAAGAATATCAATCATTCTTTAATCCAAAATCCATCAGCAGTCATAATATGTCCCGAGGCAATCATTTCATCATAAGTTTGTGGAATTTTCTTCAATAGATATGATCCATCACCTTGATCAATCCATTCTATTTGATCACCTTCCTTTAGATTTGCCGCTTCTAACAGATCATCAGGGAAGGATACAAAGTATTCTGTTTTATCAGTATCAACATCTTTACATTCTTCTACAGGAAGAATCCATTTTACTACTTTATCTGCTTTTTCTGCAGCATCACACATAGCATTCAGTTCTTCTTCGGTATATTGATTATATTCTTCTGGATAATAGTTCTCTTCCCAGAAACTATCCCAAGCACCTTTACACTCTGGTGAGGGATCATCTTTATCACAACTCAAGGGTGCTTGAGTGGGTTCATAGTATTCTCTTTCTTTCAGAACCTCATCATAAAGATCCCACTTCTCACCAGTTGCGGTATATTGATACTGAGGTTGTTTCTTTACAGTCTCATTCCAGGCAAGTTTGAACTTTTCATCAAACTCTTCCAGATAATATCCAAGAAACTCATATGCCGCCATTGCAAGAGTTTCTGCTCTGTCATAATCACTCTTTTGAATTGCGTCTGCTACAGTATCAATGATCTCACGAGCAGATACAATCTTGGATGTCACCATCTCAAGATCGTTCATCACTTCCCAAACTTTATTTGTCATTGAGGTGGTCTTTGATTGCTTGTTCCATAATAATCTGAACCTGATCCTGTGTCAAGCCATTCAACCAATTCCATTTAGGATCATCAGGATGCCAATCAAGTGTATATGATCCATCCTCATTTTGTGTTACCTTAAGAGTATCAATCTCTTGGTTTGGGTTTGTTACATTCATTGCAGTAATATGAGTATCCAGTTTTAAAGTATTTTACAATTTGATAGTGATCCTTGTCAAGTGGTTTGTTCTTACCACACTTAATACAAGTTCTATTTGTTTCCATACTCTTCAGTATCCCACTCTGATTTCTCTTTCTTACGAAGAGACTTAAGTTCTTTATATAAGACTTTAATTTGTTGATAAGCATCTTCAGGGCTAATTTTGTCTCCAAGTTCTAATCCTACAATTAAATCTACTTTATCACCGAATCGAGCAAGTGTTCGTTCAAATAATGTCAAATCCTCATACATGTTTATTCACCTAACGAAAAACTATTTAAAGTATACTCACTTTGATCCATCATATCAAGTCGATTCTCAAGACGATAAAGTTCATTTGTAGTCTCAATATTCTCTTGTTCTAACTTTTCAATTCTATTTTCTAATTTTTGAATCAAATCAAGTAGATTTTCTGTTGGTTCCATAAGTTCTGTAATGCTGGTTATGTTTAAGAAACTTTGTCATGGATGGTTTCACATTAAGAGATCAACAACATTCAAGATAACTATGAAACTCATACCATGGAGTTGTATGATCTAGGGAATCCAATTTGGTTTTCTCTGAGGCAGTCGAAGATAGTTGTCTTTCACCCATGGTTTTGATGCAATATAAAGTTTATATGCAGTGAATGTATCTATTGTGTCATCATACTTCCATTCCTCAGGCATTGCACGAGCAAATGGAGTTATTTCAGTAATTTTGCCTTTCGGAAAAATATAGTACGCATGAACTAATGCACTATAACAAGAATGAATTTTTCCATCATATCTTACAGAATACTCATCACATAAGTTCATACCCCACTTAATCAACCAATAGGCATTGTGGATACTATCCATTGCCCATTTGGTGCAGGGGTGATTACGAAACGCACCCTTTTCAGTTCTGTAGGGAGTGCCATCAGTCTTAGGCAAATTACCGTAGTTATGCCCCCATTTATTAGACGCAACAATGGAAAGCATTTGGCAGCATTCCAAAGGCATCTTGACGATATGTTTATCAGGGAGACAGATGGCACTCTCAGCAGGAAATAAATTTGTGGCGAAGATGTTCATAGTTTAATATGATGTGATTGCTCGTCAATTTGAATATAGATGTCAGTAGTATCGTTCCAATGTCTCATTACCCCCGCAACAATGAAAAGATTAGTAATGAGATAAGTGAGAAATATAAAAGTGCGTATGTAAGCAACGTTGTCTGATTCGGCGTCATCATTGGATGCCTTCTGCCCTAATGCCTTGCACCATAGTCTCCATACCTTATTCATAATGGGATAGTTGTCTCTCAAGTTCAATCTTAAATGAAATCAAGTTTCTTGTCAAGTGAGTCTCCCACTCATTACCTTCAATGAGTTTTGATAGATTATCAACTTGCATTAAAGCAAGAATTAGTTTAGTCTTTTCATTCATACTTTTTCAAAACAAACAGAATTAAATTTACCTTTGACACCACGAAGTTGAATTTTAGTATGTTGAGAGTGAATCTCAACGTGTTCGACATAATACTTATCACCTACAAATAAAATTGAATTGGGATCGTTATTTGATCCCCAGTCGATTTGTTTTTGACTACAACCTAGAAAAATTACATAATTTCCGGCTTTAAGGTTCATTGTCTTTTGATTGAGTATCTTTAAACATCTTGTTATACTTTCTCATCATCCACCATTGCCCTACAGGGTTTGTAAACCAAAAGGGATGAAATCTGATTCTCCAGAAAAATCTTTCGATATTGACTTTGAGAATCTTTGTTAGTAGAATCAAGTAATTCCCAACATTCTGATCAATTACTATCATCGTTGCAATGATCGTAAAGATAAAAAACAGTGAATAGTAATAGATTGAAGTCATAAGATTCCGATTCTGAGATATTTAGAACCTACTCACAGTCAGACTACCATTTAAGTTTTGATTCGGCAACAGTTGACAAGGGGCGAGATCTGGGTTACTATATACAAGTTAGATTCTTTCGGAGTTCACTCATGGCACTGACTGTTATGAAAAAACGCTATCAAGTTGTTCTTGATCTAGAACTTCTCGATGATCTTGATCCATATGATGTGGATTGGCAAGAAAAGATCAGCAAAGCTCTTGATTTACAACCTGAGGAAACTGTCAGTGTTGCGAAGATTAAGGAAGAAGATGACGTGTGGTAAAGTGGGTAAAGTGGGTAAATACTAAAACCCTCCCTAGGGAGGGTTTTTTATTATTTTGTTTTTAGTTTTGCAACCTTTGTCTCAAGTTCTCCAATACGTTTTAGTGCTTCTTGTAGTGCAGCAGTTAATACAGGAACAATATATCTTGTATCGACACCTTGAGGAACAATATTTCCTTCATCATTAACTTCATCTTTGATCCCTGTTACAGCTTCAGGAACTACTTCTTGAAGTTCATGAGCAATAAAACCTTCAGAAGATGTGTCGTTGCGGAGCCAATTAAACGTGCAAGGTTTCATATTTAACACTCTTTCTACAGCACCTGTTAGTGGTTGAATGTTTGTTTTGAGTCTATAGTCCGAGAGTGCAGGAAAGGATACTGATGTGCCATTATTAGTAGCCTTAATAAATCCGATTTCGCCATCGGCATCAGTGAATTTTATAAAATATGCTCCGTTGCAGGTAGGATCTTCTGGGAAAGATAATTCCAACAAGGTGTTATTTGAATCTACACCAGTATCTGAGGCTCTGATCCTTGCTACTGTTCTTCCTGTATTTCCAGTCTGAAGAACATCAAATGTTGTACCTGGCTCATTAGTTCCTATACCAAATCTATAATCATCAACCGAGCTTGAACTCCTGCGTAGAGTGGCCAGCACTTTGTTCAGCGGATCGGTAAAAGTCAAATAATATAGCCCTTGGAGCAGGCCTTCAGTTGGGGAAGAAAGAGTCCAGTCCTGGACCTTAATATTAGAGGCTCTAGCAGTTCCATTTACATCCAATTTTTCTGTTGGATTTGTGAGCCCTATGCCAACGTTGCCAGAGCTGCTTATACGCATTCTTTCAATGGAACTAGTAACAAAAGCTAAAGGAAGAGATCCACTAGAACCAACAAAGTTAATGTAATTGGGGATGGGGACGAAGACGTCGCCCGGTCCTGGGACCGGTGCAGAACTGCCCGGTCCTAAATTAAATGCGGCTGTGGTTCCACTACTATTTGTTCTTCCAATGTACATACTACCAGAGCCATCATTGCCCATCTGAATTACAGAACTATTAGTTCCTGTATTTGGATTAACAAGAATATTTGCTACTCCATCTGACATACCAGTGACAGTTCTCACTACAAGAGCAGCATTCCCGCTGACATTGTTGGATCCAATAACTGTAAATCCACTAGAATTAACTAAAAATGTAGAAGCACTGGTACTACCATTTACTCTAAAACTACCATCATAAGTTAAGTTAGCAGATCCTGTAGCAACATTAGATCCATCTTTAAAAACAATTTGATTAGCAGATCCTGCAACTGGGCCTGTAATGCCTTGAGTGCCGGTGGTTCCTTGAGCACCAGTGGCTCCTTGAGCACCTGTACCTCCTGTGCCTCCAGTGGCTCCTGTGGTTCCTTGAGCACCAGTGGCTCCTTGAGCACCTGTACCTCCTGTGCCTCCAGTGGCTCCTGTGGTTCCTTGAGCACCTGTGGTGCCCTGAGATCCTGTAGTACCTTGAGTGCCTTGAATTCCTTGAGTACCCTGAACACCTTGAGTGCCTTGAGTTCCCTGTCTACCCTGAACACCTTGAGTACCCTGAACACCTTGAGTGCCTTGAATGCCTTGAGTACCCTGAACACCTTGAGTACCCTGAACACCTTGAGTACCCTGAATGCCTTGAGTACCCTGAACACCTTGTATACCTGCAGAAAAAGGAGCAGTCCAAGAAACTCCTGCACCAGTTGAAACTAAGATCGAACTCGCTGTACCAGCAACATTGTTTTGATCATAAACTT
>Ga0194113_10006247_pt1 | contig 15164 bp, 13 predicted proteins | sample TA2MahC200mmetaG_FD_146193 | JGI IMG/M metagenome (GOLD analysis project Ga0194113, IMG submission 146193) | Freshwater microbial communities from Lake Tanganyika, Tanzania - TA2015017 Mahale Deep Cast 200m | ecosystem: Environmental > Aquatic > Freshwater > Lake | place: Tanzania: Lake... | reverse complement strand
CCCGGCCCCCGTCCGGAAGGCGGAAGGGGGAAGTGGGAAGTCGGAAGGAAAAACAATACTTTCGCCTTCCGCCTTCCGCCTTCCACCTTCCAATATCTCCCTTCCAACCATCAATTTGACTAAATCCTTTCTTTGAATACCCTCGTTAATAACTGTATCAACGACTTTTCCCCTTCTGAGAACTGTTATTCGGTCTGAAATTGACAGCACTTCGCCGAGTTTATGTGAGATGAAAATAATCGAATACCCTTCATTTTTCATAAACTTGAGAATTTTAAATAACTCTGCCGATTCTTGGGGCGTCAAGACGGCCGTCGGTTCATCTAAGATTAAAATTCTCGCGCCCTGGTACAATGTTTTGACGATTTCCACTCGTTGCTGTTCTCCGACGGAAAGCTGCCAGATTCGCGCTTTTAAATTTAGGGGAAACTGATGTTGTTCACAAAAATTCGATACTTCTTTTGTCAATTGTTTTCTATTCAAAACAATTGGCGACCGTTTTCCCAGGATAATGTTGTCCAGAACGGTATGAGTGGAAACTAACATGAAATGTTGGTGAATCATCCCAATTCCCGCGTCGATAGCATCCTTAGGCGACTTGAAATTTACTTCTTTTCCCCTAACGAATATTTTTCCACTGTCAGGTCGATACCGCCCTGATAGAATATTCATTAAGGTAGATTTACCAGCGCCGTTTTCCCCAAGAAGCGCGTGGATTCCGCCTTGTTTTAAAGTGAAATCAATATTGTCATTCGCTATGACACTTCCAAAACGTTTGGTAATTCCGTGAAGTTCTATAATGTTTGTATCTGTATCATTCATCATCATCACTCCAGGCTAACGAGTGAACTAAATCTGAGAGCGTGTCTGAAAATTCGTCCTTGAGACGTTTGTAGTAACGACTTCAGTCGTTTTTCCCAGTGGCGTCCGCCATGAACGACTCAGCGCCGTAGGGGAATGTAAGATAGTCTTCCAAATACCAGCGAAGTTCACTTCGATCTTTTACGTTAAGCGGGTCAGTGAACTGAATAGGACGCGGATAAGAACGCGCAATGGCATTCCCGCGTTGCCACGATACCTGTATGTTGCCATTTCCAAGGTCGGTTATGTGTAGAAGATTCATTTGAATTACTCCTGATGATTAAAGAAACCGAGTTTTTGTGAAAAACTCGGTTTCTACTGCACAAAATTATCTCCTTCATTTCGAGGAATCAAGACAACAAACTCATTAGCTTCCACTCGAAAATCGGGTTCGTAGCCTTTAGTCTCACGAAGTATTCGAATCATCCTTGGAATACCGCTTCCTGCGTCAGTGACCAGACCTAATTTCAGGAATATGTTGTAGATAGCAGGATTACGTAGCACATGGACACCCAATTTTAGCGCCTCAACGGTAACTGTATTGGGAAGTTGTCCAGGCGTTCTGACCTCCAGGCGGTCATCGTAAACTATTACTCTTATTGGCCCCGAAATCGTGTAATCTCGATGGGCAAGGGAATTGACCAATGCTTCTCTCAGCACTTCGACTGGAATCTCTGGCCTGGCTTCCGGTTCAAGCCCTCGAATCTGATGTGGACGTCTCAAATGAATATTTAAAAACCTCATCGTATCTTGAAGCATATTGACCAAACGTCCTTCAATCCGTTTTTGGTCATAAGGCTCTACTGATATATCCGTTCCAGGAATGTAAAGCGCCGAGATATAGGTGTAAGGGAGAAATTGTTGAGGGGTTTGGGCGAGAAAGAGAATTCCCGCTACAGTAGGGTGAACTTCGCCGTTTATCTCGCGAAGCAGATTCCAGTTACGCAACAGCCTGTTTTGAGAAATTCCGGCCACATCAAACCCCTGCTCCTGAATATCTTTCAGTAACCCCTCAATAGCTTGATTATCAAGGTCAGCCGCGTCGCTTCGCACAATAGGAGTCTCGTCATAATAAAGGCTCTCCGTGGCTTGAAACAAGCGCAACAATTCTTCACGGGAAACCTGTCGGCGTCCTGAAGTAGACCGGACATAATAAACACCTCGATTCGTTCGATACGGGCGTTGGTCTCCTTTCGGAACGTGGACGACAAGGACAATTCGCTTTTGCTCGTCCGCAATGTCGTTTGCCTTGCGCTCATCTGTTTGTGCGTTGTGCTCGTCAATACTGAGCTTGAACTCAGGGTGTTGTGAGCACAAGGCACAAAGCACGCTTTTTCTAATAGTAACATTGGTGAGCCCAACGCCAACAACAGTTTCCAGAACAATCGTTACTGGAGGGTCGCAATTGTTGAAAGCCACATTGTCTATAGATTGGGCCACGCGGTCTAATTCACTCTCCCTAATACCTGCGATTTTTCCATCGTCATCGACTCCCAGAAAAATTTGTCCTCCGTCTGTGTTAGCAAAGGCTACGATAGACGAGGCTAAATCATCGGAGTGGATAGGCCATTCCTTGAATTCGGAATGGAGGTTCTCACCTTTTTCTAAACGGGTCATTAACTCGATTAAGTTCATTCTTCTTTCTCCTACAAAACATCCACATTTCTCATCGCAGGGCATGTTTCAGAAAATAGTCCCCCGTAGCAGAAGTTTGGCAACTTCTGCTACGGGGGTAGGGGTTGTTACATTTCACTTTGTCAATTTGAAACCTGCCAGAATTTCTGCTCTGAATCTCATCCTGACGACGGACCGGTCGTCAACCAGTTGCCAATAATTTTGAGAATGTTCACTTTCATATCCAGGTTCTGCCGACGTACTGGAATCATATCCACTACATCAAAACCACAGGTGTGTAGCACCTTCTCCAGGCTAACGGTGCATGCTGGCGCTCCACCTCCTCCGCCGCCCGCAACGCAGATACCGATAGCAGGTTTGCCGGCAATTTTATCTTTGCCAGCCGCGTGCATACAAGTCCGGCGCAGACGGTCAGTGAACGCGCGCATGCTTTCACTGAGGTCACCGAAATAAACCGGGTTCGCAAAGACTACAGCGTCGGAGTTCTTGGTCTTTTCAACTAACGATGCAAAATCGTCTTCGATTACACAGTGACCTTCTGTCCGACAAATACCCCACCCTCTATCATCACATTGACGGCATCGCTCAATCTTAATTTTGGGTAAGAATACTTGTTCGCATTGACTTCCTTCACCTGTCACTCCCTGAAGTAATGCGTCGGCTGCCCTTGCTGTTTGCCCCTTTGGATTTCGACTTCCCAATATTAGCAAAACTTTCATTTCATTCTCCTTTCTCTTTTATCGTAGCCCAACTTTCTAAGTTGGCATTTCAGCAAGCAACCAAGATAGAATCTTGGGCTACACAAAAATTTGCTAAAAGACACTTCACGTTTCACCTTTCACGCATCACGTTTTCAATATCTGTAATAGTAATACCAATCATACTCAAATGTAGCCGACTTCCCGTCGGGAATTGTTGCTTCCCAGGTTATTTCAGAAATTGAGTTGACACCATACACCCACCATGGCCAGGGCCACCAATACCACGGATAGATGTTGGCATAGATATCAGCGTAGGATGTATCTTCAGCAACGTTTGACAATACAATCTTGCCGTTCGCCGTGGCTGATGTGACTGTGCCGATGGTCTTTCGCGTAACATAAATGTGAACGGGTCTATCTTTGAAGTTGGTGACAGTTAGCTTGCCGTGAAGACTGACTTTCGTATAATCATCTCCGCTGATTCTGATGTTCGGCTTGCGGTCAACTTCGACTTCCTCTTTTTTAGTGTTCAAGTCGGTTGCAATTGTGACGGGAACATCGACTTTGTTTTTCACCGATGTGTAGGTAAGAAGCTGTTGACCCAGAGGCGTACCATCTTTGAATATTGTGGCGGGGCCGGTAGTCAACGGCACATCTCCGGTGTTCGTGAAGCGAATCTTGTGCATTGCTTTTGCGCCGGTGAGAGCATTCAACATTTGTCGTTGTTGGTCCTGGTTCACCTGACGCCACATCTCCATCGGTGGAAGTGGAGGGATGTCCCAGGTGTAGATGTCTTCATAAGGCACGGTAACTTTTAGCAACTCAACAACGGCGCGTTCTCCCTTTTTCAATGTAACGCCGGGTTTATGATAGAGAAAAAGATCTTCCTGTTGTCCTTCGCTTGGAATGTCAGGCCCCCCCTCACTGGGCGTCTCGCCTCTCATAACTGGCGCTGCTGCTTGCGACATCATTACGTTTGAGAAGTCTAATCTTGCCCCTCCGACGCTACGGGCAGGTGGCGCAAAGTAGGAACTGAGTTGGCGCTCTATCTCCCTGAGTGCCAGTGGCGACAAATTATCTTTCATGATGAAGCTGGGAACACCGACGACTAATCGAAGGTCAGCATTTTCCATGTCGGCAAGGTCATTTACAATTGTGCCTTGAAGCGATACATTTGCTTTTCCGTTATCAAGAAGTTGAATGCGGTAGTCGGGAATCCACCGAATTCCCTTCTGGAGATAAATCATCCCAACTTCGGTTTCTCGATTGAGCGGTTCGCCCTGGCTGACCAGATGCATAGATATTTCGCGTACTTTCTTTGTTTCTGTATGAGTAGTGGCCGTCGTGTCTGCGATGGTGATACTGCGTATGTTCTCACGCTTTATCAAATTAGTGCCTAAGTCTGTTTGCACCATAACAAAGGAAGCGAATGATTTAATTTCTTCCTCTTTTGTTTCCTGAGTCTGTTGGTCGGAGATGTAGCGTCCCCACTCGTCGTATCGTGCGGGCAACGTTCCTGACGTTTCGACTTCTTGTTTGGATTCATGCTGAAGGATACCAAGCAAAACCCCCTCATGGGATATCGCATCGGCATCTTTGGGTTGTTCAACAATGGTAGCCCGTTTGCCAATATTTATCTGTATAATTTCGTCGAAAGTCAAACAGGGCCTCTCTTCCTTAGTTTCTGCGAAACCCGCTTTGACAAAATCGACTTCAGCGTTCTTATCAGTGACGAATGCCCAGAATGTTCCAAGGACTGGCACGGGAACTTCGCGCGTACGACACCAACCGTCTTCTATTTTCGTCGAGCCTCGCGACATGACAAGCGCATGTCCGTCTTTGAAAACAGTAACATCCGTAATCTTTGGTGTAAATTCTGGAACTTCAGCCCGCAGTGGAAACGAAACCATTAATTCTAAAACCATGATTAGCCATATTACTGCTACAATACATTTCATAACGATATCTTCCCCTTTGTAGAGCCGCTGATTTTCAGACAACGCTGATTAAAGAAATCGTAAAATCAGCGCGGTCTAAGAATCAGCGGCTATATTTCCTTCCTACTTCCCCGCGGCCCATAAAACCGCCTGGGTAATTATCTTCTGCAACTCCTTGTTCTCCAATACATCAGGAGTATGTCCTAATGTTTCATAGAACACCCGCCCATTTCCATACTTATATGTCCATGCCATCGGATGAGTTTTGCCTTCCCATTCCGCAGTGCAAAGTATGTGAATCGATGGGTCGTGTTCTGCGAAATACAGTTCATCCGTCACGCTGAACGTATTAGCGCCTTTGGTGATGGGATGTTCTTTATCGTAAATGCTAACTGGAAATTCGTGAATCGGGCTATGACGCGTACTTTGTCCGCCCAACATATTCACAAATTCGCCAACAGTAAACCAGGCGGCGCCGTGAATTCCGACCAATCCTTTTCCGCTCTTAACAAAAGACAGCAGGGAGTCTCCCTGTTTTTCTGTGAACGCATCCTTATTGCCGAGTCGAAATCCTCCACCGTAGATGCAGACATCGTAATTCGCCAGGTCGGGTGATGCCAAAATAGCTGGGTCCTCCGACATGACAGGCTCAATTGTATCCGTGGCGGACAGGAAATCGTTTATAATGGCTCCGGATGCGGGGAATTGATGTGCCCCGACACGCAAAATTAAGGCTTTTACTTTTTCCATGAGTTATCTCTCCTTTTCGATTTTACTCATCCCGAAAGGTTTCAGGTAAGTATGTTTTAGGGATTCCTAAGAACCTATCCTAAAATCTCACTATTCATTTGCTGCTCTCTCATAGGGTTGCACAGCTTTCAAATTAGGAATGGCTGCGTAATGCTTCTGATTGAAAGTGTATAAGGGCAAATTCAAATCCACAGCAATTTGACCAATCAAGGCGTCGAGCATACCAAGTCCGTGGCTAAGATGATAACGGGCGAATATGTACAATGCCTCATCACATGTCTCCGGTGAAGGCCAAGCCGTACTGTAAGCTCCCAATTCTCTTTCCACCTTTGCTTGCTCACCTTTGTTTCTACATCCTTGAATAAGTTCCATAATCACAAATCCGGGTAGAACAATTTCTCTTTTACCGAGGGAACCCAGCCAGGCTAATGCAGGTGGATATTGACGCAAAATGTCTATCATCACATCGGTGTCCAGAAGTATCATACCTCATTCTCGCCTCCTCTGTGCTTGTTCCCTGAGTTGACGCGCATAGGTTACACTGTCCCCAATATCCTTACGGTCTTTCCAAATCCCAATTAGCCCGGAATGAAGTAGCCTATCGGCTGTTAGATGAGGACGCTTGGGGGTAACCGAAGGTTCAATTAGCAGTATCATCTCCACAGATTGTCCTTTTTTACAGGGCAATTCTGTCACAAGGATTTCACCATCCTTCTCAACAACTTTCTGAATACGAATTGCTTCCATAGTCTTCCACCTCACATAACAATTATAATATATTTGTAACACTACTGCAACTGCTTTTGTTAATCTTTTCTTGTCTTTTTCGTTAATTTGTGGTATAAAATGTGTAGTTTCCGATTGCTCTAATGGCAGATTGTGAGACGTGAAGCGTGAAACCTCTTACTTTACGTTTTACGCTTTGCTATACCCATTTAGCAAAATGAGCATCCTTTGAGCGCAGAATATTGACAGCTTCAACCAACAACGTCATTGCTTCCTTTTGTGCTTCTGGCAGTGCGCTTTTATAATCCTCTGAGAATTGTTTGAGAATCTCATCAATAGGGTGGATTTTGGCTGAATCCTTGGGAGACATTGGAACATTGGCTCTGGTTTTGGACAAATCTTTCGCCTCAAAATTCTGAACGTGCTTAGATTTACCCTTCGGGTCGGCCTGATTGCTTTTACTATCGACGTGCGTCAGTAGGGGCGGCGCCTCCGTGCCAGTCCGAAGCAACTGACGGACTTTATTGTGTAATGGCAAAAGATTGGGCATGCGGACATGCCATTCGCCGATGAGTTGATTGATGATAAGCTTGCTGTCTGACCGTATTTCAATGAGTTCGTATCCTTCTGACTGAGCGTATTGAATACCTTGAATTATGGCATGATATTCTGCTTCGTTGCTGGTTGTGCCTTGGGGCAACGAAACCTTAAAAATCGGAGTAAGTGGCTCTAATTGTTCATTAAAAACAATCCAACTTGCATAAGATTCCGATGGGGACGCGCCGCCGTCGGTGTATAATATTGCTTTCATAGTCGATATTCCTTTTTTGCTGGCTTTATATTTTAAGACGTGTTTTGAGTAAAAAGGTTATAAAATATTAGATACCACGGATTAAATAGACGAACGCGGATAAGGCTTACTTTACTATCCGCGTCCGTCCATAAAATCCGTGGTATCTAATCAGGAGTGATTAAACATGAACCGCATTTTTTCACCTTATCTCTGGTTTATTATAGTTGTTTATGTTTTTTGCAATATCGCGGTACCTTTGTGGGGATTTGTCTCTGAGGGAGATGGCACGCGCTATACACTTGAAACGTTAGACGCCGCAACAGAAGATATTGAACATGCCGCTGATGGAAGTTATCTCATTCATTCCAATATCACAATTGCCAATCGCAAAGCTCCTGATAGATTGACAATTGCGCCTGGGGCTATTCTGAAATTTGCGCCAGGCGTCGAATTACGAATCAAAGGTACTTTAATTTCTTTGGGCAAAAAGAATAACCCGATAAAGTTTACTTCTCAAAAGGTTAAAAAATGGAACGGCATCGTTTTTGATAACGCTCTACCTACCCCCCCGTTGACGGGGGGGAAAAGGGGGGGGGGGAATTCCATCATCAAATACTCGCTGGTCGAAAAGGCACAAAACGGTATCTTAGCTGATTCATCCAATGTTAAAATCATGCAAAATGAGATTCGCCAAATTTCTTCCGCCGCGATTAGTTTCTGGAATGCTTCTGAGGGAAACATCGTGGGAAATACCATCTCCGAAGCCGATATTGGCATCTACTGCAAGAAATCGAGCCCCAAAATTGAGGATAACAAACTCAACGGTTTAAATATGGGCATCTTTGTGAAAGGACGTACCCTCAAGAGTGACACCCTACCCTCGACTATCAAAGGAAATGTCATCAGTAAAAGCAAAAATGTCGCCATCATTCTCACCGACGCTTCAAAATGGCAGATTGAAGCAAACCAGCTTATCGACAACCGCTGTGGAATCAAGTGCAATAATTCAGACCCGACGATAAAGGGAAACTCGATTACTGGAGGCGAATACGGCATCTACTGTGAAGAAGCTTCACCGCGAATTGAAGGGAATAACATCCTTAACAGCACGCTCGCGGACATCCAAATAATATCCACTGAAGCTAATGTCGAACGCCCAAAAGCCGATGCGCCAACAGAAGTAGCTGTAGTTTCTGACTATGGTGACGACGAAAAGCCTTTAGTTGAACCGAAGGGAAAAGCGCAAGCCTCTCGGAAGGAGCCGAAAAGAAAGACGAAGCAACTTGAAAAGGTAATTGCAACTCCTAAAGCTACTACGAATGAACGGATTGCGGCACAGTTTGAAGCGGGCAGGAAACATTTCAAAGCGGGAGATTATCAACAGTCATTGGCATTTTATGATGCGATTATCAAAGAGTTCGCTGATAAGAAAAAGCAGAAGGGCGTTAAGCGTGAACTCGCCAACGTATATTATCATCGCGGCCTGACCTACTATCAGCTTGGAAAATACGCAGAAGCGATTGATGACTGTCAATCGTCTATCAGATTGAAGCCAAATTCAGAGGTTCAATTGCGCGCACAGTACATTTTGGCGATGAGTTATATGAATATGCCAAAATCTGATAAACAGACGGCGGAACAGGTTTTTGCGGAGGTAGTGAAGTTTAAGCCAACAGATGAAGAAGAACAAGAAATAGTAGCTCTCGCCTATTTGCAATTGGGACGGATAGCAATGCAGCGCGAGGATTATCAGGGCGCGATTCCAAAATACCAAAAAGCGGTGGAGTATTTTCAGAAAGTTCAAAAACCAGAAGATACATCCAAAATAGTTGAAGCCATCGCCGATGTCGCATACTGTTATTTGCAACTGAAGGATTATCAAGCAGCAAGTGTCTGGTATGAGCGGCTGGTATCTACTGCTCACCTCACCCCTTCCCTCTCCACAAGTGGAGAGGGCAAGGGTGAGGTGGCGACTGGTCATTTAGCGTTGGGAGATATTTATGCGCATGATAAAAAATGGGATGAAGCGGAAAAACATTACAGCACCGCTATCCAATATGCCAACACCGCTAATTGGGACGATAAATTGCGCGGCGATATCTATTTTAAGTTGGGTGAAAGTTTACTCGCCTCTGGGAAACGCGAACAGGCGCAGAATGCTTATCAAGAAGCTCTTCAACTGAACCCAGACGCCCAATGGCAGGCAGACGCCGCATATAACATCGGCGAAATCAGTTTTTCTAAAAAAGATTATAAAAACGCCATCGTCGCATACCAAAGGGCAATAACAGGCTATGAAAGCGCGATGGGCAAACTGGAAGACGAAGAGTTAATCGAGCGCGCCAAAACTCGAATTGCTCTCTCGAAATTGCAATTAGCGGAGTCTTATGTTAATCATGCTTCAGAGGGAGAATATCAGAAAATCCTACAAGCCTATCAAGAGGCGCGCCGTGCCAGTAGGTCTTTGTCGGATGAAACACTGCGTAGCGCAATTGAAAAAGATGCCCTGTATGGCGAAGGAATATTTTGGCAGAAATTGGGGCAGAGTGAAAAATCCATTGAAGCGGCGTCTAACCTTGCAGAAATCGCGACTACCAAAAATGATGCGATGGGACTTTTGCAAGCTGCCGACCTACTGTTTGAAGCGGCGGGTAACGATGAAAATTACCCAAAAGCCGCTGAAGTCTATGAACGAGCGCTCCCCCTCTTGGGAGGGGCCGGGGTGGGTAAGCAAGAATCGCAAGGGAGGGTGAGGCTCCCGCCGAACCCTGATGAGGAATACCTTCGTCTTACAGCGCGGTTAGGTTTCTGCTATCTGAGAATGAGCGAAAATGCCATGGCAGAGGGCAAAAATGAACTATTGCGCAAAGCCATAGAGAACTATGACGCTGTTTTGGCAAAATCAAAACCAAATGCGGAATTGGTCGATAATGCCCGCTATCACAAAGCCGTCGCGCATAAACTACTCGGAGAATATGACGTAGCGGCGAAGCTGTTTGCCGAAGTGATAGCATCCCAAACCATAAGCCGAAAGGCGTTGGTGCACTCAGATTTGACATCCTCGGATTTTGGCAAAGCAAGTCTACTGCCGCTTGCTGAAATTTACGAGCAAGAACGGAAGTATGATGATGCGATTATCACTTACGAAACAGCTTACAACACTTTGACGGAGCCTCAAAATAAAGCCTTAGCTCTGCAAAAATTAGGTGAATTATCGCGTCAGCAGGGCAGATACGACGATGCAATTCGGTACTATCAAGAATTGGTCAGGCAATTTCCGCAAAGCGAATTTGCAGCGTCAGCCCAATATTTTATCGGTTTGTCATACTCGAGCAAACCGGATGCTCAAGATGATGACCTTAACAAAGCTTGCGCGGCTTACGAGACATTCATCGAAAAATATTCATCATCGAAATTTACTCTTGACGTCTACTGGAATTTAGCTTTGCTCTATGACCGATTAGACCAGAAGGCAAAAGCGATGGACGTGTGCAAACAAATCATCGCAAAATATCAATCGTCGGGCGATGCTAATATTCAGCCAGTCGTCGATGCCGCTCAGAACATGCTCAGCAATATTCTCCTCGACAAAATGGGCGCTCCCCCCCTGTCTACGGGGGGGGCAGGGGGGGGGTTGAATGTTGCGGATGCTGAAATGCTGAAAACGCAACTGAAACAAATTACCGTTTCGCCGACGCAGGCCGCTGTTGCTAAAGCAAATGCACATTTTGAATTGGGAAATATTTATCTCCGCGCTAAGGATTATCAAGCGGCGCTAACGGAATACGACAGAGCAATAAGTTACTCACCAGGAGAGGAGTTATTGACTAAAATTTACTATCATCAAATTTTAGCGCATTATGAATTAAGCGAATATGCCAAAGTTATCGCGACGTGTCAGGAAGTATTAAAACTCAATCCTACCCACCCCCGGCCCCTCCCAAGAGGGGAGGTTACCCCAGAAATTAAAGCGCATCTTATGTATCTTTTAGGAGTCAGTTTTCAAGCGTTGGGTCAACAACCTGAAGCTGAAGAGGCTTTCAAAACGGCTATTCAATTAACGCAAAACTTAGGGAATTCGGAATTTGGAATTCGGAATTTGGAATTAAAAAATTCTTCCTTACTTTCGACTTCCGACTTCCGACTTCCGACTTCTGGTATAGCCGCGCAATCTCATCTCCGCCTTGGAAATCTATATAACCAGCAGGGACGGAATCAGGAAGCAGAGCAAGAATATCGGCAGGCTGCTGAAAGTGGTACACCGATAATTCAGGCAGAAGCGTATCATCAAATAGCGCGACTATATGAATTACAACAAAGCGATTCAGCGAATGGTAAAATTATCGAAATGTACAGTAATATCCTGACTGTTTCAACTGATGACCTTTTGACTGCTGAAGCGCTGTACAAACGCGGGCTGTTATATACCAAACAATCGCAAAGTGAAGCCGCTGTTAAAGACTTTGAAGAATTAGTAAAACGATTCTCTAAATCTCAGGACAATGACATTCGGGCAATGGTCGAAGACGCGACGTTCCAGTTATCTAATATGTACGGGAAACAGGGAGACATAGACGCAGCCATTGAAAAAGCGAAGGCAACGGAAAGCATTGCCAAACAGAATGGTAAGCCAGGCGCTCTGGCTCAAGCGCAATACCAACTCGCGTCGCTTTACTATAAAAAAGCGCAAACTTATGAACAAACGAGCAAAACATATAAGCAACTAATAGCACAAGCCAGTCGATTATACAAAAGCGCTTATGAAAACGCCACCCACCCCTACCCCTCCCAAGGAGGGGAAGCCAAAAAGGCAAGCGATACAGATGAGAAGTTACAAGCAATTAGCAACGCCGCATCATTCCAGGCTGGCCAGTTAGCATATCAGTTGGACGAATTTGATGGCGCAATCACGGCGCTGACATCGTTCACTGAAAAATTTCCGAATGACCCAAAATCCATTGCAGCACGGAATTACCTCGCCTGGTCATACTATCAGTCAGCAGGAGGGCAAAAAACGGATAAACAGCGGAAGCACTTGTTTATTCAATCCGCCAATGCTTTTGAAAAACTTTCTCAGGAGTTCAGCGATGATGAGCGAGCCGCTGAATGGCTGTACCAGGCTGGACAAGCATCAACGGAAGCAGGAGAATACAACCGAGCTATCGCAGCATATCGCCGACTTGCCGACGCATATCCTGCGCATAAATTAGCCGATGCTGCGTTGTATTCGGCGGCGAACGCACTCCGAACCATCAAGCAGTACGATGACGCAATCAAAATGTATCAAGCGATGCTATCGAAGTATCCGAAGAGCGACTGGGCTGATGAATCAGCATACTCCGTCGGAATCTGCTATGACCAACGGAAGCAATTCGACGAAGCGATTGTAGCATATCAAGCTGTTATAGAAAAATTCAAAGATAGTCCGTTGGCGGCAAACGCACAAGCCAACATTGCCCACTATTATTTCAATCGCAAAGATTATGTTCGCGCATTGGACGGATACCAAAAACTGACGAAAGCAAACTTTTCCAATATTGACGACAAATTATTACAAGATGCTAAATCCTGGGTAAAAGATACCGAGAATGTTCTGGCAGAGTCCATCTACCGTCAAGCAGTCGCGGCTATGAGTAAAGCTGAGGATGATAAAATCTCGAAGGAACAGCGGAAAAAATATGCCCAGGATGCCCTCGCTTTGTTCAAACAGATTAAAGAGAAATATCCTAACAGCGTTTACATAGATAATGCAACTGTATCAATGGGTACCACGCATGAAATTTTAGAACAGTGGGAAGAAGCTATTGCATCTTACGAAATTATCACTAAGCGCTACCCCAAAACTCCGCCGACGAAGGAAATCGAAACCCTCATCGCCTATGCTCAAGAGCGAATTAAAACGATTCAAGCGTATTTGTGGCAGAAGAAGAAATTTGAGTGATGGGTGAATGGTAAAAAAAATTTCTATTCCGAAACAGGTATTCTTAAACCGCTAATCGTTCTTCAACACGCTTGTGTAAAGTTATTAATTCGTCCCGACTAAAATTGTCCAGCGCTGATAAAAAGATTGACAATGGAATTTGAAGCTGTACTACTGGTTCAGCCTTCAGTAGGTTCTGCCGCAAGACATTGGCGATTTGTTGAGCGTCGTTCCATACCTCTGCCGCACTCATAACTTTTGCTTCGGGTTCATGTGCTGATTTGTATTTCATTGTTGTTCCCTCCGGCCATGTTTTGCCATCTCGTAAACTTGTTGAATAAAATGCGCTCCATAATGTGTCCCCTTTTTGCGACATACTTCCAACCGTGCCTTCAATTCTTCCGCCGAAATCAGGCCACCTTGTACTGCCAACAACAATGCGCCAGGAAAACCAGAAAGTTTGACACCCATTTGCCTTGCAATGGCTCGCGCGGCCAGTTCATCCAACAAAAGTAGGTCATCTCTATGTTCAGAACGAAGAGCAAGAACAATGACTTGTGCTTCTCCTTGCGTATGTCGCGCCTGGTAATCGTTGAGTGAAAGTTTCCAAATGGACCATCCTTCGGAGCCAAGCTTTTGCTATGCTTAGACCACCGCTTCAGTGCAGATTTCTCGAATGATAGACGAAATTTCTTCTTCCGATGGGATATGTCGTGTAAGAACTTGCGCGGTTTTCTCCAGCACGCGGTCAGCAAACAATTTGGCTAAGTCTTGTCGCAACCCTTGCCCAATATAAAACTTTATCAGAGCCTGAAGCGACATATCTCGACTGGCTGCCACCTTCTCTAGTGAAGCCAACGTGTCAACAGGTATCTGGAGAGATACCGTTGTCCCTGGCCGCAGGCGGAGCTGTAGTACAAATCCCTCTTCTGATTTTTCCATTTCTTCGTCAGGCTTCTTCATACAGTTTCCTCTCCGAACGGGTAACCGGGCGGGCAGAGATAATCCGCGTCCGTTTGCCGCGTTCCGTATATACCACCAACAAGAGACGTTGAGACAAAGAATACCCAAGGATGAAATCACGTTGTTCGTCATCCGTAGAAGCATCGCCTGTTTGATAGAAAGGGTCAAAGAATACCTCTGCCGCCTCTTCAAACGTCACACCATGCTTTTGGATGTTGCTTTTGGCTTTGTCTTCGTCCCATTCAAATTCAACGCCTTGCAATCGGTAGATAATGTCCATATAACGTCCCTGGTTGCCAATAGAATTTATCACTATTTTACAACGTTATAACGCTTGCGTCAACCATACTATGGAAAGTCGTTTGGAGCTCAATCCCGTTTGGGCCAGACTGTAATCTTTCCATATAACAGAGGTGCCATACGCGCCCAGCAAGACCCTCAGATTGCCCATGTTGATGCGATTTGCACGTTGCCACTCTCTTGTGTCCAAAAGACGACAATACCCAACTGACTCAATACTGGCTCGATATCCTTGATGCAGTCACGATGTTTCTGTGTATCAGGTAACGCGATACCTGCTCGAACCTCAACGTCGTCTCGTTGTTTGCTAGTGCCACCTAACTTGTTATTAGACGGAAAAATTCCGTCTAGCAGAATTATATTTTAGTAATGTTTCCCAGTCAATATTGCCGTCTTTACAAAAATGGGTAGTCTCCCTTTTAAGTGTTGTTAAATGCTTCAAAACCACCAGGACACCAAGATATATAAAGATTGCTGTTAACAGTTACTTAACGGAATAGGTACAGTTGTTAGAAGTTCTCACAACGTCCACACATGATCGGTCCAAGAAGCAGCCAGAGCAGGTGTTTGCGGCTTTT
>Ga0194113_10006242_pt1 | contig 15172 bp, 12 predicted proteins | sample TA2MahC200mmetaG_FD_146193 | JGI IMG/M metagenome (GOLD analysis project Ga0194113, IMG submission 146193) | Freshwater microbial communities from Lake Tanganyika, Tanzania - TA2015017 Mahale Deep Cast 200m | ecosystem: Environmental > Aquatic > Freshwater > Lake | place: Tanzania: Lake... | reverse complement strand
AACCCTTTGGTCTGATACTGTAGAGAAGTCTCCCAATAAGGCAAGGCCGTATAATGGCAGGGGAACCGCCTATTCTAAAAAAGGCCAATACGAAAAAGCAATAGCGGATTTTACCAAGGCATTAGAAATCAATCCAAAGTATATAAGTGTCTATAATAACCGCGGAGACGCTTTTAGTAAAAAAGAGGAATATGAAAAGGCTATAGCTGATTTTACAGAGGCATTAAAAGTTGACCCAGAACACGCAAGCACTTATTATAACCGAGGAACCATATATGCTAAAAAGGCAGAATATGAAAAGGCTATAGCTGATTTTACAGAGGCATTAAAGATTAATCCAAGAGATGAAGAAACCCTTAATAACAGAGGTGCTACCTATGCTCAGAAAGGTCAATATGATAAGGCAATCTCTGATTTTACAGAGGGATTAAAAATCAAGCCAGAAGATATAACGTTATATATTAACCGTGGGGCCGCTTATAGCAAAAAGGCAGAATATGAAAAGGCGATATCTGATTTTAACAAAATATTAACCCTTGATCCAAAATATCCAGATGCTTATTACAATTTAGCCAATATCTATCTTATTAAAAAAGAGTACGGTAAGGCTGAGGAATATGTTGAGAAATTAAAAGACCTCGGATATAAAGTAAACCCTGAATTTATTGAGTCACTTCGCAAACCCCGTTAAACCCCGTTAGAAAAATCTTTTCTAACGGGGCAAATCCACTGGGAGGCAGAAAAATTAGGGGTGTATAATTAAATTTGTTTATAGTATGAAGGTAGGAGTAACGATACCCGTTTCGTTAGGCGTCTTGGGTTACGTCTTAAACCTTATTAACCGAACAATGTATCCATAATACGATACGGGCTTCCTTACCGCAACCGAAAGACATAACATAATATGTGCGCTGTTTAATTATCTGTTAAGCAGGCGGTTTATTTTATCCACTAAGAGCCTTATCTCGTCTTTTTGTCGCACCGATATAGGACCGCTTTTTTGGCCTGATATCCTATTGTCCAGTTCCTTTTCCACCCTCTGGATAGGACCTGCTATCCGGTTTGATAACTCCAATGCAATAAACCATATTGAGATTAAACTAACAGGCAATGTTATGAAAAGAATTAAATTTACCTTGCGCACAACCGGAAAAAGATTATACGCTACTGCCTCAGGAATCCCTATCTGCCAGGCAAGGAGGTTGAATATAAGATAATACAGGCTTATTCCTATAATAGTCGCTGGTATAACCGCCGATAGAAATATAAGAACTAATAATTTTTTCTGCAAAGCCGTTCCTATAAATTTTCTTTTCCTTTTATTCTGTTTCATTTTTATACCCCACTTTTATCTCATCGTAATTAGCCTCCGCCGTGCTTATTGAATTATCCGTGTCGGTCATAAGCGCTATTGCGCCAACAGGACCAGGGCTTCTTTCCTTGCCGAAGGCACTTTTAAAATCCTGATAGACATTCCTTTCCTCATAAACCCACTTTCCAAGATTATCTTCGCCTGATTCCACAACTATAATTTTTATATTCTTAAAATAGGGGCTCGTCATAATTGTCCCCTCAGGTATAGTTTTATCCCAGACATACTCCAAGCTCCTTGTTAAGTTATAAGTAATCCCCGGAAATATAACATAGAATCTCGCAGCATAATCGTCCTTTTCTATCCAAGCGCTCTCGGAGGCCACATTTTCCTTTTTATCGGGAAATTTAAGCACCTTCCATTTCCAGCTAACCATGGGCTCTTTCTTTGGGTCAAAGGTAAGCTTGTAGAATATACCGGATGCCGACTCCTTACTATAAGCACTGAGATAACCTTCTTTCCTCTCCAAGGTGACAGAATATAGCACCTTGCCTTTAAATATCTTCTCCTGCCATTCGCTCAGGGAATCTTCTTCTGTAAAAGAAAACTGCTTTGGTAGGTCTTTTGCAAAAGCAGCTGAATACACTAGAAAAACTGATGTAATACTAAAAATCAATAAATATCCTCTTATCCTGTTCATTTTTTTGTAATTTTACCACTTAATAACGAAATCTTCAATACCAAAATATAATCTAAGGGATTTTATAAGGATTATATTAAATTTAAGACAGCGACATTGTGGGTATTACAGAACGGCAGGGAGGTTTTTTGGATAGATTTCTATCAATAAGACAAGTGGCTTTTCTTCCTTGTGAGATTGCCCAAACTATCAGGGATTGCCCCTCTCTTCTCATATCTCTGCAGGTAAAAAAACTCATTTTTTGGTAACCCCTTTGTAAATGCTATTTATTTATCCCCAAAAGAGATCCCTTGAAGGAAAATTAGCATCTGTAGTAAGATTAACTCGTAATCTCCTTAAGCCTGCCTCATCCCCAGGAGAGGGTATATGGGTAAGGTGCACCTCGCAACCCTCTAATTCTCTCAATTTTTCCATAGCTATTTCTGCGGTAGGATTTGTAGCAGAACTCATGCTAAGACAAATCAGGGTCTCTTCCAAATCCAATATCTCTTGTTTTAAACATAAAATATTCTTCTTAAGATTCTTTATCTGCTCTATCATATGTGGAGATAAAAGGTGTATCTTATCGGGAATATCAGCTAATTGTTTTATGGCATTAAGGACAACTGCTGAAGAGGCGGACATAAGAGAGGAGTTTTTTCCTGTAATAATCCTGCTATCATTTAACTCTATAGCTGCACCGCATCTTATCTGGGCAGCATTATTCTTTTTTATCTCAGAGGTAGCCTTTTTAGCCAATTCAACAACCCTTCTGTCTTCCAATTTTAATTTTAACTCTTCCATAATCAGGATAACCTTCTCAACGGTCTCTTTTTTCTCAATACCCATAATATTTTCAAAATTATACCTAAAATATCTTCTTATTATCTCCTGCTTTGCAGCCTCTTTTACTACTTCATCATCAACAATGGCAAAGCCAGCCCTATTTACTCCCATATCCGTAGGAGACTGATATATAAGCTCTCCGCCTGTAATCTTTTCTAATATCCTCTTCAATACAGGAAATATCTCTACGTCGCGGTTATAATTTATGGCGCTCTGATTATAGGCGCTTAAATGAAACGGGTCAATAAGATTAAAATCCGATATGTCTGCGGTTGCCGCTTCGTAGGCTAAATTTACCGGATGTTTTAGAGGAATATTCCATATTGGGAATGTCTCAAATTTTGCATAAACTGACCTTATGCCTCTTTTGTAATCGTGATAGAGTTGGGAAAGGCATGTTGCTAATTTTCCGCTTCCCGGGCCAGGTCCTGTAATTATCACTATAGGGCTTTTGGTTTCAATATATACGTTCTTACCATAACCCTCTTCGCTAACTATTGTATCCACATCTGTAGGGTATCCCTTTGTAGCTGAATGTAAATATACCTTTATATCTCTACGCTCTAAATTATTTTTAAACCTGACTGCCTGCGGTTGATTATCAAAACGAGTGATTACAACTGCCAAAATCTCAAGACCGTTATCTCTCAAATCATCAATAAGTTTGAGGGCGTCAACATCATAGGTTATACCAAAGTCTCCTCTTATCCTCCCTTTCTCAATATCTCCTGCGTAAATACAAAGGATAATATTTATCTTATCCTTAAGCTGTTTAAGTAATTTTATTTTAATATTTGGGTCATACCCCGGTAGAACCCTTGCAGCATGATAGTCATAAAGAAGCTTTCCACCAAACTCTAAGTATAGTTTCCCCTTAAATCTTCCGATCCTCTCTAAAATGGACTGACTTTGTTCTTTTAGGTATTTATTATTATCAAAACCAAATTTTTTCATAAACTATCCCTTTTAGCTAATTAGGCGGTATTATAATATACAGGATTATAACTTGTAAATAAAAATTAAAGGATATGGGATTGGTAGGTAGATATAAATGTTATTACCTATTTTTTGAATATATCTTTAATGCTGCTTTTATAAATTCTCTGAATAAGGGATGGGCATTGTCGGGTTTGGATTTAAACTCGGGATGAAACTGAACAGCTAGAAAAAAGGGATGGTTTCTTAACTCAATTATCTCCGCTAGATTCTTATTCGGATAAATACCTGAGAAAACCATACCCTTCTGCTTAAATAGCCTTCTATATTTGTTATTGAATTCATATCTGTGGCGATGACGCTCATTAACTACGCCTTTTTTATAACTCTTAAAAGCGAGGGTATTTTTCTTGAGCTTGCAGGGATAACTTCCCATGCGCATTGTTCCGCCAAGGTCTTTGATTTTCCTCTGCTCTTCCAATAGACATATAACTGGATATTTTGTTTTTGGCTTAAACTCGGTAGAATTTGCCTCTTTCAAACCGCACGCATTTCTGGAAAACTCAATAACCGCGCACTGCATTCCCAGGCATAACCCTAGAAAAGGAACTTTATTCTCTCTGGCAAATCTGATTGATTTTATCTTACCCTCAATTCCTCTGTATCCAAAACCGCCGGGCACAAGAATACCACCAACATCTCTTAGAAAACTCTGGGGACCCCTTTTTTCTATATGCTCCGAATCTACCTTTTTAATCTCTACCCTTGTATCATTTTCAATACCCGCATGAACCAGTGCTTCATAAATAGATTTATAAGCATCCTGCAGTCCTATATATTTACCTACTACCGCAATAATAACTGTATGTTTTGGGTTGATAGCTCTCTCTACAACATTCTTCTCCCATTCCTTTAAGTCAGAAAACTTACAGATTAAATTAAAATGGCTTAGGATTATTTCGTCTAAAATCTGACTCTTAAAGACCAGCGGTACTTGGTATATAGACCCCACGTCAGGTGCCTCAATAACTGCCTCTTTTCTTACATTGCAGAATAAGGATATCTTTTCCTTCAAATCATCCGACAGCGGTTTTTCAGTCCTGCATATTAGTATATCAGGCTGTATCCCGATTTCGCGCAAGGTGCCTACGCTGTGCTGCGTAGGTTTTGTCTTTATTTCCTCTGCACATCTTACATATGGAACAAGGGTAAGATGGATATAAAGCACGTTATCCCTTCCTATGTCCAGACTAAACTGCCTTGCCGCCTCCAAAAATGGCAGGCTTTCTATATCGCCCACTGTCCCGCCAATCTCTACAATAACAATCTGAGCACCGGATACATCCACTACCTTTTTAATCCTATCCTTTATCTCATTAGTAATATGGGGAATAACCTGAATTGTCTTTCCCAGATAATCGCCGTGCCTTTCCTTGGAGATTACGGCATTATAAATCTGGCCTGTGGTCACATTGTTAAATCGGCTCATCCGGGCATTTGTAAATCTTTCATAGTGGCCTAAATCCAAATCTGTCTCTGCCCCGTCCTCTGTAACATAGACCTCGCCATGCTGGTAGGGATTCATCGTCCCCGGGTCAACGTTAATATAGGGGTCAAGCTTCATAATGGTTACCTTAAGCCCCCTGGACTCTAAAATCTTACCTATAGAGGCAGAGGCAATCCCCTTACCTAAACTGGATATTACTCCACCGGTTACGAATATATATTTTATCATAAAATTATCCCCAAATAATTAAGGCGTTTAGCACCGATACCTCGGCTCTAAACGCCTTTGTTTAATTCTGGTAATTCTCCCTAGAACTACAAGGTTAAATATATCATATTTTCAGAAGATGTCAATTTGTTTTTGGGGATTTCTGAAAATCCACCCTTAATACCACAAAGACCACAAAAATCCGCTAAGACACAAAGAGATTATTTAGGTGAATTTTTGCAATTTCGAGAACATTTTGCGTTTTAGCGGTGTAAATAAACTCTCTCAGAACTTTCTGTTATATTTGACTCTCAACCATTTTTCTTACCATTCTGGCAATGGAAAGAACGCTTGTCAGGCCGGGGGATTCAATACCTATCAGATTTATAAAACCACGAAGGTTATTCTCTGCCTCATCCCTTATTATAAAATCTCTGAAACCCTCATTTGGTCCCTGCAACTTAGGCCTTATGCCAGAGGTATCAGGCCAAAGGTCATCTAACTCAATAAACGGCAAGAATTTTCCCATACCTTCAAAAAAGGAGGTTTTTTTTGCCTCGTTTATACTATAGTCTATTTTATCAACATATTCTTCATCAGGCCCTAAGCGAAGCCCTCCCTGTAAATCCAACGTTGCGTGTATTCCTAAGGTTGAATAATTTTTTTTAGGGACAGGGTAAATCAAGTGATTTATAAATTTTGCTTTGTTACTATGAACCTTAAAATAATCCCCTTTACAGTATTTCAATTTGTATTCACCTTTTTTTATGCCTGCCATCTCTGCCACCTTATCTGAATTCAGGCCTGCGCAATTAATTAAAATGCGGCTTGAGAATTTAAACGCACCTTCACTTGCATCTTGCACTGTTAATTCATATTCATCATTAGTTCTGTCTATCCCGATAACTTCCGTATTATAAGCTATTATGCCTTGGCGACTTTGGAATTGCCAGGCTAAATTCTTCATTAAGCCGTGCGAATCTAAAATTCCTGTTGAAGGAGAATATATAGCAGCCTTGGCTTGGACATAAGGTTCCATTCTTTTTACTTCTACTTTAGTGATTAATTTTAGGTCCGACACTCCATTTTCCAAGCCTTTCTTAAAAAGATCTTCTAAATCGCGGACTTCATTTTTATCAATTGCTACAATGAGCTTCCCAATTTTTCTATGGCCGATGTTATTCTCAGCGCAAAGGGCATAAAGTAAATCCTTGCCTTCAACACAAGTCCTGGTCTTTAAAGAATCTTTGGGATAATAAATGCCGGCGTGGATGACTTCGCTATTACGGGAACTAATTTCCTGGCCAAAAGAACTGTTTTTTTCAACTACAATAATATCTTTATGGCTCTTAGAAAGTTCGGATGCTACAGCCAAACCCACTACCCCCGCCCCTAAGATAGTGATATTTATTTTTTCCATCAAATGAGCACATAACTTACGAACACTGAAAGTGTGAGTAAGTTATAAGTGCGAATTTAACCCTTGACACGCAAGATTCCAAATTACTTGTCATCGTATACGTGTCAAGGGTAAGTTCGTGCATACAACTTACGTTCACTTGCGTTCTGTAAGTTGTGCACTCACTTATATTATATAACAAAAACGCCCCGCTCTATAAGCAGGGCGTTTTCTGGTTAATGGATTCAGAAACAGTAAGCTTACCTAACTGTTTATGATCTCTTCTGCTTCTTGGCGGTAGGCATCCATCACATAAGGGATGCCGGAGACTTTCGCTGCCTCTTCAGTAAGGGCAATGATATCCTTACGGGAGATAGTGGAAAGTTTGAAGTTTCTCGTACCTGCCATAAGTTGCTGTAGGCCAACTTTCAATTTCTGGGAAAAACTGTAGATTCCAATAGCTCCTAAAGGAATCTCCTCCATTTTCTCGCCATACTTCTCTTCAAGCTCATTGTAGCATATGAATATTTCCTCGGGTTTACTGCCGTATTGCGAAACAGTGTTAGGCAGGTCTTTACCTTCAATCCAGAAACCGATATTCTTACCGACCATCCCTGGAATCATAAATGCCCTTCCCATACACACTGCTTTTACATAAGGAGCACCCATAGCTAATACTTTAAAAATGTGGTCTTCGGTAGAAAAACCTCCGGCAATGGCAAGGTCAGGAATACGTACGCCTTTTTTGGCCAGCTTTTCGCAAATTTCAAAAGTCATAGCCTGCAAATAAAATGTAGGGATACCCCATTCCTCCATCATTCTCCAGGGGCTCATCCCTGTGCCACCCGGCGCACCGTCAATAGTCAGAAGGTCAATCTTGGCTTCCGAGCCCCATTTAATCGCCATAGCCAACTCTCTCATAGGATAAGCACCTGTCTTTAAGGTTATGCGCTTAAAACCTAAGTCTCTTAAGCGTTTAATCTCGGCAAAGAAACCTTCTTCAGTAACAAATCCCAGGCGAGAATGGCGCTCAAATTCCTTAATCGCACCTGCTTTATAAGCCTTTTGCACTACCTTAGAGGCCGGATCCGGAGTAACAATATAACCGCGTTTTTTCAGTTCTAATGCACGCTCTAAAGTCTTAACCTTGATTTCTCCTCCGATACATTTTGCGCCCTGGCCCCATTTCAACTCAATCGTATGCAGATTATGTTTTTTTCTTACATACTCGGCAACGCCTAAACGCGTATCTTCTACATTCATCTGGACCAGAATTTCGCCATAGCCTTCGTGAAATTTCCTATAGGTCTCAATCCTTCTATCCATATCAGGGGCTTTGCTAATCTTACCCTTGGAATCAAGTTCCAGAGCCGGATCGATTCCGCAAACATTCTCACCGCAAACTAAGGTAACCCCAGAAATCGCTGCTCCAATAGCAAAATGCTCCCAGTTTTTTCTGGCTATTTCTGTTGAGCCGAGCGCACCGGTAAAGGCAGGTATACTCATCTTAACTTTACTACTCCAGCCGTATTCAGTCTCAGTATTTACCTCAGGGAAAATAGCTGTGTCAGGGTCACCCTTAACTCCCTCGGGAAGCCCTTTTGCTCCCATAGCATATCCCATAATATTCAGATGCGAATAATCTACAGGATAATCTTTATCGCCTCCAGCGGTAATTTCACCGAAAGGAGCAGGATAGATTACCTCGCGGCTTCTAAAGCTTGCCTTAAAAACCTCGCAGTTTCCGCGGCAACCGTCAATACAGCGCGTGCAGATTCCTGAACTGGGCGCCACATTACGAGACCTGTTCGCGGTCTGCGTTACATCATTAGCATTCGGTCGTTGCAAATTCATTTTTTCTCCTCCTTAAATTTCCTATATGGTATTTACACTTACTTTTCTTGCACAATTAAATCCCTCTCCTAACCTACAGTCTACGCAACTATCCACAATATTGTGCGCCATTGATAGTTGTGACTCGCATAAAGCGCAAAGAGCCTCATTGCCCTTCTTTATAGGACCGGGGCAAGGTGTAATTGTCATCGGACAAATATCAATACAATAATTGCATCTCTTACAGGACTCGGGGCGTTTATCAAACGGTAAAGCAACATGGCGGTGATTCCCCCGACCAACAAATCCCAAAGATTTAGATTGCCATATCTCACTACACACACGCACGCAGCGGCCGCAGAGAACGCAATTCTCGTTCCTAAAAGGATAACGCACTTTTTTCACCCCGCACCTTACGGCAATATCTTGCATAGCGCGTGAATTAGGCGCCTCGGCTACTAACATCTCGGCAATATTTTTTCTAGCGCGTATAATCTTCTCTGTATGCGCCCGAATTACCATACCTTCTTCAACCTCCAGGGTACAGGAAGCAGTAACTTTGGATTTGCCGTCTTTAACCACTTCTACAATACATAATCTACAGGCACCCAAAGGAGTAATCCCCTGCAGATGACAAAGATGCGGAATGCATATGTTGTAATTTAGAGCCGCATCTAATACCGAGGTCTCATGCGGCGCCCGAACCTTTGCTCCATCAATAGTCAGTGTTACGTATTCTTGCATTTTATGCCTTTTTTATGAAACCGCAACTGCCTGGAACTTACAGGCCTCCTTACAAATACCGCACTTCTGGCAATTTTCATCAATAATATTATAAATCTTTGCTTTTACTAAAATAGCATTATGCGGGCAGGCCCTAAAGCAAGCACCACAGCTTTTGCATTTTGTCTTATCAATAGAATAATGAATTAATTGCCTGCATACGCCTGCAGGGCACTTCTTTTTTTCTATATGCGCCTCATATTCAGGACGAAAATACTTAATTGTAGAAAGTACCGGATTAGGAGCGGTCTTTCCTAAGGCACATAATGAGGCTAAGGCTACGGTCTGGGCTGTATCTTCCAGGAGTGCTAATTTCTCCTCTGTCCCTTTTCCTTCGGTAATATCATTAATGATTTCTAACATCCTGCTTAAACCAATCCTACAAGGAACACATTTACCGCAGGACTCATCAATAAGGAATTTTAGGAAATACTTCGCCACATCCACCATGCAGGTAGCCTCATCCATGACCACCATTCCGCCTGAACCTACCATTGAGCCGGCCTCAGTTAAAGCCTCAAAATCAACAGGCAAATGAAAGAGGCGCTCAGGTAAACACCCTCCAGATGGCCCGCCGGTCTGTACTGCCTTTATCTTCTTTCCGTTAGAGCCACCGCCGCCTATATTATAAATAATCTCGCGTAGAGTAATCCCCATAGGCACTTCTACTAATCCTGTATTTCTGATTTTGCCGGTAAGAGCAAAAATCTTGGTTCCTTTACTTGCAGCCGTGCCTTTAGAGGCAAACCAAGAAGCGCCGTTATTGATAATCGCAGGGACATTCGCCCAGGTCTCCACATTATTTAAATTAGTGGGTAAATCCATAAAACCTCTTTCTGTGGTATGGATGTCCTTGGGCCTTGGTTCTCCCACCAAACCTGCTAAAGAAGCCATTAATGCCGATGATTCGCCACAGATGAATGCGCCGCCTCCTCTGGCAATCTTGATATCAAATGAGAAATCAGTTCCTAAAATATTTTCGCCTATTAGTCCTAATTCTTCTGCCTGCTGAATGGCTATTTTAGAATGCTCAACTGCCAACGGATACTCATTTCTTACATATATATATCCATGCTCTGCGCCAATGGCATATGCTCCGATAAGCATACCTTCAATAATAGCATGGGGATTTCCCTCTAAGACACTTCTATCCATATAAGCTCCGGGGTCACCCTCATCAGCATTACAGACAACATATTTGGGCCTACCTTCTGCCCTGCGACAGAATTCCCATTTCATTCCTGTGGGAAATCCTCCACCGCCTCTTCCCCTAAGGCCTGATTTTTTAATCTCCTCAATAACCTCCTCAGGCTGCATAGAGGTTAAAGCCTTAATCAATGCCGAATATCCACCAATAGCTATGTAATCATTAATATCACAAGGGTCAACTAGCTTATTCTGCCCCAGAACTGCTCTGTCCTGAGCTTTATAAAAAGGAATATCCCTTTCATAAGCAACCTTCTTCTTTGAAGCAGGGTCTGAATAAAGCAACCTATCTATAATCTTATTCTGCTTAAGTGTTCCAGAGACAATCTCAGGAACATCCTTTGGCTTTATACGGCAGTAGAATATATTTTCCGGCTCTATAACTAAAAGTGGTTCTTGCTCACAAAAACCATGGCAACCGGTGATACGCAATCTAATCTTTTTCGCAAGCCTTCGATTTTTTAGCTCCTTCTTAAACGCCTCGGCTATATTCAAAGAACCACCTGCTTGACCGCAAGTGCCTGAAGACAAAATCACCGTGGTTAATCTTTCTTCTTTTTCGGCTCTCTTTACCTGAAACGCCTTAAATTCCCTAACAGATTGTAGTTTGAGCATTAGATTTTATTTTCTTTCTTTTTTTAGGTGATTTCTTGCGTGCTGCCTGGATGAGATTGCGCAATTTCCCTGTAGTCATATGGTCATAATATTTTCCATCTAACACTACAATCGGACCTAAAGCGCAGGCGCCAAGACAATTCACGGTTTCAACGGTAAATTCTCCGTCACCTGTAGTCTCACCGGGTGAAACATTAAGCTGGCTTAATACCTCATCCAAAAATTTAGGCGCTCCTCTCACATGACAGGCGGTGCCCATACAGACGGTAAGTAGATGCTTCCCTCGCGGCTTAAGGGTAAAGGCCTTATAAAAATTCGCTACCCTGAATACCTCTATTAAGGGGACTTCCAATTTTGCGGAAACAGCCCTTAATACTTGCTCTGGCAGATAGTTGTAGGCTGACTGGACATCCTGCAGGACCTCAATCAATTCGCAGGATTTTCCTTCTCTATCCCTTAATAGCGCATTAAGTTTAAGCATTTAATTATTGTATATTCTCTCGTGTTTATCTCTTAAAAGCAAAAGGGTGCCCTTATAGTAATTACTATAAAGACACCCTTGTCTTTTGGAGATAACAAAATATCATAGATTTAAATTTTGTCAAGAAATTTATGAAAGTTCATGTTCTATTTTTTCTCGGCAATAGCGCTCAAGATAGAATAGGCGCCTGGCTAAGGAATCAAATTTCTCTTTTAATTCTCTTGATGCAGGCTCCCTTTGCCATAATGCCTTGGCTTCGGCAAGGTCATCTTGTAAATTCTTTGCTATATTGAGTACGAGCATACTAAAGCCCTCTAATAACTTTGCATCTTTGTCGGACTTGCCATTGCTGTTACTAAAACAGTTCTTGAGTGCTTTTTCAAGCCATTTCTCATCTTTTGAGTCAACCATGGCCAAGCCCCCAAAAATAAAAAAGGCGTTCTCTCGCCAAAACAATTGGCAATAGAACGCCGATGTCCTAAAAACAAAAAAAGCGTTCTTACGAACGCCTCTGTCTTTTAGCACAATCCTTGTGCTCTAATTAAGTAAAGTATAACATAATATATGGAATTGTCAAGCTTTTATTTCGCACCCTTATTTTTTACTTCTTTAGCAGTAATAATTGCCTCGGCAATCTCGCGCATGGATTTGCGGCTATCCATACTCTGCTTCTGAATGAGTCTGTAGGCTTCGGAGGGCGAAATATTTGTCTCCTGTGAAAGAATATCCTTTGCCCGCTCAATAAGTTTGCGGGTAGTTAGGGCTTCTTCGGCACTGCGTGCCCTTAAATCTAATTCTGCATTTTCAATGGCTACTGCTGCCTGATTAGCCAAGGCACTTAAAACATCTAGTTCGGGTTTTATAAATTTATGCTTTTTAGAGGTATAACAGTTCAGCACACCGATTACCTTACCTTTTACTGCTAAAGGTACGCTGGCTAAAGAACAAAGACCCTCTTTCTTAGCAATCTCTCTATTTATGTAGCGCGCATCTTCCTTTACATCTAATACGCGCATAGGTTTATTGTCCAGAGCAACGCTACCTGCAATGCCTTCTCCTAATTTGATATTGGGTTTTTTGTTATATCTTTCCGAGACTGATTGCGTGGCCTTAATCACTAATTCTTTTCTTTCCGGATCAACCAACATCAACGAGCAAATCTTAGAGTTCATTATCTCTGCCGTAACATTGACAATCAGGCGCAAGAGTTCCTCTAAATACAAACCCGAAGTAAGCAAAGTGGCTACCTTAGAGAGCGCTTCAATCTGTTTGAGATAAAATTGATAATCCTTTTTCTTTGTTTTAGGCATCTATAATATGGGTAAATATTTATTTATCTCGTATTGCGTCACCTGGGCTTTATACTCATCCCATTCCATTTTTTTATTACGGATAAAGAAATTGAATAACTCCTCACCCAGAGCCTTCTTGACCAATTCTGACTTCTCGGTAAGTTTAATCGCTTCTAAAAGGTCCTCTGGTAAAGATTTAATCCTGGCGTGTTCTCTTTCTTCCTCGGTCATCCTATAGATGTTATCGTTTGCCTGTACAGGAAGCTCATATTTCTTTTCAACCCCTTCTAAGCCAGCTGCCAGCATTACTGAAAATGCAAGGTAGGGATTGCACGCTGGGTCTGGTGCACGGTATTCAATACGGGTCGATTCTTCTTTACCTGGTTTATACATAGGAACTCTAATCAGCGCAGAACGATTCATCTGCGCCCAACACAAATAAACCGGTGCCTCATATCCTGGAACCAATCTTTTGTAGGAATTAACCCATTGATTAGTAACTGAGGTTATCTCCGGAGCATGCTTAAGTAGGCCGGCGATAAAATATCTGGCTATTTTTGAGAGATGAAATTTATCCTTGGTGTCAAAAAATGCATTCTTACTACCTATTCTGCCGGAGGTGGATCCGCCTTTGTTGGAAAATAACGACTGATGCGTATGCATTCCTGAACCGTTTATACCGAAAACTGGCTTAGGCATAAAAGTCGCGTGCAAACCTTTTTGCTGGGCAATTTCCTTCACTACCAAACGATACGTCATCACATTATCTGCCATGGTTAGTGCATCTGTATATCTTAAATCAATCTCATGCTGGCTGGAAGCTACCTCATGATGGCTATATTCCACAATAATTCCTAAATCCTCCAATGCACTTACTGTTTCATTTCTTACATGTTGGGCAACATCTATAGGTGTTAAATCAAAATACCCCCCCCTATCCAATACAATTGTATTTTTGGGATTATTGAAATAGAAATATTCAAGTTCCGGTCCTACATTATACGTAAAACCTATCTTTTTAGCGCGGGCAAGATTCTTTTTTAATACGAATCTTGGATCTGCCTCAAAGGGTTTACCATTAGGGGTGTATATATCACAAAACATCCGCGCAACTGGTTGCTCTTTTGACTCCCAGGGAAGTATCGCAAATGTAGTGGGGTCAGGCCGAGCAATCATATCTGATTCCTCTATTCTGGCAAAACCCTCAATTGACGAACCATCAAATCCCATGCCATCTTCTAAGGCGTGCTGTAATTCATCCACCGTTATGGTAAAACCTTTCAGGAACCCCAAGACATCTGTAAACCATAAACGTATGTACCTTACCTTATATTCTCTCACCAACTTAATCACGTCTGATATTTTCTTTGGTTTTACTCTAATCATTTTCTCCTCCAATTTATTTTTAGAAAATTTTCTATCCTTGAAAGTGCTTCTTTCAGATTATCAAAACTTGAAGCATAAGAAATGCGCACATAGTCATTAAATTCACTGCCAAAAGCAGTGCCGGGAACAACAGCTACTTTTTGTTGATTAAGCAACTCCTGTGCAAAATCCAAAGCCTTCATTTTTGTATTTTTTATTGAAGCAAAAATATAAAATGCACCCTGCGGTTTAAAACATTCAAGTCCCAAACGGTTGAGTTCGGTAACGATAAATTCTCTCCTTCTTTTATATTCGCGCTTCATCTCCTCAACTGAACGCCTTCCTGTCTCAAGCGCCTCGCAAGCCGCCATCTGAGAGGTTATAGAAACACACATTATAGTATATTGATGAATCTTTGTCATTGCCTGTATTATCTCTTTTGGCCCGCAGGCAAAACCTACACGCCAGCCTGTCATAGCATAACTTTTGGAAAAACCGTCAAGATAAATTGTGTTGTTTCTTGCGCCTTTAAGCGTTGCAAATGGTGTATGTTCAAAGTCATAGGTAAGGTCTCCGTAAATCTCGTCAGATATGCAAAGCAATTTATGTCTCAATAGTATTTTATTAATCTCATTTAATTCCTTCTTTTTATAAGAAACCCCTGTGGGATTTGTAGGATAATTTAAGATAAGAGCCTTTGTTTTCTTATCA
>Ga0194113_10006233_pt1 | contig 15184 bp, 8 predicted proteins | sample TA2MahC200mmetaG_FD_146193 | JGI IMG/M metagenome (GOLD analysis project Ga0194113, IMG submission 146193) | Freshwater microbial communities from Lake Tanganyika, Tanzania - TA2015017 Mahale Deep Cast 200m | ecosystem: Environmental > Aquatic > Freshwater > Lake | place: Tanzania: Lake... | reverse complement strand
CGCAACCCGCAAGATGCCGACTGAATTGGCGCTTGCTGCATCGAGCCGCTCGATGCTCTAATGAAGTCCTGGACGAGTACACAGAGCGGAGACGCGTCAGATGAGCCGCGATATCTTCGACAAGGATCGGTTGCCGCCCGAACTGGATTCCTTCATCCGGGACACCAATCCGTGGTGGGAAGGCAAGCCGGACAAACCGCTACCGCCGTACCGCCGCTGGGCATTCCAAGTCACCTTGAAGAAACTAAGCAGCGGGCTGGCGCCGATCGCAGTTCTCAGGGGACCCCGACAGGTGGGAAAGTCGATTCTCCAGTCGCAGTTGATCCAGCACTTCCTCTCGCAGAAGATCGTCGAGCCAAATCGCATCCTGCGCGTGCAGTTTGACGAGATTCCTTCGCTGCGCGGCCTGACAGACCCGGTTCTTTCCCTGGCGCGGTGGTTCGAGAACCGCGTCCTCGGCGTTTCATTCAATGAGGCGGCCGCCGCCGATCGCCCGGCCTACCTTTTTCTGGACGAAGTGCAGAACTTACGCGACTGGGCGCCTCAGTTGAAGGCCCTGGTGGACCATCATGCCGTCAAGGTGCTCGTGACGGGAAGTTCGGCCTTGCGGATAGAGGCCGGCCGCGACAGCCTGGCCGGACGCATCGCGCAGGTGGAACTCGGCACGCTTCTGTTGCGCGAGATCGCGGGGATGCGGTTCGGACTCGAAATCCGACCTCACCTGCCTGAAGACGGTCTTGAGCCGCTTCTTCACTGCGAGTTCTGGCGGGAACTCCAGCGCCATGGCCTGGCGAGCGTGGAAGCGCGGGACAAGGCCTTCGCGGCCTTCTCGCAGCGCGGCGGGTATCCGACCGCCCAGGAACGATGGGACGTGCCCTGGCCGGAGATGGCCGACCAGTTGAACGAGACGGTCATCCATCGCGCCATCCAGCACGACCTCAGGCTTGGCCGGAGGGGACAGAAGCGCGACCCCCACCTCCTGGAGGAAGTCTTCCGGATGGCCTGCCGGTACGCCGGGCAGAGCCCGGGCCAAGCAATCTACACAAATGAGATCAAGCAGGCCCTGCGGGCCAACATCGGGTGGCCGCGCATTCTCACCTACCTGCGGTTCCTGGACTCCACGCTTCTGCTGAAACTCGTGGGGCCGCTCGAGTTGCGGTTGAAGCGGAAGCGGGGCAACCTCAAGCTCTGCCTGTGCGACAATTCATTGAGGGCCAGTTGGCTCCAGGAGGTCGTGCCGCTCGACCCCTCCGCGCTGTCGCCGGCGCCCCACCTGCGCGACCTGGCCGGCCACCTCGCGGAAAGCCTCGTCGGGTATTACCTGGGCGGGCTTCCCCACCTGGACTTGGCGCATTTCCCGGAGCGCGGGGCGGAACCGGAGGTTGACTTCGTTCTGACCGTGGGTGAACGCCGCATTCCGCTGGAAGTCAAGTACCGCGAGTTCGTCGACGTTCACCGCGATACGCTCGGACTGCGCGCGTTCATCGAGAAAACGGTGTACAACGCGCCGTTTGGCGTCCTCGTCACAATGCACGACAACGTTTCCGTTCCGGACCCGCGCATTGTGGCTCTCTCGCTGCCGTCCTTGCTTCTGCTGAGATGAATCGGTTCGGCCGGCCCCTGGCGATTGCGGCCGAATCCGCAGCCCGCAATCAACTTACGCCGGGCCGAAACCGCGCTCCGCTATCTGGACGGCCAGCAGAAGCGCCCGGGCCTTGCTCAGGGTCTCCTCGTACTCCCTTTCCGGCGCGCTGTCGGCCACGATGCCGGCGCCGGCCTGGACGTCGAGGCGGCCCCCGGCAAGGACCATCGTGCGCAGGGCGATGCACGTATCCATATTTCCTGAGTAGTCGATATACCCGACCGCCCCGGCATACGGGCCGCGCTTCGTCGGTTCAAACTCGTCGATGATCTCCATGGCCCGCACCTTCGGCGCGCCCGAGACCGTGCCCGCGGGCACGCTCACGCGCAGGGCGTCGAGCGCAGAGAGGCCCTCCCGCAGGTCGCCCGTCACGTTCGACACGATGTGCATGACGTGGCTGTACCGCTCCACGTGCATCACGTCGGCCAGGCGCACGGTGTCGTAGCGTGCCACGCGGCCGACGTCGTTTCGCGCCAGGTCCACGAGCATGACGTGCTCGGCCCGCTCCTTCGGGTCCGCAAGGAGTTCCCGTTCGAGGGCGGCGTCTTCCTCGGGCGTCTTGCCGCGGGGCCGCGTCCCCGCAAGCGGCCGGCTGGTGATCCGGCCGTTCTCCACGCGCACCATGATCTCGGGGCTTGAGCCGATGAGCGTCACGTCGCGCGCCCGCAGGAAGAACATGAACGGCGACGGGTTGATGACGCGCAGCGCCCGGTATATGTCCAGCGGCGGCGCCCCCGACTCCACCCGCAGCCGCTGCGACAGGACCACCTGGAAGATGTCGCCCGCGCGGATGTATTCCTTGCAGGCCTCGACCGCCCGGCAGAAATCGGCCCGCTCGAAGTTCGACGCAAACGGCATCCGCACGAGTTCCTGCCGGACCATGTCCTCCATGCGCAGCGGCGCAGGGCGGCGCAGGCGGTCGCACACGGCGTCGATGCGGCCGCAGGCCTCGTCGTAGGCCGACGACGGGTCCAGCCCGCCATCCAGGATGGCGTGCGAGACCACCTGCACGGTCTTCAGCACGTGGTCGAAGATGACCATCGTGTCGTAGAAGCCGAAGACCATGTCGGGCAGGCCCCGGTCGTCCTTCGGGCAACGGGGGAGGCGCTCGTAGTGGCGGATAATGTCGTAGCCCACGTAGCCCACGGCGCCGCCGGCGAATCGCGGCAAACTCCCGTGGTGCACCGCCTTGTGCCGCGCAAGAAGTTCACCCAGTTTCGCCAGCGGGTCGGGGCAGGAGAGCGTTTCCGTGCCGTCGGGGCGCACAATCTCGAAGCGTTCGCCGAAGGTGCGGACCGTCATTCGCGGCCGCACGCCCAGGAACGTGTATCGCGCAACCCGTTCGAGCCCGACGACGCTCTCCAGCAAAAACCCCTGCTCGCCCTCGGCCAGGAGTTTCGAGAACGCCAGCACGGGCGTCAGGTGGTCCGCCAGGAGCGTCCGGTAAACGGGAATCGTGTTCCCCTGGCGGGCCAGGGCCACGAACTGCTCTTTCGACGGCTCGTACATGCGCGGTTCCTCGCGTAGCCGGTTGTGGGGAGTATAACACGCCCGGGGCGGAGAATCACGCGTGCAGGTGCGTGGGGGAACGCAAGAAGTGCCGATGACCGCCATTTCGCTGGCGGCCCGACCGCCGTGCCACTATCATCCCGCCGGGGGTGGGTCCGATAACCTGAAAATTGCCTTAAGGAGCCAGGCTCGCCATGCCGATAAGCCTTCTGGTTCGACGAAAAGCGGGCTGTGACGACCTTCCCCTGCCCCGGTACATGAGCGAGGCGGCGGCGGGGATGGACGTGTGCGCCGCGGTCGAGGAGCCGCTCGTCCTTGCCCCGGGCGACATCCGCCTCATCCCGACCGGCCTGTACGTGGCCGTGCCGCAGGGGTACGAGGTCCAGGTGCGGCCCAGGAGCGGGTTGGCCCTGAAGCACGGCCTTCTTATCGTCAACTCGCCCGGTACGATCGACGCCGATTACCGCGGCGAGGTCGGCATCATCGTGGGGAATGTCGGCCGCGAGCCTTACACCATCACGCGGGGCCTGCGCATCGCCCAACTGGTGGTTGCGGCCGTCGCCAGGGCCGACGTGCGGCAGGTGGAGCAGTTGCCGCAGACCGGCCGCGGCGACGGCGGATTCGGGCACAGCGGCACGCACTAGGGCGGGGCCAGGCCGCGCGGCCCCGCCGCCGAAAGCGAGGCCAGCGTGGACCAGGTGAGCCGCACAGCCAAGATCGCCGCCGTCGTCACGCTCTTCGCCGGCGCATTCGTCATGGTGGCCGTCCTGTCGTTCGATCCGGCCGATCCGCCCGGCCACGCCGTCTGGCCGCCAAACGAGAACGCTCGGAACCTGTGCGGCACAGTGGGGGCGTACGCGGCGTGGAGCGTGCTGGCGGCCGTCGGCGACGGGGCCTACCCGCTCATACTGTTTCTCACCTCCGGGGCGTTCCTGTGGATTGCCAGGATCACGACCGAGGACAAGTTCTTCCGCGTCGTCGGGGCGGCCCTGCTGGTGCTCGACGTGTCGGTGGCCTCGGCCATGATCGCGACCGACGCACGGATGCCGGAGTCGAACGGCGGCATCCTGGGCCTCGGCATATGGCAATATCTTGAGCCGCGCATGGGCGCCTTCGGCACGGCCCTCCTGATGATACCCGTGGCGCTGGTGGGCCTCATCCTCCTGACGGACACCCTGCTGGTTACCGTGCCGCTGATGGTCCTGAAGTGGCTCGGGCGGCGCGCGGCCGGGCCGGCCCGCGGCCTTGCGGCGGCTTCGCTGGCGACGGCGGGGGCGGCCGTCGGGCGGCTCGCCGGGGCGGTGGCCGCCGGCGCGGGCGTCGCCGAGGCGGAAGAAGGCGAGGATGCGCCCCGCCCCGTCGTCCGCAAGCAGCGCCGGGACGCCGACGCGGAAGGAACCGCCAAGCCGCAGGCCGGTAAAGCCTCGCAGGACCAGGCCGGCGCAAAGAGCGGCGCGGCCGCCGACCCCGACGCCGCGGCCCCGACGCCGGCGCGACAGGTCATCATCCGCCACTCGCGGCCCGCGGCCAAGCCGAAGGACGAGGAAGACGACGACTTCGCTTTCACGCCGCTGCCGTCCACGCCGCGCAACCAGGAGTACCAGTTGCCCACGCTCGACCTGTTTCACGACCCGCAGTACGGCGAGGGCGGCGACCAGGAATCGCACATCCGCGCGCAGGCCGACGTGCTCACCAAGACGCTGTCCGAGTTCGGCGTCCAGGCCGGCGTCGTGGCCATCGAGACGGGGCCGGTGGTCACGCAGTACGAGGTCGCCCTGGCGCCGGGCATCAAGGTGGGCCGCGTCATCAGCCTGTCGGAAGACATCGCCATCGCCCTGAAGGCGCCCAGCGTGCGCATCGTCGCCCCGCTGCCGAACAAGGACACCATCGGCGTCGAAGTGCCCAACACGGCCCGTCAGGTGGTGTGCCTGAAGGAGATCGTCCTTGCGGCCAAGGATGCGCCGGAGCGGATGGGCCTGCCCCTGTTCCTCGGCAAAGACGCCACCGGCGAGCCGCTGGTGAGGGACCTGGCGTCCATGCCGCACCTGCTCATCGCGGGCACCACGGGCAGCGGCAAGAGCGTGTGCCTGAATACGATCATCATGTCGCTCCTGCTGACGCGGACGCCGGACGACCTGAAACTGGTGCTGATTGACCCGAAGATGGTGGAACTCTCGGTCTTCAACCGCCTGCCGCACCTCTTGTGCCCGGTCGTCAACGACATGCGCAAGGCCGAGGCCATCGTGGGGTGGCTGGTGGACCGCATGGAAGAGCGGTTCCGCGTGCTGTCTCAGGGCGGCGTGCGGAACATCGCCGCCTACAACCGCCTGTCTCGCGAGGAGATCGTCGCCAGGTTCAAGCCCGAGGGCCCCCAGGAGGAGGCCAAACTGCTCTTCCACATGCCGCATATCTGTGTAATCGTTGATGAGTTGGCCGACCTCATGATGGTGGCCGCCAAGGAAGTCGAAATGCACGTTACGCGCCTCTCGCAGAAGTCGCGGGCCGTGGGCATACACCTGGTCATGGCCACGCAGCGGCCCAGCGTGGACGTGCTGACGGGCCTCATAAAGTCGAACCTGCCGGTGCGCATCTCGTTCCAGGTGGCCACCCGCATCGACTCGCGCACGATCCTCGATTCGATGGGCGCCGAGAAACTCCTCGGCCAGGGCGACATGCTCTTCATGACCCCGGGGGCCAACAAGTTCGTCCGCGCCCAGGGCGCGTTCGTGAGCGACCAGGACATCCAGAACGTCCTGGCCTTCGTCACCTCGAAGGCCGAACCGAACTACCAGCGCGAACTCGTGCAACTGCGCGCGGAAGGCGACGACGAAGAAGGCGATGAGGATGACGGACTGCTGGCCCTCGGCGCAGACGACCCCATGTACAACCAGTCCATAGAGATCGTCCTGGAGCACCAGCGCGGCAGCGTCTCCCTGCTTCAGCGGCGCCTGGGCATAGGCTACGGCCGCGCCGCACGCCTCATCGACCAGATGGCCGAGGACGGCATCGTGGGCGACTACAAGGGCAGCCAGGCACGCGAGGTCCTCCTGACCCTCGAACAGTGGCAGGCCCTCAAGAAGCAACGCCAGGCCGACGAGAACGCCTCAGAGCCGCGACCGTCAGGGAGCGGCGCCGTAAGGGACAAGCACCTGACGGACAACGAGGCCGACCTGGAAACGTAACCGGCGCTCGCGCCCAGGCGGCAGAACATTTTGCGCGGCGGGCCACCCCCCGCCGCGCGACACGGAGCCGCGATGCCCCCTACCGCGGCTCCCCTTTTTTTCACACGGCGGTCCGGCGCGTCGGCCGGGGCGAAGGAAAAAGCCGGGATTTCATCCCGGCCCGCGTTCTATAATGCGCCGGGCAGCGGCGGAGGCGCAAATGGAAATCCATACGTTCACCCTGGGCTCGTTCGGCGTGTCGGCGTACGTGGTCGTAGAGGGCGGCGAGGCGCTGCTCGTCGATGCGCCGCAGGGCTCGGAGCAGATCGTCGCGTTCTGCGAGGCGCGCAGCCTCGTGCCGCGCACCCTCGTCAACACGCACGGCCACGCCGACCACATCCACGGCAACGCCATGCTCAAGAAGCGGTGGCCCGGGATGGCCATCGCCGTGGGGGCCGCCGACGCCGCCATGCTCGAAAGCCCCTTGCGGAACCTCTCGGCGGTGCTCATGTCGTGGGTCAAGAGCCCGAAGGCCGACCGCCTCCTGGCCGACGGCGACGTGGTCCAGGTGGGGGCCGCGCGGTTCCAGGTCCTGGCGACGCCCGGCCACACGCCCGGCGGCATAAGCCTCTACACGCCCGACGGGCCGGGCGGGCGCGGCGCCGTCTTCACGGGCGACGCCCTGTTCGCCGGCGGCATCGGCCGGACCGACTTCCCCGGCTCAAGCCACAAGACGCTCCTTGAATCCATCCGCGCGCGGCTGCTCGCGCTGCCGCCTGAGACGGCGGCGTACCCCGGGCACGGCCCGGCGACGACGGTGGGGGAAGAGGCGGCAAGCAACCCGTGGCTCTAAGCAATTGTAGGCATGGTTCAAAGCCCCCGGCACCGCCGGGGGATGGTCGGCCCGCACCATCCATCCCCACGCGGTGCGTGGGGCTTGTTTGAACCATGCCCAATTGTAGATTGCAGATTGCATATTGACGTGCCACGGCCGCAGCGCAGGCCGCGGGTCTCTCAGCCGTTCAATCTGCAATCTGAAATCTCAGATCTGAGATCCACAATAAAAACAGCCGCCGGTCCGTTCCCCCCAGGGCCGGACCGGCGGCGTTCTGCCGACGAGGCAACACTACAGGGCTGCCGCCACGAGCCACTTTGCGCGGTGGGTCATAAGACCCACCGCGCACTGCCCGAAGTGGCCGTCACTGCTATCTCAGCCGCGAGAACGGGTCCCTCGGCGCCTCGTTGCGCGTAATGTCCACGTTGTCGATCTGCACCTTGGCGCCGCTTATCTGGACGCCGGCCAGGCCGCCTACGAGCGGCCCGCCGCCCACCTGCCCCGTGTCGGTCCAGACAACCTGCGGCGCCAGAGGCTCCGGCGCATCGGTCCGCCACATCTTGCCGGCCACGCTCACGCCGCCCGCCACGTGCTGAACGCGCACCTGGACGGTGTACCACCACCCCTGGACGAGCGGCTCGTCCAGGCCCATCTGTGCCTGCTCCGGCGCCAGGAGCATCCGCTGCGGCGGCCCGGCGGCGGACCGGCGGTCACCCTCGCGGGCCACCAGTTGCTTGACGAGTCCCAGCCGCCCGGGCCCCAGGGCCAGCACGTAGCCCGTGCCGTCGGCCCGGCGGTAGGCCGCCGCGCCGAGGCGCCAGTCGCCGCGCGACGCCAGCACGCGCACGTCAAGGCGGAGGGTGTAATCGGACCAGTCGGCATCGCCGACGAGGAACTCCGCCCCCTGTGCGTCCACTTCGTCCTGCTCCAGGGCCTTGCCGCGCGAGGAATCGACGACGCGGAACTCGCCGCCCCGCGTCCGCACCAGGGCCATCTCGGTGGGCGCGCCGAGGTCCCATGAATCGAAGTCCATGGCGAAGAGGCTGTCGGGCGCGGGCCAGGCCGCGGCGACCAGTTCTCCCTGGAAGTTCCGCGAGACGAAGTCGCGCAGGTCCGCATCGCGCACCTGCTGGAACCGCACCCCCGCCGCTCGCGCGTCGGCCAGTTCGTAGCGGCAGAGGTATCCGGCGGCGAACCAGTAGCGGTCGCTGCCGGCCGCCAGCATCTCGTAGTGGCGCAGTGCCCCGGCCACGTCCTGCCCCGCCAGCGCCAGGTCGGCCCGCAGCACCAGCGACAGGGCGCCCTCGGCGCCCGCCAGCACCTGCGCAGCCTCACCCGACCGGCCGAGCGATTCCAGGCACCACGCCTTCAGCACGGGGGCGTACTCGGCGGGCGGAAGTGCGGCCAGCGCCCCGGCGTAGTCGCCGTCCAGGACGTGGCGCTTGGCGATCGTCATCGGGTCCGCCCCGGCCGCATCGGCGCCCGCCAGCGCCGCCTGGGGCAGCAGGACCGACGCCAGCATCGGCCGGACGGCCATACTTTCGCAAAGGCGCGAAAGCACGGCGCCCGCTCGCGGCCCGCCCCCGGCCGCCACCCGCTGATGGTGCCGCGCCCAGGCCGAGGCCACGAGGAACCTGAAGTCCGCCACCTGGCGGTCCTCGCGCGGGCGCCGGCCGATGTATGATGCCAGCAGCAGGTCCGCCACCTGGTCGGGCGACGGCTGCGCCCTGGCGATCTCCTCGCTGACGGCGGCGCGAACGAGCGGCTCAAGACGCCTGATATCCTTCACCCCTGCCGCCTCGCCGCTCTGAGAGACGAGGCGGTCAAGCGCGCCGCGCGGCGTGGTGTCGAGGCCGCCGCTTATCTGAAGGCCGATGAGGATAAGTGCCGCCCCGGCCACGGCGGCCGCCAGCGGCAGGCCGCGACGCACCCACCGCGACCGCTGAAGCCGCACGACGAGCGGCCGGCGGTAGCGGCGGCCGATAAGGCTGTGCACCCGGCCGCGGCGGAGCACCGCTTCGCCCGCCTCGGCCGGCAGTTCCACGCGCGTGCAGCCGACGAGGTTCTCCAGCGCGGCCGCCACGTCGCGGGTGTTCTCGGCCCGCGCGCGGCAGGCGGGGCACTCGGCCAGGTGGCGGCGGAGGCGCTCGGCCTCTTCCCGCGGGAGGCTCCCGCGTTCCATCTCATACCACTCGTGTGTTCCAGGGCAAATCATAGTAGCGTGTCTCCCCCCGGCAATTCCTGAGCGCCAGTTGTCGCGTGATAGCCGCGCCTAAGAAGCGCTCGGGCGCAGCGGCCCAGCGAAGTGCCCCCGGGTGCCGTGCTTTCGCCTGCCTCGGCGGGCAGGCATTGCGAAAGCATGCGCCCCGCGGCCCAACATCATGCTCTCGCAACGGCGCGAAAGCATGCCACCCATCGGCCCATCCTGCGGACTCCGTACTTTATACGACTAACTTCGCGTTTCGTCGGCGCCCGGGGCGGATTTTTCGCGCTGGCGGCGCCGGTAGCGCTTGCGGAGGAAGTCCAGGCCGTAGTCCATGCGGCTGCGGGCCGTGGACTCCGGGCATCCGACAATCGCCGCTATCTCGCGGTACGAGAGTTCCTGAAGGGCCCGCAGCACCACCACTTCGCGGTACGGCAGCGGCAGTTCGTAGAGCGCCTCGGCCAGGCGCCGCAGGTCTTCCTGCCAGGCCGACCGCTCCTCCGGCTCAGGATCGCCGGGCGCAAGGAGCGACTCGGTGAGGCCGTGGAAATCGTCGGGCACGACCGCGCGCTTCTTCTTCAGGAAGTCCGTCGCCAGGTTCCGCGCGATCGTGTAGAACCACGTGCTGAAGCGCTTCGGGTGCTCGTAATGGTCGGCCTTCTCCAGGACGCGAAGGAACGCCTCCTGCGCAAGCGACTCGGCCTCCGTCCGGTTCCCCACCAGGCGGAACAGGTAACTGGTGATCGGCACGCGGTAGCGGGCAAACAGTGCGCCGAAGGCATCCTCGTCGCGGCGGCGCTGAAGGCGGAGCATCAGGTCTTCGTCGCTCGCGCTGCGCTCATCCATCGCTGCCGCCGCCCTCCGGCGAGGCCAGCACGTGGAGTCTCACCAGCAGCCGGTGCCAGCCCTCCTCGAACCGATAGCCGAAGGTAAACAGGACCGGCGTCAGAATCAACGTGAAAACGGTCGAGACCATCAAGCCCCCCACGATGACCGCGCCCAGGCCCTGGTACAGTTCCGACCCCGGCCCGGGCCGGAACACCAGCGGCAGCATACCCAGGATGCTCGTCAGCGTGCTCATGAAGACGGGGCGTATGCGGCTGTCAACGCTGGCCAGGACCGCCTCGCGCATCGCCAGCCCTTCCTTGTGCATGTAGGCGAGCGCCTGCGCCACCACCAGGATGGCGTTGTTCACAATAATGCCGACGAGAATGATAAACCCCAGCATCGTCACCACGTCGAGCATGGGCGGCGGCTGGCCCATGACCACGCCGTTCCAGAACATCATGAACAGGAGCATGCCGTACCCGCCGGCCACCGCCAGCGGCACGCTCAGGATGACCACCAGCGGGTGAGTGAAACTCTCGAACAGGGCCGCCATCAGCAGGTACGTTATGACCATCGCCAGGGCGAAACTCCACTTCATGGCGTCCCACATCCGCGCCAGGTCCCTCGCCGTGCCGCGAAGGTCGGCGATGACGTCGGGCGGTATCGTCCCGTCCTTCTGTAGCGGCTCAATCACGCCCTGGCGGATGCCATCGACGACGGCGCCCACGGGGGCGTCCGGGCTCACGACGCACGTCAGGCTCACGCTCCGCTGCTGCTCTGTGCGGTTGATGCTCGTAAGACCCGACGCCGGTTGAAGCGGCGCAACCTGGCCCAGGGTGACCGTGCGGCCGGTGGGCGTCCAGATGGGCAGGTCCGCCAGTTGCTCGATGTGCCGGCGGTGCTCCGGGCCGGCCCGGAGCGTCAGGTCGATCTCGCGGCCGCTCTGCTGGCGGAAGTCGGCCACCTTGACGCCGTTGACCAGCGCCGCCACCACGTACCCGACTTCGGCGGCGGTCATGCCGGCGTCGGCGGCACGCTTGCGGTCCAGCGCGGGCCTGAGTTCCCACTTGCCCAGTTTGTAACTCGGGATGATGAACTGGACGCCCGGCGTGCGGGCGACCATGGGCTTCATCGTCTCGGCGATGTTGTACAGTTCGTCCAGCCGGTCGCCGCGCACCGTGAGCGTGATGCTCTGCCCGCCCGCCATGCCGCGACGCCCGAAGATACTGACCTGCTGGGCGTCAACGACGATGCCCGGAATGGGATCGCGGTAATATGCCTTGAACCTCTCCCACCACGCCTCGCGCATGTTCTGGGGCAGGTATGCCAGGGGAGGCGACCCGACGGTCGTCTGAATGGCCGAGGCCATCTCGCGCGCCTGGTTCCCGCCCGCTGCGCGGGCGCCGAAGAACATCACGTCCGGCAGCGTCACGATGAAGAACCGCCGGCACTGCGGCAGGGCACGCACGCGCCCCTCGATCTCCCGGGCCACCCCCAGGTTGTGCTCGACGCTCGCACCCGCCTCGGTAATCACGTAGCCCAGGACGAAGTTCTGGTTCCCCAGGGGCAGGTACGTGGCGGGCATCGAGCGGGCCATGAAATACGTCCCGCCGCCGAAGACGCCCAGGATAACGACGATGGCAACCACGCGGCGGGCGGTGCCGGCCAGGAGCCATCGGACGAGGGCGACGAGGCGGCCTCGGAACACGCCCCCCAGCCACCCGAAGAGAAGCCAGCGGCCGACCCACCCGCCCCAGCCCATCTCGGCCGCTTCGCGGGCGGCGGCCGTACGCAAGATCCGCGACGTCAGCATCGGCACGACCGTGACCGACACCACCAGCGACAGCGTCACGCTGATGGCGATGGCCAGCGAAATGTCGCGGAACAACTGCCCGGCTTCCTCCTGGATGAAGAGCACCGGGATGAAGACGGCCACGGTCGTCAGGGTCGATGCCAGGACCGCCAGCCAGACTTCCTGCGCCCCGTCGAGGGCGGCCTGGACGGCCGACTTGCCCATCTCGCGGTGCCGGTAGATGTTCTCCAGGACCACGATGGCGTTATCGACCAGCATGCCGACGGCGAACGCCAGCCCCGCCAGGCTGATGACGTTCAGCGTCCGGTCCATGAGCCACATGAAGAGAAACGTAGAGATAAAACTTATCGGAATGGCTACGCAGATGGTCAGGATCGCCCGCAGGCTCCGCAGGAAGAAGACCAGGATCAGGCCCGCCAGCGCCGCCGAAATCCAGACGTTCTCCTTCAGCAGGTCGATCGCCTGGTCGATGTACGCCGCCTCGTCGTACTCCACCGCCAGCGTCATCTTCCTGCGGGCCAGCAGGTCCCGGTTCAGCGCCGCCACGGTCTTGTGGACCTCGCGGATGATATTGACGACGTTCTCCCCGGTCTTCTTCTGGATCGCCAGCACCAGACCGCTTGAGCCGTCGATGCGCACGTAGTTCTCGGCGTCCTTGAAGGCGTCCACGTCGGCGTTCACCAGGTCGGCCAGGCGCACGTCGGGCATGCCCGGGCGGCGCAGCACCACGGCGGCGATGTCTTCGTTGATGCGGAACTCGCCCACCGTGCGCACGGGCCAGCGGCCCTTGTCTTCGTCGATGCGCCCGGCCGGCGTGTTGCGGTTCTCCCGCGCCAGAAGGTCCGCCAACTCCATCGGCGTCACGCGGTGGGCCGCAAGACGGTACGGGTCGAACGTTACCACGGCCTCGCGCTCGCGCCCGCCGTAAACGTCCACCCGGCTGACGCCGGGGATGCGCTTGAAGTACGGCTGGAGCACGTCCACCGCGTACTGGCGCAGGTCGTCGGAAGTCTGGCCTTCGCCGACGAGCGAGACGAACGCGATGGGGTGGGCGAACCGCTCGCCGAAATAAATTACCGGCTTGTCGGCGTCCTTCGGCAGGTCGCGAACCAGGTTCAACTTGTTGTTGACGTCCACGCCCGCGATGTTGCGGTCGGTGCCCCAGTCGAACTCCAGGCGGATGTCCGCCACGTTCTCTTCGCTCGTCGATGTCATCTCGCGCACGCCGTCGACCGCGTTCAACTGCTCCTCGATGCGCTCGACGACCGCCGTCTCCATGTCCTGCGGCGCGGCGCCCAGGTGGCGCACCTCCACGCCCACCACCGGCACCTCGACCGTCGGCGTCAACTGCCGCGGTATCCGGTACATCGCGATAAGGCCGAAGAGCAGCGCCAGGATGACGCCCACCGCCACGGGCACCGCGTGCCGCACGCAGAAGCCGATGAAGTTCATCTGCTCACCGATTCGTCACCCATGTGACTGGCCACGCCGCCCCGCCCGCAGCACGTGTTGCGCGGCGGCTCTCCTGAGCCGCCGCGCACGAAACCAGCACGCCGCCCCCATGTGCGCGGCGGGTCAGGAGACCCGCCGCGAAGCCTTGCGCGCGGCCCGTGGCGTTCATTTCACGCCCGCCCCCGCATCGCCGCCCTTCTCCTTCGGGAACTCCCGCACCGCCGCGCCGTCCGCAAGAAGGTACGTGCCGCGCGTCACCACCGCCGTGCCCGCCTTCAGCCGGTCGCTCTCGACCTCCATGCAGCGTCCGTAGCCCTGGATGAGGCGCACGGGCACGGCCACGGCGAACCGAACGGGCGGCAGAGGCGGGCCGACCGGCGACGGCCCCGCTCCCGACGCAGACTGATTCGCGGCCGTCCCGCTGCCGGCCGCGCCGTCAGGTGCGCGGCGGGTCTCCTGACCTGCCGCGCCAGGAGCCGCAACGGCGGGCGACCCGGGCGGCGGCACGTCGGACACCGTGTACACCAGGTCCCTGCCCTGCTGGCGTATGATGGCGGCCTTCGGCACGAGGAGCGCCTGGTGCTCCTCGCCCACGGGCAGCCACACGCGGGCCAGCAGCCCGGCCGCAATCACCGGCCGGCCGCCCTCGATCGCGTTCGGCACGTCCACGCGGACGGGGATGGTGTGCGTCCCCTCGGCGGCCTGCGGAACGATCTGCGAGATGGCGCCCTTGAACTCGCGGTCGCCGAGGGCCTCGAAGACGACCGGCGCCTCGGACCCCTTCCGCAGGCCCGCCAGGTACCGCTCCGGCACGTCCACCTGGATGCGGACGACCCCCAGGTCGGCCGCTTCGACGACCGCCGACCCGGGGCTCAGCCACTCGCCTTCCTCGGCCCGCTTGCGGACGATGAATCCGTCGAAGGGCATCGCGACGGTCATCTTGTCGAGCGTGTCTCTGAGCGACTCGACGGCGGCGGACTGCGCGGCGGCCTGGGCGCGCGCGGCCTCGATGTCCTCGGCTCGCGTGCCGCTCTTGTAGAGGGCGAGGCCGGCCTGGGCCTCGGCCAGTTGCTCGCGGGCCTGGCGGTATGCGGCCTCGGCGGTCTCGCGCTCGGCGGGGGTGCTGGCCCCGTCGGCCAGCAGGCGCATCGTGCGGTCGAAGTCCTGCTTGGCGCGGTCGAAGGCGGCCTGTGCGGCCTTGACGCGGGCATCCGCCTGCCGGATCTCCTCGGCGCGGAACCCTTCCTCGGCCTTCCTGAGTTGCGCCTGCGCGACCGCCAGCGCCGCCTCGGCCTGCTTCAACTGGAGTTCCACCGGCAGGCGCCGCATCCGGCACACCGGCGCGCCCGCCGCGGCGAAGTCGCCGGCGTCAGCGTCCATCTTTTCGACGCGGCCGGACACCTCGGCGCTGACCACGCTCCGCCGCCGCGCCTCGGCCACGCCCGTCAGTTCCACCGCGCGGCGGAGGGTGCGGACCTCGGCCGGCTCCAGGTACACCGGGGCCGGCCCGCCCATCTGCGCCCGGGCGTCGCCGCAGAAGATGAGGCCCGCGGCCAGGGCCGCCGCCGGAATCACGATTCGTCGCATGGTGTTCCGCCCTTCCTCCGCGTGCCACGCTTTCGCGCCGTTGCGAAAGCATGGCGCCCTTCGCTGCCCCGGCCGGCGCTGCTCCGCCCCTTCGCTGCGCGGCGGGTCAGGAGACCCGCCGCGCAGAGCCGCCGCGGCGCCGCCGCAGCACGCC
>Ga0194113_10006217_pt1 | contig 15206 bp, 18 predicted proteins | sample TA2MahC200mmetaG_FD_146193 | JGI IMG/M metagenome (GOLD analysis project Ga0194113, IMG submission 146193) | Freshwater microbial communities from Lake Tanganyika, Tanzania - TA2015017 Mahale Deep Cast 200m | ecosystem: Environmental > Aquatic > Freshwater > Lake | place: Tanzania: Lake... | reverse complement strand
GACCGGCGTTACGGAAAACGATTGGAGGCGGACAACGCTTTAGGGAAAGAATTGCCCCAAGGGCATGAAATGTTAAAAGTTAAGATGTGACCCTAATGACCTTATCGAGCAGCCCGTGACGGGCAAGTCCTGCTTGCAGGAAACGGAGGCGTTTTTGCTCCCCGATGCTGGGATTTTGGCGTACACATCAAAGGGTATGGGGGAGAAGATCCTGTTTGTCGATGATGATCCCGGCGTCCTCGAGTTTTATCAGGACTATTTGCGGACCAGCTTCTCGATCGAGTCGGCGCCGGACGCAGATCAAGCGCTGACCCTCCTCAGATGTCATGGACCATACGCGGTCATTGTTGCCGACATGAACATGCCTGGTATGAACGGCATCGAGTTGCTTATCAAGGTGCAGGAGATTGCGCCCGATACTGTCCGCGTGATGCTCACGGGTGATGCCGAACAACAAACCGCGATGATGGCCATTAATCAGGGCCACATCTTCCAGTTTCTGACTAAGCCATGTCCTTTGGATGCGCTGGCTGCAACACTTCGGAACAGCGTCAAACAGCATCGGCTCCTCACGGCCGAACGAGAGCTCTTGGAACATACACTAAATGGCAGCATCAAAATGCTGACGGACATCTTATCAACCGTGGAGCCGCAATCCTTTGGCAAAAGCCAGAAGATAAGAGAGTATGCTCGATTATTGGCCGAGTTCCTCAAGATCACACCCAGTTGGGAAATTGAAATGGCCGCTATGCTCTTGCCGAGTTGGTCATGTCACGATTCCTCCAGCAGTTCTCGAAAAGATGCACGCGGGCCTGTCGCTGTCGCCCGTCGAGAAAGGTTTGCTGATGCGTGGGCCTGAGTTTGGGCGACATCTGTTGGAAAATATCCCTCGCCTGGAACCGGTCGCGCAGCTCGTCTATTATCAGAACAAAAATTTCGATGGCACCGGTTTTCCCAAGGACGATGTTGATGGCGAGAAAATTCCAGTGGGCGGCCGGATTCTGAAGATTCTCGGCGACTTGGTTGAGTACGAATCGAAAGGGATTCATCGAATTCAAGCGATCACCCAAATGAAACAGACTCCTGGCTTGTACGATCCCAAACTCTTGGGCGCAGCGTTTACTTGCCTGCTCTTCGAAAAAAAAGGGTATGGTGTGACGCTGAAAGAATTGCGCGTAGGTCAAGTGCTTCTCTCGGCAATCGAAACCTTCGCAGGAATGCTAATTGTTCCAGCCGGAAACAGAGTATCGCCTATCCTTCTGCGAAAACTCCAAAACTTTACGGAACTGAGCAGTATTAAGGAACCGATTTACGTAGAAGGCTAATCCACTGCGCCTGCTCGCCACAAAACGCGCCTTCCCGATTTTCCGCAACGCGTTGGCTGCGTTGGTTGATTGCGCCCCGGCATTCCCGAACGAACATCCATTACATTACAGTCGTTGGTTAAACCGTCAGCCGAACGGTTCTCCGCCTTTTGACGCTCGGATTTTTCGAGGTCGGAGAGCCGAAGTTTGGCGACAGAAATCTTCGTTGTCTTGAGGGATTTAACGATGAGTTTGTCCTTTATCCGGACGCGCGCATAGTATTTGCGGGATGGTCGATACCGAATCGAATTTGAATACTGCGTTGTTTGCCAATCTCCTCCAGAGGTGTTGTTTTTGGAAATGGCCTCTGTCTCTGGAAGTGGCTCAGACGACGGGTGTTGCTCTATCACGGGACCAGCATCAAAGAGTCTCGTGTCCTGGCAGGACAGCGCGTCTCGCCTGTCGTGCTCTTGGTGTACGCAAATGCTGGACAGGCGGGACGCCTATCCTACGAAGCGTTCGCTTCGGGACTATTTGATCCGGTAGGAACCGTCCTCGAGCTTTTCGCGATGGACGTCGTGGCAGGCCTTGCAATTCTTGGTGACGTCCTGCAGATGAAGCTTCACCTTGTCCCAATCCTTCGCCTTCGCGGCAGTGGCCGCAAGAGCGGCCGCGCTGGCCGAATCGTCGGCCCATTTTACGGCTTTCTCTGATTTTCGTTGCTGCCAGAAGCCAGTCATCTCCTTGTAAATCTCGGAGACACGCGCGGCGTCCTTGCTTACTTGGGCGCTATCCTGACTTTCAATGGCCGCTCTGAAACGTTTGTTCGCATCACCGACTTCTTTCATTAGCTTCTGAAACTTCTTTTCGTCGAGCGTTTCGGCGCCCGCGACCAGCGGCAAGGCAACAACAAGGCCAAGGGAGAGAATGGATCGCAACATAGTGTGCAGCTTTTAACGGTCTTACGCCGTCAAGACAACAAAAAAGCTCCGACACTTCGACCACTTCGACAATGGCGACAATGGGGCGCATCTCGGCACCGCCGTGGCACGCAACTGCGTATGCGCGCCATCCCTGCCACAAAACCGGGGGCGGTGCCGAGATGCGCCCGTCTTTAAGATGAATTTGAATTTCGGCTTTGCCGTTGCTCGGAAGCGCCACTAGGATGGTTCAACGAATGAGCGACAACCCCGCGACGCTAACCGCACGCATTGATGGCCGGCGACCCGACCAATTGCGACCGGTTCGTTTTCAAAATGACATTGCCCCCTATGCGACCGGTTCAACGCTTATTGAGTGGGGCCAGACCAGAGTCATCTGCGGGGTAACCGTGGAAGAGACTGTGCCACGATGGATGAAGGAACAGAATGTCGTGGGCGGCTGGATTACGGCGGAATATTCAATGCTTCCATATTCGACGTTACAACGAAAGCAACGCGACGTTTCCAAAGGCAAAATCGACGGTCGTTCTCAGGAGATTCAGCGGTTGATTGGAAGGTCCATCCGCGCGGCGGTCGATCTTGAAAAACTTGGACCTCGCACGGTCTGGATTGATTGTGACGTATTGCAAGCAGATGGCGGAACGCGCACCGCCGCGATCACCGGGGCGTACGTGGCGCTCCATTTGGCGGTCAAAAAACTTCGTTCGGAAGGCAAGCTGAAAGAGAACCCTCTGCTGACCGCAGTGGCGGCTGTCAGCGTTGGCATCGTCAGACGACAGCTTCTTTTGGACCTTTGTTTCGCGGAGGACGCAGCCGCGCAGGTCGATATGAACATCGTTATGACGGCAGCCGGTGAATTCATCGAGGTCCAGGGTTCCGGCGAAGAAGCTACCTTTAGTCAAAATCAACTTTTGGAAATGATCGAGTCAGGCAAGGCAGGGATCCGTGAGCTTTTGAAATTGCAACAGGCCGTTTTGGGAACAACCGCGGCTGAACTTCCATCTTCCTGACGCGCGAACATGGATTCCCCAACGCGGCTTTGTCTGGTGCGGCACGGTGAAGTCGAGCCGCGATACCAACGCGTGTTTGGCGGGCGGATTGACATGGAACTGTCGCCCTTTGGACATGAACAAGCCAAGGCGCTCGCGGACTATTTGCAGCGGATACCCTTCCAGGCGATTTACGCCAGTCCGTTGAAGCGGGTGCAGCAAACACTCGCCCAATTCGTCGCCAAACAAAACAAGCTTCCGATCATTCTGGAAGATTTGCGCGAAGTGGATTTTGGGATTTGGACCGGGTTAAGTTGGGAGCAAGTGAAGGAGCAATTCAATGCGAGCGCATTCGACTGGCTGGATCAACTCGAGCGCGGCCTGATCTCGGGTGCTGAACCCATGAGCCAGTACCGCACCCGTATTGATTTCGTGTTGCGGAGAATTCTTGAAGAGTGTCGAGGGCAGACCGTGGCGGTCGTTTGCCATGGCGGCGTCATCCGGATGATTCTGGCCATTCTCTTGGACCTGCCACTCCCAAAGATGGCGGGTTTCGATATTGAATATGCAAGCCTCACGGTTGTGGATTATCTTCCTCGCAAGGTGGAAGTGCAGCTCCTGAATTTTACTCCGTGGAGGGATAGCGCATGAAGGCGAAGCCTCTCTGGCACATCATAGTTTCAACTTCCGCTGAAGCCGAAGAGGCAGTCGCGGCGCTGCTCGAACGTCTTTTCGGGCAGCCGGCGTCAATTTACATCGAGGAACAAACGCAGCAACGCACCGTCGGAGTTTATTTTCCAAAATCAACGGCCCTGGCCAAACGGGAGGCTCTGGTCGCTGGGTTGAAATACATTCAAGATTGCGGGCTCGAGACTGGCCCGGCGAAGATTTCGATGCATCGTGTTCGCCGCGACGATTGGGCGAAGTCCTGGAAGAAATACTTTAAGACAATTGAAATCGGTTCAGCTCTCTTGATCAAACCGAGTTGGAGCAAACGCCGTGCGCGCGAGAACCAAGCGGTCGTCGTCCTGGACCCTGGTCTCAGCTTTGGCACAGGACAACATGCCACAACGGCGTTTTGCCTGCGGCAGCTTGTCGCTTGCCGGACGAACGGCGCATCGCAATCGGTCCTCGACATCGGGACCGGTTCAGGAATTCTCGCGATTGCGGCCGCGAAACTAGGGTATGAACCAGTCCGCGCCGTCGATATCGATCCCGTGGCAGTTCGGGTCGCGAAAGCGAACGTGAGGAAGAATCGAGTTGAGGACCGTGTCACGATTGTCAAAAGCGATCTCAGTCATTTCACAGGAAAGAGCAAGGTTCGGTACGACCTTGTCTGCGCGAACTTAATCGATAGTTTGCTGATCTGTGAATCGAAACGCGTCGTGAATCAGCTGAAGCCTGGCGGCAGATTGATCGTCGCGGGCGTCCTGGCGGAGCAATTTCGCCCTGTGCAAGACACCTATGAATCTCTCGGTCTGAGATTGACTCAGAGCGATGCAGACGGAGAATGGCAATCAGGGACCCTCGTTTATTCCTGAAGCCGAGACGGCATAAGTTATCTTCGATTCCTGACAGATCGCTGGAAAAATTGCCGCTGACTTTTTGAACATTGGTCTGGAAATAGGGTCGGATTTTGTGTATGCAAGCAAATATGACCACCGAACAAGCGGTTTGGAGTCAAAGACAGAGAGTTCACCACCATCTGGCATCTTTTCCGCTCTACGTGGTCAAAAGAAAGGATACTGAGCTTATGACCAAATCGTTAGACGTTATAGCTGAAGTGATTCGCAACCCGAAACATCCCTTCCCGCAAGTAGCTGATCGTCCCGATAAACCTCAGAAGAATCGTTATGAACGCCGAAAGGTAAAACAATACATTCAACTCGGAGACTGGTCGGCAGAAGCTAAAAGCTGATTTTTAATCATTCGCCTATAACTGCAAAAAGCCACGCGTCAGCGTGGCTTTTTGTTTTAAAGTCAAAACCGCCCCTGCAATCTGTGATTTCCACTCTTGATGCATTCGGCAATTCAAAAATCGTGTGGCGAATGGTTGTCCCGGAGGGACAGCGCGAAAATAGCCCGGCGTTTCAATTCAACGCCGGGAACCGAATGGCCAGAGGTCAAAGTCCCGAAGGGACGGTTGAATCGTGGGCAGCTATCTATCACAGAGGTTCAGCCGTCCCATTCGGGACTCGCGCGCCGGAGCCGTTTCCGGCGTTCAAACGCCGGGCTATTGTCATCTGTCCCTCCGGGACAAGTGTATCCTCACTGATTCGGACCAAACACACTGGCCAGGATCACTTCTTTAATTTTCCAGATTAAGGTCATAGTCATCGCGAGCGGCAAGAGGACGAGGAACACCAATATCCACTGCTTGACGATTTCAAGAGACCTCAATAAGTCCACAACCAGCGCTGGCAATGGAGCGATTTGTTGCAGCGTCAGATAGAGGGTTACCAGGACGATGAGCGCGAGAACCATGTAGAGGTTAAGGGAAGTGAAGAATTTCGTTTCGAGCCGCAGCGTTTCGTCCGGCAGCATCGCGGTCAGGCGTTGCAAAACGCGATTCAAATTGAACAGGAAAAGCAAACTCGAAAGCATCAGAATCCCGACGGCAATCGAATAGAGCGGGACATAGGGAATTTGGTTCCACCAAAACACAAATGGAGAGAGCCCGATGTTGACGACCGCCAGGAGTTTAGCCCGGTCGAGCGTATGGCGCCAAACGCGTTCTTGCTTTTGAAAATAACTTAATTGCCAGAGGCCATAAAAAAGGAGGCTCGTAGCGACAATGGGCGGGATTACGCCCAGAGGTTTTAACCATTCGTTCGTCGCGGTCTTAACGCAAACCAGAAGTGTGATGGGCAGCCCCCAAAAAAGAGCCGATAGGCCACGAACCAGCCGGCTCAACGAGCGCATTAACTCGGCTTGGAAAATCGGGTCGGACATGCACGAAGCTCGCATGGCTAAACCGGATGCAGTCGGTTCGGCGCGCCTCCCCAGGAAGGTGGTGAACCGGCGCTGGTGAACTTAAAAGTTGCCCCTCTCCCGATCGGATGAGCCGAGGGAAGGTTTTTGCGTAATCTAATCGATTTACGATCAGTCAATGCACACGCACCCGCATCATTTCCCTCCCCATGAACCTGCGTTGTAGGATAGGCGTCCCGCCTGTCCAGCACTTGCGTACACCAAGAGGATGGACAGGCGAGACGCGCTGTCCTGCCAGGTTCACGGGTGCAACAGGCGAAAATGCGTTTCGGAGAAGTCTCTCCCCATCCGATGGGGAGAGGGGTTTTCTGCGCCAGATTCAAGGGTGTGCGATACACGAAGCACATGGGGCGGAAAGCGCTTTCTAAATCGACAGGTAGGTGTAATCCCTCAGCCCGCGCTCGTACTCATCCAGCAAGCGCATCGCTTCTGACGGCTTCATCTTGTCCGACTTAATCGCGGCGTCGATTTGGGCCTTCATCTGCCTCTTGAGTTCGTTTTCGTCGTATTGCACGGCGCCCAAAGCCTGCACGATCGTGTTCCCCTCGATGATTTCTTCGACGTAATAGCCGGCCGCTTCATCGGGATCGAGGAAGACATGCACTTCATTGACCCGCCCAAATAGGTTGTGCAGGTCGCCCATGATATCCTGGTAAGCCCCCATCAGAAAAAAACCGAGGTAATACGGTTCCTGGCCCTGGCCATTGGAATGGAGTTGGTGTAATGGCAAAGTATCTCGAACGTCGCGCAGATCGATGAACTTGTTGATCTGCCCGTCGGAGTCGCAAGTTATGTCCACCAAGGTCGTTTCACGCGTCGGCCTTTCGTCCAAACGATTAACGGGCATGATCGGAAACAATTGGCCGAGCGCCCAATGATCCAGCAGGGATTGGAAGACAGAAAAGTTGCAAAGATACTGATCACCCAAACTGTCCTCGAGCTTGCGAATCTCTTCGGGAATATAAGCCTGCCCGCGAAAACTCTGCACCACGCCCTGGCTGATTTCCCAGTAAAGGTTCTCGATCTTCGCCTTGTCCGGCAATTCCATCAGGCCAAGGGTGAACATATTATGCGCGTCGTCGCGCCGTTCCAAAGCGTCGTGATACGCTTCGAGCTTGTTCAACTTGGCCAGGTTTCTTCGAATATCGAGGAGTTCCTTGACCAAAGGATGTTCGTTGTCGCCGTAATTGAAGTTTTGATCGGGACGGATTTTGCCAATCGCGCCGAAGACCTCGACGATTAGGACGCTGTGATGCGCGACGATCGCGCGACCACTTTCGCTGATAATGTCGGGGTGCGGAACCTTCTCCGCGTTGCAGACGTCGGCGATGTAATAGACGACGTCGTTGGTGTATTCCTGCAACGTGTAGTTCGTCGAGCTATCGAAAGCCGAGCGGCTGCCATCGTAATCGACTCCGAGTCCGCCGCCCACATCGATGTACTCGATCGGGAATCCCATCTTATTAAGTTTCGCATAGAAGCGCGCAGCTTCCTGGACCGCTTTCTTGACCGTCAGGATGTCCGGCACTTGCGACCCGATATGGAAATGGAGCAGCTTGAAACAATGCGAGAGTTTCTCAGCCTGCAACAGTTCCGTGGCGGCGAGCAGTTCGGCGGTGCTCAACCCGAACTTCGCATTCTCGCCGCCGCTCTCCGCCCATTTGCCCATGCCTTTGCTCAGCAGCCGCGCGCGAATGCCGATTAACGGTTCAACACCTACTTGCTTGGAGACCGCCAGAATTTGTTTTAGCTCCTCGAGTTTCTCGACAACCATGATGACCTTTTTGCCGAGCTTGATTCCCATCAGCGCCATGCGAATGAACGTGGAATCCTTGTAGCCGTTGCAGATGATCATGCTGCCGATTTGATCTTGCAGCGCGAGACCGGCAAACAACTCCGGCTTGCTTCCAACTTCCAATCCGAAATTGAACGCCTTGCCGGCATCGAGAATTTCCTCAACGACCTCGCGCAGTTGGTTAACCTTGATCGGAAAGACGCCTCGGTACTTGCCCTGGTAATTGAACTCGGACATCGAGTTCCGGAAGGCGAGGTTAATCGATTCGACGCGATGCCTTAAAATGTCTTGAAACCGGATCAGCAATGGGAATTTGAGTCCGCGCGCTTTGGCTTCCTCGATGACGTCGGTGATTTCGACCGAAGCGCCGGCTTCCTGCAACGGTGTGGCGATAACGTGACCCGCCTCATTGATGTCGAAATATTTGGCCCCCCAACGGTCGATATTGTACAAACTTCGAGCACACTGGATGTCCCAGGGCTTTGCCGCTTCGGAAAATTCACTCATTCTATTTTGTTCGGACCGCTGCGCACTATAAGGACGCCTCTGGAGAATTCAATATGCGTGATCAAAATTTTTGTGCTCTTGCTTTGGCGACGCGAGCTGGTTCCATACGGCCATGGCACGAGCACTTCTTTCGGCGATCACCGGTTGCGCGGATCGTCTCTTGAAGACCAATCAATTCACAGACTGGGAAGGCGCGGTTAATGGACTGCAAGTGGGTAATCGCGGCAAAGTGGCCCGCATCGCTGCGGCTGTCGATGGCACGCTGGCAACGATTCGAATGGCCATCACGGCGCGTGCCGACCTGATGATCGTTCATCACGGCCTTTTCTGGGGAACGACTCATCCTTGGACTGGCGTGCGTTACGAAATGCTGCGGCTCCTGATCGAGAACGACCTGGCCATCTACAGCTCGCATCTGCCGCTGGATGCGCACCCGAAACTGGGGAACAACGCCCGGCTTTGCGCGGCGCTCGGCCTAAAAAAATTGAAGCCCTTTTTTCTCCAGAAGGGCCAACATATCGGATACCGATGCGACACGAGCATCTCACGCGACATCCTAGTGAAGAGGCTGAGCGTCGCCGTCGGACGCGAACCAGTCCTGTTACCTGGCGGGCCGAGCCGCTGCCGAAAGATTGGAGTTGTGACCGGCGGCGCAGGAAACGAGGTTAATGTAGCCGCTAGCGAAGGTGTCGATACGTTCATCACTGGCGAAGGCGCGCATTGGACCTTTGCGTTAGCCGAGGAATTGGGATTAAACGTTCTCTACGGCGGTCATTACGCGACCGAAACGTTTGGCGTCAAGGCTCTGGCTGAATATTTGTCGCGAAAGTTCTCGTTGCCCTGGGTCTTTCTGGATCATCCGACCGGGTTGTAAATGTTTTTTCTTTTCTTTGCGTTGCGACCCCCGTGTGTATCGTGATCGCCGAAATGAAATGCCTTAAACGATGACCTCGCCTGAAAGTCACACCGTGTTGCCAACATTCTTATCCAAGAAACCAATCCCCACAGAAGAAAGATTGATTTTTGCCCTCGATGTCGCAACCCCGGATGAAGCTAAGGAATGGGTCGCGCGGTTGGGCGATTCGGTTTCATTTTATAAGCTCGGGCTCCAATTATTGATGGCTGGCGATTACTACGGCCTTGTCTCTTGGTTGCGGGATAAGGGCAAGAAGGTCTTTGCCGACATCAAGTTCAACGATGTTCCGGAAACAATTCAAGGCGCCGTGGCTCAACTCAAGAATCGCGGCATCTCTTTTGCAACCGTGCACGCTGGCAGTGATGACGGACTAAGGGCTGCGATCAAGGTGAAAGGCGATGTCAAGATTCTGGCCGTGACCGTTTTGACGAGCCTTGATGAGCACGACCTCAAAGCCCTGGGATTCAGTTGCGATGTGAAGTCACTGGTCCTGTCGCGGGCCAAGCGCGCTGTGGATCTCGGATGCGATGGCGTGATTTCCTCGGGCCTGGAAATTGAAGAGCTCAGACAAAATTATGGGGACAATTTTCTCATTGTTTCCCCTGGCATTCGTCCGGTCGAGAATCGGGAAATACCAGACGACCAAAAAAGGATCGTAACAGTCCCGGAAGCTTTTATTAAGGGAGCTGACTATATTGTAGTAGGGCGACCGATTCGAAAGGCGTCCGATCCGAAAGCAAAGGCGTTTGAGATCCAGCAGCAGATCGCCGAAGTATTTGCAGGAAAGCATCCTGATTGAAGCACGCCGCCGCATTGCTACGACGACGGCGTATAGGCCATTGGAACCGCGGATTTCGCCGATAACGCAGATAAGAAGGCAACGATGCTGAAGAGGTCGCATCCTTCGCCTCCCTCATTAGAGGGCTGCTGAACCTGCTTCTCTTCTGTATCCGCGTTCATCCGTGTTATTGTCTGCGGTTCTGGTCTTCTGGGCTCTGGGGTTGGGGTGCCTTGACTTGAGATTTCCACTTCGTTACGGTCCCGTCCATGAATCGTTTGACCGTTCGTTTCGTAATTACATTGATTTGTTTGGCGTGGCTTCCACTGCAAACTCCCGCGCCCCTAATTTATCGGCCTGGCGAGGGCTGGTCGTACGAGCCAGTCGGCGGCGGCAAATGGGTGAAGGCACGAGCTAAAGATCAGTTGGAAGTCGCGCAAAACGCGTTCGACCAGAAGGACTATAGCTTGGCGTTGAAAGCCGCGCGTCGGACAGTGAAGATTTGGCCGATGTCGGATTATGCGCCCCAAGCGCAATACCTTTTGGCTCGATCTTACGAAGCCAAAGGCGAGGATGAAAAAGCGTTCAAGGAATATCAGAAGGTCCTCGACAAGTATCCCAAGGTTGCGAATTACGAAGAGATTCTCACGCGGCAAAACGCCATCGCGAGCCGATTCCTCGAAGGCCAATGGTTCAAGCTTTGGGGACGAATCCCGTTCTTTCCTTCAATGGATAAGACTTCGGACATGTTCGCGAAAGTGATCAAGAATGGGCCTTATAGTGACATCGCTGCGCAGGCGCAGTTGAATATCGGCTCGGCCCGCGAGAAGCAATTGGGTTTCTTTAATCCCACTGAACCGTACAAAAAGGCTATCGAGGCCTACGAACAAGCTGCTGACCGATATCACTATCAAAAAGACGTGGCGGCGGACGCGCTTTATCGCGCTGGAATGGCCTACTACAAACAAGCCAAGACCGCTGAGTACGACCAGAGCGTGGCGGGACAAGCTATTGAAACGTTTGGCTCACTATTGACGCTTTATCCCGAAGATTCCCGCGCCGCTGAAGTGCAGAAGATCATTGACGAACTAAAAACTGAACAAGCCCGCGGATGCCTTGAGATCGCCCGTTTTTACGAAAAGAAAAAGCGGTGGGATGGCGCTCTCGTTTACTACAACGAAGTGTTGCTCAAAGACCCTAAGTCCAAGTATGCGGAGGAGGCAAAGCAGCGGATCAACGAATTGAAGAAACGCGTCGGCCAAACGACCGCGCAAAAGTCCGAATGAGAGTGCAGCTGAAGCATCTAGTCGGTAGGGCGGCGTTGCTGCGCCGCCCACATCGCGAGGCGAACGGGGCGGCGCAGCAACGCCGCCCTACCTTGAGGTTAATCGAGAGGGATTGAGGACTTGCCGTTCATGTTGGATTGCTTGCGCGTGCGTAAGCGCGATTCTGATGCTCAGCGGTTGCGCGGGTTACCGGTTGGGTCCAACTAATGGGCTTGCTGCGGGAAGCAAATCCATTCAGATCAATCCATTTCAAAACGAAACTTTCGAGCCTCGCCTCGTTGAGCCCGTCACATCGGCTCTGCGCAAAAACATCCAACGGGATGGGACGTACCGCCTCAACACGCGCAATGAAGGTGACATCGTCGTAAACGGAATCATCACGCGCTATGACCGGTCCGGGCTTTCCTTCAATCCGCGCGACATTCTGACGCCGCGTGATTTTCAGGTCATCGTCACGGCAAAGGTGACGGCTGTTGAGCGCAGTACCGGCCGAACAATCGTTGATCAGCACGTTATGGGGCGAACGACGCTTCGCACAAGCGCTGACTTAGCTAGCGCCGAGCGGCAAGCTGTCTCACTGCTCGCTGACGATTTGGCAAGAAATGTGACGTCGCTGCTGGTGGATGGCACGTGGTAAAACTGCGGTTCACGGCCTCTCGTCGTTGCTTCCAACTACTTCGCGGTGTTCGCTTGGCTTCGTATCGGAGGCTTGTGTCCCGGATTGTTCGCCTGGTTTGTTTCGCTGAACCATTTCCTTGATCTTGTGCAGCCACCGTTTCGCCCAAGCGAATTCAGTCGCTAGAACAGCTAAGTCCGCGGGAATGACAAGAAATGCGGGAACAGGCAGCACGATCAAGGCGACTCCAACCAGCATCATGGTTCCACCGATCAGCCCAATCACGATAAATCCAGGCAGTCGCTGACTTTGCAATGAGAGGCGCCCCAGATGGAATTCAGCAGGATGGTGGGTGAGCGGCAATCGCCGCAACGAACCGAATGACCTTGACTCAATCGCTCACCATGAAATCGGCCATGCTCTTTTCGCGGAGTTCAAAACAAGCGGCAAGATCGATGACAGCGAAGTGATCGCTTATCATGGCGAGCCGCCGCGTCTGGATCGAAGCGACCATTTTCCTGGTGCAGTCGATTCGGCCAGCCGCCGTGGCGTCTTCGGCCAGGATTATCACGGTGAAATGCCCAAACGCCGGTGGCTAGTCACGAAGTTCGATTTGCTCGTTGCCCAGGCCGTTGGTTACAAGCTGCGTCACACGCCGGCCTTTGAGCCATTGACGCTCGACGGTGGAGTGGTTCCGACGGGACGTGTGGGTGAACGCAGCGCAGTGCGCTTGCGAGCGAGCGGTGGAATACCGTTCTATTGCTTCACGATGGACAAAGCCACATTGCCTGCCCGCTTGCAATTGGACTCATTCACTGGCGAACTGGCCGGAGTCCCGACGGTCGCGGGAAAGCAGACCTTTGTTGTCCGTGTCCGGGATTACGACCAGAAGTCGCAAGGTGCAACTGCTGAGATCACCATTTCGGTTAACGCGGAGTGACCCGTTTTGAACTATGCGATCATTGCTCTCAACCGCTCAGATATCCGCCGCGTTGCTTGCTATATAGCAACTTGCTTTTCGCGATGGTCTGGGGCTTTGCCGGAATCAGCAAAGTCGCTAACGGTGTGCCGTCATGGTTCGGCGATAAATCTGGCAAGACAATTCTGGCTTACTTTCCTGGATTGCCTGGATTGCCGGCGACGTTTTGGTTGCTGACTGCCGGGGAAGTCCTGGCGTTTGCTCTAGCGGTGCTCCCGTTAGTGCGTGGCGAGTTTCTGGAACGGCGCCCTCCAACGTTGCTTTCATGGATGCTGGTGTGGAGTCTGTTTGTTTTCGCGCAGCTTGCGTTTGGGCAATGGATGACGCAGCAGTTTTGCCGTCATTGCCTATTTCGCCGAGAAGTACGATGTGGCCCGTTCGCAGTTGGAAGCATTGGACTGGAAGCCGAGGCTAGAAAACCTTCGAGGCTGGGAAAGAGACTGGTCACTCTTGCCCTTGGAAGTGGCAGCCCGAACAGGCTCGATAGCCGGGCGAATTGCGGCCGCCGAGACCTTCCGTAAACATGGCAACATTCAGGAATCTCTGAGCTTGTACACAAAACTGACTGCCCTCCCGAACATCGACGAACGCGCCAGCGCTTTCATTCGGCATCGCATGGCTGCCCTCGAGATCGAGGCTCGATTGTTGGAAGGAGGATGGGTCGATGTTTTGCCAGTGAGCCAAGACGATCCCAATTGGGTCAGTCTGCGCGGAACGCACGAACGGCCTGCCGACGGTGCGCTAGAGGTCAAATCTCGAAGCGACGGGCATTTGCTTTATTCGCGAGTGCGAGTCGGTTCTGACTTCGAAGTGAAAGGTGACTTCGAAGTGGTCGATTCCTCGAATAAAAGTTTTCAAGCAGGCATCGCCATCGGTTTGCCGGACGTTGGCGCATACGAATGGTACGGCTTTCTCATGAAACACAACGCTGTCGAAGCCGGCATCGCCAGTTTTGCACGCGGTTGGACACGGCAGCAGGTTTTGCAGCCGGTGAAGCTCAGTGACCGGAACTCGTTTCGTCTTCGGTTTCAGAGTGGCACGGTCAACGTTTCGGTGAACGGCAAAGAAGTCTTTCGCGATGTTAAACCTGTGCGAACCATTTCGGTTGCACCGGATGATTTCCTAATTGGAATAGGAGCTTTCAATGACATGAACGAAACGGTGATTCGATATCGCAACGTGCAAACCAGGAAACTTTCTCCGGGCGAGAAGGCGGTGAACTAAATTAAATTCAATAGGCCGAATGTCATAGCCATTAGTTCCATGAGTTCGGCCCCTTGACTCCGATCAAGCTGCGACTGGGGTCCGAACTGACAAAATCATGCCCTGAACCCCACTGAGGTCGGATCATCATTTTGTCCAAACATGATTCTGTCATTCAATGGATTTCAACAAATAAGCCACAAAACAGCGCTTATCACTCACCAAGTATCAAGCTCGATTCTCAGCCTTTCGATTGGCAAACCAACGACGTTCGCATATGAGCCGGCGATCTCCGCGATTATCGAACCGCCATGTTCCTGAATTGCGTAGGCGCCGGCTTTGTCGAGGGGATTGATCGAAGCAAGGTACCGCTCGATTTGCTCGGCTTTTAGTTTTTTGAACGTCACCAAGGTCGTTTCCGCAAGAAGCCGCTGCCGATGCGCTCGCAATTCGATCAGGCAAATGCCGGTGACAACTTGATGAGTTTCGCCTTGCAATTGCTGCAGCATCACGTGGGCGTGCTGCAGATCCGTTGGTTTGCCATAAAGCGTGTGGTTCAGATACACCAGCGTGTCCGCCCCAATGACGAGCGCGTCGGGGAACTGTTTCGCGACCGAGCGCGCTTTCCGATACGCGTTGATCAGGCAAGTCTCGCGGGCGGTCAATTGCTCGTCATGCACTTCCGGCGCATCGCTGGGTATGACCTGGAAGTCAGGGATGACTTCGCGCAGCAACTCCCGGCGTCGCGGTGAGGCGGAAGCAAGGATCAATAATTTCGGCAAGGCCATGTGTAGCTCCGCGCAATGGAGGCACGCGCAACTCGAGTGCGCGTTTAGCTCGCCTGCCTGCGTTACGACGCGTGGTCCGCGTCTTCATACCGCGTCTGGGATCCGGTAATGTT
>Ga0194113_10006216_pt1 | contig 15207 bp, 17 predicted proteins | sample TA2MahC200mmetaG_FD_146193 | JGI IMG/M metagenome (GOLD analysis project Ga0194113, IMG submission 146193) | Freshwater microbial communities from Lake Tanganyika, Tanzania - TA2015017 Mahale Deep Cast 200m | ecosystem: Environmental > Aquatic > Freshwater > Lake | place: Tanzania: Lake... | reverse complement strand
CTAATGGCTTTTATTTTAAGTCACCTGATGAGATGAAGCGTGCGTTTAAAGATATTCCCGAGGCAATACGCAACACAAGGGTAATTGCAGAAAGGTGTAATGTTGATTTCAGGTTAGGTGCAAACCTGCTGCCGGTTTATGAGCTTGGAAATGGGCAGACACCCGATGAATTCCTCGAGAAGATTGCCCTTGAAGGACTGCATCAGAAATTGGGTGCAAAGATAGATGAAATGTATAGAGAGAGACTCAGGAGAGAGCTCGATGTGATCAAAAAGATGGGCTATGCATCATGTTTTCTTATCGTCTGGGACTTTATACGGCATGCAAAAGGGAAAGGAATACCTGTTGGACCCGGGAGGGGCTCGTCAGCAGGAAGTCTGGTCGCATACTGCCTCGATATCACAGATATTGATCCTTTCAAATATAATCTTGTCTTTGAACGCTTCCTGAATCCTGAACGGATAAGCATGCCTGATATAGACGTAGACCTTTGCAAAGATAGAAGACCGGAGGTTATCTCATACGTTGCAGAAAAATATGGAAAAGATCATGTGGCACAGATCATAACATTTGGCACAATGGCTGCGAAGGCTGCGATCCGGGATGTCGGTAGGGCACTTGATATCCCGTATGCAGAAGTTGACAGGATTGCAAAACTGGTACCGAACACGTTAGACATCACGATAGAGAAGGCGATGAATGATGAGCCTGAATTGAATGCCCTTTATGATAATAATCCGAGGATAAAAGAACTCCTCGATATAGCCATGAGACTTCAGGGACTCTGCAGACACGCATCAACCCATGCTGCAGGTGTTGTCATCTCTCCAACTCCTTTAACAGACTATACGCCGCTCTATAAGAATCCTTCAGATCCGAGCATCATGACCCAGTTCGATATGGGGTCGATAGAAAAGATCGGACTTTTAAAATTTGATCTATTGGGTCTGAAGACCCTCACCGTTATTGATAAAACGATGAAGTATATCAGGAGCAATAGCAAAGATTTTTCTCTCAATGATATTTCTTTCGAAGACAAGAAGACATATGATCTGCTGAGTTCCGGGCATACGACAGGCATCTTCCAGCTCGAAAGTCAGGGGATGAGAGAGCTCCTCAGAAAGATGTCACCAAACAGGTTCGAAGACATCATAGCAGTCGTTGCCCTTTACCGGCCAGGTCCCATAGGGAGCGGAATGATCGATGACTTCATCAAAACGAAAAAGGGCAAGATACCAGTGAAATATGAGCTCCCTCAACTGAAGGAAATCCTGGACGAGACATACGGCATTATCCTTTACCAGGAGCAGGTCATGAGAATAGCAAACAAGCTTGCAAACTTTACCATGGGACAGGCAGATATCCTGCGAAAGGCTATGGGGAAGAAGATGCCGGAAGAGATGGAGAAACAGAAAGAGGTATTCATTAAGGGCGCAAAGGCAAATGGTATCTCTGAGAAAAAGGCAACGAGGATTTTTGATCTGATGGCGCTTTTTGCGAAATACGGTTTCAATAAATCACACGCAGCAGCATACGCACACCTCGCTTACTGGACAGCGTATTTAAAGGCACATTATCCTGTTGAGTTTATGGCAGCTACCCTGAGTGCTGATATGGACAATACAGACAAGATTGTCAAATCAATTAATGAGTGTCATGAGATGGGCATAACGATGCTCCCGCCGGATATCAACCAGTCCGGACAGGAGTTCACAGTGATCGGAAACTCGATACGCTTTGGTCTTGAGGCAGTCAAGGGCGTTGGTTCATCTGCGATAGAGTCAATAATCGAAGCACGAGATGCTGATGGTCCGTTCGCTTCGGTATCAAATTTCCTTGAACGTGTGGACCAGAGGAAGGTAAACAAAAAGGTTATTGAAAGCCTTATCAAGGCAGGGGCCTTTGATTCATTAGGTATAAAGAGAGCAGAGGCGATGGAATTCATGAACGCGCTTTTTAATAGTAGTGCAAGGATACACACAGCACGAGTATTCGGTCAGCAGAGTATTTTTAGTGGTTCACCTGAGGAATCTACTCAAACCATTGCAGAGTGGAGTTCAGATGAACTTTTGAAATACGAAAAAGAGGCACTCGGATTTTATATAACAGGACACCCACTCATAAAATATGAAAGAGATCTCAAGAAAATCGGTACAAAAAAAATATCTGAACTTGAAGAAATGGCTGACGGGGCAGAGGTAAAGATTGGGGGAATATTAAAAGGAATCAAAAAGATACAAACAAAGGCAAAGGCAGAGATAATGGCATATCTTATCCTTGAAGACCCCGAGGGCAATATTGAGGTGATCGTCTTCCCTGACCTCTACAGAAACTATCTTCCCCTTCTGCAGAAAGATACCCCGCTTCTCATCAAGGGCACGATTGACAGAACCGAGAAAGGGATAAAGGTTATTTCTACAGAGATATCGAGGTTAGATGAAATTGAATTAAGGAACAAGTCCAGGGTTGAGATAAACATCAGATATCCATTCTCAGAGAGTGGAAGCCTGAAAATGCTGAACGCTCTCATTGCTGAGAGCAAAGGAGAATATCCTCTCTATCTCAGGATTTTTCTCAAGGATGCTGAGGCACTCATCGCAACAGGGGTGAAGATATCCCCTGACAATGAGATGATACACAGAATAGAGGAAATAGCAGGTAAAGGAGCGGTAATATTTCAATGATCAGATATTACCTTGAATTCGAGAAGCCCATAGAGGAACTTGAGCTGAAGATAGAAGAGCTCAAGCGCATATCTGATGGGAAGGATATTAATCTATCAGGTGAGGTAAAGAAACTCGAAAAGAAGGTAAAAGAACTCCGTTCAGAGATATTTTCAACACTTACACCATGGCAGAAGATACTCGTTGCACGGCATCCTGACAGGCCATATACACTCGATTATATAAATATGATAACCACTGACTTTATCGAATTACATGGAGACAGGAGATTTGCGGATGATCACTCAATAGTCGGAGGCTTTGCACGGATAAAGGATATGCCAGTGATGATATTGGGCCAGCAGAAGGGACGGGGAACCAGGGAGCGGATATCCCGCAATTTCGGACAGCTCCATCCAGAGGGATACAGGAAGGCGCTCAGACTGATGAAACTGGCAGAGAAATTCAAGAAGCCCGTGATAACCTTTATTGATACACCCGGTGCATATCCGGGAATTGGTGCCGAGGAAAGAGGTCAGGCAGAGGCGATAGCAGTCAATCTGATGGAAATGTCCCGACTGAAGACACCGATCATCTCTATCGTTATCGGAGAAGGTGGAAGTGGAGGGGCACTCGGACTGAGTGTAGCAGACCGTTTGTATATGCTCGAGCATGCAGTCTACTCGGTCATCTCTCCTGAAGGGTGTGCTGCAATACTCTGGAAAAGGAACGGGGATATTGGCACAGAGGATTTCTCCAGAGCAGCGTATGCACTGAAGCTAACTGCACAGGATTTGCTGCGCTTCAAGATAATCGACGATATCATCCCTGAACCTCTCGGCGGAGCACATAGGGCCCCGGAGGTGACAGCAGAGAAGTTAACAGAGTATATTGTAAAGGCTATCGAAGAACTCAGCGCTAAGACACCGGCCAAGCTCGTAGAAGAAAGATACAAAAGATTCAGGAAGATAGGAAATTTTGAAGAAGAAGGTTAGCAAGTTCTTGTGATTCTGTCCTCTGGTGCGAGAGAGGGGAGTTGAACCCCTACGGAGTTACCCACTGGATCCTAAGTCCTAAAATGGGTTATTTTCTAAACCCTATAAGCCCTTGATTTTAAGGAATTATTCTTTATTATCAAGGGCTTTTCTTTTTTCTTAATGTTGGCAGGAATTGGGTAAAATTGGTAGGTTTTTAGAGAAAATGGTTACAAAATGGTTACAGTAAATGATTGAATTAATAAAGGGGCTTACAGAAAACAAGCCCCTTTTTCTTTCCCGAATGCGTCTTATTTCATTTGACTATACAATAATTTGGTTGTATCATAGGTTATGGTCTTTTACATAAATTATTGGCGTAATCCATTAGGTAAAGCACCCGTTGAAAAATACATTGATGCAATAGATAACAAAGAAGAAAGGGCAGAGATACTCTCTGCTTTGAAAGGGATACAGGAATATGGCACGGATGCTGTGGGAGTTGATTTCAGGCAGATAGAGGGCAAGCTTTGGGAATTAAAGATAAGAGCACATGGTAAACATCACAGGATATTTTATGTTGTGCTTAAGGGCAATGAGATGATACTTCTTCATGCCTATTTAAAAAAGACCCCTAAGGCGCCTTTAAAGGAGATTGAGACAGCTAAACAAAGGATGAAACAATTAATGGAGGTTAAGTAATGAGAAGCGATCTTGATAAACACATTGAGAGACATTTAAAAGACAGGGAATTCAAGATTTACTTTGACAGGGCTGAAGCTAAAAGGAAGATAGCTCAGGAGATAGCAGCCTTAAGAAAGGCTCATAACATTACTCAATCGCAATTGGCAAGGAAAATTCAAACAAAGCAACAGGCTATCTCAAGACTTGAAAGCCCGAATGACAAACGTATGCCCTCTTTTGAGTTACTTGACCGAATAGCAAAGGCTTTCAACAGAAGGCTTGTTATTTCTATACAGAGATAAGGTTTTTGCATGATAACCGCAGAGAAGATTTATAAAGAGATATTAGAGATGCCGGAGAGGAACCAGTATTGCAAACGTGAAACGTTCAAGTCCGTGGGGCAACCTTTGGTTTTTTTCTTGTTTCTTGTATTTTTTATGAATAGTAGTACAATTAAAATTAAGTGGAAATGGGAAAGAAAAAGATATATCTATTATTCCTAATTCTGTTCTTACTCTCCTCATATGCAATATCAACTCAATATCAAATTCCGACTAAAAAGGAAAGAACCTGAAAAAAATACCTGTATATAAGATACTTACTTACTATAAGAAGACAGTTTTAATTTTTGTTTTATTCGTTTTTGTCTTGACCGGCTGCGTTTATAATGGAGCTATTCGAGGTCAGCCGTTAAACATTCCTTATCCTTTATCAGATTCTAAATATAATCTGCGAATTGCAGTTGTATTAACAAATGCATTAAAGACAACAGCTATTCAAGATAAAATTGGTGCATACAATTTAAACATTGCTATTTATCCAAAAATTCGAGATGTCCTCTACCTCAAATTAAAAGAAGTATTTTCTGACGTAGTATTTGTTGAGGATAATTCATTCAATCGAGCTTCCTTCGATGTGTTGGTATACCCTTATTTTTTTACTGATAATGGGGTTAATTTAGGCCTTAAAGGCTATAATCCATTAACATATAAAGAATTGTTTAATGTTAACAATAAAATCAAAATAGAATATACTGAACCATCAAGTGTTAATACCCTTGCGATAATTACTTCAGCAACATTACTTTTACTATCACCAATAACTATTCCAATAATTGCTCAGATTACAGGAAAAGAATATGAGAAGGATGCATTTTATGCTATAGATTCTGCAACAAATAACTTGGCTTACGCTTTAAATCAATCTCCTACATTAAGGCAATATGCTGCTAATCAGAAAGTTTCTACAAAAACTATCATAGAACCTAAACATGATGATATCAAGGAAACAGAAGAACCAAAGGCTGATTTATTACTTCAAAAGTTTATTAAAGAGAATCCACAATCTTTTGTGGAAAAAGCATATATTGGCTTCTGGGTGATAAAGAATTATAAAAACGAATTAGAAATTACATATGTTGATGGAAGTTCTCCAGCAGGAGCTATAGATATTCGAACAGGAGATATAATTGAAAGTGTTGATAATGTTGCCATTAAAGACAGAAAGACTTTTTTTAGTATTTTTGATAGGAAGAATCCAGGTGATTTTATCGATGTTGTGTTAAAAAGAGATGGTAAGCTTATAAATAAAAATTTCAAGCTCACATCACATCACTTTCCATATGATATGCATATATTGCGACAAAAAGTTATTGAAGAAGACCCTATAAACTTGGCAATTATAATTGGGGATATTAGCAATGTGTATTTGCAAGACAAGACAACTTTAGAAGAATGGAAAAGAGGGATGAAATCATTTATAAACAGTAACTTGGAAAACTACTATTTAAGAATTTTAAAATATGAAGGTAATTTTTCAATTGTAGATCGCCAAAAGACAGAAATAGTATTAAGTGAATTTGCTTTTCAGCAGTCAGGCTTGATTCAAAAAGAATCACAAGCAAAATTAGGCAAAATGCTCGGTGCAACCCATCTTTTAATTATAGATTATTCCCGTTTCTACTTATCTCCAATAAAAGCTCACGATGTGCAAACTCATAAATTAATAGAGATAGAATCTGGAAAAACTTTAGCTAACACTGTATTTAAGACTACAGCAGAATTAGAATCTGATGTTGTCAAAAAAGATGCCACTTCAAAAATAAACGTAGAACAAGATTTGATAAACTACTATAACAATGAGTTACAAAAGGTCGGTTTTATAGAAAAGGATGCAGTGGAAGCTTATTCAAGCGTTACAGAGAATAATTATATTGATGATTCGACCTTACATAATACTCTTATCAATGTAGTAATTCCGAAATACGAGATCTTTGTTCAAAAGCTTGAAAAAATTTCTAATGCCACAGATGAAGTTCAAAATCTTCACAAAATATATATTGAAGGGGCTAATCTTCAACTTGACGCTTTTAAGACTTTGCTATCAGGAGTAGAAAAACAGGATAAGATGCTAATTTATGAGGCTAATGAAAAACTTAGGAAGGGAAAAGACAAAATACGAAAATGGCAAACCGAACTCGATACTATTATCAAAAAATATAATCTTAATATTTATAAGTAGCCTGATTATTATATTGAAAGAGATTGTAAATCATAGCAGCCTACCATAGAAAATTATCTCTTAACTCTTCCGGTATTTAGTCAGCATCTTGACATTATCCTTTTTATTAAAGTATCATAACTACATTAATGTATTTATAAATAAAAGGAGAAGCAAGATGAACTTTAATACAAAGACTATCTCAAAGATTACAGGGTTAAGCATAAGAAAAATTGATTACTGGGATAGAACCCATTTTATAAAACCTTCTGTAAGTGAAGCTTCAGGCTATGGCTCTGTGAGGCTTTATTCTTTTCCTGACCTTGTTCAACTTAAGATTGCTAAGACGTTAATGGATAAGGGTGTCAGTCTTCAAAAGATAAGGAAGTCTATTAATTATCTCAAGAAAAATATGCCTGAAGTGGAAAAGCCCCTTTCAGAATTAAGATTTCTAACAGACGGTGAAACCATATTTGTGATTACAAGTGATAAAAAACAGATTATAGATACCCTGAAGAACGGTCAGCTTGTCTTTTCCATTGCTCTGGGTGAAATTGTGGAAACACTCAAGGGTGAGATTATAGCTTTAAAGAAAGAAAGAAGATACGAGGTTGCTGTGAGGGGCAAGAAATATTCTGTAATCCTTCATCCTGACACAGAAGACAGAGGTTACTGGATTGGGTGTCCTTCCCTTCCCGGATGTGCTTCTCAGGGTGATACAGTAGAGGAAGCACTTGAGATGATAAAGGATGCCATTAAAGGTCATCTTGAAGTAGTAGAGGAAAAGAGAAAGGTTAAGAAGGCTTCATGAGTAGCCTGCATAACCTGAAGCCTGACAGGATTATAAAGGCATTTGAAAGAGCAGGCTGGAAATCAGCAGGACAGAAAGGAAGCCATGTAAAACTAACAAAAGAGGGAAATATAAATATCCTCTCAATTCCTGTGCATAAGGGAAAACCTATAAAGCAGGGATTGTTAAGAGATCAGATAGCAAAGGCAGGGGATGACGGTAGAGGAGTTTTTGAAATTGTATAAGTAACAGGGGATAGCATAAGCGGTAGCTCCTGGCGGTTCCTCTGATTATTTAGGAGAGACACTAAGGAGGATAGAAAATGGAAAAGAAAAAGAAGACATCAAAGAAAAAGAAGACGATAAATGAGATGGAATTGGAAGAGTACCCTATTACACTATCTTTAAAATGCCCTTCTTGTAACTGGGAGTGGAGCGAATCTATTATTTTTCTACCGCCTTCTTTGTCAGCACGATGTCCGAGATGCTTTCATCAACCAATTTATTTGATTAGTCTCATGTAAGAAAAAATAATTTCAGGGGATAGCTACTATAGGGCGATAAGGTGGCACTCCTACCACCTTCCCCTGATAATGCTTGACAGGAGAGATCACTAAGAGGGGTAGTAAGAGAATGAAAAAAGTTAAATTTACATGGCCTCATAAAGGATTTTCTCCACCTTTTGCTGCTGAACCAGATTACTACAAAACCAAAACATATGATGAGGTTTTTAACGCTGTAAGAGAAGATATTAATAATAATCTTTATACATTGACTTATTCAGCAAAAGATTTAAGACCCCTACCAGATAACCCTGAGCATTTAACTAATTTGCTTAAATCACTTGTGCCTATGTGTCCTGATTTGTTTGAGTCTGATAATCCTTCTGCAAGAAAGTTAGTAGCTCATTTTGGCAAGCTTATCTGGGATGCCCAATATGCCCAAAGTCCTAAAGAGAAGAAAAAAGCCAAAGAAGCAATAGGGGACATATTAAGCAGTAAAACCACAGACACAAAATGGAGCAAAATTTATATCCCACCGTTATTATCACTTAATGATATGCTTTTTTATCTTCATAAAATAACAAAGTATCTGAGAAAGCAATATGTAGAGACTTACACGACTGAGCCTTTAAATAAAAATGACCTCAAAGAAAAGGCCGAATTAAAAAGATTAGAAGAGACTGATTCAAGACTCGTAGAGATTGTAGAAAAAGGATATATAAGGATGCTAATTAGCAAGCCAACCGAGTTAACAAAGCAGTTGATGGCAGACTTTTTTGACTTAAAAATAGGAACACTTAAAGAATACTTGAAAAAAGAAAAAAAGCATCCCGGATCTTATACCCCTCAAAAAAGGTAAAAAGATTTTTAACTTTTTACTCTTTTCGCTACTGACTCTTTTGCTTTATCCCCGCTAAGCTATTTATATAGCAAAAGCAAAAAAGGAGATACAGCAAATGAAAAAAAACACACCTTCAAAAATACAACTCCTTGACCTAAATTTTGCAGCCTTTCAACATCTCCATGGAAATATACCGGAACTCGAATTAAATGGAACGAGGGTATCATTTCTCTTTAATGCAGATGACACCTTTTATAAATTATCAGCCAGTTACAACAGCAACGAGTCTGTAAACGTCCTCGACTTTGTAAACGCACAGAGGCAACTAAGGGCAATGATGATGTCAATGAAAGGGCAGCCGAGAAGATTATGAGGCGTGGGACCGAAGTGAACCTTATAGATAAGCCTGAAATTTCAAGTGTCATTAGTAAATATAGTACGCTTCGCCCTGTGGGTAAAAACCTGCGTGGTACCTGTCCTTTTCATGCTGAGAGGAACCCATCATTTTTCGTGAGGCCATACTCTCAAAGTTATATTTGCTATGGTTGTGGAGCACGTGGCGATGTTATCGAATTCGTTATGAGGATGGAATCTGTTAATTTTTTGGAAGCTTGCAAGAGACTCGGAATTGAGTTAAAACCGAAGGGAAAAACAAGGCAGGAACTTAAGAAAAAAGAGCTCATCAAAAAATTCAAAACGTGGTGTGAAAGCTACTACGACGATCTCTGTTCTCTTTACCGCACACTTCAGGTAGCGAAAGATAAAGCAAAGACCATTGAAGATGTAGAGGCGCTTGCAGATTTTTACCACATGGAGAGCCTCTGGTTATATCACATTGAAATTTTGCAGGGCAATAATGAGGAGGCAAAGCTTGAACTCTATCGTGAGGTAATCCATGAAAACTGAGAAAAACTTTAACCTGGGTGAGGCATTGCTGGACTTACATTCTTTGGATGCAATGATTGAAAACGCAAAAGTAGAAAACATTTCTGAAATTCTAAAAGAACTTACAAGAATTAAAAATGAGACCGAGCAAGCTATTTACATTGAGAAATTAGCGAAAAAGTTAAACATAGGCAAGAGGGCTATTCTCAAAGACATCAAGAAGCTGAAAGACCAAACAGCCGGAGACTTAATTTACTGCGCAAGCTTCCCCGGCCTTGTTGATGTTGCCCTGGATGAAAACAATTATGTTATTTATCTTATAAAACTCAATGACACATCATTATCTATTGCTCGGGAATTTTATGACGTTAACGGGAATAAGTGCTTCCCACCGGAAAAAGAAAACCTACCTTTTAGTTTACCGAGAGCGAAGGAAGTTTTTGAATGGGTCGCTAAAGATGACTTAAACCTTTTTAATGATGTAATGCAGTATTTTAAGCGGTTTTCCTTCTTGAAGGCCAATCAATGGCAGGTGGTAGCATTTAACGTTTTTTTAACATATATCCATGATCATCCCGATATTCATTACTTGCCCATGCTTTTATTTTATGCAGTCCCGGAGAGAGGGAAATCACGCACAGGCAAAACATTCACATATATTGCTTACAGGGGTGTTCATCAGGTTGATATGAGAGAAGCGAACCTCTTTAGATACGCACAGAACCTGCAAGTAAGTTTTTTCTTTGACATCAAAGACATATGGAAAAAGGCCGAGAGAAGTGGCTCTGAGGATATTTTACTTCTACGGTATGAAAAAGGAGCAACAGTATCGAGGGTGTTGTATCCTGAGCGTGGAGCATTCAAGGATATGGTGCATTTTAATGTATATGGCCCGACAATAATAGCCACAAATGAGGCAGTCCATAAAATCCTTGACTCCCGATGCATTCCAATAACCATGCCAAACAGACCCGGTAACTATGAAAATCCTACACCTGAGAAGGCACAGGAACTCAAAGAGAGACTTACGGCATGGAGGGCAAAAGTAATGGACAAACCTCTGCCTGAAGTTGCACTTCTACAAGAATTAAACGGCAGGTTATGGGATATATCACAACCTCTTTTGCAGGTCTGTAAATTAGTTTGCCCTGAAAGCTTTGAGACATTAAAAAAGGCACTCATTGAGATAGCCGGGCAAAGGCTTGAAGATAAAAAGGGCAGCATAGAAGGTCAAATTGTATTGGCACTTTATGAGCTGTCACCAGAGGCAGAGAGCGTTCTTGAGTGGACTTTAAAAACTCAAGAAGTTTTAGAACTACTTAATAAAACACGGCCTGATGCATACAAACTCACATCTCAATATTTAGGAAGGAAACTTAAGGCTATAGGACTTAGCACTAAAATAATCATGGGTTATTCTCAAATTCATTTAAAGAGGTTAGATTTTAATCTTCTTTTAGTGCAATATGGAATTATTGAAAATAATAATGTGCCTGTACCTGTAGAAACTCTACCAAACTCTACTAATCTCTCAAATCAAGGAATATCAACGGTTTACGATAGTAGAAAGTTAGTGGAGAGTCAGGAAAACTCTACTGAAACTCTACTAAGCCAAAGCCTTGATAATAAAGGGTTTGAAAGTTTGGTAGAGAGTAGTAGAGAGTTACAGGACATAGGGGAGAAGAAATATTTAAAGACTCTTGAGGTAGTCGAATGACCTTTAAAATCCTAAGAGAGTTCGAGACAGAGACACCTGAAGGGACATTGATGTTAAAGGAAGGGCAGGAGGTAAGGCTTTCTAAAGAAGAAGCGATCCTTTTAATTCAGGATGGGCTAATCAGTCCTATTGAGAAAGTAGCTTACCGCATCTATTCAAACATTCTACAGGCTTATCTATGGGCAGTAGAAACAGATGAGGATATGTACTCTCTGAGGTCTCAGGGAATAAAAGAAGCTACTTACACAGGTGATGAGATAAGGAAGCTCAAGGGACTGGATAAGGACTCTTTGAGGGTGATACATCAGGTCAAAGAAGTTTTTGAGGGTTCAAAGGTAGCGGAGATAACCAAGGAAGGTTAAAAATTAACCAATTAACTGATTTGAGGGAGTAAAGAGGATGAAACAAAGAAAGACAGATGACCAAGAGATTTTAAGGCTGTTAAAGGAAGGTAAAAACCAGAAAGAGATAGCTCAACATTTCGGAGTTTCACCTGTAGCCATACATAAAAGACTCAAGAGGCTTACCCTACCTCCACCTCCTGAAAGCTTACAGAAACTTACCAAGAAAGAGCAGAAATTCTGCATAGCAATAGCACAGGGTAAAACTCAGACTCAGGCAGCTATGGACTCTTACGATGTAACTTCAAGGGAGAGTGCGAAGTCTCTATCAAGCCAGTTAATGGCTAAAGAAGAAATTCAAATGTCTATTTCTGAGTTGATGGATTATGTCGGAATAGATAAACCATACAGGATCAGAAGGCTTAAGCAAATAATTGATAGCGCCGACCTCAACATTGCACATAAAGGGCTTGATATGAGTTTCAAGTTAGATGGTAGCTATGCAGCCGAGAAACATTTGCACGGTGTTGTTCCTTTAGATGAAATAATTAGGAAAATCCACATGGATATTTTGGGCAACAAAGAGGAAGACCAAGATTAACCACTTTGGATTCTACTTAGAGATGAAGAGGGGATTAAACTTAAACTTTCCAAGCAATTGGAATCATACCCCCCCTCAAACAGACATGCTTTATGAAGCCATTTGATAAGGATATAGAGATTGTCATAAGGCAAGCCTTAAGCAAATACGATAAAGGCAGGGCTGAACATGGAGAGCTTGACCTTACTACAGACAGAAAGGACTTTATCCGTGAGGTAGAGCAAGAGCTTTTAGACTGTATCAATTATTGTGTCTTTCAGATATTGAGACTAAGAGGGATTAAAAAGACCTAAGTTTATGGTTACAAAACGGTTACATGGCATTTGCAGAGCAAGGATTATCAAGCCTTTGCAAAGGCACACAGGATTAATAATCCAGTGAGCCAGGCAATTAATAAACGCCTTTACTCAATCAAAGAAGCCTCGTTATACTTAGGCCGGAGTGTCTGGGCTGTTAGAGAGATGCTATGGGCTGGTAAGATACCGTACATTAAGGATGGTAGGAGAATCCTTCTTGATATACACGATATGGAATCATGGATAGAAAAAAATAAGACTCAATTCACCTTCTAATTTTTAACTTGACAAATATAGTTACCATTGGTAACATAGTAAATATGACACCTAAAGAATTAATTGAGTGGAGAGAAAAGCACGGATTGACACAAATAGCCTTAGCAGAAATGCTAAATGTTACGAAAGCCTGTATTTCCAGATGGGAATCAGGTGATAGACAAATACCAGCCTTTTTGCATTTGGCCCTTAAATGCTTAAAGGTAAAGAAAGGAGGTAAAGGAAAGACGAGGGTAACGAAAAAGAAAAAGGAGGTGAAAAGGTAATGGGAATGGTTTATAAGAGAGGTCATATCTTCTGGATTAAGTATTATCGCAATGGTAAGCCTTACTTTGAAAGCACACATACCGATAAAGAGACGGAAGCCAAAAGAAAGCTGAAACTTAGAGAAGGACAGATCGCAAACAGTAAATTCCCCGGACTAAGAGTTGAGAAGATACTTTTTGATGAGCTTGCGCAAGACCTTGTTAATGACTACAAGATGAACGGTAAGAAATCCCTTGATAGAGTTGAATACAGCCTATTGCATCTCAATACTCACTTCTCACAGATGAGAGCCTCTAACATCTCTACAGACCTGATACAGAGGTATATAGTCCAAAGACAGGAAGAAGGGGCCGAGAATGGAACTATCAACAGGGAGTTATCAGCGTTACAGCGTATGTTTTCTTTAGGTGCAAAACAGACCCCTTCAAAGGTTATCCAGATACCCTATATACCTAAGCTGAAAGAAAACAATATAAGGACTGGTTATTTTGAGCATGATGAGTACCTGAGACTTAAGGACACCCTATCCGATTATTTAAAGCCTGTCTTGACTATGGGATACTATACTGGTATGAGGAAAGGAGAAATTCTATCCCTTGAATGGCCTAAAGTAAACCTCATTGAAGGGAAAATTACCCTTGATGCAGGAACCACAAAGAATGATGAGGCAAGGATCATTTATCTCACAGGTGAGCTATATGAGGCTATTCTGAAGCAGAAGGCTATCAGGGATAAAGAATACCCTCAATGTCTTTTAGTGTTCTTCAGGGAAGGCCAGAAGATTAAAGATTTTAGAGGTGCATGGGATAAAGCCTGTAAAGACACAAGACTTGAAGGTCGTATATTCCATGACCTCAGAAGAACTGCAATTAGAAACATGATAAGGGCTGGAATCCCTGAAAAGGTAGCTATGAAGATTTCAGGGCATAAGACAAGGGCTGTCTTTGACCGCTATAACATTGTCAACGAGGCAGACTTAAGAAGGGCATCTGAGAAAGTGTCCATGATGCATCAGAATACAAAGGACAGACTCGAAAAGGTTACAAATGGTTACAAAAAGGTTACAATCGGTCAAAATGAGGAGATAAAGGAAGAGTGGATAAGTACCGTAAATCATTGATGTTAGATAATTTAAGGGCTATGACCATGATAAAACCATTGATATTCAAGGCTTTTAATAACATGGATTGGCGTAAGTGGTTGATGTGCTTGATGGTGCGAGAGAGGGGAGTTGAACCCCTACGGAGTTACCCACTGGATCCTAAGTCCAGCGCGTCTGCCAGTTCCGCCACTCTCGCATATGGTTAATATTAAAGGTTTTTCAGGCATTTTGTCCAATCTTCTGAAAATATTCGGGTTTGACTTTTAATGCGTAGACGGTTTTATATAACTTATCCAATGCCTTAGCAGCTTTCTCATGATTTCGCATCATTTCCTTGAAACCGTTCAGGTCTGAAAATGCAACATATGTTGTGCCAGAGAAATTATTTATTGGCATTTTCCCCCTCCACAATCTCAATCTCCTCCGGTGTGAGATCGTAGAGTTCATAGACCAGCTTATCTGGCGTTCAAGGGCAGATGTGGCAGCATTGGGGTCTTTATACTTGTCATGGAGTATTTGGTTAACGAGGGAGATGAAGGGCTGCTGCCCCATGTCTTTATTTTGGATCAGGGATACCGAGTTGTCTGCAAATCTTGATTGCCAAAAGGTCAGCAATCTCGGTATGTCTTGGTACCGTTGTTGATTTATTTGTATTGGCAAGATTTATATAACGGGAATGTTTTGCACCTTCTCTTAACAGAACGCATCCATAACGTTCCAGGTGCCTGATCAGATCCTTTCTCTTCATACTTCAATTTCTTCTAAAACA
>Ga0194113_10006179_pt1 | contig 15260 bp, 9 predicted proteins | sample TA2MahC200mmetaG_FD_146193 | JGI IMG/M metagenome (GOLD analysis project Ga0194113, IMG submission 146193) | Freshwater microbial communities from Lake Tanganyika, Tanzania - TA2015017 Mahale Deep Cast 200m | ecosystem: Environmental > Aquatic > Freshwater > Lake | place: Tanzania: Lake... | reverse complement strand
TCAGGTTATTGCGCCCTTGTACTTCATTTTGGAATACGAGGGTCAGCCGAATGCCTTCGAAGTGACGCCTTGATGTAATGTAGTTTATCTATGCTATATAACAAGGGAATGCCTGTTAATCGGGCATTCCCTTGTTGTTTTTTGTGTACCCGAAAAAACCTCAGTGAAAGTGACAATCACCTCCCAGGTGACTGTCACTTTCTTCATACTAACTTCAATCACTCCAACGGCAGCTGCGGCAGCTCATCCATGCCGCAGCTTCGAGCGGCTTTCGTCGCGATGCTTCGCAATTCCTCTCGTAATTCAGTAGATACCGGCGCGGGCTGATAAGATGCGATCAGCTCGCCAACTCGCGCCTGGGCGCGCTGCCAGGAATTGTATGCTCCGCCGGCCTCCCAGGTTTCCGGCTCCTGCCGGTCTATCACTGCTGAGGGGAGGTAATCTTCTTCGCGGAACCACTTGAAAGTGTGGTCGTGAGAGATGAATTGGGCGTCATGCCCCATCTCGCGCAGGATGTCGAGGGCGATGGGGTCATCGCGCAGCTCGATGCCGCGGATCAGGCGCTTGGCCATGCCGATGATCTCGGCGTCAATGACCAGCTTCTCGAAGCTCTGGCAATTCTCGAAGGCCAGCATCCCCGCCCCGGAGACCATGTTGACCCCGGCCAGGGCAGCCAGGATGGCCCCCCCGGAGGATTCCAGCCCGCATTGAGCGTCCACGACTTTGGCGTCGCTCATGCCTAAATAAGCGTGGGTGGGCATCCCAAGGGCCTTGCCGACCTGGGTGTAGGCGCAGTCAATCATCCAGGTGCCAACCGCGCCCATCGGGGTGGTGCCCTGGCGCATATCGAAAGCCGCAGGCGACCCGCCCCAGACGATGGGCGCGCCTTCTTTTGCCAACTGGCAGATGGTCACGCCGCTGAGGCACTCGGCGGTGTGCTGCACCACGGCTCCGGCGAGGGTGATCGGCCCGGTCGCGCCCGTCAGCGGCATGGAGACCAGCTCCGAGGGGATGTTGTACCGGGCGCAATCAATCATATTCTGGCAGGTGATGTCGCTCCACAATAAGGGCGGCGAAGGGCAGACATCGAAAACGGCGATGGGCTTCGCGGCCAGCGCCGCCTCGCTCCCGGCAACAGCGATCAGCATGTCTTTCATATACCACCAGGTATCTTTCTCGAATGCTCCGGTGATGATGGGCTTGCGCATGAAGTTCAAGGCCAGGTACAGGCGGTACAGGTCGCCGATGCCGATGGGCACATCCGAGCAGACGAAGGCGGTGCTTTGGGCATCGAGTTGAGGCAGGGTCTCGACCAGTTTGACGAAATTCGAGAAGTCGGCTGTGACGGCCTGGCGCGGTCTCTGCGTCTGGCTGTCGAGCAGCAGCAGGGCAGCAGAGCCAGGGTCGAACTGCACGCTGTCGCCGCCATAGTGCACAACTGGCTCGCCGTCCAGGTTGTGCAGGTAGAACTCGGAGGGCCGCGTCTCCAGGGCGCGTCGGGCGAGGGCTTCGGGGATTCGGGCCACTTGCGTGCCGAAATCCACCTGGGCGCCGGCTTCGGCCAGCAATGTCAGGGCCTCCTGGTTGTGGATCTGAATGCCGGGGTCCATCAAGAGCTGGAAGCCTTCTTCGATGATCTTTGTAACTTGTTCGTCGCTGAGGAAATTGACTTTGGGTCGCATATTGGTATCTCCACTAAGTTATTCGAGGATTCTGGTTTGTTGACTCAGCCCGTCAAGCAAGAGCCGTAGTTTATTGAGAACATTTCGTCCCAGGATAATCAAATCGCTTTCTGTATCGCCAATCAAATCTACATTTGGCAATCGCCAATCTCCAATAATCAGATCGAATGAATAAACATCTGAAATTACTGAGACCATCAACACCGGCGCGGGAGGTGAAAACCATGAACTATAGGGAGTACTCATAGACGCTCCACGCGTGGGCTATAAATGCGGATATCCCGAGGGCCTTCTGCCGGTATAATCAAAACGGGTTGGGAGCCGTACTGTCTGCGTACTCGTTGATTGAGAGCCTCTAAATTCACATCGTGATCTACTACCGTTTGTTTCCTCACTGCAATATATTTTTTTGAATAACGTGCACGGAATTCAAGAGGCTGAGACTCATACCATTGAAGTTCTTTTTCTAATCGTTCTCGTCGGTACGCTTGTCGTTGTTGTCCAAGAGCCTGTTTTAGAAGTTTTTCAAGAGGTAAACCCTGTATTTCTGCTTCGGTTTGAATTTCATCGATCAATGAGTTACTGAGGAATAGAGAGGACATAGTAGCTCCTTTGGATTGTATAGTATTACAGCTTTCGATTTTATCAGAATTGGCATTTGTGTGTTAGCTGCCTTATAGTTGTCCGGCGTCATGCCAATCGGCGAGTAATTTGCGATAATCGGGGTCGTCGTAGCGGTCGAGGGAGAAGGCGGGGGCGTAGGGGGGCAAGCGGCTTCCCGTGATGTGCGCCGCCAGCAGCTCTCCGGCCGCGCAGGCAGACATCAGCCCGAAGCCGGAGAGCGCGCCGATGATATATGCTCCCTCCACGGGCAGCGGGCCGATCAGCGGGCGGTTTTCCTGGGTTTTGGTGTAATAGCCGCCATCAAGCATCGGTTGGGGCATTCGATGAAAGTATTCCTGGAAGCGGGGCAGCATCGCCGCCATGCCGCGCAGGGCCACTTCGGAGTACGTGTCATCGAGGGGGGGAGGAATGACTGGCCGGTTCGAAGTGGGGTGCGCCTCGCATTCATGTTTATATTCCCACAACAGAAGGATGATGTCGCTGTCTGCGCCGCCCTCGGGGCGGGTGTGGGCGCCTGCGGGCATCTCGTCCAGCAGCCATCGGGTATCGGCCTCTGCGGCCAGGAACCGGCGTTCTTCTTCAGACCAGGGCAGGGTTTGGGGATCGTTCCAGATAAGCAGGGGGGCCTGACGAGGCACCACCCCCAGCGGATCACGAAAGGCGACTTTGAGGTGCAGTTCGGTGAAAACAGGGATGTCAACCCCCAGCATTTCCCCGACTTCTTCGACGAATGGCCCGGCGGCGTTGACGAAAAAAGGCGTCGCGATCGTCGAGTCGTCGCTCAGGTGGACGGCGGATACGCGCCCCTGAGATTGTTCTATTCCCGTCACGCGGGCGCGCACGAGCTTTACCCCGTGGGATCGCGCCTGGTCGAGCAGGTACATACCCAACTGCTGGGCGCTGAACCAGCCAGCCCGGCGGGCATGCAGCGCGGCGACGACTTTCTTGGATAGATAGGGGAAGCGTCTCCGGATCAGCGCCGGATCGAGGAACAGGTCGGCGCCGGCGGGCAGATTTGCATACCCCTCTGTGGGGGAGGGGATGTATTCTGCAGATCGAGCGGAGGCGGAGCGAAGCGGAGCAGAAGTCGAGATACTGTTTGCGCTTCGACTGCGCTCCCGTTGGTCGCTCCGCTCAGCGCGATAGACCCTCAACGGGCCAGCGCCCAGCCCGGAGGGAGTCTGAGCGTCCCTCTCGAAGGCGGGGATTTTCCCCGGGTCAGCGGTCAGGTATAAATAGCCGCGTCGATTCAAATGAAAGATATTGCCGCTCTCCTCAGCCAGTTCTTCCAGGATGGCGATAGAACGATTCATCAGGGCGACCATCGGCGCATCAGGCCACCAGTTGCGGTAGCACTCGGTGGATTTGTCGCTGGTCAGGCTGAGGGGGGCGCGTTCATCAACCAGAAGGATATCCTCGACCCCGTGACGCACGGCCAGGTGATAGGCGGCAGCGATGCCAGCGATGCCCGCGCCGCAGATAACGGTGTTTGATTTCATGGCGCCAATCTACCAAGTACAAATAGTTTTGTCCAACCAGGCTGCAATTCGTGCTCGATTATACTAGAAGAAGCGCTCACCAAACACGGAAAGGCAACCGCTTCCCGCTGCGGCGCCATTCGCACTCGCGCCGTACCTCGCCAGGCCATCCTGCTGCTCCTTCGCGTGCGTTACCTCGTCGAGCAGCCGGCCCGCATCCCGCTTTTCTCAGAAGAAGTGCGCGTGCTGGCTTTTTCCCCGAGGGAGGATGGCACCTTCACCTGGCTCGAGGAAGATGAAGCCCTGCGTTTGCTGGCAGAGGCCCGGCCCGACGCCAACCTGCCCCTGCCCGAAAAGCACGCCATGGTTGCAGCCGCGCTGGAGGAATGGCCGGCGCTGGAAGAGGCCCTCACCGAAAAGGTCGAGCAGCGCGCCAGCGATCTCGAGTAAGCGCACAAACGCATTCGTCACGCGGTGAGGCTGCGGGTGCGCGAACTGGTCGTCAAGCCCCAACTGCTGATGGATTTATTGGGGCTGTTGGCGCTGACGCCGTGCATTCCTTGACCGCCTTAATTGCCTTGAATATAATTATCTTGTAACTACTCAGCCAAACGGGGAAGTTCCCGAAAAAAGGGTGTGCGAAGGGGGCGTAGCCCCCTTCGCACACCCTTTTTTCGGGCTAATCCGTTCGGTGGCTGAGCAGTTGCATTATCTCCATGATTACTACTGTTACCCAGAAAGCGTTTCCCTGCCCGAATTTGGCCGGCGGCTATATGATCTCGGCGCGTTGGAGGAGGACGTCAAAAAGGCGGTTGATGACTATGGCCAGTTGTTCGACGAAATCACGGCGATTGACTCCGCGATAGGGCTGCTGGCGTTCGAACTCATCCACCAGACCCCTGGACGTTTGCCGCTGGTGGACGCGCTCATCGCGGCAGCAGCCTCATCGAAGGAGGGCTGTTCGGTCCCGACCTGTTCGAAGCGCTGATCGCCGCTGATCTGCCCGGGCAGAAGCCGCAGGATTTCGGTCTGCCGCCGCGCCGCAACTTGACCGATGAGATTGCCGCGGCGTTCAATGATGGGCGCGCCCTGTGGAGCGTGTTCCAGCACCGCCCTGGTGGTGGTTGGCGAGGCGCATGAATTTCTGCTCGCGGTAATCCCAGGCGCGGGTGTTGGGGATATTCAGTTGTGGCCGGAGGACCGGCAGGCCAAAGACGGCACAGATGTTCTGGGTTGTCAAGAAAAATCGGGAGGAAAACCCTGAATGCTCATGATATTTATGGAAAGATTGCCAGAATCATGCAACGCTGTATAATATCGCTGTAGCTACCTCAGGAGATGCCCAGAGGAATAATGTATGAGCGAGTACCCACTTCACACAGGACAAATCCTGAAAGGTCCCCTATTCAACGAACCCATGCGAGTTGAAACCATCCACGCCGCGGGGGAGGACGCGTGGGTCATCGGGTTGGTTGGCATTCAGTCAGAGCGTTTTCGCAGCGTGACGCTCACTTTGCAAGATATTGCTCATCTGACTATTCTCGATACTTCTTTGACATTCGATGGCGATGGCCGACTCGTGCGCCTCGGTTTGCAGGCTTATGCACTTGGCATCGCATACGAGTATGATCCCTATTTCGGTCTCTCGATCTCCCGCGTTGATCCCCTTCCCCATCAACTTGCCGCGGTTTACGATCATCTTCTAAAACTTGCCCGCATCCGCTTCCTTTTGGCTGATGACGCTGGCGCGGGGAAGACGATCATGGCCGGCCTGCTCATCCGCGAATTGAAATTACGCGGCCTGATAGAACGAATTTTGGTCATCTGCCCGGCCAACCTGACCTTCCAATGGCAGCGCGAGTTAAAAGAGAAATTCGATGAGCAGTTCGTTGTATTGAAGGGGAATGCGATTCGTGACCAGTTCGGCGTGAATCAGTGGTTGGAGCAGAAACAAGCCATCACCTCTCTCGATTTAGCCAAACGCGAAGAGATCCTGCCTGGCCTGCGCCAAACACATTGGGATCTGGTAATCGTTGATGAAGCTCATCACATGTCGTGGACTCCGCCTTCCCGCAAGACGGCGCGCTACGCCCTCGGGGAATTGTTGCGCGATATAACCGACCACTATCTCCTGCTCACAGCCACACCTCACAAAGGAGATCCCGATAACTTCAACTTGTTCCTGCAATTACTCGACCCGGATGTGTATGCGGATGTCCGTTCCATCCGCCAGGCCATGGAGCAGAGGAGAGCGCCCTTCTATCTGCGCCGCACGAAAGAGGCCATGGTGTATTTCCCGGAACGTCAGCCGAATGGCACATGGCAGGCGCGGAAAATATTCACGAAGCGTATTCCGCGCACTGTGGATTTCAAAATAGATGGCGCAGAATACGATCTCTATCGTGACGTAACGCGTTTTGTCAAAAGGCAGAGCGCCAAAGCCGCTCAGAACGGCGACGACCCGCGAGCGCGGGCGGTTGGTTTCCTGATGTCGCTCTACCAGCGACGATTGGCATCGAGCGCTTACGCTTTGTGTCACTCGCTCGAGAACCGCGCCCGACGATTGGAAGAAAACCTAAAACGCGCCCATGAAATGACGCGGCTGGCGCCGTTCGAGATACCAGACCCCGAAGAACTGGAGGAGATGGAAGAGGCCGAGCGGGAGGATCTGGAGCGATTCCTGGAGGCCGTAAGCCTTTCGGAAAACGCAGAGCAAGTACAGGCTGAAATTGCTGAATTGCGCCAATTGGCCGAGCGCGCCAACGAGGTCGAGCGCTCCATTAATCAGGAAGCCAAACTCGACCGGTTGTATAAACTTCTCACGGAACAAGGATTCTTTACCGACAGCAGTCAGCGGCTTTTGCTCTTCACCGAGTTCAAAGATACACTCGACTACCTTTCCGGGAAGTTACGTGAATGGGGCTTTCGCGTCGGCGTCATCCATGGCGGGATGAAACCCGGCACGCGGGACGAACCTGGAACGCGGCTGTTCGTGGAGCAGCAATTCAAGGATAACGAGATTCAAGTCCTGGTCGCGACCGAGGCGGCTGGCGAGGGGATCAACCTGCAATGCTGCCATATCCTTTTCAACTACGATATTCCCTGGAATCCCAATCGTCTGGAACAGCGCATGGGACGCATCCATCGTTATGGCCAGACGAAGGATTGCCTGATCTTCAACTTCGTTGCAACCAATACTATCGAAGGCCATATCCTCCAGCGGTTGTTGGAGAAACTCCAGGAAATCCGCGACGCGCTGGATGACGATGCTGTATTCAACGTGGTGGGCGAGATCCTGCCTGCCGCGCATGTCGAACGGGTGCTGCGCGATTACTACGCCGGGAAATTGGGCGATGCCGACCTGGAGGAACGCCTCCTGCGCAACGTGGATGAAGGCCAATTCCGCGCCATATGCCAGAATGCGCTGGAGGGACTGGCGACCAAGAAATTCAACCTGGATATGCTCATCGAGCGGCGCGCCCGCGCCCAGGAACGCCGCGTTGTACCGGAGACCATCGCCCGTTTCATTTCCGAGTCGGCGGGATATGCCAACCTGACGATCAAACCCATCGCCACTCTGCAACACGCCTTCGAGCCGGGACGCACGCCTAATGCTCTACGCCGTTTCGAGCAGGCGGCTGATTGGCGCTTGCCGGCGTTAACCGGCCGTTACCCGCGCTGCTCTACAGACCGTGAGACGGCGGAGAAGAATAATCTGGAATGGGTCACGCCCGGCCATCCACTGTTCGAGGTGCTGCGCCGCCACACGCTGGAGGTCGCCAGCGAAGCCTACGGTAAAGGCGCGTGTTTCTATTCCCTCCAACACGATGCTCCTGCGCGGGTGGATTTCTTCCGGGCGCGCATCGTAGATGGGCTTGGACAGACTATTCATGAGCGCCTGTTCGCCGTCGAGGTGGGGATGGATGGCGAGCCACGTCTGCGTGAGCCTACCCTGCTGGGGAATTTTGCCCCTGCGTCAGTCTCTGAAACCCTCCCCCCTGTAGCCGCAGAGGAAGCGGCGGCAGACTGGCTGAACCAGAATGCCTTCCTGCCCTTTCTGGACGAGGTGCGGAAAGATCGCATGGCCGAGATGGATCGCATCGCTGAATACATTGAACTATCGCTGACTGAACTCCTGCAAAAAGTGGATAACGAGATCGGCCGCGCTGCGGCTGAAGTCGAGGCAGGTGTGCAGGGAGCGGAGGGTCGCCTGGCGCAGGCCGAAAATCGCCATGCCGAGTTGATGGCGCGCCGCGAGCGCCGCCGCCAGGAGATGGAGCGCCAGCATTCGCTTACCCTCCAGGCTGTGGAGCGGGTGACCAGCGTTCTCGTCCTGCCGCACCCGGAGCGGGAAGCGCCAGAGGTGCGCCGGCTGCGCCCTGATTTCGAGACCGAAGCAATCGCCATGCAGGTCGTGATGGATTATGAAAAAGGGCGCGGCTGCCAGGTCTATGATGTACATGAAAAGAACCTGGGCTATGATATTACCAGCCTGGATTTGCAATCCGGCGAGTTGCGCTTGATCGAAGTGAAAGGGCTGGGTGCAGCCAGTGGCACGATATTGCTGACCCCCAACGAGCGACGCGTGGCCGAAGACCGCCGCGATTGCTTCTGGCTGTATATTGTGACGAACTGCAACGATAAGCCGACCTTGCAGGAACCCGTGCGCGACCCCGCCTCGAAGTCCTGGCATGAAGTGATGAAGGTGCAACATTACTGGCTGGAAGTGAACGCCATGACCAAACCGATGCAAGTGAGCGATCAGGGAGGCGATTACCATGTCCATTAATCGCTCCACTCGCCAGATTCTTGACAATTCCCGAAAAGTAGTTATACTTGGCTTAGTACACCCGCCAAGCCTCTACCCTTTGGGCACGCTCAAATGTGGCGGGTTTTTCTTTCGAGATGGAAGCCAATGAGATACACCAAACCAGCTTTGACCTTCGAACAACAGGCGCAAAGACTGATTGACCGTGGGTTGATCGTGTCAGATAAAAAGACGTTGGTCTCCTGCCTGAAAATCGCGAATTATTATCGGTTGAGCGCCTATTGGTACCCCTTCAAGCAGGTTGATGCAACGTCTGGCCAAGAAAGTTTCAAGCCCAATACCACCTTTGAGACCATCTGGTGGCGCTACACATTTGATCGGGAACTACGGTTGTTGGTAATGGATGCAGTGGGGCGTGTCGAGATTGCGATCCTGCGCACGCGCATGGTGGAACAGTTCACCCTCTTGCATGGTCCATTTGGTTATTCCGAACTCGGTAATTTCAACCCGCACTTTTCCCGCGCCGACCATAATCGCTTGCTGACCGAGTTGGACGATGCGGTGATGCGGAGCCGCGAGGAATTTGTTGCGCGCTTTCAACGCAAATACACAAGCGAGCCAAGACTCCCCCTGTGGATGGCCGTAGAAGTAATGACCTTTGGCCAATTGTTCACGCTGTTTAGGAACCTGGATCGCGCCGAACAGCAAGCGATCTCCCAACAATTCAACCTGTTCCCGCCTGTCCTTGAATCCTGGTTGCATACGTTGAATTTTATCCGCAATGCCTGCGCTCATCATGCGAGACTGTGGAACCGAGAAATTCCCGTCCGCCCAGCCATTCCACATCAACGTCATCATCCTGAATGGCATAATCCTGTCGCATTCGATAACCGCCGCATTTTCGCGGTATTGGGTTTGTTGAATTATCTGCTTGACTTTATCGACCCACAAAACGATTGGCAGGATCGCCTGGAGGCGCTGTTGCAAGCTTATCCTGAAATCCCCCTCAACTGGATGGGCTTCCCCAAGAATTGGCAAGACAGCCCGATTTGGAAATAACCTGGAACCCACCCATGACCATCCCCAAGGACTGCAAGCGCCTCGCCGAGGTGGACTTCCCGATCAAGACGGTCGGTGTCCATTCTCTGGCCGAGAAAAAAATTTTCGTAAATCATCCTCAAGGTTTTCACCAATGGTGGGCTCGTCGTCCACTGGCTGCCTGTCGTTCTATTCTGTTAGCTTTGCTCTTGCCTGATCCATGTGATCCTTTGTGTCCAAATGATTTTAAGAACCGCGCAAGAGACCTCCTGAATCGAGTGACCAACGTAGGCTCTTCAGACATCGAGCTTAAACGCTCATTACTAAAATTCATTGGTGATATAGCAGATTGGAACCTTTCAACAAACCGACTTTTTATCGGAGTGGCGCGAGAATTAATTAAAGCAACTGACCAAGACATTCCTTTCGTGGTAGATCCATTCAGCGGTGGGGGATCTATTCCTCTTGAGGCACTGAGATTAGGTTGTGATGTATTTGCTTCTGATATAAATCCTATCCCTGCGTTGATTCTTAAACTAATCCTTGAAGAAATTCCTCGTAAAGGTCACAAAGTAATTGAGGAATTTGACGTTGCATCGAAAAATTTTATGGCTGCCATTCAAGATCGTCTTTCAGTATTTTATCCGGAAGATGAACATGGAGCTAAGCCTATCGCGTATTTATGGGCACGAACTGTACGTTGTGAGGCACCAAATTGCGGAGGAGAAATCCCTTTACTAAGATCAATGTGGCTTAGTAAAAAAACTGGTAAGAAGAAGGCCCTTCGAGTTTCATCCGAGCAGACTCATAATACAAAACCACCTACATTGAGAATTGAGATTTTTTCTCCCCTTTCTGATGAGGAGGTTGATCCTCCTCTTATCGCTAACGCAAGGGCTATATGCCCTCATTGCAGGGTAACATTGGACCCAAAACGTGTTCGAGTTCAATTAGCGGAACAAAGTGGAGGTGCAATAGTAATTTTCGATGAAAGAGGAAACAGAATAGGTGGTGCACTAGGAATTGCTGTTGCACGGCGTTTACCTAATCAGCAAGGAGTTAATTACAGGCCTTTTGTTAACAAGGATTATGAGACTATTTGGCATTCCGAACAGGAATTGAGGTTGCTCGCGAATAAGATAGAAAATGGTGAAACGATCATACCTACAGAGTTAATAAATCCAATTCGACCATCTCCGAACGCTCGTGGGTTGTCAGCTGTAACGAGATATGGAATGTCTCAATTCAAACACCTTTTCACAATTCGTCAAATTCTTTTACTAGTCACAGTTTCGCAATTGATACAAGAATTATCTCCAAAGACCGAGTCAACAAGAATTCTACTGTCATTTATCTTATCGAGATTAACCGACCGCCATTCTTCACTAATTGGATGGGATGCTGGCGGTCAAACAATCGATCATGTTTTTCGCCGTCAAGCGTTGCCAATGAGATGGGATTTTGCAGAGGGGAATCCATTGACGGATTCGAGTGGAAGCATATCCAATATAATAAACCAGATAAAAGGTGCTGTCGGGTCTTGCATTGATATAAGCCGCCAATCAGGAACTTCTCAACTAGCGGATGCACGCTTGCATCCATTACCGGACCAAACAGCGAGTGTTTGGTTTACAGACCCGCCATATTATGATTCTGTGCCATATGCAGATTTATCAGATTATTTTTTCGTATGGATTAAAAGGGCTTTACGAGGTCACCCTTATGTGCGAGACCCTTTTGATGCTCGAAATACCTTAACGCCTAAACTGCAAGAATGTGTTTGGAATCAAAGTTATGTTGTCAACGGGAAGCCGAAAGGAGCGGACTTTTTTGAGGATTCGATGGCTCAAGCATTTGCTGAGGGTCGAAGGATTCTCCGGGATTCAGAAATCGGCTGTGTAATATTCGCACATAAGACTACAGAGGGGTGGGAAGCCTTATTAACAGGAATGATACGTGGGGGGTTCGTAATAACTGCCTCTTGGCCGATTCTAACAGAAAGAAGCGGACGAACTAACGCTCAGGATACTGCCTCATTAGCATCTAGTATCCACCTTGTCTGCCGTCCGCGTCCAACCAATGCCTCCATAGGTGATTGGACTTTGGTCTCGCGCGAACTCCCCCGCAAGGTGGGCGATTGGATGGAACGCCTGCAAAAAGAGGGCGTGCGCGGTGCGGATCTGGTCTTCGCCTGCATCGGGCCAGCGCTCGAAATCTACAGCCGCTATTCCAAAGTGGTGGATGCCCAGGACCGCGAGATTCCGCTCGGCGGCGATCCAACCGCTGGCGAACCTTACCAGCGCGGTTATCTGGCCTACGTCTGGGAGGTCGTCGGGCGGCTGGCGCTCGAGCAGGTGCTTGGCTCCGCCGAGGCCCAGGCGCGCAACGGCAACGCCGGCGCGCTGGAAGAAGATTCCCGCCTGACTGCACTGTTCCTCTGGACGATGCAAAGCGCCGGCAATGGCAACGGAAATGGCAAGGCGGCCAAAGCCGAAACACAAGAAGTGAACGAACTTGAAGACCAGGACGAAGAGGGCGCCCCACGCAAAGCGAAGGCTGGCCACAAACTCATCTATGACGTGGTTCGCCGTTTTGCCCAGCCCCTGGGCATCCATCTGGAGCAATGGGAAGGCCGCATCATCGAGACCGAAAAGGGCATCGTGCGCCTGTTGCCGGTCGCCGAGCGCGCCCGTCAACTCTTCGGGGAAGAGAGCGCGCAGGCGGTCGCCGAGACTTTCGAGCGCGACCCCTCACGCCCGGTACAGATGTCGCTCTTTCCTGATCTCGAAACTGCGCCCCGCTTGAAGGCAGCGCGCAAAACCAGGACAATCCGGGCGTCCGAAACGCTGCGGATTTCACGTGAACCGACTACCCTCGACCGCCTCCACGCCGCCATGCTCCTACAAAAAGGCGGTCAGACCAACGCGCTGCGAATGATGCTAAAATCGGAGGTGGAGCGCAGCCCCGATTTCCTGCGCCTGGCAAACGCCCTTTCTGCGCTCTACCCGCGTGAATCCGAAGAAAAACGCCTGCTGGATGCAATGCTGCAGGCCATCCCGAGGTGAGTATGGCGATTCAACCCTGGCATAAAGTCATCACCCCCCGCAAGGAAGTCAGCGAAGGGCGTTCGTTCAATCCCGACGAGTTCGCCATCCATCTGGAACAGGTCGTGAGCAGCAAAGCGCCGGAAGATTATCGCGACCCGGTCAAGTTCTTCTCGCGTACCTGCTTCACCCGCGCCCTCAGCGAACATACCGGCATGGTGCTGCGCCGCCTGGCTGGTGAGACGGCCAACACCGCGCCGGTGCTGACCCTGGTCACCCAGTTCGGCGGCGGTAAGACACATACCCTGACCGCCCTCTACCATCTGACCAAACATCCGACCGAATCCGCCTCAGCCTCGGGGATACCCGACCTGTTGCGGAACGCCAATCTGTACGCCATACCGACAGCGCGCGTCGCCGTGTTCGTCGGCAACGCCTGGGACCCGCAGCCTGGGGACGAAAATCCCTGGCTGGATATCGCCCGTCAACTAGCCGGGGAGGAAGGCGTTGCCTGTTTGGGGAAGGCTGCCCTCACATCCCCGCCCGGCACCGAGGCGCTGGCTCGGCTGTTCGAGGCCGCTGGCGGGTCCGTGCTGATCCTGTTCGATGAAGTGCTGAACTTCGTCAACCGCTACCGCAATCAGGCCGACTCCTTCTACGCTTTTCTGCAGAATATGACCGTCGCCATGACCGGCGCGCCGCGCAGCGCGGCTGTTATCAGCCTGCCGCGCAGCCAGACCGAAATGACCGAGTGGGATATGCAATGGCAGGAGCGCATTACCAAAGTCGTGCGCCGGGTGGCCAAGGACTTGATTGCCAACGACGAAGCCGAGATCAGCGAAGTGGTGCGTCGGCGTCTCTTCGAGGAACTCGGGCCGGTCCAGACCCGCCGTCTGGTCGCGAAGGCTTATGCCGATTGGTGTTTCGAGCGCCGCAACCAACTGCCTCCCGAATGGACTTCGGTGGATACGGCCGTGAGTGAAGCCAGCGCCCGCGAATACCTGCAAAACCGGTTCGAGGCCTGTTATCCTTTCCATCCGGCCACTCTCTCGGTCTTCCAGCGCAAGTGGCAGTCGCTTTCACAATACCAGCAGACGCGCGGCACGCTGGCCATGCTGGCGCAGTGGGTCTCCTGGGCCTATAAGGACGCCTACACCAACGCCCGCACCGATGCGCTCATCACCCTGGGCCATGCCCCGCTGGAGATCGCTGATTTCCGCGCCGTAGTACTCGGTCAACTCGGCGAGTCTCGCCTCTCTGTTGCCATCGAAAACGATATTTCCGGCCAGCAATCCCACGCCCGCGCCCTGGATGCCGATGCGAAAGGGCCTCTGCGCAATATCCATCGCCGCGTGGGAGCAACCATCCTGTTTGAATCGTCCGGCGGCCAGGCCGATAAATCCGCCCATCTGCCTGAATTGCGCTTCGCCCTCGGCGAACCCAGGCTGGATACCACCTCGATTGATAATGCCGCCTTTGCCCTGGAAACGCGCGCCTTTTATATCCGCAAAGCCGGCACAGATGGTTATCGCATCTGGCACCAGCCGACTCTAAAGAAAGTGATGAACGACCGCCGCGCCGCGCTGGATGCAGAGAACGAGGTCAAGCCGGCGGTGCGCAGCCTGGTCAAATCAGAATTCGAGCGCGGCAAGACACTGCCTATCGTCCCCTTCCCTGCCGAAAGCGCGGATATTCCCGATTCGCCGCGTCTGACGCTCGTGGTCATGGATCCGGACATCGAGTGGGGAGGAAACGGCAATCTACGCCAACGCATCGCCGAATGGACGCGCCAGCGTAGCAAGGATGCCCGTCTCTACCCTGGCGCGCTGGTCTTCTGCATCAAGAAGCCCGGGCGCGAACTGCGTCGAAAAGTCGAGGATTGGCTGGCCTGGAAACGGGTCAAGAAGGACAAGGAAGAGGGCATTCTTGGCAAAGAGATTGACCCAAGCGAACTTGCGGAACTCGAAACAGATTTCAAGGACGCTGCCGCCGATGCCGCCGATGAAGTCTGGGCTGGCTACCGCTACCTGGTCTTGCTGGATGCGCAGGAGAAGGATGGTTTGCGGGTGATTGACCTCGGCCAGGGTCATGCCCACGCCAGTGAAACCCTTTGCAGCCGGATAATATCTGCACTCAAAGCCGAATCCTTGCTCAACGAGTCCATCGGCGCGGGCTATCTGGACCGCAACTGGCCTCCCGCCTTGCAAGAGAGCGGCGCCTGGCCGCTGGCAAGTTTGCGTAAATCCTTCCTGGATGGTTCACTCACCCGCCTGCTCGATCCGGATGCCATCCTGCGCGCTAAAATCCTGGAATTCGTCCAGAGCAGCGAATTCGGCCTTGCCTCCGTTTTGAAGCCGGATGGCAGTTACGAACGCATCTGGTTCGGCGAGATGGTCGCCTCCGAGGAAGTGGCATTCGAAGCCGGGGTTTTCCTGCTGCGAAAGTTCAAAGCAGCTGAATTGAAAATGAAAGCCGAGCGGGCAAAGTCCGCCCAGGAACCGGAGCCGAGTCCGCAACTGCCCCTCGCGCCCGAAGTCATCGGGGGACCGGAAGTGAGGGTAGTGCCGGTCGAACAGCCGACTGCAGGCGTTCAAGAGATAACACTGCGCCTCGTTGGCGAGATCCC
>Ga0194113_10006178_pt1 | contig 15260 bp, 21 predicted proteins | sample TA2MahC200mmetaG_FD_146193 | JGI IMG/M metagenome (GOLD analysis project Ga0194113, IMG submission 146193) | Freshwater microbial communities from Lake Tanganyika, Tanzania - TA2015017 Mahale Deep Cast 200m | ecosystem: Environmental > Aquatic > Freshwater > Lake | place: Tanzania: Lake... | reverse complement strand
ACCTGTAACTGGGCCCGTTAACCCGTTAAATGATCCGACACCTGTAACTGGACCCGTTAACCCGTTAAATGATGCCACGCCTGTAACAGCACCCGTTAGTCCGTTAAATGATCCGACACCTGTAACAGCACCCGTTAGTCCGTTAAATGATCCGACACCTGTAACAGCACCCGTTAGTCCGTTAAATGATCCGACACCTGTAACTGGACCTGTTAGACCGTTAAATGATGCCACGCCTGTAACAGCACCCGTTAGTCCGTTAAATGATATTACTGCATTTGCTTCAGGTCCTTGATTACCTGTTGGACCTTGATTGCCGATTGGACCCTGATCGCCTTGTGGACCTTGATTGCCGATTGGACCCTGATCGCCTTGTGGACCCTGATTACCTATTGGGCCCTGATCGCCTTGTGGACCCTGATTGCCTGTTGGTCCCTGTATTCCTACAACTTCAACAGGAATATTATTTTGATTGCCGATCCAGAGTTTTTTATCTGGTATATTTACAGCAACTTCGCCTGGAAGAAGAAATTGAGGAACTTCTCCTGGTATTGTGGATCGTTTTAAACGTATTGAAATTGCCATGGATCATGATTTCAATGTAAATTCTTTAGCAATCTTTTTAATATACAATTGTAATACTTTTATTGGTGTAGATTTAATTTTAACATTTGTTATTTGATATTCATGATAAATTATTTTAATACTTTTCATGGAAATCCACCACCGTCAATTTCATCACTGAATAAAAATTCAGAGAAATTATTTTCAATGTTTGTTGTTACTGCTTCATGAACGTCTATCGTACCTTCTAATAGTTTGGTAGATACTCCTCCCGTGAGTCCAGCTGATACTCCTGCTAAAGTTTTAATAACGAATATATCGTAAAATAATTTACCAGCAGTTAATGTACTAAATGTAGCAAATCCGTTCATTGTTAGAAACACACCACCAGTTTGACCACCCGAATTTGTAGAATTTCTATTTAACAGTATACCACCACTAAGGCCTTCACTGGTACTACCGCACAATAAATCAAACGGATAAGACTTGAGTAAAACTAATGCGCCACCATCCGTTACGTATCGTTTAATCATCATTTTAGAGTAATACAAAGGATTATCTGCAGTAGGTCCGATAAAATCTACCAGATTTCCAGTATCGTCTGTGTACTCAATGTACAAGTTAAACGGTTCGTTTTTATTGATAATTAGATCGTAGCGTGCTGTCATATGAATATTTATAATAACTTAGATATTAAAATTGACCGCCGTCCACTATTACAGATTCTACTGTTTCTTCATCAGCGTCCAATGTGTATCCACTAAATCCCGTTTTAGAAATAATTAAACCGTCTACGTTGAGTTGACCTAATATTGTTAAATTTCCAGTTACTTGTAAAGAATTAAAACTACCAGTATTTCCAAAAATATTACCTGAAAAAGTAGCGCCTGTTCCACTGATCCCTGAACTGAACTGATTAAGTCCAGTAAACAGATTATCTTGACCGATTATGGCGTAAAATCCTAGAGAGGCCCCAGGTAAAAATTGCCACCCGTAGCCGTCCCAATAATAATTAAATCCACCAGTACACGCGTGTATCTGATTTAGTGTTGGATCAATCGGAAACTCACATGCCATTCAATATTTATATTAGTTTATCGACGAGTTTTGAACCGTTTTTGTTTTTTAGGAATAACTGGAGTTGCAACCGGTTTAGATTGAGGATTTTGCGCCTGTTGTTGATGTTGAATTTGTTGCATCACTTCTTGATATTTTTTGAAATTTTCTTGAACTCTCGGAAGCTCACTTTCAGGAACTCGTCCTTGTTCTAACAGAATCTTTGATGCCTGATATCCTACATCAGGCCTACCAGCATAATACGCCACTGAAGCCAGTTCGTCTAATATGGCAAAAGTATACATCACCTCTGGTATAAACAAGATGTCTTGTTGTGGAAACGGAATATCTGCTGCCATCTTGGCATAGATATAGGCCACTGCAGGTTGATTGAATTTTGTTCTGTAAATCTGTGCAATATGAAACAAAGGTTCTGCTCGAATAGGTCTGTAATTGTACGCGTTAAGGAAGGCCTCTTTAATTTCTCCCCATGGTTTATTGGTCAATGCCTTACAGATGGCCACTCGATACAAGGAGTAATACACTTCTTCCGGCCATCCTCCCATCTGGGCACGTTTCATATACGTCTGTTCTGATTTTTCGTATTGTTGTGAATCAAAATAACTTTGGGCCAGATAAAACCAGTAACGACTGTTTTCTGGTTCAGTTTTGAGTGCCTCTTCTAGGGTAATGGCGTCTCTGGAATATTTTTCTATCGGTGTAATTCCTTGATTACGGGCACCTGTAGTTCTGGCATTAACTTTGTACTGTCCTTCCAGGCGAACGATTACAGGATTAGGTTTAGAAGTTGCAGCGTACTCGTGAAGAACTCCTTCGTATCTCCACTCGGATTCTGTTTTAAATATTTGATTTCTCCACCAAGTAAATTCTGGTCCTTTTCCTAATTTAAGTGTGTACGCATCTGCATCGGTATTTGGAGGAAGTTGTAAATTTCCCACCAAGAAATCATCGGCATCAATCACCCAGGCGTAATCTGCCTTGCCTTGACATGCTTTTAACACATGAGATCTGTTGTGAGCAAAATCTTTCCAGGGTAAATCAGCAAATTCTCCTGGTATACCTTTTTCTCGAAAGAAGGTTTCGATAAGTTCTTTGGTATTGTCGGTTGAACCTGTATCCGAAATCACCCAGTAATTAATGTGTTTCCATACAGAATTAAGACATTCCAGGATCACATGAGACTCGTTCTTCACAATCATGCATAATGTAATAGTTGGTTTCATAATGTATTTATATGAATTGTTGTTATATATTTAGATCACTCTTTAATAATGTGAGTTTCATTTTTCAAGTTCCTTTAACCAATACTCGATCATTTCATCCATCATGCTTTCAAAGGTATATTTGGGGTTCCAGCCTAATAGTTGTTTAGCTTTGGTTGGATCTCCTCTAAGATAATCTAATTCTTCAGGTCGTTCAAACTTCTTATCAGTTTGTACGTGATCTTCCCAATTCATGTCTAATTTAGAAAACACATATTCTACCATTTCTTTTACAGAACGAGTTTCGCCAGTAGCAATAACAAAGTCATTTGGTTTATCTTGTTGTAGCATTAACCACATAGCCTCTATATAATCTTTTGCATGTCCCCAATCTCGTTTGGAATGTAGATTTCCCAGTACTAGTTTTTTAGACATACCCAGTTTAATTTTTACAGCTTCTAGTACTGTTTTGTTTGTTACGAAGTTTATTCCACGTCGAGGCGATTCGTGATTAAATAAGATACCAGAACAAATAAACATCTTATAAGAATTTCTATAATTATGGCAAAGACTATGGGCATATAATTTAGAACATCCATAAGGACTAACAGGAATCAATGGTGTAGTCTCTCGTTGAAATCCGTCAGCATCACAAGAATTACCAAACATTTCAGATGTTGCAGCATGATATACCTTAGAGTGTGGTGAGAATCTACGAACTGCTTCTAACACAGCTAGTGTTCCACCACTGTTAACATCTAAAGTATATTTTGGTAGATCGAACGAAATTTGAACGTGCGACTGCGCTCCTAAATGGTATATCTCATCTGGTTTTGTCTTGTTAATTACTGAATCCACACTAATAGGATCTATAAGATCCATATAATGTAGAGCAACAGAATTATTCTTATGAAGATGTTCTATACGTGTTGTTTGTGATTCAGGAACGGAATTTCTACGAATAGTTCCGTAAACTTTATACTCTTTTTGTAGAAGGTATTCTGCGAGATAAGAAGCATCTTGGCCATTTGCACCAATAATCAAAGCACTTTTGTTCATTATAACTCCATAAAAAATGTAAGGTCGTCTTTATTTATATTTTTAAATAAATTATCAATTGATTTAAAATTTTTATTAATGATATCATTTAGCATTATTAAATTTTTTCACACAGTCTATAATATATTCTATTTCTAAATCTGTCAATTCTGGATAACTTGGTAAAATCACGCACTCATTATTTAACTGTTCTGCTATTTTAGTTGTAGATTTTATGTGTGATAGATGCTTATGATGTGTTATTGGATAAAATAATGGTCTAGTTTCTATTCCTTTTTTATCAAAAAACTCTTTAGATTTCTTATATGAAGCATTTCCTTCTATTCTTACCCCAAACATCCAACAAGAGTGTGAACATCCAGGTTCTTCTTCTTGCCAAAAAATTCCTGGTATTCCTGTTAAATGTGCTTTATATTTTTTAAACATTTCATTTTTAATTTGCTTAATGCGATCATATAATTCTAACTGACCTAATAATATAGCTGCATGAACATTAGTCATTCTATAATTATAGCCAAGAATATCGTGGATAAATCGAGTTTCTGTTTGGCCTTGGCCATGCACTTTATTCAAATAAGAGAATAGTTCATCGTCATTAACAATTAGTGCCCCACCTTCTCCTGTTGTGATATTTTTATTACCAAAAAACGATAAAGAAGAACAGAGAGATTGAGAACCAGATGCAACTCCGTCATATTCCCCAAATATTCCTTCACAGTTATCTTCTATAAAAATAGCATTTTTATATTTTCTTTTTAATGAAGGAACATTTATAATATTGCCCATGTTGTGGACTATTAAGAATGCAATATCTTTTGCATCTGGATCTATATCCAGATTAGTGTACTCTGCATTCCATGTATTTAAATTTGCATCTACTGTTATTATTTCATATTCGTTATGATCATAAAATAAAATATTCCATGCTGTTATATAAACATTATTAGGAACAATTATTTTTTTTATATTTGGATATTTAAATTTTAAAGCCTTTATCAATAGATGGCTAGCAACTGTTCCATTTGATGTTAATAACATATTATTAACTTTTAAAATATTTGAAAGTTTGTTAGCTGCTAAATTTTTATAATTTCCTAACGAGGATATCCAACCACTATTAATAGCATCTATTGCATGATTTAGAGAAGTTTGGGGTAGATATGGTTTATAAATTGGTATCATATTAACGATTCTAATTTTAAAACAGACATACATTAATATGTTTTATGTTTTCTTTGAATAAACTTGCCTGCATCTAATTCTTCGCCATTAATTCCAGCAGTTACAATCTCTATAACTTTAGAATCTACCTCGTCAATTAGTTGATTTCTTTGTACATTAAGGTCGCAAGCTTTCTTTAAACAAGACCATAGAAGTTTAGCGCCATCTTCATTATTAAAGTATTTTGTTTTGTATTCATCAAAGGACATTCTTCTTATCTCATATAATAACTCTTGATTGTCCCACATTTTCATATCAACAGTTATTAACTTATCAACTAGACCACCAAATGTATCTGCCATCATATAATCCTTTCTCAGATATCTAACACCATATGTATGGTTGAATCTTTTATTTTTTTTATTTTAAATTTATATTTTAGATACAAACTTATTGCAGAATTATTATCTGCATCTACTGTTAAATTTATTGTTTTTATATTATTAAGTTTACAAAAACTTATAACAGTATTCATTATTAATGACCCTATCCCAAATTGATGATATTTTTTATTAATACAAATTCCAAACCAAAATGTATTATTTTCTTTCTCTATATGAAAATAAGCAATTGGTGTTTTATCAATAAATATTAAATTAGTTAAAATTTGATCTTGTATTACATTTAATTTTCTTTTATCAAAATATCTAAAATGGTCTAGTTCATCTGTGCATGATGATAAGAATTGTTGAAGATATTTTTTGTTAGTTTTTTTAAATATTAAATTTATCATATTTTAGATATCTCAGAATTTAAAATATTAAATATGTTTTCAGACGAATAATTATCGCTCCAAATCTTTTTACAAACTGTCTTTTCTGTAAAAATGCATCTTCACGTTTATTATTAAAACAAATAAAAGTTTTATTTTCATCAACCAAAGTATCAAAAGTTTGTGCAAAAGTCCATGGACCAGAAGCTCGCCCAATAACAACAGAGCACTTTTTTGATAAGTATGAAACTTCATTCAAATCGCATTCTTGTTCCTTTATTATATTTTCTGTAAAATATACATTTGGTGCATTTATGTTTTGTTTTTCGGTCAATATAAAATTTATTTTTTTATATCTTTCAGACAATTCTGTTATAAGTGGTATAAAAGAAAAATTCGGACATTGGCCAGACAAAACTGGTCCATTACATACTAATATATTTTTCTTGTTCTGTTTTATATAATTGTCTATATTTGTTACATTAAATTTAGAATAATCTATAGTTGGTATAACATCAAATTCAGTATTATCAAATATTTTTTTACCTAAAAGTTCTAAAATATAATTTAATAATTCTTTATTAGAAATGCAATTACAGCCCCACGTAGAACAGAATTGAACACCATCTGGTCGTTTTTGACCTAACCAAGTGTTTATATACAATTTATCATTTACAATTGTTAATATGTCTTTAAAATCAAATAATTCCTTAGAATAATTTAATTGAACATCTTGCAATAATTTATTACCATGTTTATGGTGATAAAAAATAGGTAGTGTTGGATATGTTTTTATAATATTTTTAACAATACCTCTAGAGCTATGGATGTCTCCTTTATTGCAAAGATTAAAAAAATGTATTTCTTTAAAGAACATTTAATATATTTTCTTCAAATTTATTTAATAAAATCCAATTATATGGTTTTAAATTAGAGAATACAATCATATCTCCTCCCCACAATGGAGTTTTAGGATTGTATTCTGAACCAAGATCAAAAGTAATCATACGACATGTTCCTGTAAAAAATCGTATAACACTTCCGCCAGTTAAAGTTGTTAGTAATGCTTTACATTTATTATGATTTATTAGTGTTGCTAATTCTCTTAAATTTATATGATACACATTATTTTCTGGATCATTATATGTTTCACACCCTTTACCCATGACATATACTGTTAAATTTTTATCTTTAGCGTATTTAAAACAAGTTTTAATTTGTTCTTCTGTTAGATTTCTGTGATCACACCAATCTCTTTTTCTTATAACAAAACAAATATAATCATTTTTATCTTTAATGATTTGTGTGGGATCTAAAAGATCAAATTGTTGTATTTGAGGTGCCTGGTCTTTGGTGTATTTAAATGGCTCTTCGGCATTTATTGCACTAACGCCCCACAGTTTTGCTGCACTGTTATTTACTCTATATCCTCCAGCCAAGACGACTTCTTCAACTAAATCAAAAATTTTATCATCAGTTGAAAGTTTCATATCATGAAAATCTTCATATGATATTACGTTTTTGCAAAATGCACTATATAAAAATTCTCTACTAGAATTTGTAACAACCGTGTCCGTTTCTGGATTGAAATGTCCTTCTTTTATCATAGAAATAAGACACAAACGACTTATTATAAGTTCCCAACCCAATTCAAAATACTGAGTTAGATTTCCTGTGTCGTCTCCCTTTGTTCCTTTTTTTCTATTACATGATGTTATAACGTATTTCATATTAATTCTTATTTACAATATTCTTTAGGTACAATTTGCATAATTGCTCGTGGGCAAAAATGTGGTATAGATTGCTTTGGGTTGTAGTCTGGATAATTTTTACCTGGTACTAAAGCTACTGCTTTTCCTCCAACAGCAATCATTAAATGGTAATCTCCAGTATCTGTTCCAAAATAAAATCCTACAGCTTTATATAAAGCTGCCAGATCTTCTAAATTTATATCTGGCCAATGGATACAACCTTTATATGGAGTAAAATTTTCATTTATTCCGACTTGTATAGGAGTATAACCTTCAGAGATATATTTATTTAATTCTTCTTGGACATACTTGGGATTATATTCTCTAATGTGACTCCATCTTTTAGAACAGTTTGGTTTAAATATTAATGGTTTTTTTATGTCTTTAATTTTTAATTTTGCTTGTTCGTATTTTTTTGTATCAACAAATATAAATGGGGTTGTGTCTTCTCCTTCATACCCGAATGCACGTAACATATATTGACCAAATGTTGCATCTTCTATATAAATGCCTTTAGTATGAATTGGTGTTGGTGTTAGTTCAACTTTATCACATAAGCCATCAAAAAGAAATGCAAACTTTTCATATGCTGGATGAAGTTGAACTGTTAATCCAGGGAAATGTTTACATACTATGGTTAAAGACAATAAATCGCCCAATCCGCTGCTTCCAGGATTTGCTCCAATTATTTTATTCATATTAATCTTTCCAAATAATACCACTATTAGTTTGTCCCCAACCACCAGTTATTAGTGCAGAAATGTGTATAGGAAACTGTTCTTTTGGTAATTGATTTATTAGTTTCCAACGGTGGTGTATCTGTTCATGCCCACTATACCAAAGATCTTTAAATTTTACATCTTTTTCAAAATAGTAATTATAGTGTTTAAATCTAGGAGTTAGTACTGCAGATCTTTCATCTAATATTCCCTTTAATAAAGGAGGTTCATGTCTAGCAAACTCTTCTCCTTCCCAATTCCATAATCTATTATAACCTCCGGTATATGATTCTCCCCATTCTCCTATTGCCATTAAATTTTTACCAATATAACAATCTGCTCTAAACTTTCCTGTTTTTAAATTTTTCTCTGTTAGTTCTTTTTCGGCTTGGTTCATTGCTTCGGATGTCCATTGTTCATCTATATCAAACTCCCATAAAAAACATTTGTTTGTTATTTTTTTGAGTTCTTCTATTGCTCTATTAACTTGAACATCTTTAGATTGCCAAAATCCATCAGAAGGAATATACACTAATTTATCTTCTAGTCCAGCCAGTTCTGATAAAAATTCACGAGTACCGTCTATACTCCCACCATTATTATGATATTCCTGTGGAAAGGGCTTACACCAAGCTGTACTTCCATTTGGTTGTGATGCGCCTTCAACAACAATCCATTTATCACAATTATTTAAAATAAATCTATATTGGTCGTTATGTAATAAATGATGTAATCCATTTAATATTATACTAAATATTATTCTCATATATTTTCCTTTAATGTCCAACAAGTATCCCACTCATTTGCTTGTACTAGTTCATTTGGATCTTTTTCTTTATTAATAATAGTATCATCTGCACTAAAATAAGAAACTTCATAATTTTTATCTAATAATTCTTTGAATTTATCGTATTGATTATCCATTCCTGAATAAAAAAAATGTCCATTCTTGTGTGTTTCTGTAAATATTGTTTTTATTTTTCTTTCATTTATTAAAGGTGTTAGTGTTTTTAAAATATTTAAATCGTTTCCTTGAGTATCTAGAACTAGATATTCTATTTCTTGTATATTATTTTCGCATATAAAATCAAATAAATTAATAGTATTTACTTCTATAGAATCAATCACATCGATTCCGTCTCCACATCTAGGATCAAAGGCTTCTTTATTTGGCTCTGCTAAACTGGTAGAGCATCTATTTTTTGTTATATACAGCTTAGAAGTTCCCGTAGAAGTAGAACACGCAGAATTAATTAATTTTATAAATGAATATGGAGAAAATAATTTAGTAATATCTTTATATAATTCAGGATCGGGTTCAAATCCATAAACTAAATCGTATTTATTTTTAGTTAATAACGTATATAATCCATATCCTTTATTAACACCAACATAGATTAAAATTTTTTTCATTTTTATAATTCACTTTCATTTAATTCGTATAAAGATTTTACTGTTTTAAAATTGGATCCAAAATTAAAATTATGACTAGACGACCACACAATAAATCTCTCTAAAGTAGGTAAAGACCATTTATTCATACACAAATGTATAGGGCCAGTATTAACTCCTATAATATTTTTTACATTTTTTGATAACTGTCCTATATTAACTACAGATAGATTAAAATCTAAAGTACAAGGAATATCCTTTATTTTTTTTGAAGTTATTATTGTTTTTCCTAACTTTTTAATTTTTTGTATTATATACTGTTCTTCTTCTTCGAAATTTTTATATTCTAAACTAAGGGGAGTACTATTTATAAACAAATAATCATATTTATTTTTAATTTTATCTTCTAGTAAAATAATTTGATTATAAATCAAATCTTCTTTATTTAAAAATGGACAATCTATTTTCATTATATCTGATACACGTTTCCAGTGTATCAAAAATCCTTTACTTTGATCTGTAAATCCTTGTTCATCAATACATTGATCGTTTATAATTCCATAATCACCGTAACCAGCAACCCAAGTTTCTATATACTCTTCGGCTGGGTTTATATAAGTTGTTAATTTAATTTTATCTTTATGATTTATTAACAAATCCTGTAATTGATTTTGATATGTTGGATTGCATACAAAATTAAATACTACATTATTTTTTTCTGCAGCATTAATTAAAAAATGTAATGTCTGTATACAATCACCAAGATGTTTGGTGTTTATGCAGTTAATTGTTCTCATTTTACTTTTCTCGTTTCTACTCCCCAACCACCCGGACTTATTCCTATGAGAACTTTTGATCGTCTGTCATTAGATGATGCTATGGTTGGAGGAAATAGTGCATACGTTAAGTCATTTCTGTTATTAAAAGTTTCTATTAACTTACAATGATCACCACCATCATATTTTCCTGTTTTTACATTTTCTATCTCAGACTCACATTTTTCTAACCATTCTTTAATAAATGATAAAGTTTTATCATTATATTTAAAATAAATTATTGCACTGTGTGGTGTTTTCATATCATGAGTGCGGATAACGAATCCAATATCTTCTTTAATAGAATCCATTTCACTGGGAAGAGCACTCATGTGGCAGTCTGCATCTATCCAGATTATATCGTGCTTTAATTCTTGTAAAGTGTTTAAAATAAATCTAGGTTTTTGCAAACAATTAATATTATAGCTTTCGGTTAGCTCGGGATTATAAATTAATAATTCACCACCTAGATTTTGTATTTGTTGTTTTAGGTTATTTGCGGCTTTTTCATAATACTTAGAATCGCTGTAATCATAATAATAAGTCACAAATGGTGTCATCATGTACTCCTAGTGTATATTGCATCTCCCCATATCCCACCAGCCCACTCTGTTATAACTCGTTTAAATCCGTATTGTCCTAGATATTCATCAATTTCATAAACCATAGCACAATTTTTATAAACTGGAGCTCGATTTACTTCTAGCATAATGTTATATACATGAGATAATTGATTTTTACAGCCTTTTAAAACTTGTAATTCATACCCTTGAACATCTATATTTAAAAAATCATAGTCTTCTGGATTTAATCCATCTTCTTGTAATACAGAATCTAAAGTTTTTACAACAACTGTTTCTTTTTCTGTAAATTTTATTCCCGGATACTGCTCAAGATGTAGATAAGGTTCTAGTAAAGAACTGCTTTGGCCGGTATTATCCTTTTCTTTATACATCTCCATAATACACTGAGCCTCGCCCAAAGCATAATTATATAATTTAATAAAATCTTGCTCTGTTTTTTCTTTTTCAATATTTTGTTTTAATATTTCATATACATCTTTTTGTGGTTCAAAATATAAAAATTTAGTACAACCTATTTTTTTGTGTGTTTTATGCTCTTGACCATGATGCGCTCCTATTTGTATCACGCCATTTGAACGAAGATTTAATTTTTCTATATCAATAATCATAAAATTATCCAATCATTACAGTATATATCAGACCAGTCTTGAGGTCCGTTTGAACCAAACCATGTTTTGGGTGCAATTGTTTTTTGTCCACCTAACCATGCTGCCCACCAACTAAAAGAACTATTAGTAATAATATGCCCTTGGCATTTACTCATAGCATACATGTCTTCTCCTTCATTGTTAAAAGGAGAAAATTCGTGTTCTGGAAATGTTTGTTTACACCAATCAAGATCATCACTAAAAAATAAAAACTTTTTGTTAGGAAAATGTGCCATAGCTTCACGATACCATTCAACAGAAGCAACCGGATGTATATCCTGTATTGGTAGATAATCTCCGCGTCTAATGTGAACTGAAACGTATTCTTTATCTTTAAACCACGGATCTACTTTTTCTTTTACATGTGACTTAAAAGCAAATTCGTTTTTTATAAAATCAGAGCAATGTTTAAAGTATTTTTCGCTTTGAAAATACCCAGAATAATCTATATTATCTGGTAGTTGAAAGACTGCTGGTTCATAACCAAAAGCTTCTAAATGTGCTCGTTGGCATTGGTGTAATCCATCTTTTGCTGTTATATTAAACCAATTTGGTAATTGAGTATTTTTTAGCGGAAAACAATAATCATAACCATTCTTTTTTGCAATACCAACTATTGCAGCATATTGAAACATTTGATTACCAAGACGCCCGTAATTACCCAATAATGAAAAAGTTATCATTTGGTAATTTCCTGAAACAAATAATCATCAGCTGGTTTCAGGTCGACTAAAGCATTTAAATTGTGTTTTATTGATGACATTTTAGATTCGTATAATTCTTGTATAAGAGTATCTAAAATAGAAGTTTCATTATTATCGGACAACCATATAATTCCATTAGGATCAAATTGTTTTGGTAATTTTTTAGTTCCCCAATAAATTGGAACTGTTCCTGTTGCAAAACAATCTGTTATTTTTTCTGTATAATATGAATCGCAATTACCATTTTCTATAATAATACTAAACATATAAGGAATTAGTCCTTCACTTTTTGTATCCCACGGATTTCTTGGATCATTGACTGTTCTTTGTGTCCCATGAGCTCCACCAAATACATCAAATTCACAATCTAATGCTAATTTTGCTATTTGATGGCGATACACATGACCTTCTGTCATTTTTTTAGGAGAACAAAACATGGAACATAATTTTGTTTTTTGATAAATTCCCCAATCTTTTTTTCGTATCCAAGGATAATTACTACCGTTTGGACAATACACAAATCTTGAATCTAATTCCAATAAACTCGAGTCGTGTGTAAATATTTTATTATAGTAATCGTCGAATAAAACATTGTGTTTTTGTTTTAAAAATTCCACTACATCAGGAATAATATGGCTAGATTCACATGTCCATCCAAATCGCTTTTCTTTCAAATAGTCTGATTCTGGTTCTATTAATAAACCTCGGTCGATATGAACCAGATAGTCTCCTTCTACCAAACTCCATTCAAAGTTTACAGGTTTAATATCGGAACACGAAGAAAACTCTGTATCAAAAGGAGCACCTAAACATTTAATCTTAGGTTTCATTGAAACGATTTCCTATGAGTTGATGATCAATATTTGCTGAAGACATTCCCATATTTTCTAAACCTTTTCGTTTAGAGTCTCCGTCTGCAATTCCCATTGTTATTCTGGGAGTTTCATCTGATTCCAAGCTAGTTCCTGGCCAAACTGCGTATTCTCTGTTAAGACGATGTATCTTCATTTTATTATAGTATTTTGGAATAACACTAAACATTAATAATTCATGATCAAATACGGGAGTATCAGACTGATTGGCCTGTTCTGTCATTGTAATCCAATACTGTAAAAATTCAAGCATTATATCAGTATAATTAAAGTAAATAGGAGACGCCTTAGGTATATTGATTGGTGCCTGAGTGGGATTGTATAGTTGATAGGCAAACGCCACGTCAATATCACTTAACTCATCAAATATATCAAGTGTCTGATGAATTATGGAATCTACGTCCATCCATACAATTGGACGTTTTTTCTCTGTTAACATGTCCAATATAAATTTAGGTTTACTTAAACAATTTAATCTGTAGTCGTGTTTGGAAGTTAGTTCTCTGATGTCTATAGGAATATTTAATTTTTCGCAGTTTTCTTTTAATCTGCGGGCATGATCACTGTAATAAGTTCTGTTGTCTACATCAGCGTAGAACGAAATTAATTCTGTCTTCATAATATAAAAAGTTCAAATCACTTCTTGCCGATATGGTATTTAGGAATGAGTTGCCAATCTTGTTTGTCTTTATGTGAAATTATTTTAAGTTTTGCTAAGCTTATTTGAGGCTCTTTGTATTCTTCTTCGTCTACCGGTACAACTAAACCCCATTCAGTTAATAATCGAACTATAGTGTTTCTTCTGCCCACATCTTCTTCGCTCAGATTACTTTCTAGGCCATCTAATAAAAACATTTCTTTGAAATGCATTATGGCGTATTTACCTCGTTTGTGTAAGATGTGACAACTTTGCCATAGTTTTTTTTCTGTTCTAGAACTTACTCCAAGACGAGTAAGAGTTTCTTTTACTTTCAGAAAGTCTTCTTTGCTTCTAAGAATAATTTCTACACCCAGTCCATCAAAAATATCTGGATCTTCGTTTGATTCATTTGTTTCCATAAATTCTCCATAATTAATGATTGCAACATCATTATTTGAATTATTTATGGTTTTTTGGCTTTTGACCTCCTGTTTTAAGAGAATTTTTAAGTTGATCCATTTGTTCCTTAGAAATCAACGGAAGAACGGTCTGGGCATGTCTTCTAGAATATCCGTAATACTGCATAACTGTTTCCAGATCAGAATCAGTTTCCGGTTTAATCCATTTACTGAATCGTTTTCTTTTAGAAAGGCCTTCAAGATAATATTGGTATTGTTGATCTCGAGTCAGGCTGGATCGAGTATTCATCCTGTTGGCATGAAACAAGGTGTCTGGAAAATAAGAAAGACACCGATTAACCACATACGGAACGTATTCCGAGTTTAGGCCCTGTGCAAGCAGGTTTACTTTAGTGTAATTGATTGAATTTAATACGTCACTTAAATTCACAGGCCACCATAAGTTCTATAAGAAAGGCCATCATATTAATTTCTTGGTCTGCTACAAACGCAGACTTGTATTGGTAGTCTGCCAACAAGGTTATCGCATTGGGAATGGTCTGAGGTACAAGAACGTCCTGTAGGGAATCGTAGACCCGCCTGAACAGTTCTGTGGGGTTCTCGTTTGCGTTCAGGGCTACCCATTTTCGAACAGAATTAAAGTTCTTTTCTTTTAGGGCCTGAAACAAGTCTCGAAGTTCAATTTCGGTTAAATTTGACAGAATTCCCTGGTCGATAGACCCCGAAACCGAGTATCTTTGCAGTTCGTTGATTATTCGTCTGAAATCTGGAAAATGTTTTAATACCAATTGACTCAGAATGGCCTTATCGTATTGAACTTGTTCTGATTTAAGAATAAACTCTAATCTACGAAGTAATCGTTTGGCCACTTCAGGTTTTTCC
>Ga0194113_10006165_pt1 | contig 15277 bp, 14 predicted proteins | sample TA2MahC200mmetaG_FD_146193 | JGI IMG/M metagenome (GOLD analysis project Ga0194113, IMG submission 146193) | Freshwater microbial communities from Lake Tanganyika, Tanzania - TA2015017 Mahale Deep Cast 200m | ecosystem: Environmental > Aquatic > Freshwater > Lake | place: Tanzania: Lake... | reverse complement strand
GGAATACCCAAAGTCCTTTACACTACGCCTTCGCGAAACTGAGGGTCGAAATCGGCGTAGAGGCCCCCTACACCCCCGTAGCGCGATCAGGGGTCTCTCAAAGTCTCAAACTTGCGCTAGCAGTTGCGACCAGCGTGTTATGAGACCTCTGCAGGGGCTTGCCCGCCGGTCCCGGTACGTCTGCCAGCGGGTCAACGTCGAACTTGAGATAGCAGTCGCGTGCCGTCTCCGCGTCGTGGACCTCGGCCTTGCACTTCATCTCCCACTCTGTGGCGCAATCGACCAGGCACGCGTGCTTCGCGGTCACCCGGTCATCTCTGAACTCCCACGCGATGGGGTCGGTCGCCCGCGCCCCGTCGGGAGCGGCAAGCGCCCGCCCCTCGCCCTTCGCCGAGACCTGAGGTGTCTGTGCGGGCTGCCTCGCACACCCGGCTTGCAGCAGCACCCACAGCCCAACCGCTGATAGTCCTATCCGTACGTCGCGCATGGCTACCCGCCTCCATGTCAGCGTTGACAGTGCGCTTGGCACGTCGCTCCCATCGCGCCTACCCGAACACCTGAACAAGATCCCACGCCGCGACCCCCAGGCCGCCGACGATCCCGACTACGCCCGCAACGAAGATCCCCTTGACGATCCAGGCGTGCGACATCTCGTCCTCCAGATACCACTCGAGTGGCTCGGATGTCCCGGGCTCCTGACGTTCGTAGAGGATCGAGACGGGGTCGCCGATCTCAGCCCACCCGCCGAGCTTCTGCGCGTCGGTCTCAACCTGACGCGCCACGCCCTGTTCGTCCTGCCATCCCAGCGTGGCGTGGCGCACACGGCCTCCCTGCGTCGAGACGTCGTCGCGAACAGCGACCACCTTCGCCTCGGTGCGGACGCCGCGCTCCCGGAGGGCATCCACGGTCTTGCGGAGCTTCGCCCCCAGCGACAAAGCGCGACTCCCGCCCACGATGATGATGACGCTGAAGATCACCCATGCCCATGGCCCCGTCACGCTGAAACTCATCGATGATTGCCTCCTTGCTCGGACGACGCGGAGGGCGGCTGTTCACCCACCAACGCTGGCCGAGAAGTTCCCATCGTTGGACGAGGTCTGGTGCACATGGCCACACGCGAGGCACCGGTACGTGATCGGGCTTCCGCCGCGGGTCTTGGCGGGGCCACCGCACTGGGGGCAGCGCGCCGGCAGGAGGTGCATCAACAGGAGCCGCGGCAGTTGCATCCCTCCGATGGTCAGCCCGAAGAAGGCGACAGTATGCCCGAAGTTACCCAGGGGTACCGCATGGAGCCGCCCGGTGAACATCAGGAAGGCGAAGAACCCGAACCCCAGGAAGCCGCAGATCGGGGGCAAGGCAACGAATAGCCCGGTATGGAGACGGAGGGGGATCGTACGCCCGCCCGGCGCCACCACTGCGGGCGGGGGGGCGACCGGCGGGGGCGCGGCGGGTGCAGGTGGAGGAGGAGCAGCCGAACTGGGCGAGACCCCGCTGGGAGACCAGTTGGGGAGCACGGGCGCGACCGGAGGCGGAACGGGATCGTGATCGCCCCGCGGCACTGGCGGAGGCGGCTCGGCGGAAGCGCTCAATGGCTCGCCGCAGGCCTCGCACAGTGTGACCACCAGCGATGCGGGGTTCTCGGCTCCACAGTGAGAGCATGTAGTCTTGCTCATCTGCCTTGGCTCCTGTCGACCGCTCGGTGCCAGAGCACCCCTACGAGCTTCGTTTCCCCTCGATGAAGCGCCGTGTGGCGTCGTCTCCCTGCTTGACGGCGGCCAGGGCCTGCTCGACGACGGCGTCGAACACCTCGGCGGTCTCGAATCTGGGTACGTCAGCCGGCAGCGCGACCGCCCGCTGGGTCACCTTCTCGGACGGACCCCGCAGGTCAATGAGGAAGACGCGGCCGGCCGTCACGTCATACGGCTTCCCATCGATGGCCAGAGTCTCCGTCCCGGCGGCCACGAGGGTGTACCGGACCTCCACTCGGTCCGAGCCCAGCGTGATCGCCATGGCTATGGTGCCCCGTTCGCCCTCGCACGCGGCACTGCCGGTGACATTCGGCCAGGTCTTAGGGTCATCCGCCTTGATGAAGAGCAGGAACGGGATCTGGTAGCCGGCCTGGGGCTTGCGGGATTGGGCCAAGGCCACGGTTCCCCCTGCGCCCTCCCGCCAGACGGCGTCGCCTGAACTCACCCAGAGGTCGTCACTCCCCGCCCCGCCACCGAACATCTTCACATGGTCGGGCCGGGGACAGCCACCCACGACAACTGCGATCACCAGCACCAACACGGGGCTGAATGGACCCGCTCTGCGTGTGCTCGTCATCTCACGTGCCCTCCCATACCGTTGCCGTGATGTCGCCCGCTGAAGTGCTACCGCTTGCTTCCGCCCGGAGACACGATCTCCGTCAGCTTCACCGTCAGCTTGTCGTACGGCGCATCGGTCCGCTCGCCGCTTCGGGTCAGCCAGACCTCGACACGCCCCTCGACGACGGGCGCCTTCTGGTTGGGCGTGGGCGCGGTGTAGTCGAAGTGGGACCCGAGTCTCCGGGTGGGGTTGTCGAAGGGGACACAACGCATGTGTGCCGTCACTGATCCTCCGTTCTGTGTCACCAGCTCCTTGAGGCCGACAGCTACGTGTCTCAGCACTTCCTCGCCGCTCTTGCCAGGGATTCGCAGGCCCTCCATCCCCAGGTCAGCCTCAGTGCGGCACAAGTCGGCCGAACGGCTGTCTGAGCCGCCGCCTTCCCACCCTCTGTCACGTTGCCCCTCCGGCAGGGCTTTCTTCACAGCCTCGGCCATCTGGTGGCTCTGGACGGCCTGGGCGACAGCGCTCGGCTCCAGCGTTGGCCGGTGGGCGCAGCCCACTACGGCAACGGTGACCACCAAGCCAACGGCAGTGACGATGGCAACGCGGGCGAGCATTGGTTCGCGCCTCCTTGGTCTCGGTCTGAGCGCAGGCCCTACGGCTCCGCCATGAGCGCGGTCATCCGGTCCCGCAGTAGGCGCACGTCCCCGCCTCGGTCAGCTCGGATGCGCCGCAGCGCTGGCACTTCATCACGCGTCACCTCTGCGTGTCATGCAGTCCCGGCGGGGCCTACCCAACCGTCTCGACCTCCACCCCCCCGCCGATCAGGCCCGCCAAGTTGTACGCCAGGGCAAGTAGCGCCCCGCCGATGAACCCCACCACGGGGTAGGCGATCAGCATCACGACGACCACCACGACCGACCCCGCGGCTGCCATGGCTCCCATACCGGCGGCCGACGTGAAGCGGGACAGGCCGACCAGCATGACCACCACGGCGAGCACCGCGATAATGAGGGCCTCGATCCCGCAGATCATCCCGGTCTGCCAGGCGCCGATGCTCCGCACCTTGGCCGTCGGCCGGGCAGGATGGGGGGATGGTGCTCGCGGCCAGGCGCCTCAACCGCGACCGACTGGAACTGAACGCCGCCCCACTGGGCTGCCAGGAGGTTGTAGAGGGGACTCAACGCCAGGCTGACGATCCCGGTCCAGACGCCCAGCGCAAGAGGCATCCCCAGCAGCATGACGCCCGCGACTGCAGCTCCCTGGGCGCCTGTCACCCCACGCATCCTGCCGGAGAACGTGGCCATCACCAGGAGGAAGCAGACCCCGAGCAGGAACCCATAGATCAGGCCCCCCAGCGCCCCCGTGACCATCGCGGAAACCGGGCCGACCCGCTTGAGCTCGCCCGTGCCGCTCGTCCACGGCGCTAGCTCCCGAAAGCGCAAGGGAAAGCCGTTGCCGCGCCCAGCCACCCAGTTGAAGATGACCACGGTCAGGCACGCGCTCAGGATCGCGAAGACCGTCCCGATCACCACGCCCAGCAGCGAGCCCGACGAGAGGATGATTGGTGCGATCGAGAGGGAGCCGCCCGACCCGGCGAGGTTCACTACGTACCCGAGCCCGTTGGTGGCGGTGACGTAGGCGAAGGAGAGCACGGCCGCGTTCTTGATGAATGACAGGGGCGTCACGTACTGAATGGACGCTCCCTCAGCCAGGCCGGCCTCAGTGTCCGACATCCGCGACAGGGGCGGAGGCGGCATGTCGGGCACCAGCGTGGCGTTGCACCACTCGCAGACTCGCGCCTGCCGTGCGACCATGCCACATGACGGGCACCGCACCTCGCCTGCCTCCGGCACCTCGTCCTCAAGCACCGGGCCGGGCGGTGGCGCAGCCGGAGGCGGAGGGACGTCAGGCCGCGTAGACTCGGGCGCCTCCGGCACCCTGATCAAGTGCCCGCATTGGCACTTCCCGGTCTGGCCGGCGCGTGCCTCGGGCAGTTGGTATGTCTTGCCGCAATGACTGCACGTGACCTGAATCGGCACGGTCTTCACCCCTTCGGGAGGATCAATGCCCTTCGTCTCTCGGCGTCCGGAGGCACCTCTCGACCTGGGAGGTCGAGTGTGGTGTCTCCCTGCCTGGTGTTCGAGTCTACCGTCGCGGGTCTCAAAGAACTCTCAAGCCGCGGAAGGGGCGACGGGTAGAGGCGGCCAACTTACCACAGCCCTCGCAAGCGACCGTCCGCGCTCAGGCTGGTGGAATGGACACAACCTGCCGTGTGGAGATGCTGGGCGGCCTACGCGTCCAGCGGGCGGGCCAGGTCATCGCCCGCTCCAGTACGGAGCGGACGGGCGCCCTCCTGGCCTACCTGGCCTACCACCTGGGTCATGCGCAACCGCGAGAGGTGCTGGCGGAGGTCGTGTGGCCGGGCCGCCCTCCTCGCTCGGGCCGGGGCAGCCTCAACACTGCCCTCTGGTCCCTTCGCCGCCAGCTGGAGCCCCCAGGCCTTCCCCGCGGCGCGATGCTCCAGGGCGATCGGTTCGCCGTCCAGCTGAACCCCTCGGCCGTCACCACCGACGTCGGGGGGTTCGAGGCCGCGCTCCTGTGCGCCGGCGCGGCGGATAGCGTGGCCGCGCGAATGCAGCATCTCGCCGACGCGGTGGCGCTGTACGTGGGCGAGTTGCTGCCGGGCTTCTACGATGGCTGGGTCCTGGCTGAGCAGCGGAAGCTAGCTGACCGATACGCGGAGGCGGCGGTCAAGCTCAGCGTGCTACTCTCGCGGTCCGGCGACCCGGAGCGTGCGACCGAGGTCGTTCGGGAGGCCATCGCGCGGGACCCGTTGCGGGAGGAGGTTCACGGCGAGTTGATGCGCCTGTACGCCGCCTCCGGTGCGCCCATCGCGGCCTTGCGGCAGTACGGGGAACTCAAGGAGCTTCTGGCCGCAGAGCTGGGCCAGAAGCCGTCGGCCGCGATCGAGCAGTTGGCCCAGGAGATCCGGGCCGGTGCGCCGGACCTGCCTGCCCCGCGCCTCCCTGCGAAGCCCGCCACGGCGCGTCAACGCGGGCACCGTCGGACCGGCACGGTGACGTTCCTGCTGACCGACATCGAGGGCTGAACGCCCCTATTCGAGCAGATGGGTGACGCCTTCCAGGAAGTACTGGAGGCGCATCACGCGGTCTTGCGGAGGGAGTTCCGGCGTCACGGCTCCGAGGAGGTCCGGGAGGCCGGCGACTCGTTCGTGGTACCCTTCGCGAGTGCCACCGACGCAGTCGAGTGTGCGGTGAGCTGTCAGAGAGCGCTGGCGGCTCACCCGTGGCCGAGGGAAGTCGGGACGCTGCGGGTGCGGATGGCGCTGTACACGGGCGATGTGCGGCCGGCGGAGGGTGACTACCACGAGGTGGTGCTGCACCGAGCCTCGCGGCTGTTGTCGGCCGCGCACGGCGGCCAGATCCTCGGCTCGGAAGCTACCGCGACCTTGCTCAAGCGCGACCTCCGCGAGGGCATCGAGCTGGCCGACCTGGGCATCCACCGCCTGCGGGATGCGCCGATGCCTGAGAGGCTGTTCCAGGTGAACTACCCGGACATGGCGGTACGGGAGTTCCCGCCACTCAGGGCCGAGGCGGGATACGCGGGGAACCTGCCGCTTCAACTTACGCGCTTCTTCGGACGCGGGGGGGAGTTGGAGGAGCTGCAGGCGCTGCTGACGGAGGAGGGGCAGCGGCTTGTGACCCTGACCGGCCCAGGTGGCAGCGGCAAGACGCGGCTCGCGCTGGAGACGGCGCGGCGACTGATGGACTGGTTCGGCGGCGCAGTGTGGTTCGTGCCGTTGGCGGACCTGAGGGACGCGCACCTCATACCGGGGGCAGTTGCCGATGCCATCGGGCTTCCGCGGTCGCCGCAGGTGGGGCCGCTGGACCAGCTGGCGATGGTCCTCGGCGAGCAGACGCCGCTGCTGATCCTCGACAACATGGAGCAAGTCCTGCCGGAGGGTGGGCCTGTGATCCTCTCCCTCCTGGACCGCATCCGGTCAGCCACCTGCCTGGCCACTTCCCGGCAGAGACTGGACCTGCCGGGGGAGCGGCTGTACTCGGTGCCGCCGCTTCCCATACCGGAGGCGGACACAGGGCCCGAGGCACTCAGCGAGTGCCCCAGCGTCCGGCTGTTGGTGGACCGGGCGCAGAGCGCGAAGCCCGACTTCCAGCTCACGCAGGGCAATGCCAGCGCGATCGCTACGTTGTGCGAGCGGCTGGAGGGGATTCCGTTGGCTATTGAGCTGGCGGCGGCGCGGGCGCAAGTGCTGACCCCCAGCCAGATGGTCGCGCAGCTCGACCAGCGCTTCGACTTCCTGGTCAGCCGGCGGCGGGTGACGGAAGATCGGCACAAGACGCTCCGGGCAGCGATCGAATGGAGTTGCGACCTGCTCTACCCCGAGCTGAGGAGGTTCTTCTACCAGCTCTCGGTCTTCCGGGGCGGCTGGACGCTGGAGGCGGCGGAGGCCGTGTGTGAGGAGGCACGGGCCCTGGAATGCCTCCAGTGGCTCTGCGGTGCCTCCCTGATCCACGCCGAGGAGACCGGGCTCGGCATGCGGTTTCGGATGCTGGAGACGGTCAGGGAGTTCGGGAAGGAGCAACTTCCTGCCGGCGAGCTGGCCGACCTCCGACAACGGCACGCGGAGTGGTTCTCGCAACTGGCGGAGGAAGCCGAGGCGGAACTGGAGGGCCCCGACTTGGCGAAGTGGATCCGCACGCTGAGGGAGGACCACGACAACCTGCGCGCGGCGCTCGAATGGGCGCTGGGCGGCAGGACAGAGATGGCCCTTCGCACGGCAGCGGCGCTCTGGCGCTTCTGGGAAACAACAGGTTCTCTGGCCGAAGGCCGTCACTGGCTCGAGAGGGGGCTGGCGCAACCGGATCGGGTGCCGGCGGGTCTGAGAGTGACGGCGCTCGCGGCGGCTGCAGCCCTGGCGTTCGGCCAAGGCGACGGCCCTGGGCTGGCGGAGCTGGCGGGCGAGTGCCTTACGGCGTCGAGAGAGCTTGGGGAACAGTCAGGCACCGCTCGCGCGCTGACCCTCCTGGCGCTCGAGGCGCTGGATCGTGGCGAGTGTGAACGGGCGACGGGGCTTGCCGAGGAGAGCCTGGCCCTCTACCGGTGCACAGGCCACCAACGTGGCACCATCCTGGCGCTCTTCGCGTTGGGGGGCGCCCTAATGACGCAGCGGAGGCACGCGGAGGCCGCAACTGCTCTGGAGGAGGCAGTGGCGCCGTCCCGACAGGTGCGAGATCCAGCCCGCATCGCGAGCGCACTCAAACAGCTCGCCGAGATCAGGCTTGCACAGGGGGCGCCTCGGGAGGCGGAGGCCATGCTCGGGGAGAGCCTCTCCCTGGCGCGTGACCTCCAAGCGAGCGACCTCACGGCAGTGGCGCTTCTCAACCAAGCCGGGGTGGCGCTGTCGCTGCGCGACTATGCACGCGCACGGGTGCTCGCCCAGGAGGCCCTGACTACCGGACACGCAGCGGGCGCCAAAGTGCTCTGCGCGTACTGCCTGGAAACCCTGGGACTGGCGCTGGCGGGTCTGAAGGAGTGGGGAAGGGCGGCCCGGCTGTGGGGCGCCGCCAGAAGCCAACGCCAGGCCCTGAGCCTCCCTCCGGGCGACCGCCCCGACGAAGTGATGCCTGGCGCGCGCCGCGCCATCGGAGGGAAGGCCTTCGAGGCGGCTCTGGTCGAAGGCCAGGCGATGACCCTGGATGAGGCGATCCGTTACGCTCTCAGGGACGAGGATGAAGCCCTGCCCGCAAGGCCAGAGGCACGCGCTGGATAGGCCCCGAGCCGTTGCTCGCACCGGTCAGGCGGGCACCGCCTGTCGCTGGACGGAAGCGTAGTCGGGGGCCCGAGCGCTCCGGGGCCAGATCACCCCAACGAGGACTGCCCTGGGGTATGCTCGATCGGGATGATACGCAAGGCACGCGGGCAAAGCCGCGTGTTTCTGGTTGCAGAGCGCGTGATAACGCCCTCCCCTTGGAGCACCCGTAGGCCATCAGGCAATCCCACCCGGCAAGAGGGCGCCACAGAGACCATGCTCAGCGCGCCGATCCGCTCCGTGCACGCGCCTCGCAAGCCGTCCCCTGGCCTCGGTTAGGTCGGGGAGGACCGCTCCGGCCCCACGAGGTACGGCTCGCGCCTGTCCTCCCACGCTCTGGTGACACCTACGGGCGTCACATCGGCGTGCTTTGGGGCAACTTCCCCCCAGGGAACTCCTACGCGAGAAGTTCATCGAACTGGCGTCACGAGGCGTCATCGGAGTCGCTCCTTCACGCTGGGGTCTCGCTCGCCCTCGGGTATGCTGTCCGGGAACTGGACTGCGGATACCCGACGCCAGACAGCATCGTCATCATCTGGCAGGTGTGGCCTCTCGTTGCTCGCCAAGAGCAGTTTGAACTGCGGGCGGAACTCGACGGGGTCGCGGTAGAGGGCACGCCCGCCGATGGTGTCCCCTCCGGTCAGCTACTTCAGGAGGTCAGCGCTCAGCTTCACGCTCCTCCAGGTTTCCACGGCCGTCACCAGGCGACAGCCGGCAAGCCCGGCAATCTCGGGTGTCGCCGCGTTCGGCTGGGCGTACTTCAGGGCGGCGAAGGTCTCGAAGGTGATGGTCTTTGCGTGGTCGCGGAGGATCGACTTGAGGGCCTCGACGAACGACGTCTTGCCCGAGGCCGTCGGCCCGTAGACGAACACCACGACCGCATCGCGCGTGATACCCGTCAGACACAACCCGGCGACCTTCTGCAGGAACCGCTGCAGGTCGAGGTCGTCGCGGGTCGCGCGGTTGAGGAAGGCCCCCCACAGTTCCGACCGAGCCTCCAGGTCGTAGGTGACGGGCACCTCGGACTGCGCGCGCCGGATCATTGCCTTGACCCGCAGGTCAGACTTCGAACTCGCCGCCCACTTCGAGAGGGCGGCCCGGCGTTCGGGGTTGGTTTCGTAGTAGGCTTCCCTGATGATCGCCCGTACCACGAGTTTGGCCCGCCGGTCCACTTCGCCGGTTGCGCCTTTCTGCCAGCGTTTGCCGTCCCAGACAGGCCACGACTGCCAAGGCCAGCAGTACGGCAGGTCGGCGCCGTGATGCGCGACCAACCTCTCCGCGTTGCCGAGGTCGCTCCGCTCGAACCCCTGGGCCTCGATGGGCATGGGCGGAACGTCTTCCGATAGCGTAAGGTCGTCAACCGTCAGCTTCCGCAGCTCGCGGTGCAACGGGCAACTCTCACGCCCCACGCAGTGGATGCTTACACCTCGTCCTCACAGCCCGTCGCCGTGTAGCCCTCGCCGCCGCGCCTCTCGAAGGCGCTTCGCACCAAGGCGATCAGTTCGTACTGCGGGAGCAGGTGCGCCAGTGCTTTGTTGAGGGGACGCGCGCGCTCAGGGGTCTCCTCGTAGGTCGCGCGCAGCCGGTGCATGTGACACGTGGCGCGGGAGCATAGGAGGTTGCGCTTGTCGGCCCTCGGCCCGGTTTCGAAGAAGCGTACGAGGCATGGAAGCGCGTCGCGGGGTTGAGTCCCGTTGCCCGAAGTCGTGTGCTGCTTGGGCTCCCGCGGGTCTTCGAGCGCCGCGGTCAGTGCCTCCGGGGTGATCTCCGCCGCATCTGCCGCCTCCAGGAACTCCTCCACGGTCAGCCTGCGCCCGCCGTCCGTGACAGCCCGCCGCCCGTCCCTGCAGGGACCGCAGAAGGGGAGTAGCAGGTAGTTGCCCACCATTCCGGCTGCGAGGCGGTCCTGCTTCGGGAAGACCTCCGGGAGCTTCTCGCCGTCCGCACAACGCGCCCAGACCTGGGCCCACATCCGACGCGCTCTCCACGCTTCGACGGGTTGCGAGAAGAAGGCCCACTCGTGGAACCCGCGCAACCGCGACACTTCGGTCAAGGTCGTGGTCCCCCGTTCCCGCAAGTCCTCGTCGACGGCCCACAGCAGTTCGGCCGCACGATCCGTCGGCATGGCGCCGGGATGCCGGTCGCACCGAGCGCTAACCTCAAGAGCCGACCATCGGGTGAGGTTGTCGTCAGTCACCGGATGCACGCCGAGGGTCTCGGTGCCGCGCAGGTGCCGCGCCCAGTGCTCGTCCCTGACTGCGCCCCGGAAGCACGACCCGGCCTTGGTGCGTCGCGCGTCGATGCGTCCGAGGAAGCGTTGGCGAAACCGCGCCTGCACACTCCCTGGCGGCCTCCGGGTGTGGCGAACCGACTCCGTGGTGAGGGTGGCGGTCGTCACGCAGGGCGCCTCCCATCTGAGGTCACAGCAGGAGGCCACGGGGGCGGCCCTGAGCATGGATGCAGACCCGACCGGCACTCACGAGCTTGACCCCCCGCGAGGGCGGGGTAACTCACTGTACTCTTGAGGCCGTTCTCGGGCACCTCAGAGGTCCATCGCGCTAAGGAGGGTACAACGAAAAACGCCTGAAACTGGGGCTTTTCGGGCGTTCGGGGGTCGTCTGGTGCCGAGGGCGGGACTCGAACCCGCACGAAGCAGAAGCTCACTAGCCCCTCAAGCCAGCGCGTCTACCAATTCCGCCACCTGGGCAGCGAGTGGGATTATAGGCAAAGTCAATCGGCGTGCCAACCGCGGCTTGGCGCGCGTGTGGCGTGTGGTGCTCCTACGTTGACCGCCCTCCTCCGGTCTGCTATAGTGCCCGCGTTCTTCTACGCTGGAGCCTTCGGTTGACAGACCACAGCACCACACGGGGGTGGCCCGCTTGAGCGACGCCGAGCAGCCGGGCGGTCTTTCGGGGATGTTGGCCGATGTCGCCCACCGGCATCCCGGGCGGCCGGCTGTGACCCTTGGTGACAGGACGCTCACGTACGCTGAGGTCGATGCAGCCGCATCGGCGCTCGCGACCTCGCTGAGGGAGCAGGGGATTGCGCCGGGAGACCGCGTGGCACTGTGGATGCCGAACGTGCCGCCCTTCGTGATTGGGTACTTCGGGATTCTGCGCGCAGGGGCGATCGTCGTTCCGGTGAGCACGCTGCTGGGGCTGAACGAGGTCTCCTACATCCTCGAGAACTCGGGCGCGAAGGCCCTCATCGCGGCCCACATCTTCAACGATATCACCGCGCAGTTGCCGGGGACAGTGCCGGGACTCGAGCGAGTGATCGTCTGGGGAGGGAAGCCGCCCTGCGAGGCGTTGGACCTCGACGCGCTGTGCGCTCGGCCAGCCGACACGGAGGCGCTCCGCCCGGGCGCCGGCGATGACCTCGCGGTCATCATCTACACCTCGGGTACTACGGGTCGCCCCAAGGGCGCGATGCTGTCGCACCGCAATCTGCTGAGCAACGCGGCGGCGTGTGCCGAGGTGATCGAGGTCAACGCGGACGACCGCTTCCTGACCGTGCTGCCGCTGTTCCACTCGTTCGGAGCGACGGTGTGCATGATCCTGCCGATCCTGCTCCAAGCGCACATCGTGTTGCTTCCCCGGTTCAACCCGACCGAAGTCCTACAGGCCCTCAGCGGGTACCGGATCACGGTCTTCGCGGGGGTGCCGGCGATGTACGGCGTGCTGCTGAACGTGCGGGACCTCTCCGGGCTGGATTTCGCCCCGTTGAGGCTCTGCGTCACCGGCGGTGCGCCGTGTCCGCCGAAGTTCATCTCGGCGTTCCGGGAGCGCTTCGGCGCGCTCCTCATCGAGGGGTATGGGCCGACCGAGGCCTCCCCCGTCGTAAGCGTCAACCCGCCGAGTGGGGTGCAGAAGATCGGCAGCACGGGGCCCGCCATCCCGGGCGTCGAGCTGGGAATCGCGGACGAGCAGGGGGCATGGCTGCCGGTGGGCGAGGTCGGCGAGGTGTGCGTTCGCGGTCCGAACGTCATGCAGGGGTACTGGCAGGCGCCGGAGGCCACGGCGGAGACGGTCCGCAACGGCTGGCTGTTCACCGGCGACATGGGGCGACTCGACGAGGACGGGTACCTGTACATCGTAGACCGCAAGAAGGACATGATCATTGTGAGCGGGATGAACGTCTACCCTCGCGAGGTGGAGGACGTGATCCACCAGCTTCCCGCGGTCGGCGACTGCGCGGTGGTCGGCGAACCGAGCGAGCGGCGCGGGGAGGATGTGAAGGCCTTTGTGGTGCTGAAGGAAGGACAGACGCTCACCGAGGAGGAGGTCCTCGAACACTGCCGCGGGCACCTGGCGTCGTTCAAGGTGCCGCGCACGGTGGTCTTCGCGCAGGACCTGCCGCGGTCGGGCACGGGGAAGGTACTGAAGCGGGCGTTGCGGTAGGCGTCGAAATTGGGGACAGGCACCAATTTTCGACGTCCAAAATTGGTGCCTGTCCCCAATTTCGACCCGGAGGTACGGAAGATTGAGCCCAAGACCAAGACGTGTGGTGATCGTGGTTCTGGCCGCCTGGCTGTTGGCGCCGACGTACGGCTGGTGTGCCCCGATCCTCGATGGCTCGCACATTCGCGAGCACACGCTCGCCAATGGGCTGCACATCATCGTGAAGGAGGAACGCGGGTGGGGCGTGGTGGCGACGAGCGCGTGCATCCGGTGTGGGTCCCTGTATGACCCGGCGGACACGCCCGGTCTGGCACACTTCGTGGAGCACATGCTCTTTCGGAATGGCGAGGACAACGGGGAGCCGTCGGCGCTCGTGGCGGCGGTGGAGGGACGCGGCGGTCAGCTCAACGCGGAGACGAACCGGGACTCGACGATGGTCCAGATGGTGACCAACCCGCAGGCCCTGCCGGACCTGTGGCCCGTGCTGGCGCGCACGCTGTTCGAGGCGACGTTCGCCGACAACGCGGTGGACCAGGAGCGCAAGGTCATCGCCCAGGAGATCGCCGAGCGGGAGGGCGACGCGTACGCCGCACTCACCACCGCCGTCTGGGAAGCCGCGTACCCGCACCACCCGTATGGCCGGATCATCGGCGGTACGCGCGAATCGGTGGAGCGGATCAAGGCCGAGCAGCTCCGCGCCTACCACGCGCAGTTCTACGTCCCCAACAACGTGGCGATCGTGCTGGCCGGCGATGTGGCGGCCAGCGAGGCCTTCACGCAGATTCAGCAAGCCTTCGGGAAGTACGCACAGAAGCCTGTCACGTGGTCCCCGCCGGAGCCGGAGCCAGCGCTCGAGGGTCCGAAGACGGACGCGCAGACGCGGGAAGTGAACCTGACGCTCGTGGGAATGGGGTTCCGGGCGCCGGGGATCGCGCGGAAGCGTGATGTCTGCGCCATGGACCTCATCTACACCGTGCTGTCGGACGGGCGGAAGGCCCGGCTGACCACGGAGGTCGAGCAGAAGGGGCTCGTGAACGCCTTCGACTTCCAGTTCCTGACGCAACGTGAGGACGGGCTGGTGTTGCTGACGGCGGCGACGACCCCGGATAAGGAGCTGGAGGCGCGGGCGGCCCTTGCCGAGCAGCTTCAGCGGCTGGCGACGGAGGGCGTCACCGGCGAGGAGCTGGAGCGGAGCAAGCGGGTGCTGCGCAACTCCTACGCCTTCTCCAACGAGGCGTACAGCGACCAGGTCGGTTCGCTGGGGTTCTACGAGATGATCGACACGTACCGCTTCGCCATCGACTACATCGACGCCGTGAACCAGGTGACCGCAGAGGACATCAAGCGCGTCGCCGCCGAGTACCTGTCGAGTGACAAGATGATCCTGGTGATCCTCCGACCGCCGGCGCCCCGCGGCTCCGGCCACGAGGTGTAAGCATGACGGCGCGCCCAGTGCGAAGTGAGGAGTGCGAAGTGATGAGTGGACAGCGACTTCGGGGACAGACACCGAAACTCGGAACGGCTCGAGTTCTGGCGTCAATCCCCCTGGTGGCGCTGCTGCTGCGTGGGTCGGCCGGCGCCGCGCCGGTGATCGCGACGCTCGACAACGGCCTGAAGGTCTGCATCGCCGAAGAGAACTCATCCGACATCGTGGCCGTGCAGATCGTGATCCACGCGACGGCGGACTGCGAGCCGGACGACAAGGCGGGCCTGCGCACCGTGCTGCAGCACGCGCTGCGCGCGGCTGCGGACAAGAAGATCGAGGGGAACGAGGACCTCGGGTTCCTGCTGGACATGGAGGACAGTCGCGGCGGTCTGTCGATCACCAGCGACTTGGACTACGTGGCGATGGGGTACTCAGGCACGTCGGACACATTGCGCCCTGCGTTGGCCTTCATGGCCGAGGCGGTCTTCGCGCCCGAGATCACGGAGGAGACGTTCGCTGCGGCGCGTGACGTGGTGAAGCGGGCCGCGGCAGGCCCGGCGAGCGCTCCAGCCGCGTCCACGATCTCCCTGTTCTGCATGGCGTTGTTCAACCGCGCGTCTCGCGCCTACCCCCTCGGCACGCCGAAGACGCTCGACAACCTCTCCGTGGCTGACCTGAACGCGTTCCGCCGCCGGTACTACGTGCCGAGCCTCGCCGCGGTCGCGATCGTGGGACCGGTGCAGTCGGCGCAGGCGCAGCAGTTGGTGACCGAGAGCTTCGGGCGTCTCCCCGCCGGTGACCCGGCGCTGCCGGCGCTGCCTGAGGCCTCGCCGGAGGACGACGTCCGGGTGGGCGGCAGCCCGGAGCTCGTGGCCCCGGGAGGGGGGGGCGGGGACATCGCTTCGCTGGTGATCGGCGTTCCCGCGCCGGGCCTGGGGGACCCGGATGAGGCGGTCACGTACGTCGTGCATGCGCTGCTGGGTGGCGGCGATGCGCCTGGCGGCCGGATCAACAAGGACCGCAAGCTGTGGGAGGCGCTCGGGCTGCGCATCCCGGAGGGCACGGAGCGGACCCATTGCTTCGTCGAGAGCCTGCCGCCCCCGACGAGCGCGCGGAGTCACCTCGCGATCCATGCATACATCGCGCCCCGACAGGCTGAGGCGAGCAAGAACGCGCTGCTCGGCGAGTTCCGGAGCCTGGCGGACAAGGAGCCGGGCGCCGAGGAGCTGCAGCGCGCGAAGCAGTACGTGGCCGGCACCTATGGCGCGCTGTTCGACGAGCCGACGAATC
>Ga0194113_10006164_pt1 | contig 15279 bp, 14 predicted proteins | sample TA2MahC200mmetaG_FD_146193 | JGI IMG/M metagenome (GOLD analysis project Ga0194113, IMG submission 146193) | Freshwater microbial communities from Lake Tanganyika, Tanzania - TA2015017 Mahale Deep Cast 200m | ecosystem: Environmental > Aquatic > Freshwater > Lake | place: Tanzania: Lake... | reverse complement strand
TTATTAGGGCTTGTCAGGCGCTTTTTAGGCATTACATTTTGGCCTTCTGAAAAATCCGCCCTCTGTTATTTCAACTACTTAGGCCTTATCAAACGGCCAAAATGGCCTCTTGCTGTCGAAGATGAGTATAAAGGTGGTTGGCATGGTCCCCCGCCCGCCATTCCCGGTGCTCTCGATCGCGCCAATCGTCGAATGGTAGCATAAACACCAGACGGCCTCCAGGCTTAAGAACCTTCAACATTCCCAGAAGGGCTCCATAGGGGTTAGGCACATGCTCAAGACAATGGTTAGAGATGATCACATCCACGCTTGCTTCTTCGACTTCCTCTAGAGTCGGGTAAAGCTCAATGGAACAGCCCGTCTGGCTACAGATCTCCTGGCAGCGATCCAGAGCGTCTGCATTCACCTCCACGCCTATCCGGCGCTTGGCAGGAAGGTTCCTCAGGAACAAGCCGTCGGCACAGCCAAAGTCAAGTATCACCAGGGCATCGCTGCAAAATGGGCGGAAGTACTCGGCCTGAAGGAGTCGACCACCGTGTTTCTTTGAGCCGAAACGTTCTCGAAAATAGGTTCGCCCCCGATTGCCGAGGTAGTGTTTACTGATGTTCCTAAACTCGACCGTCATAGCTTAGACTCTCCCGGCTGTCACTTTCGCCTTATTGCCCGGGACACAACCTCAGATTATAGACCTCTGAAGCCTCGCCCGGCATGATTGGCAGCGCACTTCGCCGATCTTATCACCCACCAGGTATCCCCGGCCGACATTCCAGACATTCCCCCACAGCAACTAGGGAACATAGGCTAACCCCACGAAATCGTTTTTCCTGAGCGCTTCCCGGATTCGAGTGCGCCCTATCATCTTCTTGAAGGTCCGAATGGCGGTATGCGGCGGGACCAGCCAACTGGGAATGATGACGGATATCAAAGTTTCGCGCACTCTATGAGCTTCCGCTTGGATACAGTTTTAGGCGACAGTCGATGAAACAAATCCCGCCACCCGCGGATGCTGGCGTTGGGAGAAAGGTGTTCCTCTGCTTGATTAAGATTGCGTTGCACAATCTCTTCACGATAATTTGCGAACTCTTTGAAAGAAATGTGAGCCAAATCGAGTGAGCTATAGGCCTCAATACCGAAATCCTTCATCATCTGGAACGTTGGATTCTCCGGCCGCAGATAGATCTTTTTGCCTTGAAACAGCATGAAATAGACACTGGCAAGTCCCTGCTGGTTCAGGTTATTAAGGATCAGCAGGTCGCATGATCCAGCCAGTTTCCAAAACTCTATATTATCCAGCATTTCACGGATAGCAACAAATTTCCTCTCTAAAAGATTTTCTCCAAGGGAAATGACCTTCGTTTTGTATTCCGATTCGGCCGGATAACCCAAGGGGCAGACGATCTCAATATCTTCATTAGCGAACCGACTCAGCCAACGCAAAGCTTCTTCATGGTTGTTGGCATCCCATGCCGAGTTGCCGAGGAGCACCCGCAGAGGACGAGTCAAGCCAATTTTATCAAGCTCAGCGTCAGTATTGTTTATTTCCACTTTAATCGGGTAAAAGGCTCGTACGTAGTTGTCGGCAGGCCCGTAAAGTGATTTTAGCAGGTTGTATTCGCCGGGCACGAGGGCAGAGACGGCCCCTAGCCGCGGAATCACGATTCTCTTAATGCGTGCATAAATCCTTCCTTTGATGGAAGGCCGTTTCAGAATATCCGCTCCCCACATGACCCAAGCCGTCCTCCGCCAAAGCCGCGGATTTAAAAGCAACATGGCCCAAATCTTTGACATAAAGGCACTGTGCATGACCAACTGGTCACCTTTTGCTAATCCGCGTAACCATCTCATTAGGGACCTGGTACTGGGCGGCAGTTGAATAATCTGCCCTGCGTTCAGTTCAATAATATCATATTTAGACTTGTTCTCATCTCTTGAGCCAAAAACTACGAACCGGTATGCATTCCTGTCATGATTCCAATGAGAATGATTATTCAGAAAAAAGCGAATCATTGTAGGCGTGTGGTGTTCCATGTTGCCCGGAAACAGGTGATAAATCAAGCCGTTCTTCACGCTTGTCTCCGTATGACAGAAAGTGAGTCTCTGGGCAGGCTCGACAAAATCAGCCTTCATATCACGCACTCCCCTCTGCACGTCTCTCAGAGCCAGACCCAAAATAAGAAAAGACCAGAGACCGGAACTCAACATAGGCACTCATACGGCTTAGCCCCGCAATGAAGCCATAAACCGTTAACCCCACGGTCAGCTGCACCAGCAAAAGCGTCAACGGGTTGGTCATATCAAGAAGCAAGAACCATGCCCCCGTGGTTTTGAATTTCAGGTAAAAGATCGCGGACATGGCCATGGCCATCACCGCCGTGGCCCCGATGACGGGCGCCAGGTCCAGGGCCTGCTCGCGCCAGCGGTAGTTCAAGAGCTTGCGGGTGTAATGTCCATTGACCGCCAGGCAAGCTACGGAAAGAACCAGGATGCCCCAAACCATGGCAGACACCCCGAAGCGGAAAGTGCACACCAACGCCAGGACGGTCAAGGCCTTCTTGATGATCTCGAGCCGCAGGAACAGGTCACTGCGCCCCTGGGCCGTGAGCACATTGAGATGCAGAGCGTGCAAGGGGTAGAGCATACCCGCAAAACTCAGAACCTGAAGATAAGGCACGCACGGCGCCCACTTGTCCGTGAGCAGGCATCGCACCAGCGGATCGGCCACGATCGCCAGGGCCGCCATCGCCGGGAAGTGAACCACCGCCAACAGGCGAAACACCTTGCGGACGCTGGCTTTCAGCACCGCTATATCGTCCTGCATCCGGGCAAAGGCCGGCAGGGTTATCCGACCGAAAATTGAGGTGACCAATCCTGCCGGTAATTGCGCGAAACTCCAGGCGCGCGTGAACAGCCCGAGGTCGGCAGGGCGATACAGGCGCCCGATAACGACGCTATAGAGATTCTCGAAAACCGTGTTTAACAGGCCGGAGGCTAACAACCTGGAAGAAAAGGGCCACATGGCCTGGAAAGAGGCGCGGCGAAAGCGGCCGTTCAGGCGCCAAGTTCCCAGCTTCCAAACCAACAGACTGCGAAACAGCGCCGCAGTCACTGACTGCCCCACCAGGCTCCAAACGCCCAGTCCGCTTAACGCCATGCCGACCCCCACTGCACCGGACGAGAGTACGGATAACGTCCCAACGATGGCCTGGCGGCGAAAATCCATGGTCCGCGTCAGCAGAGCAAACTGGACAATCCCGAAGGAGGACAGAAAGACCTGGAGTGACAGGACGCAGAGCAACGGCATCAGCACCGGCTGGCCGTAGAACCTGGCCACCAGAGGCGATACCGCACAGATAAGCAGGGTCAGGACCGCGCCCGCCCCGATATTCAAATAGAAAACCGTGGCCTCGTCGTCGGCTGAATTGGCCGGCCGCTGTACCAGCGCCGTGCTGAGCCCTGAGTCTGCAAAGACCTGACCGATGCCGCAAAAAACCATTAACATGCCGATAAGACCGTATTCCCGGGGAGATAGAAGACGCGCCAGAACTATGCCCAGCAAAAACTGGACGCCCAGGAGGCCGAAGCGTTCCATGGCCGACCAAAAGAGCGCCGTTCTCAAAGTCCCCATGCGTCAGAACCGGGGCCGGTTTTTTAAAAACCGCTCAAAGCAGGTCCACATCCTGTTTAAGCAAGGCGAGACTGCCGTGAGCGCGTGGTAAATCTGGAGCAGTCCCCGTTGCCCGAGAGACTCGACCCGGCAAGGTAAGGTCCGGTTCATCGGCTGACAACGACAGCCTCACGGCGACAGCTTGAGCCAGGGCCGTCCGAATAATATCACAAACCCCCGCGATTTCTTCGGGACCAACGGCCGTTCCTGTGGGCAGGACCAGCACCCGGCTGGCCACCTTCTCCGTCTGGGGTAGCAGCAAGGCGGCGTGGGGAAAGTGGGACCGGTACGGCTCCATCCGGTGGCAGCCCGGCCAAAAGTAGCGCCTGGCCAGTACGCGCTCTGCGTGCAGAACTTTCAGTAATTCGTCCCGGGATAAGCTGGCCTCTGCCTCGTTTACTTCGACCACCACGTACTGGAAATTCCCCCGTTCCAAACTTTCAAAGGAAAGCAAGCTAATGCCCGGGAGCCCGGCCAGCCCTTCCCTATACAGATCATGATTTCGCCGGTTTGTGGTTACGAAATCATCAAGGCTCTCCAGGTTCGTCAGGCCCATGGCCGCCGAGACTTCAGACATCTTGCCGTTGGTGCCGATGTAAATGACCTTATCATAGCCGGCGAAGCCGAAGTTCTTCATGAGGCGAATCTTTCGGGCGAGCTCATCATTATTGGTTACCACCGCCCCGCCCTCGAAGGTATTCATGAACTTGGTGGCATGGAAGCTAAAGACCTCGCAATCACCGAACTGTCCGATCATCCGCTCCCGATGCGCCACCCCCAGGGCATGGGAAGCGTCAAACAGCAGCCGCAGGTTGCGGCGTGAGGCCAGGTCCTCCAGTCTTTCCGTGTCGCACGGCCTGCCCCAGAGGTGCACTCCCATGATCCCCGTGGTCTTGGGGGTGATCATCTCCTCAACCCGTTCCGGGTCCAGATTGTGCGTCCGAGGATCGATATCGCCAAAGACCGGGGTGATCTCTTGCCATTGGAGCGAGTGAGCTGTGGCGATGAAGGTGAAGGAGGGAATGATCACCTCACCCTTCAAATTCAGGGCACGGATGGCGATTTCCAAGGCCACCGTCCCGTTGCACATGGCAATGCAGTGCCGGACCCCGAGGAAGTCCGCCAATCGTTGCTCAAACTCCTGGACAAACGGGCCGTTGTTGCTCAGCCAACGATTTTCGAGCATCCTTCTTACCCGTTCCAGGAACCGCTCGTGGCTGCCGATATTCGGGCGCCCCACGTGGAGGGGCTCAGGAAAGCGCGGTGCGCCTCCCAGCACGGCCAAGGGGGTTGTTGAACTAAGCTGGGTCATCTTAAGGAAGCCCTCTTGTGCACTATCAGTCGCCACAGCGACCCCTCCCTTCGGGGAATAAGCAACGGATCACTTGCCCCTAACAAGGAGGTCGGCTTCGAGCTCAGCCTGATAACGGAGGATAAGATCGCGTCGCCGGCCCTTCTTGGGTTGAGCCGGAATCCCCGTGTATACGGTCCAGGGTTCGCAGTCCGAGGTCACTAAAGAGAGGGCCCCGATGGCCGCCCCCGTTCCAAGCGTTACGCCCGGCAGGATGACACTGCCGGCGCCGATGATGGCATGTTCTCCCAGGACGACAGGGGCTGTATGGACGTGCCGATATTTAGCAGGTACCGTGGGGTTGGTCATGCCGTGGCCCAGAAAATCGTCAGAAACCGCATAAATGCTGACTCTCGATGAAATGTTCGCGTAATTTTGAATGACAATTTTCTCATCAGCAAAGAGAGCACTGTATGCTGCTATATGGATATAGTTTCCCAGCACAATAGGCCCACTCAATATGCAGAAATCATCAATGCGAACGTTATTGCCCAGCTCGATCTTCTCCGGAGAATAAAGTGATGCCTTGCGGCTTATCAGGACGTTCTTGCCGCATCGCGCAAAACCAACGTCCCTAATCTCATCTTTGGATAAGAAGGATGTCTTCATTACAATTGCCTCGCAACCTGCGAATAAAGTTCTCTCTTCAAATTACGTTAAGTTTTCTATTCATTTCTGCATGAATTGCGGCAGCACGGGAACTATCAACTTGGCAAAAGAATTAAGGCGTTCCTGGGCGGATTTAATATCCGCTCCGGCGGGGGTGATGAGGCGGATGAGGGCGCCGTCGGCCCGGCGGCTCAGCAGACCGTCATAACTGAGATAGAATTTATTGAGGTATTCGCTGGTCAGCCAGCGACCCCGCTGCAGGTACCAGTAGTAAACCAGATGTCTGGTCCCACCTTGCTCCATTAACATAAACCGCACTGGCAACCCGGGACCTACCTCCGTAATCCCGGATTCAAGCAAAGTCCAGCCGCTGCCCGTGAGACAGGTAAACGGGGAGTGAACCGAGCCCCCGCCTTTCTGATTTTCATAATAAGCTATCCACAGGTTAATCGAGCCCAGGGCGGGATCAAGAAAATCCGCATTAAGATAGGTGCTTGCACCCGTGGCCTTAAACATGGCCGGATCAATATCAGAACGCTTTCCCGGCCAGGACCCCAATTGCAAAGGGAAGTTGTCAAAACTTTGCAGCAGCGGGACCGGAGGAATCCTGCCAACCACCTGGGCAAAACCACCGGTTCCCAATACGAGGATTAAGGCAATCAGATAAGGCGCGTAAACCGACCCGATGCCGTTAACCTCAGCTCTTTCGGCAGGCGTTTCTTTGCCGGCTCCTTCCGGGGTGCCGGGTTGCAGATGGTTGAGGGCCAGGTTAAGCAAAGATAAAAAGCCGAAACAAAATACAAAGATGAGCCAGCCGGAGAACCCGTGCCAGAACCCCTCTTGCATGGCCGGGAAAATGCCCATACCGGCAACTCGCAGGGCATTGGCAATTATCGCGGCCGGGAGGAGGGATAATAAAAGCAGCGCGGCCTTCCAGGGGCGACGCTGGTAGAAGTAGCAAAAAATGATTCCCAGGGCCGAAAGGGCCAGGATATACCTCAGGCCGCTGCAGGCTGAGACAACCTGCAGCTGCCTTACTCCCAGGTCAATAACATTGCCCTGGCGGGCTGCGGGTATTCCGATGATTTGAAACATCTCGGTGGCCAGCCGGGAAGAAAGCAATTGTAAGGGGAGGGTAATCTGTTGGAAAAGAAATTGTGGTAAAGGAATCATCAGGAATAACAGCAGGAGAGGAAACCATAAAAGGCGGACCAGGTTCCAACCGCCGAAGAGAAAAATTAGGCCGCCAAGCGACACGATAAAGGACACGCACGGAGAATAAATATCAGTTGACGCTTCCCCAACAATATACAGGCCCAATCCCAGGGCCAAAACCACTAACCCCAGCCATGACGGCCGCCAGAGACACCGGCGAATTTCCGGCCATTTTAGATAAGCTATATAGCCGCTCACCAGAGGCAATAACAGCCCGAACGAATAGTCTTCGTCGGTAAGGAGCGTTGTGAACAACCTATATAATACCGGCCAATAAGCCCAAAGCAGGCCAATGGCCAAAAGGCTTCCAAAAACCATGTGAAGGAGAGGTAATCTGTTGTTCTGGTTCACAGTATTATCAATTCAGGATCCATAATTTTTTTTCAAAACTTAACCCGAGCAAGAGGTTTTGGAGAAACCTCTTCCCGAGCATAAACCCGGAAAGTTTCCTTTTTTTGTAACCAAATTGTCTTATGGTTAGGAATAATAGCACAAATTTCAATGAAAAGGAATTCCTCCCTGAATTTTTTGCATGCCCCCTCCCTTGGGAGCAGATTCTTTGTGCGTCTGCGGCAAGAGTACCGGGCCGGCACTGATCGGTTGCGGTACACCAGCGGCCTCTCAAGGGGTGCCATCGCCCTTCTTTTGGCCGGCCTGGCCCGCCGGGTGACCCGGTGGAAGCTCCTCAAGATCCACGACATCCAGGTGGATAAGATTATCCGGGGATAACCTCCAGAGGCCCCAGGTGCTCCGCAATTATTAGCCCCAGCTAATAATCCACCGGTTCCCCGGCTTTGGCCTTCCTCCGTTTGTAGATTACCGGAATGAGGCTCACCAGGATCACCAGGATCACGCCGATGATCAATCCTGAGGAAATTTTGCCGTGGACGAGGTCCAGGAGGTTGCTGGAGAAGTAGACAAAGGCAATGGTGGAAGGCAGCATGCAGACGAACGTGGCGGCCAGGTAAGGCCAGAAAGAGATCCGGGTGAGGCCGAAGGCGTAGTTCAACAGGGAGAACGAGAAGATGGGGATGAGCCGGGTGAAGGCCACGATCTTCCAGCCATGCCGGGCCACTTTCTCGTCCAGGGATGTCAACCGGGTGCCGGCCAGCTTTCCTGCCACCCAGTCCCGGGCCAGGTAGCGGGCCACCAGGAAGACCAACGCCGCGCCCAGAGCGGAGCCGATGGCGGTATAGACCACTCCCCAGAGGGGCCCGAAGAGCACGCCGCCGGCCAAAATAATGGGGAGGCCGGGCAGAAAGAGCGGTCCCACCGTCCACACCGCCAGGTACAGCAGGGGCAGCAGGACCTTGTGCGAGGCCCCGAACTGCCGCAGGCGCTCCGGGTCCAGGTACTGTTCCAGGTGAAAATACTGCACGGCGATCACCGACCCGATGAGCAAAACCAAAAGAAGCGGGCGGATTACGGATGATTTTTTGCCGGTCGCCGGAGGAGTTACACTTTGGAGGTTTGCCACACCGTGCTCCTGGGGCAATCTTATCTCAATTTTCCCTTTAAAACGACAAAATGTGGAGGCGAACCAGAGTGTCCACCCGCTTTGGACGCCCACGCCGGCGGCTCCCGGCATGAGATCTGGAAAGATAGACCCGGGACGTGACCGTGGCGGATCGCCCGGGGTTCATCATCATATGACGGCCCGTGGCCGCCATAAGTCGGCGGGCACGGCACGCCCTATAAATTAAAGGGGGAATTTTCTCCTCACCTGACATCTTATAGCAGGTTTTGAATATCATAGTTATTATGAAGTACAACCATATCAGCCCGGCTGAGGTTGGCCGGCCGAAAGCCGTCCGAGCAGTTTCCGGGCCGTCTCACGGCTGCGCCACCCCGGCTGCGGCGCCGGGCGGGTCCGGTGGAGGAACGTCCGCAGGTTGTCATACGTGTCGATGTCGGGCCAGGGGGGGAGCAGGTGCACCCTGAGGCCCAACTGCCGAGCCAGGCGCAGGGTGTCCGCGAGGACCGTGCGGCTGGACCAGGCCGGCCCCTGGAACAAGGGGGGCTGAGGTTCGGTTAGGCCCACCAGGTAGTAGCCGCCGTCGGGGCAGGGCCCCAACACCACCTGGGCCTGGCCGGCCGCCAGCACCTCCCTGGCTTCCGACACCACCGCGGCCGGGAGGTCGGGGATGTCGCTGCCCCGCAGCACTACGGGGCCGAAATCGGCGGCAAAGCCCCGGGCGATGGCCCGGGCCATGCGTTCTCCCAAATCCGCCCCCTCCTGGGGGAAGAGGTCCGTGCCGGGCGGCGCCAGGCCGCGGAAAAAGCCCTGAGCCTTAAGGGGACTGAAACCCACGGCCAGGCGCATTTCCGGCACCCGGGCCATTTCTTCCAGGATATCTAAGAGAAAGCTGTGATAAAGTTGCGCAGCCTCCTCCGGGGACAAAGGCGGGCTGAGACGGGTTTTTACCTGCCCCGGGCGGGGTTCCTTGGCAAATATGATGAGCAGGGCGGTCATGCAGTGAGCCACGGTAAGGGTTGGTCAGACAAGAGGACGTCCCGGTTCCCCGGCCGCACCCCCCATTCCCCGGCGGGGCCCGGCCAGACGGCAAAGATCGCCGATTCTGCCAATTTTGCCCGGAAGCCGTTAATTTCCCTCATCCTGCCGGTCTTAAATGAGGCCCCGATTTTGGCCGGGGCCCTGTCAGGCCTGCCCCGGCCCCCTGATCTGGAAATTCTTTTAGTGGACGGCGGCAGCACCGACGCCACCCGGGAAGTGGCGGCCGGCTTCCCTCACGTCCGCTGGCTGACCGCGCCCCGGGGCCGTGGGGCCCAAATGAATGCGGGCGCCCGGGTGGCCCGGGGAGACCTTTTCGTATTCCTGCATATCGACACCGCCCTGGGTCCGGAGCACCTGGCCGGCCTGCGCCAGGCGGCCCTCGACCCCCGGGTCGGGGCCGGGGCCTTCGAACTCCGCCTGACCCCGCCCACTCCCTTCCTCAGGTTCATCGCCTGGGGGGCCAACTGGCGCTGCCGCCTTTTTCGCCTGCCCTATGGCGACCAGGCCATTTTTGTGCGTCGGGACCTGTTCTTCGCCCTGAGCGGCTTTGCCCTTCGCCGCCCGGAAGACCTGGACCTGGTGTTTCGGTTGCGCCGCCTCACCCGCCTCCGCCTCTTAAGGCCCCCGGTGGACACTTCCGGGCGCCGCTGGCTTAAGCACGGCAACCTCCGGACTTCGGGCTACCACTGGGCCGTTTTGATCCGCCACCTGGCCGAACGCGGCCTCACCCGACGCTGGCCGCGGATGGGGCAGTTGTTTTCAGGGTGAGGGGGCTAAGTGATTTTTCGTAACGTGCTATTACCGTTACCAAAAACTCCCAATCCCCTAGCCGATTTGAGACGCGGTGCGCGCACCGCCCCTTGTCCCTGGCACTCCCCCGCATACTTATGTCCCTAAGGCCCCGGTCAGGTGGCCGCCGCAGGAGGAGCCGAGGCCAGCGGTGCACCCGTAGCAGTGGTCCGCCAGGCGGATGGGCCGGGTGGCCAGGGTGGGCAAATCGAAGTCCCCGATGGTCCGGGGGAGGCCCGGAAGCACGGGCAGGTCCAGGGCCTGGTTGAAGTCGCAGTCATAGAGACGCCCGTCCCAGGCGACGCTGATGAGGGTGCGGCACATGAGGCCGGCCACCGTGGCCGGGTTAAAACCGGACACCAGCTTCCCCATGTACCGCTCATAATTCCTGGACCGCTCCAAAAACTCCTTGAAGCGCCCGATGGGCATGTTGAGCAGGGTCAAGAGCCGGTGGAAGTAAATCCCGTGGCGCTCCGCCAGGTTCCGGCGGAATTGGACTTCCAGGGCGCCTGGCTCCGGCGGCAGGTAGGCGCCCGCGGGGTTATACATGAGATTAAGCCGGAGGCCCGAGTCCGGTTCCCCGTAGCCGAGGCGATTGAGGCGGCGCAAGGCTTCCAGGCTCTTCTGGAACACGCCCTTCCCCCGGAGGCGGTCCACCAGGTCTTCCTGGTAATAAGGCAGGGAGCAGACCAGCTCCACCCGGTGGTCCCGGTAAAATTCCGCCAGGCGTTCTTTGCCGGGTTCCAGGAGGATCGTCAGGTTGCTCCGGGCGAGGATATGGGTCCCTGATCGGTCCAGGCGGTCCACCAGGTATTCGAAATGGGGGTTGAGTTCCGGGGCTCCCCCGGTGAGATCCACGTTGGGGATGGACCAGCGCTCCACCACCCGGATGACCGCGTCGATGGTGTCGAGTTCCATCTGTTCCGGGCGGTGGGGGCCGGCCAGGAGGTGGCAGTGCTTGCAGGCCTGGTTGCAGCGCCAACCCAGGTTGACTTGCAAGGTGCTGACGTTCTCGGCCTTCAGGCCGGCATAACCCAGATGCTCCAGCTGGCGGGCAAAGGGCAGCATGGGTCCTCTGTCTTACAGGGTGATCTTGGCGGCGGCGTTCACGGCCTGAATGCCGTGAACCAGGGCGGCCCCGCCCCGGATGGCCGCGGCCACGTGGATGGCCTCGGTCATCTCCTCCAGGTTGGAGCCGGCTGAAAGTGACCCCCGGGTATAGGCGTCGATGCAGTAAGGGCATTGGACCGCGTGGGCCACTGCCAGGGCGATGAGGGCCTTTTCCCGGACGCTCAGAGTCCCGGCGCTCATGACCCCCTGGTAGTAGTTCATGAAGGCCGCGTAGAGTTCGGGGCGGTACTTGCCGATCTCCTCGAACCTCTCCAGGTCGTTTTCCTCGTAATAGTGCGACATCTCTTCTCCTGGGGACGAAAATGAGGTGGACAGGAAGCGGTCTCGGCCGCACCGGATTCCCGTCTCCACCGGCGCGGTCTGGATGGGTGTGGCAGGGAGGCGCTGGGGCCAGGGCTTGCCCTCCCCTGGCTTGGCCCGGGAGGCCCCGGGGCTCTGGCAAAACCACCGGTAACCCTGACAATGGCGCCGGAGCTGAGGCGGGGCCCGGAAATCTTCCGGGCCCCGCCCCTGGCAGCGCCTTCGCCTAAAACCGGGTAAAGCCGGTGAAGCGGTACATATCGCCCATCAGCTCCTCGTATTCGCCCTTGAGTTTCTGGTAGAGGCGGGCGTTTTCCATGCCCAGAGCCGCGGTCTCCGCCAGGGAGGAGATGAAGGTGATTTCATCGTCGCTGAACTCCCGGGGTTCGCTGGTATAGATGCGCATGACCCCGATGACGTTGCCCTTGAGGTTGATGGGCACCGACAGGATGGACTTGATGCCTTCTTCCGCCGCCTGCTGGGGATAAGTGGCCCGGGGATCATATTCCACGTCGTAGATGGAGACTGCCTTACCCATCATGGCGTCGGTAATGGATTTGTCGGTCCCCACCGGGCCCTTGTTGATATAGCGATCACTGAGGCCGTAAGTGGCCACCAGTTCCATCTGCAGACGTTTTTCGTCCAGCAGGCGGACGCCGGCTCCCTTGATATCCAGGGCGGTGGTGACGGTCTTCACCAGGAGATGGAGGACTTTTTTCACGTCCAGGGCGGAGTTGACCGCCTTGGAGACCTCCAGAATACCCTTGAGGAAGTTGAGTTCCTTGGTGCGGTTTTCATACATCTTGGCGTTGCTGATGGCCTGGGCCCCCAGTTCCGCCACGGCGCAGGCGAAATCCACCTCCTCCATGGTGAACTCCCGGGGTTCCGCGGTCACCAGGCGCATGACGCCGATGACCTTGCCCTTGGCCACCATGGGGATGGCCACCAGGGTGGCGATCCCTTCTGCCCTGGCCTCCTGGGGATACTGCATGCGGGAGTCGCTGGCCGCGTCAAAAATGGCCACCGGACGCCCGCTCAAGGCCTCGGTGACACTCTTGTCCAGGTCCACGACACCCTTCTTGAGATACTTTTCGCTCAGCCCATGGGCCGCAACCAACTCCAGCCGGTTGGTCTTGGGGTTGACCAGCCGGATCGTGGCCCCTTTCAGGTTCATGACCTCGGTGATCTGCCGCGCGATCTGATCCAACACTTCGTCCACCGCCAGGGTGGAACTCAGGATCTTGCTGATCTCTTGAAAACTTCGGAGATACATCCGTTCCTTAAAAGCCGCCATCGCCGCCCCTCCCTTGTCTATGCTTGGTATCCGGTGGGAAATCCCGGATCGCTAAAATTTACCAGCCTCGACCTTATTGTTATCAATTTTCCTCTCATCCGGCAAGAATGCTGACAAGGCTTTCTTTACCGGATAAAATCATATCACTTTTGGGGCCTTGGGGAAACCTTTTAAGCGGGGTGAGGCGCGGATCGGGTGCGGCCGGTGGACCCTTTTACCCCCCATGGCTCAGGAATATTTTTCCTCAGAATCAGTTTGTGGTATAAACGCAGCCATGGAATTCATCCCCCTGCATTTCGGCGACCGCCTGACGGTCATTAATCCCCAGGGGACCATCGGGGTGGTGACCCTGTGGTCCAGGCCGGATTACGTGGTGGAGCGTTTCCGCCAGGCCGGGGTGGACCTGGACCCGGCCACCAGCCCCATCGCGGTCTTCGGCACCCTCTACGGCAACGGCCTCCGGGAGATGCTGCGGAATTTGTTGTATAATCCCCAGATTCAGATGTTGCTCATTTGCGGGCATGACCGGTCGGGGTCGCGGGGGGAACTGGAAAATTTCTTCAAGCAAGGTTTAGAGATCGTCCAAGAAGCAAATATTAGCTATCTTGCCGAACAGGGGCTCGTCACCAGCCCTTACCGTATCAAAGGAACGCGCCGCATCATTGATGGTCTGGTTCTACCTGAATTGTTTTACAACTCCCCCAAAATAAAATGGTTGGGCGACCCAACCAAGACCATAATTTTAGGCAAACCCGATGACACCATAATTTTAACCAATATCAGAGTATTTTTTTCAAATTTTGAAAGACTCGAACGCCGCTCTATAGAACAATCAGTCGAAAAAATGATTCGACCTGCCAGTGTCCCACAACTCCCCCAGGTAGAGACCCTCTATTTTCCCAGCAATCCCCGAGCCCACCAGATTGTGCAAGAGAGCCCCCTTGATGCCTGGCTGGAGCTGGTGTTCCTCATAACTCGTTTTGGCCGCCGGGTCAGACTTAAGAAAGGGGAGCGCCTGGAGCTGCAAAACGTCAAGGTGGTGGTGGAAAAGCCCGAATCATATGAAAATTTTGGGGATCGACTCCGGGCTGTTAACCTCGATCCGGGAAAGATCGGCCAGTATTATACGGACTTTCTCACGAAAGAGCTTCGCGCCGATGAGACCTACAATTATGGGCATCGTTTGAGAAGCTATTTTAAGGATAATAATAACCAGGAAATCGATGCAGTTGAGGTGTTATCGGCACGTCTTAAGAAAGACCCAGAAGACCGCAAGGCTTACTTCGCCCTGTGGGACAGCCGAGAGGACCTCACGCGGAAGGGAAGTTGCCCCTGCTTCGTGTCGGCCTTTTTTCGAAAATTCGAAGAAAGATTGACCTTGACCGCCACCTTCCGAACCCATAATGCCCTGGATGCCTGGCTCTTAAATTTTTATGGTCTTATGGCTTTCCAAAGTGCGGTGGCCAAGAAGCCTGCGCTTGCGCCAGGGGCCATTACAGTCTTCAGCCACTCTATCAGCATCGACCCAAAGGAACTGGACCGGGCGCTTATGGTAGCGGAAAAGCGGAAATGGAAAATGCATTTAGACCCCATGGGGTACTTCCGCATCACCCTGGACGGCAAAGAAATCCTGGTGGAGCACCGCTTCGAGGACGTCACCCTGAGGGAGTACCGGGGCAAAACCGCGGTGTCCTTGCAGCACCAGATCGCCCGGGACGTGGCCGTCTCGGACATCAACCACGCCATCTACCTGGGACGCCAACTGGCCAAGGCCGAGATGGCCCTCAAAGACGGCCGGGAGTTCGTGCAGGATTAGCGGTCAGCAGTTAGCTGTTAGCAGTCAGCAGCCAGCTCAAGCCAGGGGCTTGGCGAAGGTAAAATGTCGGGGGGCACTGGCCACCATTTCCTTTACCTGGCGGCACAGGTTTTCAACCGGTGCGCGCACAAGCGGGACGCCGGCGCCGCCTTTTACCATTATCGGGCGGCCCGTGGCCGCCATAATCCGGCGCGCCCGGCACGCCATATAATACCGTGTTCGTTTTGTAGGGGCGGGTTTGAAACCCGCCCCTACGAGAGATATCAATAGGTTATCTGGATGGTTTGTTTCATTTCCAAGGGAACACGGTATAATCTATACTTGGCGCAGGCTAAACGTCCATGAACCACAGGTGTCTCACCCCCGGGGATGAAAAATCCCCCCTACCCAGCAGTGTCCGGTTTGGTTCTTGCAAATAAAGGAGGCTCGCTCTACGTGGACCAACAGTGGATAAATTAGCTCACGCCCTTTTTGCTCAGAGAAGAATACTTCCCCCTCACCCCAGCCCTCTCCCCCATTGGGGGAGAGGGGGAAAAGTGGAACTGATTTAATGCGTTATGGTTACTAGGCCCGGCGACCTCCTCTACTCCCTCTC
>Ga0194113_10006138_pt1 | contig 15310 bp, 18 predicted proteins | sample TA2MahC200mmetaG_FD_146193 | JGI IMG/M metagenome (GOLD analysis project Ga0194113, IMG submission 146193) | Freshwater microbial communities from Lake Tanganyika, Tanzania - TA2015017 Mahale Deep Cast 200m | ecosystem: Environmental > Aquatic > Freshwater > Lake | place: Tanzania: Lake... | reverse complement strand
GCCCAGGGGTAGTCGCGCAGCACGCGGGCCACGTCGAGCCCCCAGTGCTGGCGGGCGAGCACCGCTTCCTTCGAGCTGTCGGCCGAGAAGCTCGTGATCTGCTTCGACACCCCGATCCTCGAGAGGGCGACGTTGACGAGTCCGGTCGTGTCCATGTTGCAGTCTCCCGCAATGTCTGACGTGATCGCGTCGGGGTCGCCATCGACCGGCGTCGGTGTGGGCGTCGGGGTGGCCGTCGGCGGCTCGATCGTCGGGGGCGCCGTCGGTGGAGTCGTCGGCGTCGGGGTCGGGGTCGGTGTGGGCGTCGGAGGAGCTTCCGTTCCGGTCCCCGTCCCAGTCGGCCCTGACGTGGGCGTGGGGGTCGGTGTGGGCGGCGGAACGGTCGGGGTCACCGTGGGCGTCGGCGTCGGCGGCTCGTCCCAGGCGATCTCGATGTCGTCAACATACTGAGCCATCGTCCGCTCCTACTCGCACCACCTCGGTTCATCCGTCGGCGTCGGGCTCGGCGGTTCCGGGGTCGGGGTCGGCGTTCCTGTCGCGGGCGGCTCGGCCGTCGGCGTGGCCGTCGGCGCCCCAGTGGCTTCCGGCGGCGGTTCCGGCGTCGGCGTGGGCGTCGGCGGGCACGTCGGTGTCGGGGGAGCTGGCGTCGGCGTCGGCGTGGGTGTAGGCGTCGGGGTCGCCATCGTCTCACCTCACCGGCACTTCCCCAGCCAGCGGTACAGCCACCGATACCACCAGACTATTTCCGAACAAGGACGGACGACGGGGCCTGGGGCGGTCCCTGATTCCCAAAAGGGTTCGAGAGGTCACTCACGCCCTCTCCGGTCGGCCCGACCGCCGCAACGCGAACCACGTAGAGGACATTCGGCGTCAACCCGGAGAACCACACCGCGTTCGTCACCGTGATCGTGCCCCCGGCCGGTGTCGGCTTCCCGAGGTCCAGTGTCGTGATCGGCGTCTGCCCCAACGGGCTCTGCGTGAACACCCGCATCTCGTAGCGCGTCACCAGCGGCACGCCGTCCAGGCCGTTCACCGAGTGATCGGCGCTCGGCGTGAAGGCGACCGTGACCGGGTTGACGACCGTCTGGGCTTCGGCCTCACCCGAGAGCGCGCAGATACCGACGCTGAAAAGCGTGACGAGCAGCAGCAGTCTTCGCATGTGACCTCTCCCGTCTGATGCCGTGGCGCCCGTGGAGGATGTCCACTTGCACCATGTTGATCTCGCGCTCGAGCCGCCGGCCGAGCGCCTCGAGTTTCTCGCCGACGCCGACCGCCCCTCGCGCACACGCCAGCATCCGTACCCCTGCACACAACTCCGACAAGCGGCGCCACTCCTCGACGGTCATGGGATCGTTGGAGTGGGCGTCGGAGTCGGGGTCGGGGTCGGCTCTGGGGTGATGCACTGCAGCCGCAACTGCACGTACCGCCCCGACGCGGACTTCGGTGACGCCGTGACTTCTGACCACACCGGATCCGACGCGGACGCCTGCTGGGCGAACGTGTCAGGATCCGACCGGAACCAGATCCGCACCCCGGGCGACCCGGACCCGTACTTGTCTCTCGCGATGTAGTAGTCCCGCGTGCCGTCCACCCCGGTGTCAATCACCGGACTGACGATCGACGGGTTGTCGTACACGAGCTCGACGAGGCCGTAGTCCGGATCCCCGATGACGGTCGGCGGCGACGGCGTGGCGCCGAGCGTGTACTCTTCCCAGTCCTGCCAGGACGCCGGCAGGATCGGCGAGCTCGGCGACTCTTCCCCGTAGGCGTAGCCCACTCGAGCCATCACGCCACCTTCTCTCTCTGAGCCGGCGCCGGCTCATGCCACTCGGGCACGGGCTCGAAGTGCGCCGGCAGCCAGGCCAGCGGGCGCACCTGGCAGGGCCACCGGTTCCCGGTCCAGAGCGCCCTCGAGTACACCTTCGCGGCCTCGACGTCCGCGTGCGCCAGCTTGTAGGGGAAGCTGAAGTCCTTCGTCGCCCGAAACATGTGCGCGTACCAGGCGTGCTCGTTCACCACCTGGCGGCCCCCGGAGAGCCACGACTTGAGCGCGATCTCCACGCCCATTTGCCCCCAGCCGCCGTGCGCTTCATCCAGGCCGCCCAGTTGCCAGAAGCGGCCTCGAGACATCATCCAGCAGCCGCCCCCGAGGCACATCAAGGGCACGTAGGGACCGGCCAGGCCAGGCCGTTTGCGCCACTCGAGCCAGTACTTGAACTGCAGCGTCTTGTCGAACCGCCCGTAGTCGGCCCGCTGGTCGATTTTGGGGAACCAGACGATCTCCTTGACGAGCTCCTCACTGTGCTTGCAGGCCGGGCATGTCGGTTTGGCACACTGGTCCTGGCGCCACCCGCACCGCTGGCACACCCACTGCCAGGCGAGCAGCTTCACCGTCTTCGGCACCGACGTCGTGTCCCACCCGAGCTCGCCGCGCTCGTAGGGCGTGATCAACTGCTCGTCGAACCCCAGGTTGAAGCTGCAGTGCGCGTCAGTCTTCAGGATGAACCGGGCATCGGTCGTGCGGGCCGCCATGTTGATCGCCACCCGCTGCCCGACACTGGACCCAAACCGGATCACCCGGACCCTGGGGTCACTGGGGATCAGCGTGTCGCCCTTGGCCTGCGACGGCTCCCAGCCGTCCAGGCACACGATGACCTCGGTGTCGCGCATGGTGTGCGCGAGGATGTCTTCGACGGTCCTGCCGCAGAGCCACTCCTCACGCGCCGGGATGATGACCGCGAGGTCGCGAGCCACTACCGACGCCCTCCGCGGCGGCCTTTCCGGCCGCCCCGCTTCCCCTTGCACGGCATGGCGTGTCTCCCCTACGACGAGATTGCCCGCAGCGGGTTGTCCCCAGGATCGCCGGCCACGTCGTCAGGCCCCACGAGGATGCCATCGAGCCGCTGCCGTCCCACCTTCCCCGAGAGGATGTCGTCGTGCATCCGCTTGAGATGCTGTTTGCCCGTCGTCTGGCGCTCGGGCGTCTCGGGGGCCACCCGCTGCATCCAGCGTTTCGAGAAGGCGGCTGGCGGCACACTGAACACGTCGCCCTCCCGTCGTCGCACATGGTCGTAGTACCCGACCTGAGTCGCCATCACCCGAATGAGTCGCCCGTCGTCCTGCTTAGTCGCCATGACTGACCTCCTGACTCGTGTGTGTGAGGGCCACGGGGAGGGGCGCCCTCAGAGAGGACGCCCACTCCCCGCTCACCCGCACTAGGCGGTGTAGCCCTTTGCGTAGGTCGCCGCCAGCGCTGCGCACTGCGACAACGGGATCGGCCCGAACGCGTCCACGGTGTAGTCCACGGTCCCGGTGATGTCGTGGTACATGCCGTGGTAGCGCAGGCCGACCATGCCGCTGCCGATCGGGATGATGTAGATGTTGCCGGCGACGATCTGCGCCGCGGCCAGATCCACCTGCCCGACAACGACATGCGAACTCAGGTTCGCGTTGGCCGACTGAACCGCCTGCAGCTTGGTGCTGCCGGTGTTGGTGCCGGCCGCCGTGATCGCCATCAGGTAGCCCATGGACTCGCCGACCTGAATCTGCCGCTTCGGCGTCACGTTGCCGGCATCGACGGTGTTGGTGGAATAGGCGTCCGCGGTCACCTGCTGCGCGTCGGACACCTGCAAGAGCGCATCCAGAATCATGGTCTGTATCCTCTCTTCTGCGGCGTCAGCCCTAGCTGATCGTCGCCTCGGTGTTCAGGATCGCGTCGACCTTGCGGATCGGCACGCCCCCGAAGGTGAGTGTCCGCTTGCCGGCGAAGTTCTCGAACGTGATGCCCCCGCCAGTTTCCACACTCGCCCGCACCTGGTTGCGGAGCCACCGGGCGACCCGACGGTTGCAGTAGTACGCTCGACGGCCCAGCTCGTTGGGGATGATCTCGTCGGCCTGCTCCATGTACGTGAGCAGGTCCGCAGGCGTCGCGCCCGCCAGATCCGACACGTCGATGTTGCAGATCCGCACGGCGTACCGGTAGTCCTTCACCGCAATGCCGCCCTTCCACTGGAAGCGCTCCTGCATGGCTCGCATCCGGTTGCCGGCGACCCCTGCGGTGACTTCCACGGTCTGCTCGCCGTAGTCGTCATGCACCAGACCCGCCTTCGAGCCCTTCGGGAAGATGCCGCACACGGTTTCATCGCCCCAGGCCACGAGCCAGATCGAGGTGTTGTCGGAGCTCGAGCCGCCGGCCGAGATCACGTTGTCGGCGTTCGTCGCCCCGGAGATCGCGCCATACCTCGGCGCCAGCCCCGTGAACTCTTCGGGAGTCGTCCCCTGGTTGCCGTAGATGATGGTCGAGGCCATCTCCTGGTTCATCGCCTCGAGGAACGCCTTCGCTTCCGAGAGCCGGAACGCGTTGGTGTTCCCATTCAGCAAGCAGAGGTCCACGTCGACCTCCGACCAGGCTTCGAGCATCCCGGTCATTTCGTCGATCTGCGCGGTCGTGGACTTGCTGGGCGCCACGCCCTGGTTCAGCAGGCGCCAGTAGACGGTCGGCAGGGCCGTCCGTACGGTCGTTCTGTGGCCGGTCGGCAGGTTGCCTTCCTTCCACAGCATGTCAGCCAGCATCTCGTTGGTCTGCGAGAGCAGCTCGACGATCTGAGGAACCATGCCGTCGGGATCGAGCCGCTTGGCCCAATCCAGCAGCGTCAAGGCTCCGGTTCCGAGCGTTGCCATGATGTCGTCTCCGTTGTGGCGAACCGACCCGCGTTACGCCGAGCCGCCGCCCGCCCGCTCCTGCAGAGCGATCGAGCTCGGGTGCGTGTAGAGCAGCGTCGCGGCATCCTTGGCCCCGGCGCCGCTGGCGCGGCCCTGCGGTGGCGTGTCTTCCGCCATCAGTCTGCCGAGGTCGGCCAGGAAGGACACGACCTCGATGTGGTTACCTGCCCCCCCGCGGGCGAGGAACTTCTGGAAGCTGTCGTAGCGCGGGTGGCCCGGGGGCCGGATCTTCTGGATCACAGCCTGCGCGAGCTTCTGCGACTCCGCGAGCTTCTGTCCCCCGTACGTGGGATCGGCCGTTGTCTCGGCGAGGAACCGGCTCGACTGAGCCTGCACCATCGCCACGAGCTCCCCGACGGCCGCCGACGCGTCCTCCTGGCTCCACTTCGATTTGGTCGCCGTGTCGCGAATGAGGGCGATGTCGGTGTCGTCAATCAGCCCGTTGATGTCATCCGGCAACGACAGGGTGTACTCGAGGGGGGCCTTCGACGCGTCTGCGGCGCCGTCCTTGCCCGCCGTCTTCTCCCCTGCCGCGCCTGTCGCACCGTCACCGGACGCCTTCGAGGCGTCGGGTGTGGACGAGCCCGCCGGGGGCGGCTGCCCAGAGGCGGTCTGGTCCGAGAGGACCGTGTCGGCCGGTGTCTTGACCGACTCGACGGTCGTTCCGCTGCCTGTTCCTTCCATCGTCGTCTCCTCCCGTTCTGTCACACCCCGCCAGTGTTACGACTCGGACGCCAGTCGGGCCCGGTGTTCCCGCTCGAGGAGCTCGAACGCCGCCTCGTCGGCCTCGAGAATCGACTGCCGGATCTGCAGGCCCAACCGGCGCCGGCCTTCGTTCAGACTCATCTGGCCATGGTTGGGGTGGAACGTCTCTTCATAGATGCCCGCGTGCTCGAGGATCTCCCCGAGCACCAGGCGGCCAGGCTCGTGCCGCAGCACCTCGCGCAGGGCCATCTGGTACAGCGTCTGCCGCTGCCGCTTCGTCCGAGCGCCGGCCGCCACCTGCTCCGGGTCGGCGGCGTTCTTCACCAGCACGCGTGACTCGGCCATCAGTAGCTCCTCACCAGCAGCACGATCGTCACGGCGCCCTGACTCAGGTTCGTCGCGGTCCCCGTGCCGATGTTGCCCGTCCCTGACGTCAGGCGCAGGCTGATCGTGGTCGCGGTCGCCCAGGTGCCAAACAGCCCGCCCTGGATGGCCGCCGCCCGCGTTATGCCGGTGCCGAGCTCGGCGTCCGCATCACCGAACTGCGCCGCCGCCGCGTCGGCGTCGAAGCTGGCCAGCACCTGGCTCCCGCCCGCGCTCGTGCCGAGGGTCATCGAGAGCGTCGCTGTGGTGCATGTCTCTGTGCAGGCGAAGGTCGTGGTCAGGTCAGCCATCACGCCGACGATCTGCGACCGCGGCGGCAGCACGACCACCGTCACGTCCGACGTGGTACCAGCGGTCAGGAATTGCCCGCTCGAGAGCGTAACCGTGATTCGCCGCAGGTTCTGCGTGTCCCCGGCCAGTAGCGGGTTGACCACGACGGAGTTCTGTGCCCAGACCGCCGCGACCACCACCAGCAACACACACGCGAGGGCGACAAGGATCTTCTTCATGGACCTAGCTCCCCATGCGGACGTAGACCGTGGCGTTGGTGCCCGAGATCGCCGTCACCCTGGCCCGCACGTTACGCCACGGTGCGTTGATCGTGCAGCCGTCTGACGTCCGCGTCGTGCCGAGCGTGAGCGAGATCGTGCAGACTGTCATCCAGTCCACGTTGGTCGAGTTGACGGGACTCTCGATGTTCGACACCTCGATCACGATCGTGGTGGCACCAGAGCCGGCCGAGGTCGTGCCGTACGCCTGGAACGTGGCCTGCGCCCGTGGCGGCTTCTTCACCTCGCCCGTCGCCGTCGTGGTGGCAGCGTCGAGGATCACCGAGGACGGATACGATGTGCGCTGCTGCGCGGCCACGGGGACCGTAGCCACGAGCGCGGCGAGCAGGAACACGATCAGTAGTCGCTTCATGGCTCCCTCATTTATGGGGCTGGGGTTGGCGTCGGGGTCGCCGGGCCAGCCGAGAGCGTGAGTACTCCCGCGTTCGACCAGACCTGGCCGGCGATGTACGGGTCAGCCGTCGGCACGTTGGGCAGCGACACGAGGACTGTCGGGATCTCGACCTCGTTGTCCTTGATGTTCAGAACCTCCACGCCCTCCTTGTTGACAAACGACTGGATGAGGGCGCCGGCCACGACGTTGATGGCCCAGGAGATGTCGCTGCTCGACTCCCCGAACCCGTAGACCTGGACCCGGAAGTACTGGTCGTTCAGCGACTCGTTCAGGATGGTGCCCGACATGACGTCTGTCTCGTCGAGCGTGTCTTCCGCTGTGCCGGTGAAGGCGACCACGGTCTTCGCCTGGGTGCCCTTCAGCCGTTGCAGGAGTTGGATGGTGCCGACGAAGTCCGCTTCCTCCGCCACGGTGAAGGCGTACGTCATCGACGCGCCGGGGCGCACACGCAGCCACGCGGAGTATCCGTTGCCCGAAAAGGTTCCGTTCATGCTCCCACTCCTTCGTTGCGCGTCGTCCAGGTGTTATCTGTCGGTCCATGAATCTGCATGATGCTGTCTCCTTACGAAGTCGCCGCCGTCAAACTGATGTAATGCACGGTCGCCCGCACCACGCCCGCGTTGAACGTCCCACCGATGGCCGTCAGGACGACATTCGTTGCCGCCGTGTAATACTGCGGCCCTGCCACCGTGATATTCGCCAGCGTCACGTCGCTGGCAAACGCGACCGCCGCTCCGAACCGATCCACATCGGTGCCGTCGCCCAGGTTGTAGGTGGTCGCACCGTCACCGCTAGTGATGGCCGTCGTTGGATGCAGCGTGACACCCAACACCAGCGACCCAGCCGGGATGAGGTTCGTCAAGGTCAGGGTCGCGCCGCTCATCGCGCCAGATTGGACCGTCGCATGCGCCAGCCTGGTCGCCTGTCCATTCAGCCCGCCCTTGGATACCGTTCCGCCCGAGTCCACCCGCAGCCATTCGTGGATATCACTAGCAGCGTCACTCGTTCCGACATGCCAGTATCCCGAAAAGTCCCCCGATGACCCGTTTTCTTTGCGACCCGCTACGTGCGCGAACGCCCCCGCAACGGTCGATCCTGTCGTCCCGCGCCCGCCCAAATTGATGCTGCCCCCTTTATCGACAGCTTGGTCATCTGTCGATTGCACGGACAGGGCGCTACCTTCCGAGGTCAACGCCGCATTAGCTGCCGTCACCAAGGCGGTCGGGGCGCCAGCCGAGATGTTATAGGTGCCATCTTGCGCGTGGAACGGAGCATCCCGAACGGTCCCTCCCACCACCAGCCCGTCAATGGCGGCCGTGTCGCCGACCGTCGTGGGACTCAAGACGCCGGACGACCTGGACCAGACATCCGTAGTAATCACCGTGTTGACGTTCGTGCCGTCAATGTTCACCGAGGCCGAGAACGCTCCGGAAATATCGTTGTCTAGCACGACGGCATCGGTCGTTTCATACAACGTAATGCCATAGCCGTGTCCATCTGCGATCACGTTCTCGCGCACAATCACCCGCGAGATGTTTCCAGACCCGCCGCCAATCGCAATCCCGCCACAGCGCACCGAAGCGGTATCGGAGATGTCGTGCAGATAGTCCTTGATGAGATTGCCACGTACCGTGATCACGTCCTGACCCGCGCCGCCCTCTTCCTGAATCCAGATTCCCGCACCGAACCATGTCGGGACGTCACTGGACGCCTGGCCCTTATGCCCCGTGATGTGATTGCCTTCGATCACAATGGCCGTGGCGCTGTGGACAATGGCGATGCCCGCCCACCGAGGGTTCAGCACCTGATTATTCGCCACCGTGACGTTCTTTGCGTCGTAACACTTGACCCCCGCAGGCTGATTCGTGTGTGTGTAGGTGGTGCCCGTCAGGCCGTCCGTAATCACGTTGTCGCTGACCACGACCCCGGCGGGTGTAGCCGTTCCCGCGTTCCCAACCCACACGCCAATCGAGTTGGGCTGGTAGATGTGATTGCCGCGCACCACGACGGAGTTGTTGACATCCTGGTTGACGGTGATTGCAATGCCGCCTGTCCCGGCTACTGGCGCAGCCGTCCACAGCAGGTTATCGACGACGCTGTAGTGCCGCAGGGTGCCGGTATAGCCGCTCGCGTTATGTACGACGATCTGGTTCTGTCCGCCGACGATCTTGTTCGCTCGGCAGATCACGTCGTCGCCCATCAGCGAGATCACCGAGTAGCCGTTCGTCCATGCCGCATCGCAGACAATGGTATTACCTTCTATCGTCACCTTCGTGCGGTCGTCTGTGCCTGGGGCCGGCAGCGGATTGGTGTCAATCGCCGATTTCGTGAATCCGCTGAAGTACCCGTCCCGAACCGACAAGGACAGGTTGTGGTAAACCTGGACGCCATGCTGTCCGACCGTCGTGAACGTGTCCTCGTCTGACACCACCACGTCGGCATGGTCGGCTTCGCCACAGGTAATCCCGTTATAGGAGAGATTCTGATAGACGTTCCGGGTGGACCGCAGCGTCGTAATGTGTTCACACTTCACTCCGTTGACGTTCTTGGCAGTGATCGTAGCCGCATCCAGCGTCACCCCAGTCATCTCGAACCGCGTCACCGCTGACGCTGACCCGATAATCGAGCAGTCAGCCGCCGCTACGGTCAAGGACAGGATGGTTTTACCAGGCTCGCCCACCATGCTCACCGAGTCCGGCAGCGTCAAGACATACGCGCCGCTGCCCTTCGTCACCACATAAGTGCCACCGGGCAGAAACACCTCGCTCCCATTCGCGGCCGTCATCGCCGCCTGGATCGCCGCGGTATCGTCCGTCACGCCGTCGCCCTTCGCACCGTATGCCTTGACGTCGAAGACTCCGGCCATCACCCCTTGTGAGAAGTCATCAAACACACGGTGCCTCTGTCCATCGAACCGGAACTCGAGGCAACGGCGGTCCTCGTTCAGACGGAGGTCCACTCGCGTCTGCAGGTCGCGGAGTCCGCGTCGGTCGTTATCGTTGTAGACCGGGATCATCGGCATGGCTAGACTCCCCCTCCTCCGAGAGCCGGCACGGCACCGGACAGGTTCGACGCGAGCCTCGAGAGCACGCTGTCCTGGTCGGCCGGCGTGGTGCCGAGGGCCTTCACCCCGGCGCCCATCTTCTGCGCCGCTTCTGCGGCGACTATCGCCTGCTGTTGCTGCTGGCGCTCAGCCGCCATCGCCGCCACCGTCTCATCGTCCCGCAGCGAACGCGGGTCGATCCCGAGCTGGTCAGCGTAGTTCTGCACGACGCGCCCCGTGTCCACGCGGTCGATCACTGTCGCGTCGATCTGCGCCAGCGGGAGGACGCTCATCACAAAGCGGTCCTGGGCCGCGACCCCCACCAGCTTCTGCGCCTGCGCCATAATGGAGACGTACTCGACCTTGAGGGCCATGCCCTGCAGGCTGTCGGGGGCCGGCGGCACAAGCCCGTGGAGCAGCATGATGCCGAAGATCCGGTCGATCAGCGGGTTCAGGAGCTCGTCGTTCGTTCTCTCGAGTACCGGACCCAGGGCGAGCAGCTTCTCCTCGTGGCGCTCTTCGATCTCCCGGGCCGTCGGCCGGGCCGCGCCCAGCCTCGAGTCCGATCGGGCCAGCATCAGGAACAAGTCCTCGTAGAAGGCCCGCTGGATGCGGAACTGCGTCTCGCCCACGTCGAGGCGGAAGTGATCCAAATTGAAGTTGATCTCGTGCGCCGCCCGCAGGGCCGAGGCCGGATCGCGGGCGTACGTGATGTCGCCCGGCAGGATGCTGACCTTCTGCGTGCGGAGCTCCGTCGCCCCCACGAGCGGCGGATCGACGATCTTCTTGAGCGCCTTCGCCTTCTCTCGCTGCATGGACTGCAGTTGCTTCACGTCGCCCAGGGCATCCATCCCCGGGCACGCGGTGCCGTACGCGTCCTCGGCTGTGATGTCCCACCGGGGGCACATGATCGGGAACGTGTCGTAGCCCGACTTCCGCAAGAAGCCGAGAGCGCTGCGCCCGCTCGACTCGTAGTGGTAGGACGCGAACTGCTTGTAGCTCGCGGCCAGCCGGCGATCGTCCCACTCGGGGTTGGGCAGCACCACCCAGGTGATCGGGACGGCTGTCTCGTAGTTGCTGCGGTCCCACTCGTCCTTCAAGCTCGGGCTCGCCTTCGACCAGTCGATGTCTCGAGAACCCGGCACGCGCAGGAACTCCTCGACCACCTGGCGCACGGTGAGTTCATAGTCGCGGCTGAAGGTCGTCACAAGGTTGCGCCGGTCCAGGCCGATGTAGTACGAGCCCACCGGGTACGCGTAGCACCGGAACACGTCGGGCGAGTCCTCGAACACGCCCATGGCCGCGGTCCCGAACACGCCCATGTCGCCGTAGATCGTCGGCAGCGTGTTGTACAGGTTCGAGTCCTCGAACACGACGCGCATCCGCCGCGTCACCAGCTCGAGCCACACGCGCACGTCCTGGCGCTCGGCGATGTCCGGGTCGGCTGTCGTAAGCAGGAACCAGGGCCGGGCCGGCGACGTCAGGCCAGCGTGCAGGCCGCTCTGCAGCGTCCGCACGGCGAACCGCGCCGTGCTGTCGATGATGTTCTGGTTGCGCTTGTCGCCCTTGTTCCGGTCACTGGCCAGGAACCGTGAGCGCCGCGGCAGGAGGAAGTCGGAGAGCTCCCGCCAATGCGTGTCGAACGACGCCCGGTCGGACTTCATCTGCCCGCGGAGCGTCTCGAGCCGCTGCCGTTGCTCCGTTAGCGTCATGTCGTCAACTCCCGATCAGCGTCTTCGGAATGAGCGACGCGGCGACCTGCTGCTGCAGGAGCGTCGGGGTGCCTGTCGTGACCTTGCCGGAGTGGCCCGCGGCGGCGCGTCGACGCTGCCGCTGGGCCGCTGAGGCCGCCGAGCCTTTCATCGCCGCCTCGTTGAGCAGCGACGGAGCTGGAGCGGCGGCCGGAGCGGGCTTGGCACCCGACGCCGGGCCGAGGAAGTCTGAGCGTCGCACCATCGCCTCGCCGTACTTCGGCGGCTGACGCGGGTCGCCCGGGGGCACGCCTCGTCCTCCCCCGCGCCGCTCCCGTGTCGCCATGTCCTGCGCGACGGTCCCGGTCGTGGCGGCGACCTGTGCGCTGATCACATCCGAGCTCATGTCGTCGTCCTCCCTTCCACGCGCCCGGTCAGCACCCAGCGCACACCCGCCCAGCCCCGGATCTTCGGGGGCGGGCTCGGATGGTCGGCGAACGCCAGCCAGACCCGCACGCGGTTCAGCACGGTCTGCTGCCGCATCATCCCCACGAGACGGTGGCGCGTCCGCTGCGCGTAGCCCACGTCGGTCAGCCTCGAGCGAGGCGTGAGGCGTGCGAGGCGAACTTCGCCCGGTATTCCTGCGCCAGGTCCGTTCGCTTCAGCAGCACCATGCCGCGCACGCGAGCCGCCCGCTTCGCCCACTTCCGCCGGGATGCCTTCCCCATGTCAGGGTCACACCTTGGTTTCGTCGAGCTTGTGGTCGCCGCACCAGTCGGTCGGGAAGACCACTGGATAACCGCTCATCGTCGGCGCGTGCCTGCGGCAGCGTCCGAGCGCCGCCTTCGCGATGAACCACATGCACGTCGCGCACCGCATGCCCGCCGCACGGTGCTCCCACGGATCTCGAGAGTCTGCTGGTTTCGTCTTGTCCATCACAACCTCACCTCGAACGGGTCGAACTCGTGCTCTGTCCGACCAGACACCGGGCCAGTCGGCGTACTCGAGGACGCGTACGGGTCGAACTCGTGCTCCGTCGTGTGCCGCTTCTGCAGCCGCCGCAGGACGTCCGGGGGCTGGTCAGGCAACGCGAACGTCTGCGCCAGGGCGTCGGCCAGGTCAGGCGAGCGGCCCAGCCGCTTCTTGACCATGTCCTTGTCCTCAAGTTGAAACCGACCCGAGGCGAACGTGTACGTGGGCTGCGTGAGCTCGGCCACCATCTCGGGGATCTTCGGCAGAGCGCCGCCGCCCTTCACCCACTCGGCCATGGTCAGCCACATCTCGGCCCGCCTGTTTTTGTAGCGGGGGTCCATCGCCTGGTCCGAGGCAATCACGGGCACGACCGGCAGGCCGGCAGCGAGCAGCCCGTCGACCACACCGTGTCCCCAGTGCCCGGTGTCGTCCACCAGCGTGAGCTCGGCGCCCCAGTCGGCGATGCCCTTGGCCACGCGAGCCGCAATCTCCGTCGTGCGGGCCGCCCGCATCACGACTGGCCGGAAGGCTGCCACGCCCTGCCTGGGGAAGATGACGGTACGATCGTCGCCGAACCGCGCCACGTCCACGCCGATGCGCTTCTGCGCCCAGCCGAAGGCATCCTCCCGGTAGTGCCGGTTCATCGCCGCCTCGACGTCCTCGACGCTCAAGAGCGTGTTGAACGTACTCGAGGGGAACTTGCCGAGGATGTAGCTGGCGACCCAGGGGTTGTCGCGCCCGTAGGTGGCGATCTGGGTCTTCGCCCACTCGAGGTCCACCCGCGGCGCTCGCTTGGGGTCGTCCGGGTCGCCCGTGATCACCACGACATGCCACTGGTGCCGCAGCGTCGAGGCCGCGGCGTAGAGCATCCCGTCGGTACTGATCGGGTTGCCGGCCTGCATCATCTTCCCGAACGTGCAGTTGCTGAGAGCCTGCTCGCCGGCCCGCAGCACGGTCGTCGGGATGGCGCCGCTCTCGTCGATGAAGCACGCGACGAACTCGGAGTGCAGGCCCGACAAGGTCGTGCCCTGTTCATCGGGGTTCGCCGTCTTCGGCCACGACCTGGCTGAGAGGAACCATGTCTCGCTGTGGTCGTTGGAATAGAACCGCGAGGACGTCCAGGTGAACGCCCGGCTCATGTAGCTCGAGCGCGCCTGCCACTTCGCGAGCTCGGGCCAGAAGTTTGCGAGCAAGTTGTCTGCAGTGATGGCTACCGCGGCGCCCCGGGGGTGCTGGCCGGCGTCGCCCTGGCAGCCCATGAACCAGAGGGCGCACCAGGCCATCAAGGCGCTCTTGCCGGGGCCCGCGCACGCCTGCAGGCTGATGCGGCGATGCTCGGGCCGAGGGCTGGCGAACGCCTCGAGGGCGTCACGCTGCCAGGCGTCAGGCTCCACGCCGAGCTCCTCGCGGACGAACGCGAGGATGTTCTCGCGCCAGCGCAGGATGGTGACGCCCATGTCGATGATGTCAGGCATCCTGGCCCCCGGGCGTGGTGGCGCGCAGGCGAGCTGCCGCGGCCGGCGTGCGCGAGGCCGCCAGGACTTGCTCGAGGACCACAGTGCCCTCGTGTTGGACGTTGGTGCGCTCGCGATACTTGTCAGGTCGGAGCGCCTTCAACATGAAGATCACCAACAAGTCGCTGAACTTTCGGATCTCGCCGACCTCGTCGCCCTTGTAGAACACCGGCTCGAGCCAGCCATCGCGCCCGCGGCGGATCGCTTCCTGCTCGAGGCTGTCGGCGATGCGGTCCTTGACCCCTTCGGCCAATTCGGCGAAGGTCGGTTCCTTGAGCCAGGTGTTGTAGAGGAGCGAACGAGGGACGTCCGTCTCGCGACAAGCGGCGCTCATCGTGCCGAAGCGTTCCCAGGCCGCAAGAAACGCGATCTGGCGGTCGGTTTTTTTGAGTTGCCTAGCCTTTGCGGCTAAAGCCCGCGGCGCCTTCGTCGGGACGGCTGGTTTGGCGGCCAGCCGGGAGGATCCCGAGCGAGTGGGCAGGCGCCGCGGCATCTCGGGGACCACTGTCGGGCCTCGAGGTGCGGGGCGTCAAGGGGTATTCAGATGGTGTAACGCTCGAGTAGGAGAGAGTGGGACACTGGTCGCCAGTGTCCCCCGCCGACCTTGCCAGGCCTTGCCGCGCCATGCCACGCCGCGCCGTGCCGCGCCCAGCCGCGCCAGGCCTCACCGCGCCGAGCCCTGCCGCGCCGCGCCTGCCCTGCCGAGCCAGGCCCGGCCACGCCCGGCCTAGCCTCACCATGCCGGGCCGTGCCTCGCCCCGCCCGGCCTTGCCTGCCCTGCCCGGCCACGCCAAGCCCCACCGGGCCAGGCCATGCCCCGCCACGCCTGCCCTGCCCAGCCGAGCCCTGCCAAGCCACGCCACGCCGCGCACGGCCTAGCCCTGCCCAACCCTGCTATGATGCGGCGGTCGTCCCGTCAGGCGCGATGGCATCCACACGCGCCGTGAGTGTCCCGAGCGCCTTCTCGAGCGCTCGCGTCTTGCGCCACATCAGTCGCTGGTTCTGCGCGAGCGCACTCGCGATGAGCAGGGTGCCACGCGCCAGTTGGAGTTCGCTGGGCGTGCATTCGTCCTCGCGCAGATGCTCGAGCAGACGGACGCCGGTCACCAACTGGCGCTCGGCCTTCCGCGAGTGGTTGTTGCTGATCATGGTGTGCTCGCCGCCACGGGGCACGCGATAGCCCACGCCCGGCACCGCGGTCAGTGTCCGCGCCAGTTCCTTGCAGAGGCGCTTCTTCGACGCCTGGACCGCGTGCTGCACATCCTGGCGCGTGTAGGCGCGGTCGCTGCCCGCTGAGAGGGCGGCCTGGAGCGCCT
>Ga0194113_10006134_pt1 | contig 15314 bp, 13 predicted proteins | sample TA2MahC200mmetaG_FD_146193 | JGI IMG/M metagenome (GOLD analysis project Ga0194113, IMG submission 146193) | Freshwater microbial communities from Lake Tanganyika, Tanzania - TA2015017 Mahale Deep Cast 200m | ecosystem: Environmental > Aquatic > Freshwater > Lake | place: Tanzania: Lake... | reverse complement strand
GCATGGCGGGTGTGGCTTCGATGCGATGGCGTGAACGGATCGGCGTCAGCAACCAATCCATACACTAAATCAGTATCTTACACCACACTCGCCAGCCCAAAATCAGGCCCTCGGTGAATAAGACGGGCTAGCGGGTTGCGACAGACGCTAATCCATCCCCACCCGGTATTTCGGCCGTCAATCCTCGTCGGACGGACGCGACGCGATGGGCTGCATCTTGCACCACGCCATCAGTCGCCTTCGCACAGCGTCACTTTGCATTGAACTCCTGCTTCAGATTCTCATAGCGGATTTTTCGTCGCTCAGTAAAAATAGCGGGTCCCAAACGCAATCTAATGCTCTCCCTAGGGCCAATGCCGCTATGCGAGTAGCCATTCTGGCGCGCTCACAGGGCTGGCCGGTTTTAGAGGCATACTATCAAGCGGCAAATCTATCTCTTTTGGAAGGTTTAACGCCGAAGCCGAAGGCCGATTTATTGCTTGGCTACCTAAATTTGGGACGCCAACTAGCCATTGTTGGCCCCCAAGAATCTGCGCCTTCGATCTTCCAGCGGGCGATTGACAATTCAGATCAACTATTAGGCTCCTCTGAACTCTCTGCGGCTATGCGGAAACAAATCAATTCCATTCGGCTTGTGGGGCTAAATGAGCTAGGGTGGTCACTCATTGTGAGCCAGAGATACAGAGATTCTATCACGCCGCTTATGCAAGCTCGCGACGGATGGCTCATGCAACGAGCAGACCCTAAAAAGTGCGACAAGACACGTAAGGAAGATATAGAGCTAGCGACCACGGACCAAAACTTGGCGGATGCCAACTTGGCAGTGGGTAATTTTGAGGATGCCTATAAATACGCTCACGAAGCGGTTAAATGCCGAGTTGAACTTGGATCAAAACATAAAATTTTGGAATCCGAAAAATCAGAGGGGTTTGCGCTTATCTATTTGGGGGATGAGGCTGCTGGAAAGGCGTTGCTCCAAAAGTACAATGATTCTATTCGCGGTATACGTGACGATGATATACTACCAGAAGGTGATAAGTTCATTAGCGGAGCGATTATCGCCGGCAAGTTTGTTCCAGTTAGTCAATTCATAAATAGTCAAGACAAGTATCGATCCGAAGCGCCTAGCGGATTAAACAACACGCCGGGACTTGGACGAGAGGGGGGAGCGCCATGAAAATAACGTTGAAGCTAATATTGCTTGTCTCCTCAATCGGGGTGGTGATATTTACGAGCCTGGTGGGCGCAGCTCTTGTTACTAACGACATACAGAATTTTAACTTTAATGTTCAGTCAGTCGGCACGTCGAACCAAGCATGGGCTATTGGCGGTCTGACAATTCTAGGCGTAATGGTAAGTATCGCTGTCGACGGGTTGCGAGCCCAGAAGCAAGACGCTCCGTTAAATTTTCGCGCGTTCTTTCAGTCAATACTGTATCCACAAACGTTCATCGCCTTATGTGTGAGTCCAGTTGTTTTCTTTGGAGCACTGCTAACGCTGGATGGGAAGGACATTGGGCCATCGGTATGGCTTGCCTCATTTCAAAACGGGTTCTTTTGGCAGCGAATACTTGATGCAAGAAAGGAATAAGCTGATGGGAAATCAATAACTCCCAGCTGAAAAAGACGGTGCTTGCTTTACCTAATGCCGATATCTTTTTCGGGCTTTGTCGAATGTTTAAGTCTCCTCAGTGGACACACGTGCCGGACGCTCTCGACTTCGTCGGCATTCAAAATCCCGCCGGCGGCGTCTGGCGCATCGCTCGGCGCTTGCGCCCCGCCACAGCCGAGGGCGCGAACGCCCCCGGCCTCGTCTGGCTTGGCGGCTTCGCCTCCGATATGGACGGGACCAAGGCGAGCTTTCTCGACGAATGGGCGCAATCGCGCGGGCGCGCCTTTCTGCGCTTCGACTATTCCGGCCACGGCCGCTCGGAAGGGCGTTTCGAGGACGGCTCGATCGGCGACTGGCTGGAGCAGAGCGAGGCCGTTTTCGAATGCTCGACCCAGGGGCCGCAGATCGTCCTCGGCAGTTCGATGGGCGGCTGGATCGCGCTGCTGCTGGCGCGGCGGCTCGCGGAAAAAGGCGAGAGCGCGCGGCTCGCCGGGCTCATCCTCCTCGCCCCGGCGGTCGACTTCACCGAGGCGCTGATGTGGGAAGGCTTCGACGAGGCGACGCGCCGCGAACTCATGGAAAATGGCGTTTTGCCGGCGAAGGAGCCGGATCACGGGCCGGTCACAAGGCGGCTGATCGAAGAGGGTCGCCGTCACCTGATGCTTGGCGGCCTCATTCGCGCTTATGCGCGCGTGCATATTCTGCAGGGCATGCGCGATGAAGCGGTGCCCTGGCGCCACGCGCTGACGATCGTCGAACATCTCGACGCCGACCCGGTGACGCTGACCTTCATCGCCGACGGGGACCACCGGCTTTCCCGCCCCGAAGACCTCGCGCAGCTCGCCGCCGCCGTCGAGACGATGAGCGCGCCGCCGCCAGGCGAGCCGCCGCCCACGCTGTTCGATTGAGGGGCGCGGCGGGCGTGGATGCGCCGCGGCGCGGCGCTTGACACCTCAGCCCACCCCATCGATGTTGCCGAACGAATTGTTCGGCAAATCGAACGCTTAGGAAGATCGCTTGTCCATCGTGTCAGAGGCGCGGCCCATCTGCGGCGAGGGCTTCGCCCCGAAAACCGTCGTTTTTCAGCCCGACCGCCCGCTGTCGACCGACGGCGGCGGCCGCATCGCGCCGCTCGCCATCGCCTACGAGACCTATGGCGCGCTCAACGCCGCACGCAGCAACGCTATCCTGCTCTGTCATGCGCTGACCGGCGACCAATATGCCGCGGGCGTGCATCCCGTCACCGGCAAGCCCGGCTGGTGGGAGGCGATGGTCGGGCCCGGCAAGCCTTTCGACACCGATCGCTACTTCCTGATCTGCTCCAATGTCGTCGGCGGCTGCATGGGCACGACCGGCCCCTCCTCGATCAATCCCGCGACCGGCAAGCCTTATGGGCTCGACTTTCCGGTCGTCACCATCCGCGACATGGTGCGGGCGCAGGCGATGCTCGTCGACCACCTCGGCATCGAGACGCTGTTTTGCGTCGCCGGCGGTTCGATGGGCGGCATGCAGGTGCTGCAATGGGCGGCGAGCTATCCGGAACGGGTGTTTTCGGCCATGCCGATCGCGACCGCCGCCAAACATACCGCCCAGAACATCGCCTTTCATGAGGTCGGCCGACAGGCGGTGATGGCCGATCCTGACTGGCGCTCGGGGCGCTATCAGGAGCAAGGCGTGCGGCCCGAGAAGGGCCTCGCGGTGGCGCGCATGTCGGCGCATATCACCTATCTCTCGGAAGCGGCGCTGCAGCGCAAATTCGGCCGCAAGCTGCAGGACCGCAGCGCGCCGACCTTTTCCTTCGACGCCGATTTTCAGGTCGAGAACTATCTGCGCTATCAGGGGCTCGCCTTCGTCGAGCGCTTCGACGCCAATTCCTATCTCTTCGTCACCCGCGCCTGCGACTATTTCGACCTCGCCGCCGATTACGGCGGCTCATTGGCGATGGCGTTCAAGGACACGAAGACGCGCTTTTGCGTCGTCTCCTTCACGTCCGACTGGCTCTATCCGACGTCGGATTCGCGCGCCATCGTTCATGCGCTCAACGCCGGCGGCGCCTCGGTGTCTTTCGTCGAAATCGAATCCGACAAGGGACATGACGCCTTCCTGCTGCATGAGCCGATGTTTATTGCGACCACGCGCGGCTTTCTCGACTCGGCCGCCGCGGCGCGCGGCCTTGCGGCGCACGGAATCGCAAAATGAACATGACGCCGCCAGCGGCGCAGGCCGCGCAGCCGCTCGATCAACCGCGACTCGATCTCGCCTTGATCGCGGAGATGGTCGCGCCCGGCGCGCGCGTTCTCGACGTTGGCTGCGGCGACGGCTCCTTGCTGCAGCTTCTTGCGCAGAAAAAAGGCGTCGACGGCCGCGGCGTCGAACTCTCGCAGCGCGGCGTCAACGAATGCGTCGCCAAGGGACTTTCGGTCATTCAGGGCGACGCCGACACGGACCTCGCGGACTATCCGGACGACGGCTTCGACTATGTGATTCTCTCGCAGACGCTGCAGGCGACCAGGCGGCCGCGCGAAGCGCTGGCCAATATGTTGCGGATCGGACGACGGGCCATCGTCTCATTTCCGAATTTCGGCTATTGGCGGGTGCGCGCCCTGCTCGCCTTTACCGGCCGCATGCCGGTGACCGGCCACCTCGCCTATCACTGGCACGACACGCCGAATATTCATCTTTGCACCATGCGCGATTTCGTCGAACTCGTCGACGAACTTGGCGCGCGGATCGAGCGCGGAGTCGCCTTGGACCGCGCCGGCGCGCGGATTCGCTTCAATGCCCCTTGGTGGGTCTGGAATCTCTTCGGCGAACAGGCGGTGTTTCTGTTGGAACGCGGCGACGAGCCGACCTGACCCATGCGACGGTTTGTCCCGCGTCGCTTGTCTTCCGCCCTGTGACTGTTCGCGTTAGCCTTCCGGTCGGCGGCAAAATGCCAAATGCGCAGGAGGAAGCGGCGGCGCCTCCGCTTCATTGTCGCGTCATTCATTGAATGATGCGCCCGATCTGTTGCGCCTCGGAAGGATGCGCGAGCTTGACGATCGATACCTCTCCAGCGGCGCAAGGCTACGGCGCCGGCCAGCGAAAGGGACGGGCCGTTCGGCGCGCCTCTCGAGCCGCGGGCCCGGGAGAGCTCCGCAAAGCGCTGCTCTTCGCGGAAGTCGACGGAGGGACGTTATCGCGCCTCTCAGCCGACGTCAGGATCGAATCGCTCCAGGACGGCGATTTGCTTTTCCGTCAGGGGTCTGGCGTCGCACACCTCTCATTCGTTCTGAGCGGCTATGTGAAGCTGATGCGCACTGCGCCTTCCGGACGCCAGACGCTCATCGGCATTCGTTCGGACGGTGAAATGATCGGCGAAGCGCCCATGGGAGCCGACGAGATTCACACGGTCTCTGCGGAATCGGTCGGCGCGGCAAGAGTGCTCAAGCTGCCTGCGCCGCGCTTCGCTCGGCTGCTCAAGGAATCGCCCGCGCTATGCGCCGCCGTCATGCGGGATTCCAAGGCGAGCATCGCGCGTCTCGTCGGCGAAATCGAGGCGCTCAAGAGCCAGAACGCCGATCAGCGGCTCGCGCATTTCATACTCTCGCTCTGCCCGCCAGGCGAAGACCGCTGCCGCTTCCGCCTGCCCTATGACAAGCGACTCATCGCTGCGCGTCTTGGCGTGAAGCAGGAAACCCTGTCGCGCGCCTTCGCCAAACTGCGCGCTCATGGCGTGCGCACCGAGACGCGCAACGTCCAGGTCGAAAGCGTCACGCATCTTGCGGACCAGTACGACCGGCTCGGGCGCGCAGGCATCGCGGTCGGCCGGAGCGACGCCGAGAAGCGCCACGACGCCGCTTAGAGCGTCTCGCGAAAAACTGGAATGGAGGTTTTTCGCATGGAGCGCGCTCTAAATTTCTGAGATCGATCGATTTATCTGGGCTTGGCCGTTCTGCCCCAATGCAGCGCGTCGACCTCCCCGCCTTCGACTCTTTTTTCGAACGCGCATTCACGATCGCGCAAATGGCGGATAGACTTGTCGCCGTCGACTGAACGCCTGCGCCGCGAATTCGTCGGAGGCTCGTCGTCAATTGCGTAGATTAAATTTGTCGGAGGAGTCGCCATGATCGCCTACAAGACTGCTGGATTGATTTTCCTGTCCGCCCTCGCGCCGACTGCGGCCCATGCGGGGGCGAGTAACGGCTCGAGCGCGCTGGCGCTTTCGGCGATCGTCGGGGAATTGTCGCCTCAAACGAGCGCCTTCGACAAAAAGCTTCTCGCAAACTATTTCGGCGGCCATGCCAATGCGCCGCACCCCAAAAATCTGCGCATCGCGGTCAAGGCCGACGCCATCGACTGCCGCGCCGGCAATGTCGATATCACGTCCCGCGGCTGCGAACTGACGTTCGGCGCCAAGAAGATCGAATTGAGCGGCCGCAAGGCGAATGAACTCTATGCGACCCTGATCGAGAACGGCGTCGTGGCGGAAGGCGCCGCCGGCTCGTCGCACGCGTCGGTCACGGCGCTCGACTGCATCGTCGACGCCGACGAGGTCGCCGAAAAAGCCGGCGGCGGCGCGCGCTGCGCATTTAATCCCTGAGACGCGGGGCGCACGCTTGTCTTTGGCGCAGCTTTGATCGAGAAGGCGCAGTCAGGGACAGGAGTTCGAGGATGGCTGCGCCGGGCGTCACGGTTTTTGTTTGCGTCTCATGCCGCAGCGGCGAGGACGCCGACGCCCGCCCCGGCGCGCTTCTCTTGGCGGCGCTGCGCGCGCGGCTGAATGAGCGCAACCTCGATATCGCCGTCGAACCCGTAGAATGTCTCGCCGTGTGCAAGCGCCCGGCGACGGTGGCTTTCGCCGGCGTCGGCAAATGGACCTATGTGATCGGCGATCTCGACAGCGTCGGTCACCTCGACGAATTGATCGACTCGGCGCAAAGCTTCGCGGCGACGGACAATGGCATCGTCGCCTGGAAAGACAGGCCGGCCTGTTTCAAGAAGGGCGTAGTGTCGCGCACGCCGCCAGTTTCTTAAGAGCTATTTCGCCGCGCGCGCTCGATTTATCGCTTCGCCGATCAGCCCGCGCGCCTCGGCGGCGTCGCCCCAACCGGCGACCTTGGCCCATTTGCCGGGCTCAAGATCCTTGTAGTGGATAAAGAAATGCTCGATCCGGCGCCAGGTCATCTCCTGGAGGTCGGTGTAATTCTCGACGTCGACATAGCGTTGCGTGAGCCGCGCCGACGGCACGGCGACGATTTTTTCGTCGCCGCCGGCTTCGTCGGTCATGCGCAGCACGCCGATGGGCCGGACCGCGATGACCGCGCCCGGCGCCACCGGACGCGTATTGGCGACAAGCACGTCGCAGGGATCGCCGTCCTCGGAAAGCGTGTGCGGAATGAAGCCGTAATTGCCGGGATAGCGCATCGCCGTATAGAGGAATCGATCGACGAACAGTGTGCCGGAGGCCTTGTCGAGCTCATATTTGATCGGCTCGCCGCCAAGCGGCACCTCGACGATGACATTGACTTCATGCGGCGGGTTGGCGCCGATCGGTATGGCGTCGAGACGCATTCAAGGCTCCGATGAGACGATGGGCGCGGGAAGGACATTTGGCCGGCCCATGCTGATTGCCGTTAGGGCGAAAGCGCTGAGCGCTGGCGGCGTTCTTGCCCCGAACCGCCAGCGGCGCTCAGCGCACCGGCGCCGAAACGAAGCCGAAGGCGACGCGAGTCAGCATGTCCGTGCCGAATCGTTCTTCGGCGCGGCGCACCGTCTGTCCGCCGAGGCTGCGATAAAGGGCGAGAGCCTTGTCATTGTCCGCGAGCGCCCAGACGATGGTGGAGAGATAGCCGTGCTCGGCGAGTTCGCGTCGCGTCGCGTTGAACAGCCGCCTCCCGAAACCCAAGCCTTGCTGCTCCGGGGCTAGGTAGATTTCGAAGATTTCGCCGGAATAGGGCATCGACGGCACACGGTTTCGGCCATAGGTCGAGTAGCCGACGATATCCTCGTCAAAGTCGAGCACCAGCAGGCCGGTGCCGCGCACGATCGCCGAATGCCACCAATTGGGGCCGCGGCGGGCGATCATCCGCTCAAGCTCCGCGCCCGGGATAACGCCGCGATAGGCGGAGCGCCACGACGCGTCATGAACGCGCGCGATCTGCTCTGCGTCTCCGGGACGCGCGTGTCGGATGGAGAATGCGGTCTTGACCATGCTTGAATGTTAGGTCTCCTACATTCGTTTCGGCAAGAGCCATAAGCGTTTCGGCGGCAAAAATTATCGACCGGTCGAGAGCCTCATGCATTTGGCTTAGAGTCGCCATTTTCGCCAGATATGAAAAGCGGCGACGCGGCGCTTGCGGCGCGGGGCGCTCTTGCGCTATTCTTGCGATTGATTGCGGCCGAGCGCCGCCGGATTGGGAAGAGATCGTTGCCTCACGCAACCGCCTCTGCGACTGACGCTGCGACGCCTTCGCGCGCGCGCGGATTCGCTTGCCTGCCTTCCCTGCCGCTTTTCGGCCTGCTGCTTCTTAGTCGCCCCTGAGCGCCCGACGGGCTCGCGCCCAGGCCTTCAGGGGACATGTCACGCAGTCGCCGACAAGAGCCCCTGAGGGGCGCAAAGCAGGATTTCAATACCGATGAGCCATAAGCAACAGCCCGGCGCCGTCGCAGATAACGACGAGCGCGTCATGATTTTCGACACCACCTTGCGCGACGGCGAGCAATCGCCCGGCGCCTCCATGACTCTCGAAGAGAAGCTCGAGGTCGCCGATCTGCTCGACCAATTGGGCGTCGACATTATCGAGGCCGGCTTTCCGATCGCCAGTCCCGGCGATTTCGAAAGCGTCAGCGAGGTGGCGCGGCGGGTGAAGAACGCCGCCGTCGCGGGGCTGGCGCGCGCCTCGGAAAAGGACATCGACCGCTGCGCCGAAGCGCTGCGCCAAGCGAAGCGTCCGCGCATCCACACCTTCATCTCCACCTCGCCAGTACACATGAAATACAAGCTCCAGATGGAGCCGGAGCGCGTCCTGGAGATGGTTGCCGCCTCGGTGTCGCGCGCGCGCAATCACGTCGCCGATGTCGAGTGGTCGGCCGAAGACGGCACCCGCACGGAGCTCGATTTTCTCTGCCGCTGCGTAGAAGCCGCGATCAAGGCCGGCGCGACGACGATCAACATTCCCGACACCGTCGGCTACACCACGCCGGCGGAATATGAGCAATTATTCCGCACGGTGCGCCAACGCGTGCCGAATTCCGACAAGGCGATCTTCTCGGTCCATTGTCACGACGATTTGGGACTGGCCGTCGCCAATTCGCTCGCCGGCGTGCGCGGCGGCGCGCGGCAGGTCGAATGCACGATCAACGGCATCGGCGAGCGCGCCGGCAACGCCGCGCTTGAAGAAGTCGTGATGGCGATGAAGACGCGCGGCGACGCGCTGCCGTTCTACACCAACATCGACGCCAAGCTGTTGACGCGCGCCTCGAAGCTGGTGTCGGCGGTCACATCCTTTCCGGTGCAATACAACAAGGCGATCGTCGGGCGGAACGCTTTCGCGCATGAGAGCGGCATTCACCAGGACGGCATGCTCAAGAATGCGCACACTTACGAGATCATGACGCCCGAGAGCGTCGGCGTTTCCAAGACGTCGCTGGTCATGGGCAAGCATTCCGGGCGTCACGCCTTCCGCGAAAAGCTGAAGGAGCTCGGCTATGATCTCAGCGAGAACGCGCTGGAGGATGCGTTCAACCGCTTCAAGGATTTGGCCGACCGAAAGAAATTCGTCTACGACGAAGACCTGGTCGCGCTCGTCGACGACGAGATCGTCAACGCGCATGATCACATCAAGGTCGAGGCGTTGATGGTGATGGCCGGCACGCATGGCCCGCAGTCGGCGGCCCTCACGCTCGACGTCGGCGGACAGAAGATGACGCATCAGGCGACCGGCAATGGGCCCGTCGACGCCATCTTCAACGCGATCAAGGCGCTCGCTCCGCATGACGCCACGCTGGAGCTGTTTCAGGTCCACGCCGTCACCGAAGGCACCGACGCGCAGGCGGAGGTCTCGGTGCGTTTAAGCGAAAACGGAAAGTCGGTGACCGGCCGCGGCGCCGATCCCGATACGCTCGTCGCGTCGGCGCGCGCCTATGTTTCGGCGCTCAACCGGCTGATCGCTAAGCGGGCGCGCACTAAGCCCGAAGCGATGCAGGCGATCTAGCGTCCTTATGCCCTGAAGGCTTCCGCCGATCATGCCGGCGGGAGCCTCGTCGCGTTGGGCGCGGGCGGCGCAATGTGCGCCCGCCCGCGTCGCCTTCATGCCGATCAGAACTCCACGCGCAGCGATCCCATAATATTGCGCGGCGCGCCGGCCGTTCCTGCAAAGCGGCCGGGGAAAAGCGACGTTCCGTAATAATAGTTCTGATTGAGGAGATTATCCGCATTGACCTGCGCCGTCACGAACGTCGGCCCAAGCTTGAAGCGATACGCGGTCATGGCTCTGACCAGCGTATAGGCTGGATTGAGGTATGTATTCGCGGGATCGACCCATGAATTCCCCATCCAGGTGAACCCGCCGGCGCAACTCAATCCCCGGAAGTCGCCGTCGGCGTCATATTTGAGCCAGAGGCTTCCCATGTTGTCGGGCACGGCGGGCATCCGCTTGCCGACGACGGGCGCCTGGGTGCGAATGTCGAAGGGATCGTTAGACGGCAGAATCGAGCCCTTGGTGACATGCGTGCTCAAATGCGAGAAGTTCGCGATCACGCTCCAATTGTCGTCGATGCTGCCGGTGACGTCCAACTCCACGCCCTGGCTTTCGGCGTCGAGCAGATCGACCACGAAGCCTCTAAGCGTTCCGGGTGCGGTCGGCGTGTTCTGCGCGAGATTGTATTTCTTGATGTCGAAATAGGCGACCGTGGCGAGGAGACGCCTGTCGAAGAATTCGGCCTTCATGCCGCCTTCCCATTGAATCGCCTGTTGCGAACCCAGCGGAGTATTCGACCGCGTGACGCCATTGTTGACGCCGAACGACTGCGTGTAATTGCCGTAGATCGAGAACCACGGCCACGGCTGGACGACAAGGCCGACGCGGGGGCTGAAGAAGCGATCCTTCGTCGAAACTCCCAGAAAGTTTGCGCGGTCCAACGCGTTGTTGATGATCGTTGAGTTCGACTGCCCGACTGAACTTATCGCCGAGGCGAAGTCATAACGCCCGCCGATCAGAAAATGCACGCGGTCGTCGAAGCCCGAGATCATGTCTTGAGCATAAAAGCCCTGCCACTCCTGCTTTCTGATAACCGCGGCGCCGTTAGCGGGAATGAGGAACCGCGACAGGCCGAAAGGCGTGTAGATCGGCGCGAAGACATTGATGTTTTGCGCCACATTCGCTTGATAAATGTTGCCGACATTGGCGAAGCTCACATGGTCCGTTCCAAACAGCACGACATGCTGAAAATCGCCTGTATAGAACTTGCCGTTTAGATCGAGACTGCCCGTAATCGAGCGGACGTTGGATGGGCCCCAGTTGAGTGAAATGGTTGAGGTGCCAAAGGCGCTGTTGGCCGGGCAAGCTCCGGGCGGCACGGCAGGACCCGGAACCGGAGGAGCATTGACGCAAATATTGAACATGCTCGACTGAATTGTACGGGTATTTCGGTAAGCGAAGCGATTGACGATGTTCCAATCCTCGTTGATGTCGTATTTCCAGTCGTAGCCGACGAACCTGCGCATATCGTGGTCCGGATTGTTGACGGTGATGCTCGGGTCAGCGAGATAGCGGCTGATCGGAATGGGCGCCGCGTTATAGCCGATAGCGGGAATGTTAGGATTGCTGTCGGTATAGTAGTTGTCCTTATATTCCGCATCGAGGTTTAGCTTAAAATTCTGGATGGGATGATAGGTGACGGTCGCCGAACCGAACCATCTGTCGTCGTTAACAAAATCTATGAAGGACGGATTATGGAAATATTCGGCGTTCACCCGATAGAGCCATGTCCTGTCTTCTGTCAGCGGCCCGGTGGCGTCCAGCGTCGTGCGCGCCACGCCGAACGAACCGCCCTGCTGCTGGACGGAGTAATAAGGATTTTCGAGCGGGCGCTTGATGATCATGTCGACGAGGCCGCCCGGTTCGATTCGGCCATAGAGCATGGCGACGGGTCCCTTGACGACTTCGATCCTCTGCACATTCGCTGTGCTCGGGCAGCGCTCATTCGGAACCAGGAGCCCATTGCGATAAAGATGCGACATCGTCAGCGTGCCGGTCGGGAAACCGCGTATCATCAGGTTCTGGAAAAGCGTGCAGTTCATTGGCAGCGGCGCCACGCTGCTGACGTTGCCGATGATCGCCCCACTCACGTCGGTCGTCTGTTGGTCGTCCATGGTCTGGCGCGTCACGGTCTGGACCGCGACCGGAATCTGCAGGATCGGCTTATTGAGCTTGACCGAGACCGTCCGGTCGGTCTTGTAGCCGGTGATCCGGTCGCCGGTGTCGGCGGTGCGAACGTCGGTCGACGGCGCGGCTGAAGAGGGTACGGCGGGACCCGACGGTCCGCCAGTCGGCGCGCGGCTCGTAGCGGGCCCGGGCGCGATGCGCCGCGACCCGGCGCCAATGTCGATCGTCGGAAGGGCTTGCTGCGCGACGCTCGACGCCGAGGCCGAGAGCGCTGCGATGAAGGCGCAAGCAGAGACGCCGCGCCGAAGCGTACTGAAAGGGGGGATCATCTAAGTATCTCCTGGCGCGTCGTTTGCGCAAACCGATGGGCCGTGCAGCCGTGAGGCTGCGGTCGCTCGTCAGGAGAAAGACGGCGGTCCGCGCGATGAGACCGAGCCGGCCAAAGCCGAGCGCGCTTGGGAGAGACTGCCGTCGGCGCGGGCGGCGGCGATCGTTATTCTCGGCGCTTGAAATTCCGCGCGCGCCAAAAGAAAGGCGACCTGAAAGGCCAGCTTGTCGGAGCAACCGATCGGACACAAAATGCAGCAATGCGCGCGCGCGCGGCGATGCGGCGACTTTCCGCCTATAGCCGCATCGAGGCTGCAGTCGCCGGCAGCGAGTTCGATGGCTTCTCCGGTTCGGGAATCTGCGCGTCCCATCGTCTGCGAGGCCGCGCCGATAGCGAAACTCTGCAGGAGAATGAGAATGACGAGAAGTCGACCGATGAACCGCAAGGTTTTGTCCTCGACGCCGCAGCGAGGATTCCTGCTTAACAAACAAGCGTAACGACAGCGTAACGAGCGCATTTGAAGCGATACAACCGAGCAAAGTATCAAGAAGGTGTTGCAAACGGACAACACCGGCGTGAATGTCGATGCGATCACTTTAGCCCGGCGTTGCGGGCGTTCGCCCGCCGTCGCGGCGCGATGCGGATACTGGCAAGATGCGGATATTGATCGTCGAGGACCAGCCAGAGATGGCCTCTCTCGTGGCCGAGAAACTCACGCGATCGGGCTATGTCGCCGATAACGTCGGCACGCTTGAAGACGCCCTCGAGGCGCTCAAGCAGTTTGACTACCCGATTATTTTGTTGGACCGCAGGCTTCCAGACGGAGACGGCGTGTCCATTCTCCAATTGGTGCGGTCAACGAAGCCCAACACCCGCGTGCTGCTGGTGACCGCTCTGCGATCAATCGATGAAAGAATTAACGGCCTCGACGCCGGCGCCGACGACTATCTGACGAAGCCCTTCGACGCCGACGAACTCATTGCGCGGATAAGAGCCATTCTGCGACGTCCAAGCGCAGGGTCGGTTCCGCCAGTATCGCTCGGCGAGCTGTCTTTCGATCTCAACCAGCACGAAGCCTTCGTTCGGGGCGAGCCCTTCGTTATTTCCAAACGCGAATTGTTGCTTCTCGAGGCGCTCTTGCGGCGCGCCGGCCGCGCCGTGAAACACAGCACGTTGATTTCGGAAATATACGGGCTTGACGACTCCGTTCAGCTCGATGCGCTGAAGATGTCTGTATCGCGCTTACGCCAGCGCCTGAAGGAGTGCTGCGCCGGAGTCGAGATCCATACGTTGCGCGGCATCGGCTATCTTATCGAGAGATCGCGCGCGTGAAGCTGCTTCGATCTCTATCGTCCCGATTGGTGGTCTATTGGGTGCTCTTTTCACTGCTGGCGTTCTTCACGATTCCGGCGACCGTGCTGCTGCCTCTCGCGTCGCTTGGAATTGACGACGTCGGCTATGTGCGCCTCGAAGGCCATACGGTGAAACGTGCACGAAGAATACTCCTCAACGCCCTGCGTCAGAGACCCGACGGCGCCCTATATGTCGAGATGACGGACGAGCTGCGCGCCTACGCAGCGCGCAATCCGAACTTCCGTTACGCCGCGTTCGATCCGACGACGGGCGCGGTCTTCGAGGGGTCGTCGCGAGATCTCGTCGACTATTTCAGCGGAGAATTGTCGCGCCTCGAAATGCTTGGAGCGAACTTCCACATCTTGGATGATTCAAATCCGAACTCCCGCGGCTCCATGCGCATGGTTCAAACGCCGTTCGGCCGGTTCGGCACCATTGTCTATGGAGCGCAGTTCCATTGGGATGATCTCGCCTTCTGGCTGTATTACTATCCCACGACCGCTAATATTCTCGCCTATATCCCGCTTTGCGCGACGCTTTCGCTCGTCGCCCTCCTCGTCGTGCGAAAGAACTTGCAGCCTCTGCGCTCAAGCGCGGCGAAGGTGGCGGAGATCGACTTGAATTCGCTTGACCAGCGCGTGCCGACCGAAGGGTTGCCCTCCGAAGTCGTTCCCTTCATCGACGCCGTGAACACCGCCTTCAGCCGCGTCGATGACGGCGTTGCGCGTCAGCGCCGGTTCATCGCCAATTCGGCCCATGAGCTGCGCACGCCGATCGCCATTTTGAGATCGCGCGTGGACAAACTCGATGAAGCTTTGATCAAGCAGGAAATAAAGCGAGACGTTCAGCGCATTCAAACGATCCTCGAACAGCTGCTCGTTTTGGCGCAGGTCGAAGAACGCGGCGCGACCGCGCCGATGCCGGAACTCGACCTCGCCGAGACAGTGCTTGCCGTCACGGCTGATTACACGCCGATCGCGCTCAGCAACGGGCGGCGCATCGCCTTCGAGGCGCCTTCCACTCCCGTCACGGCATACGGTTACAAGTGGGCCGTCGAAAGCGTCGTCACCAATCTCATCGAAAACGCCGCGCGCGCCGAGCCTGCAGGCGGCATGGTGCTGGTGAGCGTAACGCCCGACGCCGCGGTGGCCGTGGCGGATCACGGAGAAGGCGTGTCGCCTGCGCATCGCGACATGATATTCGAGCCGTTCTGGCGAAAAAGCGAGACGACGCCGGGCACCGGATTGGGCCTCGCGATCGCCAAGGAGTTGATCGAAAAGCAAGCGGGTCGAATCTGGGTCGAAGAAACTCCGGGCGGCGGGGCTACCTTCAGGATATCTTTGAAGAAATCCCTTCACTCTTGACGAAGGTCGAAGCGGACGGCGCGCTTACGCGCGAGACCCGCGCGATGGCTCTTGCGCGGCGCGCCTTGCCACCCCACGGAAGTCGGGTTTATCTTCGAATTGGGGGGAAATTCGCGCCTTTTTAAGCGGGCGCGAGAGGAGCGCGCTTTTGCGCAGGGGGCTAACCCGTCTTATTCACCGAGGGCCTGATTTTGGGCTGGCGAGTGTGGTGTAAGATACTGATTTAGTGTATGGATTGGTTGCTGACGCCGATCCGTTCACGCCATCGCATCGAAGCCACACCCGCCATGC
>Ga0194113_10006133_pt1 | contig 15316 bp, 29 predicted proteins | sample TA2MahC200mmetaG_FD_146193 | JGI IMG/M metagenome (GOLD analysis project Ga0194113, IMG submission 146193) | Freshwater microbial communities from Lake Tanganyika, Tanzania - TA2015017 Mahale Deep Cast 200m | ecosystem: Environmental > Aquatic > Freshwater > Lake | place: Tanzania: Lake... | reverse complement strand
GGGACCCTATAAACAGACTGTAAAAAGGGGGCCGGGGTCAATATCAAAAGTTTTATTTCCACATAACTTTCCGTGAAAAACAGTATATATGTCAGGCGCGCGCGCGAGCAGGGGTCGAATAGGGGGTCGGGGTCAATGGTTCGGTCGGGCTCGATCTCGGGATTTTCAATAGGGACCCGTGCCAACAGGTATGCACCAGACGCATAGCAGGTATGCGTAAATAATTGTTGACTTTCTTTTGACTATGTGTTAGTCTGTTTGTGTTAGATCGATGGTGATCTAGCACGGCTGTTTTACATTGTGGAGAAATACTATGGACAGCGACAACACGATTGTGAACGCGACTGCACTCTTTTCTAGTGGCGCCTCGCGCTTATCGAACAGCTTTCAGGAACTGGTCGAACAGCTTACGAAAGAACTTAAGGCTCACAAAGAACTTATCGATAGACTAGAGCAGAAGATAACAGATCTAGAACAGAAGGGCTCGCAGTCAGTCAGCATCAAGATAGATGGTGACGTCGGCGAAAGACTAGACGAGCTTGAGCAAAGACTCAACGACGAGCTTCACTCTGAAGAAGACATAAGAGAGTGGGCGCGAGACGAAGCTCAAGAGGTCTTGAGCAGCACGAGCTTCGAGATCACAGTCAACCAATAAAGAAGAGAGGGGATCTCTCCCCTCTCACTCTTTCAAGAAAGGAAAGAAAATGGAAACGTCGCAATATACACCAGAACGAGACCCTAATGGGAAGATGTTTATCTTAAGCATTGGATCGAGGGTTCAGGCACATCCCGCTTGTGACTGTTGGATGAGGGGAGATCGATACGGAACAGTCGTAAGGATCACGAGTAAATCAATCCATGTGAAGATGGATAGATCCGGCAGAACCCGCAAGTTTACATCCGGCCTTTTACATCCGGCCTTATTGCACAAAGGAGATACACAATGACCATCGCAGAAAAACAACTGATCCTCGCTAGCGTTCAAGCAACTTTCAATATCAGCATTGCCTTGCTCGATAGCAAAATGAAATATGCCTCCCTTGTTCAAAAATGCGATCTGATAAAAGAAAAGATTGATTTAATTCAAGCCTATGCCGCTCAGGTCTCAGAAATATGCCACGGGAAGGCTTAACAATGTCAGACCTAATCGCAGTCATTGACGCCTATCAGGTTTTCATCATTTTAGAACTTGCATAAAAGAAAGGGGAGAGAAATCTCCCCTTGACTTTTTCTTTATAGTTGATACATTGATATTGTCCCAAAGCAGAGGAGAAAGTGCAATGGACACGTTTACAGCAATCAATATAATCGAAGGCATTGAAGACGCAGAAGAGTTCGAGATTATCGAGGCCTGGCAATATCTGATCGATACAGGCATTGTCTGGAGCCTACAAGGTTTTTACGGTCGCACGGCGCGAGATTTAATTGAGACAGGCATGTGCTATCTCAACAATAGCGAAGAAGAATTCGCAGTCTAATCGAGAGCGGGGGCGCGAGCTCCCGCTCTTTTCTGTCCTTTAATCAATCAATGTCCTATTAGGACTTTACCGGCGCGGAGACGCATCATGATTACAAAAGCACAGCAACAAGCTATCCTCAGAATATACAATCGAGACACAAGTGAAGCCCCGTCTTACCTACAATTCCGTCGCAGAGTATTGCGCGGGTTTGACTGTCTTATGCTACCTTGGAAAGGCATGTGGATTGGGATTGAGACCGATGGTTATACTCACACGTGAGACTTTACCGGCGCACTGAAACTTTACCGGCGTGATTTCTCCACACGCCTCGCCCCCCGCGAATTTATTTTTGCGGGGGGCTTTTATTTGTTGACTTTTATTTGACTTGCCTCTATATTATCAGAGTAACGCAAACCAAGGAGAAAGATCATGCGTTCAATTTCCACTATCGCACGCGAGATCCGCGCAGACTGGACAAAGCCATACTTTGGCGCAGTCCCATACTTAAGCGCAATGCAGTCTCTCGATAGCATCGAGGATAACTATTATGAGGATAGCGGCAAATCCGTTGTTCTCTACTTTCTGGCGAACGCGCAGACTTGGAAGGGAGACAAAGCACGGGCGATAAAGGCCGAGCTTAAGAAGCTCTGCGGCATCAAATAAAATTAGCACTTTACCGGCGCATTGAGACTTTACCGGCGCGGGCCCGTTTCTCCACAAGCGGGCCCGTTTTTATTTGTTGACTTTCATTTGACTTGTGTTATTCTTGGCGCGTCAATTCCATAGAAAGGGAACATCATGACAACGTTAAAAGAAGCGCAAAGCGCAGGAAAAATTTCGACGGCTAACTCAAAGATGCCGGGCTCAACTTTCGGCGTGTCCGCAAAACATTGCAACGTAGGCGGCAAGCTAGCTCAGCTCAAGGGTTCGGTGTGCTATGAATGCTACGCCTTAAAAGCTCAAAAAAGATGGCCGTCGGTTGACATCGGATGGACCGGCAACTTGGACAAAGCCACGCGCATGATAAGCGCGGACCCTGCCCGCTGGATCGCTTATATGAGCTTCCAAATTAACAGGGCTTTCCTAAAGACCGGCGAACCCTTCCACCGGTGGTTCGATAGTGGAGACTTGCAATCGGTTGAGATGCTAGAGGCAATCTGCGACGTCGCACGCGCCACGCCCCAGATCCGCCATTGGCTTCCGACACGCGAGACAAAGATCATTAATGACTTTACCGGCTCGATCCCAGACAATCTTGTCGTGCGGATCTCGAGCCCGATGATTGATGACAAGCCAATCAACAAATACATATGGACGAGCACGGTCCACAAGAACAGTGAACCGGTCGGGCATGTCTGCCCTGCCCGTCACCAAGGCAATGCCTGCGGGTCATGCCGCGCTTGTTGGTCAGATGACATCCGAAACATCTCCTACCCCCTCCACTAAGGGGTAGTTACTCTTTGCTTAGCTTATTGATACTTTACCGGCGTGCGTGCTACTTTACCGGCGCGACGTTGACAAACCTCCCCTGTCCGTTGCCAACTGCCCACGGTTGAGCGCCTGCGCTCCCGTGGGTCTTTTTGTTTCACGTGAAACTTTACCGGCGCAGTCGGACTTTACCGGCGCGACTCATGAATTTTATTCATCTCTGAGCTGATGAAATCTATCAGGATTTGCCACTTTACCGGCGCACTGAGCACTAGATCTGGTGTCGACTGACCTTTGACCACTAAATCTAGTAGTTTTACACATGAAAAAATTTCAACGACCTCTGCCCGTGGACGGCTGACCAAGTTAAACACGTTCGGTAGTATAGTACTTCTTCTTGTCTGCCAAGCAATTTGAGGAGGACGCCACAAAGAGGCCGCTTGCAAAAGCTTGCGGTGTTCTACCTTGTTCTCAACCCAGAATTCACCAAAGGAGGCGGCTCCGTTAACGTCTGGAATACCAACGCCTGCCCACGCCTCAATCCGTGTCCAGTGAATCGTCGGTGTCGCTTTGCGCAGAGACTGATACATTTGTTTTTCGGTTTGGAACAAAGTCTATCTCCTTCGGGGGGAGCATCGCCTGCTTCAAAGCAGGGTATTGCTCTTGCAGCTTTTGAAGCTCGGCGAGCACCTCCTCACGGGACATCTGATCGATCTTACCAACAAGAATTTCAGAGCGGCTGATGTAGAGGCCTGCCGCCATGCCACGTTGTTTCTCTGCCGCCACGGCAGGGCCAAGGGCTTTCTGCTCGATGGCAAGGTCACGGAGGCGGGCGAGCTGGCTGATGTGCGACTCGTAGGTGACCTCATGTTGCTTTGCGAGATCTTTCTCAAGTTGACGGATGCGTTCAATGATCTTGGGGTTGTCCCGCCCGTTCATGAAGCGAGAGGCCACGACGGCAGGATCCTGATAGCCCGCCTTCTCTGCTGCTTCGGTTTGGTTCATAAACCCAAAGACAAAGTTGCGGCAAAAGTCCTCCTGTTTCTGGGTCAGCCCAGACTCGAGCTTGGTAAGCACGGTCTTGGGAGGGGCGACAGTCTTCACATAGTGGGTCTGCTTACGATCCTTCACAGTGTTCTCTTTCTGTTCTGATTTTCCCAGTAAGGCATTCTACTCAAAGGAAATTTTATTTCTAGAGAAAAGATCTTTGTTTCCACGCGCGGGGGGAACCTATTTGAACCTATCAAAAGTTTTGATAGAATATATCGTGTAAGCCTTTGAATATATTGATATAGTCATATATCGTACCAATCCAGTATATCTAATCCTAAAAATTTCTATTTGGGGGCGCGCGCGCAGATTCGGTTTGAAAAATGCATTTTCTCTAAAAGTCCAATATATGACTATATCAATATATTCAAAGACTTAGCCAATATATCCTATCACTCTTATAGTATAATATATCAAATGACCAAGGTCAGAGGTCACCGTACAACCACCCATGCACCTACCGCATAGCGGATATGCATTCTTACCACAACTCCTGGAGTTTACAATTTGTGCACAATCACTATGATAACCTATGTTGATTTGTTCGTAGAAAGGAACATCACATGGGTCTCGATATGTATTTAAGTGCCAAGCGGTCTTTTTGGTATGACGAAGAGCCACCGAAGCTTGAAGATATGCCAGAGGGCTTTCGTGTTCGGGGAGTATTCGCGGATGCCGCCTGTTGGCGGAAGGCAAACCACATCCACCAGTGGTTCGTGGACAACGTACAGGACGGAGTAGACGATTGCCGCCCCTATGAAGTGTCCCGTGATCAGCTTGAGGCACTCGTTGACCTCTGCAAAGAAGTCCTCACTGACCCGTCAGAAGCAGAGGACAAACTGCCTACGACAGACGGCTTCTTCTTTGGGTCGACTGACTACGAGCAGTGGTACAAGGATAACCTTCAGCTAACAATTACCCAGATCGAGAAGGTGCTTGCCTCCTTCAACGACAACTGGTCATTTGAATATCAATCCTCTTGGTAAGCTCGCAGAAAGGAGCACGCTATGGAAATGCACTTAAACTTAAACTACCAGATGACCACCAAAGACGGTCTCGTCTTGGGTGTCTGGAACGAGAAGAAAACCTCGGCTCATCTCGACTATTATGTTGGACCGTTTGAGGACGAGGACAGCGCGAAGAAATACGCTGACGACTACACCAAGTCGTGGCAGATGGGCTACAATGGCAGAGGACGGGCGACAAAGCTCAATCACTCCTTCTATGTGGCCTGCTCCCGTTGGACATCGTGTGACTGAGGACCGAAACCACGGGAGCTGAGCAATGAAAATCAAATATATCTGCATACAGTGCGGCTCTGATCACGTAAGTCGGGACGCCTCCTGCCGTTGGAATATCGAAACCCAACAGTGGGAGATCGCCAATTTCACAAACTTCACGTTTTGCCATGACTGCAACGACAATTTGATAATTTTGGAACTCCCGATTGAAGAAGGAGAAGACCAATGAACGTAGAACAACGCCAAGCTATCGAACGCAAGATCGTGGGGATGGTCATCGACGCGGCCTTTGAGATGGGTTTCAAGATCCGAATCGACAATGGCGGGGAGCCGGAGGAAGAGATCGCCTGCGCCACTGCAGAGGAGGCCAAGGCCAACATCATGCAGACGGACGAGGAGTACCTCCATTTGTTCGTCCAGACCGAAGAACGCCCGTGGAAAGGGGTTGGGTGGGTCTGGTGCGTCTATGGCAATGACGGCTACGACGTGATTGCTGACTACTCGAACAACGAAGCCGCGAGAAAAATCGTAGAACCAATTTATGACCTGACCGAGAAAGGACAGATCTAATGCCGTCGTATACCATACAGCGATTAATCGATGCCTTGAAGAACCTGCCGTCGCACGCAACAGTCTATGTCTGGGATGACGGTGATCGTCATGCTATCTTGTCAGTGGACAAGGTCGATGAAACAACGGTCGATCTTAACATCAATGCGATTGACTCGACGGAAGAACTTAGCCGGTTGCAACGTCAGCTCGACGACCTGAGAAAGGTGGCGAGACTGAACTTACAGTTGACAGGGATCAACAAAAAGTAGATACTGATTCGTGGTTTAATTTACAAAAACGCATAATTAAAAACCAGAGAAAGAAGGGGAATATGGACAAATATCAAAACGCAAATTTTCTTGTGTCTCGTAGTCTTGAGGTCAGTGCACTGTGCCTGACCTCAGCGGACAAGGCTTTTCTCAGTATCGTTTTGGATGGGTATCGCGCAGAGATGGAGCGTGCTCTGTCTGATCCTGCGATGCCTTCCCGCACTCGCGAATTTATCTTGAAGGAAGTTGCTGACTCGAAGCGTCTCTCTGGCCTGATGACAGGTGACCAATGACAGGTGACCAAAGTAATCCAAGAAAGCTTCTTGATAAGCTTGCCAGTCTTATGAACGGCTATCTGGATGAGGCGACGACCGATAAGGAGAGGGAGTCTGCGATTACTACTGGCCTCCAGACCCTCGTGAACTTTGCGATTTTGTCGTCTTGCACGACAGGTCTGACGGAAGACGAGATGCACGATGTCGTGCATAAGATTTACTCAGTGTACAATGAAGGCAAAGCAAATGACTGAAGAAATGAAACGCCTCATCAAGTCATATGAAGAGGAGCTTGATCATTATCGAAGTTTGTTCTCTGTGGACCAATTCTCGATACGGTTGCGGGATTACTTCGGGCTAACACAACAACTGGCGGCGGCGTTAAGGCTTTTCTTGGACACAGGCCGCGTGTCGAATGATGCGCTACAAAAAATTGCTGAGGTGTACGGGCGCAAAGAAGAGCACGATCAAAGCTACTCAAAGATTGTGGTCTGGCGGTTGCGTAAAGCTTTCAAAAACTTTGGCTTTGTTATTGAGAATATTTACGGGTGGGGATACGGGATGCCGCCTGATCAGGTGAAGGAATTGAAGGACATTATGAACGGCAAGAAAGTCAAGAAAGTCAAGAAAGGAAAATGAGAAATGTCTTTTAAAATATTAAGGGTTAAAGAAGTAATGGCACGGTGTGGGTTGTCGCGAAGCATGATTTACGTTTTGATGGCGGAAAACAAGTTTCCCGCTTCAATTAATCTTACAATGCGGTCTATTGGATGGGTCGAGCAAGACATTGAGGATTGGATTTCATCCAGAATTGCCAAGTCGAAAAAAGCCAAGGCGAAAAAAGCCAAGGCCTTGAAGAAAATGAAAGTTAATTTAAATGACCGTATCCTACATCAATAATTACAAAACGATACGCAATAAGTTTCGTTCGCCGGCGAAGCCTGCTGTGGTTCAAAAGACAGAGGTCAAAGAACAACCCGCACCTGCCGTTGTGCTTGAGCCAAAGCAGATTAAAGAGCTTCCAAAGATCGAGCGGTGGGCGCGTTACGGTTCGAACGGTAAGAACTATCGCGACATGATAAGTGACGCGAGAATACTTCGCATCGAAGCAGAGGAGCGTGGCATCAGCTTCTATACCAAGCTCCTGGAAGGTATGCCGACCGTATCGAACCGCCTGAAGCTTGTGACGGTGGTCGTGCTTGAGGAATACGCGATTGGTTGGAAGACACTGTTTGACAAGGAACGGTGTGTGTTTAAGACAGCGATACGATGGAAAGTCTTTGACGCACTACGTAAAGAGGGCCTGTCGCTTTTAGAAATTGCAAAGCTGTGTAACGTGGATCACACGTCGGTGATGCACGGTCTTAAAAGAATCAGAGGAGGGAATATAGATGTCCGACACACAAAGAATTCTTAGGGAGCGTGGAAAGACTCACGGTAATTTTGCCGATAATGCGGCTCTCAGTCAGCAACTGAAAAGCGCCATGAGTTCCTCAAAGAACTGGTCTGCGTTAAACACTGCTCAACGAGAAGCACTAGAGCTTGTCGCTGTAAAAATCAGTCGTATTTTGGGTGGGGATAAAAACTATTGTGATCATTGGACAGATGTTGCCGGATATGCCGAGCTTGGCAGAGAATTTTCAAACACGTCCTTAGCCACGGTTCAAAAAAATTTAGCCGAAGCAGTTCTCCCTACTATTAGCGACATTACTTTTGTCGAAGAACAGGGCAACGAGGAGAAAGCACCACTGTTCCCGATGTTGTTTAAAAAATGAGCCCTGAGTGGTTAGTTTTTATCCTCGGTGAGTCAGTTGTAGCCTTGTGCATTGTGATGATTTTGATTGGGCGACACACAAGAGGTCCAAGTGCCTGATGTTATTATGTGTAAAGAAACGATTGTTGAGGCAAAAATGAAAACGAAGCGAGCACGTGTTGTAAAGACAACTAAAACTCTTGTTGAGGCGGAAATGAAAACGAAACGAGCACGTGTTGTAAAGACAACTAAAACTCTTGATGAAATTATGTCTGAGTTTATGACTGCAATGACAAATTATTACGGGGTAGTCTCTCGTAAAATAGAACATGAGAAGGAATTAAAAAAACTTCAGAACAAAGAAAGTGAACTGCTTATCAAATACAATATTGCTTTGTTGAACATAGAAAAGCATTTCAAGGTAACATAAATCAGCGAAGGTAGCGAGTTTACTTTTTAAATTTTTAGAAAGGAAAGAGATATGATGTACTACGATCCAAAACAAATGGAGCCCTTTGACGATATGGTTCCTTCTGTTGATTCTACTACTAAGGACATCCTCAACAAAGCTATAAAAATTTATGAAGACCAAGTCTCAGTGGTTGAGGCTCAAAAGATTACTATAAAACACCTGAAGACTATTCTTGATGAGATAACAAACGACTTCATAGTTTTGAAAAGAAAATACATGCTTTCTCTTGGGGAAAAAGGCATCGCATTTGAGAAGCCAATAAAAGACCTTGATATCAGTATGCGAACTTATAATGCTTTCAGAGACCTGAGGCTTAAAACTTTAGGTGATGTGTATGTAATTAGAAAAGAGGAACTTTTACGTCAGCGTAACTTTGGTAAAACTTCTCTCAAAGAAGTAGAGGAACTTATGTTAAGTCACGGTCTTGAAAATTGGGGCGAGAAAAATGTGATACGAAGAAACTATCCACAACTTTTCAATGGGTCCTGAATAGGTCAGTTGACAAAGGGCAGAGGACACCTTACCGTCTTCAACCCATACGGAGAAGAAAGCCGTGACGGTTTATATTACGCAAGAAGTCAGGGGAAGAGATCTCTCTGATGCTTTAAGTTTCGGTGAGCTAGATGTTCTGATTCCTGCAAAGGATCAGATAGCTTTGTCTGCCGCGCCAACAGTACGGCGTATGTTAAGGAAGCTGTCTAAGTTTACTGATAAGGACTATTTAGTCCTATCCGGTGATCCAGTTTGCATTGGCATCGCTTGTGCCATTGCGGCTACTTCAAACAATGGAAAGTTCCAAGTGTTGAAGTGGGATAGGTTGGATCAGATATACTATCCAATACAGGTCAATCTCTTTGGAAAGGAGAAAGAAAGTGGATCTGTCAGTTCTTGAGGCGGCGGCTGCCGAAGTCGAGAAGATTGAAGAGGAAGGACTCTCACGGGTTTCTTCCTTAGTCAAGAAACAGATGGCACTCGAAAAGCGTGTCACTGATATTGAAGAGGAACTTTCACGCGCGAAGGAAGATCTTCGTTGCGTGCAAGAAGAAGAGCTGCCGTCAGCGTTGTTTGAGCATGGCCTCAAATCCTTGCAGATGGAAGATGGTAGCGTTGTTACTGTCGATTCGTTCTATGGTGCGTCTATTCCAAAGGATCGTATCGTTGAAGCTTTTAATTGGCTTCGTGACAATGGCTTTGGTGACATCGTTAAGAATACAGTCTCGGCCTCTTTTGGTCGGGGCCGCGATGACGAAGCACAAGCTCTGCTCAACAATCTCGAACAGCAGGGGATGGATGTATCGCAGAAGCAGTGGGTTGAACCCATGACACTCAAGGCTTTTGCAAAGGAGCAGATCGAAAAAGGATCTGCTATTCCAAGTGATTTGTTTGGCGTGTACGTAGGGCAAAAGGCCCGTGTTCGGAAAGGAAAGAAGTGATGACTAAGAATACAGTAGCGAAGGTCGAAAAGACCTCACCCCTCGCGTTCATTGGGGAAATTGATTTAGAGCAGTATGCCGGTGCCGGTATGCAAGAAATGAAGGCGGAGGACATGTCGATCCCCTTTCTTCGCATTCTCGCACAGCTTTCACCGCAAGTGAATAAGCGTGATGGTGCATACGTGCAAGGTGCAGAAGCAGGAGACATCTATCACACGGTAGAGAATCGTGTGTTCAAGGGTGACGAAGGCGTAATTGTTGTGCCGTGCTATGTCTCGCATCGTTATGTCGAATGGAGGCCTCGTGAGAAGGGTGGTGGCTACGTTGCTAGCTATCATCCAGAAGATCCTGTCGTAAAGACAGCATATCGTAGTGATCGCGGCAATGATGTTCTTCCGAACGGCAACATGTTGGTAAACACATATCAATACTTTGTGCTTTTGATTACTTCAGACGGTCCACAGCGTTGCATGGTTGCCATGTCGTCCTCGCAGGTACAGCGGGCGAAAAAATGGAACACCGTATTGCAGGCTCAGACTGCTCGTGGTTCAAAGGGATTGTTTACTCTCCCGATATTCACCTACATGTACAGAATGCGTACTACCCAACAGCAGAATGATAAGGGGTCGTGGTACGGTTGGGACATCACAAAGGAAGGTACGGTTGATGTTGAAACTTTCCAGTTAGCCGATGACTTCAGGCTTGCCGTGCGTGATGGTGACGTGAAGGTGCGTCCTCAGGAAGACGAGGCAGAACAAACTATTCGCTCAATTTCCACCGCAAAAGAAGACGAAGTTCTTTAATTTGTGGTCAGAGGCACGGCCTACGGGCCGTGTCCTCCTCGGGGGATGAGCCGTGGATTTAGCACAAGAATTTTTTGATCTGTTCCAAGGTAGCGACATTGCTCATGGAACATTTGAGATCAATGCAGAAAGAGTGACAGATGGCAAACGTCAGGGGACTGCCCGCGTTATTCGTGAAGCAACGACTGTTGATCATTGGAAAAGTCATCTCAATGGCAAGATTGGCCTTGGGATCATCCCAATCACGAGTGAGAATAGTGTCCGGTGGTGCGCCATCGACGTTGATGTATACAGTCTCGATCACGCCTCCCTCGCGAGAAAGCTTAAGTCTTTACACGTCAAGGCTGTGCTTTGCCGATCAAAGTCTGGAGGGGGACACCTTTACTTTTTTCTGAGCGAGTCGATCCCTGCCGGTGATGCGATGTTAAAATGCGGGGCTATAGCCGCATTACTCGGTTACGGTAACTGCGAGATATTCCCGAAGCAGGCGACGATCCTCAAAGATCGTGGCGACACGGGCAACTTTTTGAACATGCCCTACTTTGCCAGTGGTCGAAGCACGCGCTTTGGTTTCAACAATGACGGCACAGGTCTAAGCGCACAAGAATTTGTAGACTTTGCAAAGTCTTGTGTGATGACAGCCGATGAATTTTTTTCAATTAAGACAAGGGACGAGAAGCATGAAGAGACGTTGCCTGAAGGACCACCTTGTCTCCAACATTTAGCGTCGCAAGGTTTCGGGGAAGGTAGCAGGAACAATGCGTTATTTAACCTTGGGGTCTACGCAAGACTTTCAAGTCCAGATGACTGGGAAGAACGAGTTAAGAAAATGAATACGGCTATGGTTGTGCCACCTCTTGAGATCAAAGAGGTTGAGACAGTCATCAAGCAACTTAAAAAGAAAGATTACTTTTACAAGTGCGGCGATCAACCTATCGCATCTTTCTGCAACAAAGACGTGTGTGTCACGCGTAAGTTTGGCATTGGGGAAGGCAATGCAGGAGTTGATATTAGTTCTCTTACAAAGATTGATGGCGATCCACCGATCTGGATCTTGACTGTCAATGGACAAAGGTTGGAGCTTAGCACAGATTCGCTCCACTCTCAGACGATGTTTCAAAAAGCTTGCATCTCACAAATCAATCAGTTTCCACCGATGGTCAGCGCTCCTACATGGCAACGCAAGGTTGCCGCTCTGCTCTCCGGCGCAACTGTTGTTGAAGTACCACCAGACACCACAACTAAAGGTGAGTTTGAAGATTTGTTAACGGCGTTCTGCTGTGACCGTGCGCGTGGCAATGAGCGACAGGAAATCTTGCAGGGTATTACGGTATGGATGGAAGGGAAGATCTTCTTTCAGATCAAGGATCTTAAAAAGCATCTGACCGTTAACGGCTTTACACAATACACGTCAAACAAGATTGGTCTTGTGTTGAAAGAGGTTGATGGTGCAACCAAGACATTCTGGAATGTACGAGGCAAGGGGGTCCATGTGTGGAGCCTTCCTGAAAAACACTTTATCAACAACATGATTGTTAATAAGCGGGAGATTCCACAATTTAAAGAGGATCAGGTGCTCTAATGAAGATTATTCTTGGCCCCCCGGGCACGGGCAAAACAACGAAGCTTCTCTCACTTGTTGAGTACTACCTCGCCAAAGGCGTGCCCCCAGATCGCATTGGTTACTTCGCTTTTACACGTCGTGCGGCGCACGAAGCAATCACTCGTGCAAAGGCTAGGTTTAAACTTGAGACTAACGCCTTTCCGTTCTTTAAGACATTACACAGTCTGGCGTTTCGTCAGCTTGGCATCTCGTCCAAGAACCTTATGCAGTATGAGCACTACAACGACATCAGCAAGTGGTTGAAAATCCCGAAGTTTAATCAGAGCCTTGAGATAGAGGACGGCCCGTTTATTGACTTTGGGTATGGAGACAAATTTCTTCAGACAATTAACATGGCTCGTACTTGTCAAGTGCCACTGCGCGAGTTGTACAATCGTTCTGAGGTATCACTTCATGTAAATTGGTCAGAACTTGAGTGGGTCAACCGATGCATAAATGAATATAAAAAGAAACATTACCTTTATGATTACACGGATCTACTTGAGCAATTTGTTGCACAAGAGCTGGCACCCAGACTTGACGTTGCATTTATTGACGAGGCGCAAGATCTGTCGCCGCTACAATGGCAGATGGCACATCTCATTGAGCGGTGCGCCGATGAAACATACATTGCAGGTGATGACGATCAGGCCATCTACAGGTGGGCGGGGGCAGACGTTGACTACTTTATCCGCCTTGATGGTGACGTGACAGTTTTAGATCGAAGTTACCGCATCCCAAGTAGTCATCATGAGATCTCGCAAAACCTGATCAATCGTATCAATTCACGCCGACCCAAAGTTTTTGAGCCCCGCCCTGAGCGTGGCATTGTGCAGTGGCACTCGGACAGCATGAGTGTTGATCTTTCTGAAGGGTCGTGGCTTCTGCTGGGGCGCACAAAGAATATGGTCCGTGATCTTGAAGCAGAGGTAAAAGCAAAGGGCCACCTGTACACAACACGTCTTGGTAAATCCGACAAAAACGACGTCACATCTGCGATTGAGATCTGGGAACGTCTGCGCGACGGTGGCGAAGCAACCCTTGAAGAAGTTCGCCTTGCATACAAGTTCATGGAAAAAGATCAGGTGGCACACGGCTTCAAGACAATGCCCGACGCCGATGAAGAACGTCCGTATAAAATCCAAGATCTTGTGCAAGATTTCGGGTTAAAACATCAAGACCCTTGGAGCATTGGCCTGAAGCGTATCCCTGAAGAGACCCGGGTGTATCTTGAGGCGTGCGAAAGAAAGGGTGAGAACGTCGGCAGTAAGCCACGCATTCACATCTCTACGATTCACGGGGCTAAGGGTGCAGAGGCAGACAATGTCTTGTTGCTTACGGATTTTAATTACCCAAATGAAAGACGGCTTCGTTATAACCCACATCTTATGGACGATGAGAAGCGCGTGTTCTATGTTGGTCTTACACGAGCAAAAGAACAGCTTCACTTGATCCATCCGATGAATACACAGGGGTTTAGAATATGATTGAAAAAGAGACTCATTCAGATCGTATTCAATCTGTGTATACGGCGGTAATTAAAAATATGATCGCGCAAATCAATGATTGTTACGCTACCGAAGAGCACGGTTCTTCTGAGGTTATGTTTGATTGTGCATTGGTCATGATCAAAGAGGCCGCACAGATTGCGGTTATCTTGGAAGTGCCTAAAGAGATCTATCTAACAACGTGTGGTGAAGTGTTTGATGTAACACACTTGGCTATGGCAGACGTGGTTGGGTCGGCCTGATGGAAGTCGTTGCAGTTTGTGAGTGCGGTAAGGTCAAGTTGCAGATCACGATGGACCAGTTGTCCAAGAAGTGGCCGATCTGTGATTGCAATCAGTTTTTGAAAGTGTCTAATGATGTCAATGTTCTTCGTGAAACCACCAGAGACAGAGTGGGTGATGCCGACAGAGATTCCGGATCTACGCGGGGCAAAAGAATTTTGTATCGACCTTGAAACATATGATCCTAATCTAAAGACAAAGGGCAGTGGGTGGCCGACCAAGGACGGGTATGTCGTTGGCGTAGCAATTGCCGTCGAAGGCCTGTCTGTTTACCTGCCGATCCGCCACGGTAAAGGAGCAAATCTACCGCCGAGCATGGTTTTTGAGTATGTGAAAGATCTTTGTTCGAATCCAGAGGCGCACTACATCTTTCACAACGCACAGTATGACGTGGGTTGGCTAAGGGCAGAGGGCATTGAAGTAAAGGGAACAATCATCGATACGATGGTAGCCGCCCCATTATTGGACGAAAATCGTTTTAGTTATGCGCTAAATAGTTTGGGCAAGGACTACCTGTTTGAAGTCAAAGACGAACGGATGCTCCGCGATGCGGCGAAGGAGTTTGGTCTTGACCCCAAAGCAGAGCTTCACCTGCTCCCTGCAATGTACGTCGGTAAGTACGCAGAGCAGGACGCGGCGCTGACACTCCGACTGTGGTACCATTTCAGGGGCATGATCCAAAATGATGGCCTTGAACAGATCTTTGAAGTTGAATCTCAGATCTTGCGTATTGCCATCGATATGCGGACCAGAGGTGTCAGGATTGATCTGGAGAAGACTGAGAGTGCCGGTAAAGATCTCGTTGCAAAAGAGTGTGAGATCATTGCTTCTGTAAAGAAAGAGTACGGAATTGATGTAGACATTTGGGCGGCAGCCTCTGTGGCAAAGGGCTTTGATAAGCTAGGGCTTGAGTACAACCGCACTCCAAAAGGACAGCCAAGCTTTACAAAAGACTTTCTCAAGAACCACGCACATCCTTTCGCACAGTCCGTGGTCAAGGCCCGTGAGCTGAACAAGGCGCATTCGACATTCATTGAAACAATCTTGCGCCATCAAAACAACGGTCGCTTGCACCCTGAAATGCATCAACTTCGCAGTGATGACGGCGGCACGGTAACGGGTCGGTTCAGTTATTCGAACCCCAACCTTCAGCAGATTCCGTCCCGCGATCAGAACATCTCCTCGTTG
>Ga0194113_10006121_pt1 | contig 15330 bp, 16 predicted proteins | sample TA2MahC200mmetaG_FD_146193 | JGI IMG/M metagenome (GOLD analysis project Ga0194113, IMG submission 146193) | Freshwater microbial communities from Lake Tanganyika, Tanzania - TA2015017 Mahale Deep Cast 200m | ecosystem: Environmental > Aquatic > Freshwater > Lake | place: Tanzania: Lake... | reverse complement strand
AGGTGACGGTTGAGCCTGACTTGCTCAATTTACTGGTGGAGCAGGGCAAGGTGGTGAAAGTGGCTGATGGGGTGGTCTTCTCTGCTGTCGCCTATCAGGAGATGGTGGACAGGGTACTGGCTTATGCCAGGGCTAATGGTAAAGTGACACTGGCCGAAGTGCGGGATATGTTCGATACCAGCCGCAAATATGCCAAGGCGCTCCTGGAGCACATGGACAAGAAGAAGCTCACGCGTCGTGTGGGCGACGAACGGGTGGCTAGATAAACAGCTTAAAGCTGAGACTCGACTGCCATGCAATGCTCATGCCTTCCGCGGGACATTTGCCTTAATTTTGGCTAAACGTGGAGTAAATGGTCTGCACATCATGAGACTGGGTGGATGGGAAAGCATGGCTGTGGTGGAGAGATACACGCGTAGTGTGGAATTTGATAATAGCTTGAAACTGTATTATCCAATTGTAAATTGATATCAACCAATCTACGTCAGTACATCGAGGATGGTACAGTCAAAATTTGCCCACTAAATGTATCCATAATCCACACAAATATACCAAGTGTTATTATTACAAAATATATTATTGCTAAACCTATTCCCCATTTCATCCAAGTTCGTTGTGTTCTTTGGAAATGCTCAATGCTATCCCATCTCTTCTTTTGCCATGCCCATTCATTTCCCTTAGCTCCTAATACAAATGCCATAATTATACCAACATAAGGAATTAAGCAAATAAGTGCTATCCATACATTATTTCCAATTCCCCATATCCAACCGAATATAAATGCCCCCCAATTCCAGTGCTTGATTTCAGTAGGAATATAAGCTGCCGTGCCTTGTCCAGATTGGTTTGGTGTAAATATTTCTTGTCTTTGCGTAACTCCAGAATGTCGCCATTGCTGATTTACAGGTTGAGATTGTATTGGTTGCCAATTTAAAGGCATTCCACAATTTGCACAGAATTTTGCCCCAAAGTTAACTATCGCATTACATCCAGGACATTGATACATCTGCTGCATCCTAACAGCCTCACTAACTCAAAACGTATAAGCTAATCAGTGAAGATTATACACCTAGTAGGCACGTAGTGAATATCTATTCATATTTCCAGCAAAAGAAGCAAGATTAATGTAATGGACTATCAATCCGTTGGTCATAGCTAAATTGGTAAGCACCTAGCTATGGAATGGTAAGCAATGGGGGCTAATACTTTCATAGCTCCATTATTGGCTGTTATTTTTAAGAATAAGGGGGGTATACCTACGGACATTGGCTTTATATGAGCCTGTCTACTAGAAGTTGCTCTCGTAGAGAAATCCATTGGGCTTAAAATCTACTTAGAGCTAAAATCAATAACCCGACAAGAGGTAGCACTATTCGTTGCTAAATCATTTTATTCTGAAGCTGTAAAGAATCTTATCATAAATATCCCTGCATTCTCCTTCATCCCCCACTCTACATGAAAAGGATAGAATATGTATCTTATCATAGTTGAAAAATGTATATGTTTTTACCAACACTACTGGATTGTCATTCAATTGCCTTTTGAGAGTCAATACAAGTGGAAACATCCCATTTACCTCCACAGTTTTAACGGAACCAGGGTCGATAATTTTAGTGTCACCCAAACCTAGAACTTTTAATTCTGCATATTCTTGGCGTAGTTGGTTTACCCGCTCATTCTGAATTTCAGCCAGTTCTTGTTGGCTCATGGTATATTTCTCATTAGCTCTATACACCTCTTCACCTGGATTTAAGTAAACAGTGTGTAGAATCACTCTCCTGTATTCCCCAAAGGCTGATGACTTCAGCTCATTAAGACCAACCTGCTGCAAGATAAAATCTGGTGAGGGTAAATCATACACAAGGAAGGATTTCTCCTGAATCTCCTTGTAATTCCCAGACTGTAATTCAAGGAAATTAGAAGGGTAATCAATCGAACCAACATTCTGAATCTTAAGCCTAACCCACCCTTCTTCAATTTTTGGTGGTTCAAGTGAATATGGTGTTGCAGAAAGGGAAGCAAGCCCAAAATAGTAAGCTATACATCCGATTAAACCCACCACAAATATTACCGCACCAGCAATACCCCAGTTCCTCTGGGTGCTCTTAAAATGCTCAATGCTATCCCATTTCTTATGTCGCCATGCCCATTCGTTCCCTTTGACACAGAGCACGATAACCATGATGATGCCAACAAATGGAATGGCGGACAATAGTGAAATCCATACTCCATTAGAAACCCCCCATAGCCAGCCAAAGAAAAATGCTCCCCAATTCCATCCTTTTATCTCCTTTGGAATTATAGCTAACTTCCCTTGACCGGAAGTGTTCCGTACGAACATTCCCTGTTGGCTGGATTCTGTTGACTGCTGCCGTTGTTGATAGACTGGAGGAGGCTGCACTTGCTGCTGATATTGCGGAGGAGGTTGCATTTGTTGTTGTGCTGGCCAGTTTAGTTGAATCCCACAGTTAGCACAGAATCTAGCCCCAAAAGCAACTTGAGCACCACAAGTAGGACACTGATACCCTTGCTGCATCATACCACTCCCATTGATCTAGACTACGACGGTCTGTTTAGTTGATTATACATCTTGCCAAGCCGCAGTGGAATACCTTCAATACCTGCATGAAGATAAAGATAACAGAAGTGCTGATGACAGCGGACTAACAATCCGCTGTCCGTAGCTAGAAGGATAAGCATTTTGCTTAAGCTGAAGCTACGGTTAGAAGTGGTGAAATACTTGTCTGTGGCTAATATTTGAAGGCATACGGTCAGGCCGATTTTATGTATAAGGATGCGTCGCTAGGATGGTCGCGCAAAATCATAGTTATGAATAAAGACGAACTCAATCAATAAGAGGAGGCATACCAAGCCGTTCGGCCTTTTCTCTTAAGATTTCAATAATCCTTGTATTGTAATGCTTATTAAATCTGTTTTGTCGTTTCATTTGCTGTCTTATTTTATATGGCAACTTTTCAAAGGATGGTGCTAAGCTATCAACATATGTTTGCCACTCAAGAACTAACAACTGCATTTCGAATAATAATCTATCAAAAGCATAAGTAGTTTTAGGTATCCATATCTTTGAAGGAGACATCGGATATTCTTGAAGCCCTGAAGTACTGTTCATGAATATCTTTCCAATTCCTTCATCCCACACCATGCTATTAATACGAACGTATTCTGTGTCATAGTATTTTTTCATCATGGCAGGATTGATAATCACGCCTGAAAATATCGGCTGATATACTTCAGTACCTTGGATACTGAAACGTTTCTTAAGTATTGGATTCATAATGCGATTGCGTCCTGCGACAAACTGACCTTCTATTCGTCCCTTTTCCATCTGAAAAGGTTCGGCTATATATGGAAACCCGATCCGTCTAGAAAGTAGGCCGAAACAAGATATATTAACGAAGCAGTAATTGTTTATTCTCAAGCCGAAGCAGCTAGGAGTATAAACAAACGAAGGTTGGTCACAGCCAGTGAGATTTAGCCCTTTCTTATCACCATCCCCTTTGAAGATGACAAGCACTCGGTCGCTTGCTCTTAATCTCTGCTCAATGTAAAAGCTTGGTGTGATTCCCGCTGGGTCTTTGTCTAAATATCGGAAGCCTAACCATAATCCAACTCGAATCTTATCAAACCAGTCCAGAAGGGTATTGAATTCTGGGGCAGAGATGAAATCTGTGTCAATTATCTTTTCAATAGTCGGTTTAACGTATCCTTCAAGCTCCGCATACTTGGTGTTACATGACTCACATGATGGAAATCTGAAAGAGTCAAATGAAAAAGCCCTTTTGCCCAACTCTGGTTTCGCAAAATCCTTATCACCAAACTCAGCGATGCGGTTTGGATTTCCAGTCAATTCAATCAGCCATAATGGTATAATATGTTCATTATTCTTGTGCTCAGGTTTTTGGCCACAAAACACACAAACCTTATCCATTTTTAATCCAGGCCGTCTAATCCTCAGGATATTAACTAATTACTAATATGATGCAAGTGTTGTTGACCATAAGATATTATATCAACGGTTAGCTAGTATAATTACCGCGGATTATATGTGATGCTGTTGCCTCCCAGCCACTCCTCCTCTAGATACGATTCATAATAGTTTCTGACTGCATGCCCGGGGCTGATATTTCTATCGTCAACAGTCTACCACCAAATCCAGCTTTGCTCACGTTCAGCAACAGCCGCAAGTATGCCAAGGCGCTCCTGGAGTACATGGACGAGAAGAAGCTCACACGTCGCGTGGGCGACGAACGAGTGGCAAGGTAGCCTTGCTCTGAGATTATATCTGGCACTGCCTCAGGGTTCCCCGAAACCAAAGGCTTTTTGCAGAGTCGCTCGCATCTCCGCTGGTGCCTTTTCTGGCACTGCCTGAAATATCTCCAGCAGGATGTTGTCTGGGGCCAGGGCCATGACATATTTCCAGAAGCCGTAGTCTTTGACTGGCTGCTGGAAGTGGAATCCCTTGTTTTTCATGTGCCCTACCAGTGAATCCAGGTCATCGGTCTGGATGCCCAGGTGGTGATAGGGTCCGCCTTTGCCTTCTCGCGGTGGCTGGGAGTAGATGTTCAACGCTCCGCTGCCGATGGCTATCATCACGTTTCTGGAACCGGCCATCTCGGCATCGAACAGGATTTGGGCGCCGAACATCTCCTGCCAGAATTTCAAAGTGGCTTCTATGTCAGAGGCGAAGATGTGAGTATGCTGTAGCCGTACACGCATCGAGTTCCTTATGAACGCCAGAACCTCTTCGTTATCCTATTGCTTTGCCTGTTATAAGATAGTAAATAAGCGATACAATAAAGGACAATATAGGTAGGCACAGGACTGCAGATAGGATTGCTAAAAGTACTAACTTCCATCCGTGTGGTTGCTTTCTGCGGATTATCCCTATAATGAAAATCACAAGGCCGATGACTAGTATGAGAATCCCAGGCAGGTCTGAGTCTATTCCCCAGAGTCCATATAGCAGTGGGGTTAAGAGGAAAGCAAGGACACCAATCCCCATCACGAAAAAGGATGCTGTTATCAGTTTGCCGAATCTTCTGACTATCCTACTCATCTTCTTCGCGGCCTCTTCGATTATACACCCATCTAAATCAAGCTAGAATACCCGAATGTCTCTCTTGGAGAGTGTACTATGGGCTGAACAGTGATTGACTAACGATCTGTTAGTGGAGCTAAAGTAGTACGTAAAAGGTTGGCGGGAGCGTATGGGGGTCGAACCCACCGAAGACACTGTTCATGCCTCCCGACGGATTTGAAGTCCGCGAAGCCCACCGGGACTCAAACGCTCCCCCGGATAAATCAGAAGCACTAATTTCGAAATTCTAAACAAATCCCAATGACCAAAATATAGAATTGGATTCCGCCATTCCGGATTCTTCAATGGTGGGTTTCACCCACCCTATGCCTTCTGATAGTCGGACGTAGGGACGGGTCTTTAGCCCTGTCCGCGGACAGACCTGAAGGTCTGTCCCTACGATGGGTAATGCCTTGCCTCTCAACATTCCCCCTCTCTAGGTAGTTTCTTCTGTTTTCTTTTTTCTTCGGGCAATCTTAGCTAAAAGTATACCAACTTCATAGAGGATAATGATAGGGCCGGCTACCAACGTCTGGTTGATGGGGTCCATGGTTGGGGTGATAATGCCACCCAAGATGAAGGCGATGATATAGGAGACCTTGCGGTATTTTGATAACCACTCAGGTTTGAGGATGCCGATTTTGGCCAGGAAGAACATCACCAGGGGGATTTCGAAGACGATGCCAGTCCAGAAGATGAGCTTGGTGAGCACTGACACGTAATTGCCTACCTTTATCATGGGCTGAGCGATGTCTCCGCCGAAAGTAAGCAGAAACTTCAGCGCTGGCGGCAGCATGACAAAGTAGGAGAAAGCAGCACCGGTTATGAACAGCAGAAATACGGAGGGCAGAAGGATGTAGAGGTAGGTTCTCTCTTTCCTGGTCAGGGCAGGGCGGATGAACATTACTGCCAGGTAGACGATGTAGGGGAGTGTCAGGACAAGCGCTGCGTATAAGGTTATCTTGATGTAGGTGCCCAGCATCTCAGCGACCTCGGTGTAGATTAGCTCGACGCCAGGCGCTGGGCGTGTCAGGAAGTCAAAAATGTAGCGGGCGAGGAAAAACGATATAGGCAAGGCGATGAGCAGGGCGATGACTGACCGAGAAAGGCAAGAGCGCAGCTCCTGCAAGTGTCCCATGAAGGTCAGTCTTTTCTCGTCGGCCATTAACTTGTCTTGTCACCCTCTGTGAGCTGAGGTACTTTCTCCTGCTCGCTTGGCTTGATGTCCGCGGTAACTTCCTGGACAATGGATTTAGTCTCTGCGGAAATGTCTTTGCTTATAGAATTGGCCTCTGCGGAGACCTCTTCTGTGATGGACTTGGTGAGGTCGAAGGTGGCTTTTCTGAATTTGCGATACAGCTCTCCAGCCTTGGCTGCAATTCCCGGCAATTTATCGGGACCGATGAAGAGAAAACCAAGGATGAGGACGAGGAGTATTTCCAGCGGGCCTAAGCCCAAAAAATCCACAGAATACCTCTCAGTCTAGATACTAGTGAATTGGCCCTGTTGTAAGGCCATCGTTTCCTTAGTGGAGAGCGCTTGTCTCTGGAGTAGCCTGGGGATGTCAACCAGCTTTTAGGTTTTTAGTCTCGGCTTCGCTTGACTTGGCAAGTTCCTTGTCTTTGGCTTTGTCATCTGCGCTCTCTCCGGAGCGTGCTTTGCGGAACTCATTGATGCTCTTGCCGATAGCGCCGCCGATTTGCGGCAGTTTGCCCACGCCGAAGATGATAAGGACGATGACCAGTATGAGAATGATCTCCGGCCAATGTAGACCAAATGGCATTTACGTTACCTCCTTGAGGATCAAGGTACCTGAAGCCTTATTATAGCAGCGTGGAGGTATAGAATCAAAGCGGTTGCCAGAACTGGCATTTTTCGCCTGATTCGGTGGCGACTGCTTCCACCCTGAAGATGTTGATGAAACCTCGTTGCTTGAATTCCTTCTGATAAGAGTCGCTCTTCTGCAGCTTATCGAGATATCTGGCAAGCTCGGCGTTGGCACATTTAACGCCTTCCTCTGAACCAGATATACCGGGTCCTATGGCAAACCCTGTGGCGAATTTGCAGGTGGCACATATTTTTTCCATGTTATTCCTCCTCTGACGCCTATTGGCAAGGACTGCCTGGTTTTGCTCATATGGCTTTTAGCTGTCATGCCAAAGACCAGGCAAAGTAACGGCCTTCATTCACAGCCCTGATGCCGTCCACCAGCTCTGAACTCGCTGCTTTTTTGGGTATGAAGCCGTGTGCTCCTGCCTGCTTGGCGACGAGCATATTCTCCTCTTCGTCGTATTGGGTCAGGATTAGCACCTTGGTCAAGGGAAATTCGGCGCTGATTTTTCTGGTAGCTTCCAATCCGCTCATCACCGGCATGACGATGTCCATTAGTGTCACGTTGGGTGAAAGCCGTTGCACCTGCTCCAGGGCTTCTTGTCCGTTTACAGCTTCACCGATGACCTCCATGTCTTTTTGCACGGTGAGCAGGGCGCGGATGCCATGCCTGACCATGGTATGGTCGTCCACTATCAAGACCCTTATCTTCCTGGGCCTGGTGGCCTCTTCCAGCAGGTTTTGGATGCGGGGTACGAGAGAAGCTGGCTCGACTGGCTTGCTCAGGTAGGCTTCGCAATCTAGCTGTATGCCCTCGAATCTTCTCCAGCCTTTAGTTGAGCGTTCCTCATAGCGGGCATCAATTACCATCATGGGTATATCCTTACATTTGTGGTGCTGTTTTAGCCATTTGTGTGTGGCGAAGGCCTGGCCAGCCGGCGCCAGGGTGCCCAGGACGATGATGTCAGGCTCGGTTTCCATCAGCCCCTCGGCCTCGGCTCTGCTGGAGGCAGTGACCACCTGGTAGGACTTAGCTTCAAAGGTCCTGCGAAAGGCATCTACGAAATCTGGCTCATCATCTATTATTAGTATTTTTGTATTGTTTGCCATTTTGTTTCCCTCCTTGGCTTTTAATCGGCCTGACTTTTTTCACCTACCTTTTCATGAACTGATAGCGGCCAATTCAGCAGCCTCCAGGATACTGGGGACAATTCCTTCGTTGCCGACCGCCATGATATGCACGCCGGGGCACAGCTTCTCCTCCCTTATCGTCTTGATGAAGCGAACTGCTATCTCCATTCCTTTCTGGAGTCCCTTGCCTTTTTCTGCGGTGGCCAGCTCATCGATAAGGGCCTGCGGGACAAGTATGCCGGGGACGTTGTCGTTCATGTATTTGGCCATCCTGGCTGAAGACAGGACGATGATGCCTGCCAGGATTTTGGCGTTGAATTGCGAGGCGTATTGCATGAACCTGCGGAGGCTGGCGAGGTCGAAAATACCCTGGGTCTGGAAGAATTCTGCGCCAGCGGCGACCTTTTTATCGAACTTGACCAGTTGCGGTTCGATGACATCAGCCTCAGGGTGGACCGAGGCACCGATGCAGAACTTGGGTGCGCCTTTAAGCTCATTGCCGGCAGCGTCAGTGCCCGATTCCATGGTTTTTATCAGTTTCATCAGTTGGACGGAATCCACATCGAACACGGGTTTCACCTCTTTATGGTCACCGACGTCGATGGAATCTCCGGTGAGACAGAGAACGTTCCTGATACCTCTGGAGTAGGCGAAAAGGAGGTCAGCCTGCAATGCCAGGCGATTGCGGTCGCGGCAGGTTACCTGGAGTATGGGTTCTCCGCCGTGTTCCTTGACAACGATGCAGCCGCCCAGGGATGGGAAGCGCATCACTGAGCTTTGGTGGTCTGTGACGTTGATGGCGTCTACCTTGTCCTTGAGCAGGTCTATGTGGTGAACCATCTCTGAGATATCAGCTCCCTTGGGTGGCCCGACCTCGGTTGTCACCACGAATTGGCCAGAATGGAGTTTTTCCTGAAATAGAGATTCAGCCATTGCTCTCTCCTGCGGCTGTGCCGACTTTGCTGACTATTCTCTTTGGTCTTGGGACTGCGCGGTAGTTTCTGGGAGGGTAGTAGCGCCGCATTTTGTCCAGTTGTTGCAGCCTCTCCAGCCGCCGGTAAATAAGTACCCAGGCGCAGTCCATGTCTTTGCTTACCTCGCATTTGCCGTTCTTGGTGCCGGCGCAAGGACCGTTGAGTATCCCCTTGGTGCATCTGGTGATGGGGCAGATGCCCGCGGTCTCTTCCAATCTGCAATCTCCACAGCCTGCACACCGCTCATCCCAGACCCCTAGCTCCTTAGCCATGCCCATAAAGGAGGTGTTGACACCGGGGAATACGGGCATGTCTGGGAAACGCTCAGCTATGGCCTGGACTCCGATACCACAGCCCAGTGATAGAACGGCATCGACTTCGGCAATCTTGTCTGCGATGAGGTCTATGAATTCGGGGTCGCACTGCCTTTTCACGGTATGTTCAGAGAACGAATGCTGGCTGTCTCCGGTTTTGGCTTGCGCCAGCCGGAGGGCGCTGTGGAGGAAAGATACCTCGCGTTCACCGCCTGCGTCGCAGACGGTCATGCAGGTGCCACAGCCTACGATTAAGACCCTCTGGTAAGGCGTAATCATTCGCCTTATCTCTTCCAGTGATTTTTGTTCAGCAACTATCAACTTGTCACCTCCTTACCTCTTCCATCAGTGTCGAAGCTAGGTAGAGCTTTCCTACCTGGGCGATGAACTCGTCGAGCTCTTTTCCGGGGTCTTGCTCGGCTTCGAGGACGAAGGCTTGTATGCGTTCAGGCTCCACCCCGATTTGAGCCAATGTCTTTTTGACCTTCGCGACTCGCTGTCGAATTGAGGCGGCTGTGTTTTCTCTGGCGCATTGGGTGCCGCATCCTGCGATGAATACCCCTTCTGCGCCCAATTCAAAGGCGCGCAGTATGTGGTCAGCTTCTACCTTGGCTATGCAAAGGACGGGCACAATCCAGATGCCTGCTTTGGCCTCCCGCCACAAAGCTGCCAGTGTACCGGTGCCGAAGAGGCCGTATTGACAGCAAAAGCCGACGATGAACGGCTTAAGCTTTGCCTCGGCTGCGGACCTGAGGGCGTGGTTCAACTCCTCTGCTATGTGTCTGCGCTCATAGGGCTTTCTGAGGACTATTACCTTAGCCGGACACTCCGCGACGCATATTCCGCAGGCCAGACACTGGTCAATGGGTATTTGGATGGTGCCACTGGCATCTAATCGGGGGACGTGGTAAGGGCAGACTCTGAGACAGGTCAGGCAGGATGCACACCTGTCCTGGGAGGTGATCTCAGCACCCACGCCGCACCTGAGACATCTTCTTGCCTCATTGACTGCGGTTGCCCAGTCATAGGCAAGCTCTATTGGCTTAAAGTCGCTAGTTCTTACTTCTCTGGAAAGAACCGGTGGTTCCAGTCGGCCTATTTTCCTTATCATTTCCACTGTCTCAGCCGATAGCTCGCCTTCTAGAACGCGGTGTGTGTCTTTGCCGGCCAGCGGGTACCTGTGGCGGAGGTAGTCGTCTATACGCGAGGCTGCCAGCCTGCCGGCAGCTAGCGCCTCGGTGACTGTAGCAGGACCGGTGACGGCATCGCCTCCAGCAAAGACGCCCGGCCTGTTGGTGGTTAGTGTTACAGGGTCCACCTGGATGGTACTGCCCCTGCCTATGCGGAGGCGAAAATCCTGAGGTGCTTGTGGCGCCTGCCCAATGGCAGTAATCAATGCTTCGACTTCGGTATTGAATTCGCTATCCTTGATTGGTACAGGCTGGCGCCTGCCTCTGCTATCCGGCTCGCCGAGCTCCATCTTTATGCAGGTTACGCTTAATTTCCCTTTCCGTCTTTCTATCCGGACGGGGGCTGCCAGGAATAGGATTTCTATGCCTTCTTCCAGTGCTTGTTCTATCTCGGAGGGGTCTGCCGGCATTTCAGCGCGGCTACGGCGATATAGGATGCTTACCTTTTGTGTACCCAGACGAAGAGCTGTACGAGCGGCGTCTATGGCAACATTACCTCCCCCAACTACTGCAACTCTTTTCCCCAGAGTGGGTTTAAGGCCCAGGTTGACTTCGCGGAGAAAGGTGGCGCCATCTATCACTCCAGGCAAATCCTCGCCTTCGATTCCCAGTCTGAGGCTCTGGTGCGCGCCGATGGTTATGAAGATGGCTTTGTAGCTCATTTCAAACAGCAGGTCGAGGGAGACTACCCGCGTACTTGTCCTGATTTCAATGCCCATCTGAGTTAGTCTTTGGGCTTCGGTGTCAAGCACTTCACGGGGAAGGCGATATTGGGGGATACCTACCCGAAGCATTCCGCCGATTTCTGATTGGGCTTCGAAGATAGTTACGGGATAGCCCAGCTTCCGCAGGTAATAGGCGCAGGCCATTCCTGCTGGCCCGGAGCCTACGATGGCTACCTTCTCAACCTGTGTGGTCTCTGCTTCGGCGCGGACCATCCTATCACCGCCGAACTCCACAGCAAACCTCTTCAGGGCGCGAATAGCCACTGGTTCGTCCACCTGTCCTCGCCGGCAGGAGCTCTCACAAGCATGGGTACAGACATAGGCACAAATGGAAGGGAAGGGGTTACCTTCCCTTATCACCTGCAAGGCTTCCATGATTCTTCCCTGGGCGGCCAGGTCAACGTATTCTCGTATATCCATGTGCAGGGGGCAGGCTACCTGGCAGGGTGGAATCAGGCTGTGGTCTGGGGAAGATGCGGATGTCTTATCGCCTCGGTATCTTTGGGTATTATCTAGAGTAGGTGAATACATTAGCCCCCCTTTCAGCCACAAATAAGCTATGTTCTGTTTGCATAATATCCGTGTTCTGTAGAAGGGACAATAGGAAGGATACCTGAATCAGGGGATGGAGTCCCTAGTATTTCTACTGGGATAACACGTGAATGGGATTAGGGAAACTACTGGTGACTAGTGATTGGTGACTGGAGACCGGGTTATGGGGTTATGATGGCTTTGCGGATAGCGAATCTTATAAGGTCTGTCTTGTTGTGGATGTTCAGCTTATTCATCAAGCTTGATTTGTACCACTCAATCGTCTTAGGGCTGACGACGAGCAGGTCAGCTATTTCCCTGGCTGTGCGCCCTTCAGCGACCAGTTTGAGGACTTCTCTTTCTCGGTCTGTCAGTTGCTGGTATGGGTCTTTCTCTCCTTCCGGGGACTTTTGTTGGTACTCTTCGACCAGGGCGGCAGCGGCGGAAGGTGATAGGTAGGAATCTCCTTTGTGGACGGCCTGAATGGCTGAGGCGAGCTCGGAAAATGCGGCCATTTTGGTAACGAATCCCCGGGCGCCTGCCTCTATGATGGGGATGACGTAGTCGCTATCATCATATTGTGTTAAGGCCAGCACCTTTGTTCTGGGGAATTGTTTGCGTATTCTGCGGGTTGCCTCTAATCCGCCCATGACCGGCATCGCCAGGTCCATGAGCACTACGTCTGGGTCGAGTTGTTCTACTTTTTGCAAGGCCTCCTTGCCGTTTGTGGCCTCGCCAACTACTTCTATGTCAGCAACCAACTGAAGTAAGGTGCGGATTCCGTCGCGTACCAGCGTGTGGTCGTCAGCTATCAGTACCCTGATCTTTCTCATCTATGGTATCTCTTGGTATGGGGATATTGACTGTGACTTTAGTTCCTTGTCCTGGGCGCGAATTTACTTTGCAGTGGCCTCCTACGAGCTTTACCCTCTCCTTGATGGTGAACAGCCCTGCACCGCGGCCGCTGGGGTCTACACGTGTGAGCTTGCTAACATCGAAGCCTTTGCCATCATCCGTAATTTGCAGTGCACATTTATCCGCGTTGCACTCTAGCCTGATGGAAGTATTCTTTGCCTCGGCGTGTTTCATAATGTTGCCGATTAGCCCTTGCGCGACACGGAAGAGTGTCACCTCGATTTCTGGTGGGAAACGCTTGTCTGTGCCTGTGAACTCAGCAGATATGTTGATACCCCTGGTCTGCAAGGTGTCCTTGGCGTAGCGGTGGATTGCTGTGGGCATTCCCAGCTCATCTAGCAAGGTGGGACGCAGTTCTTTCATAAGCTTAACTATTTCGCTGCCGGTATGGACTGTATGGACATGAGTCGCCTTTAGCCTTTCCATAAGGTCGGAATCGACGGTACCCCTCATTTCCATAAGCTCTATGATGGCTTGCAGGCTGAGCGTCAAGCTGGTGATGGCCTGGCTGGTCTCGTCATGCAGCTCGCGTGCAATTCTCTTGCGCTCATCTTCTTGTGCGGTCAAGGCGTGCTGCAGGAGTGTCTGGTATCTTTTAGCTGCGCTAGCCAGCCTCTGGTATAGCTTTGCCTGTTCGATGGCAGCACCGATCTGGCAGCCCATCGAATTCAGGAGATACAGGTCGTCTTCGCTGAAGTGGCCGGGCACATGGCTGGCCATGTTCATAACGCCTACCACCTTTTCCTTTGCTTTCAAAGGGACGCTGGCAAAGCCTTTTAGGCCTTCTGTGCTGACTAGGTCTGAGCGTGCGACGTGTGGGTCTCTGGAAATATCTTCAAGCAGAACAGGCTCGCCTGTCTTTGCTACCCTGCCGGCTATGCCTTGACCTATTGGCATCTTCATCTGCTGGGCGTACTTGGCGGATAGGCCACGCGAGACGCTATAGTGTAGTTTTTGGCCGTCTTCATCGAGCAGCAATATGCCGCCGATTTCACCGTTGACGGCTTCCAGGGCGACGTCGAGACACACATTGAGGATAGCGTCCAGATTTCGCAGCCCACTGGTGGCGTTGGAAATGCGGCTCAGTGCGTGGAGGTGGTGGTGACGTCTAAAGACCTCTTGCTCCATCTTCCTCTCTGTGCTGACGTCTCTCCTGGTCTCAACGATGGCACAGACATTGCCCTCATGGTCCTTGAGCGGATACATGGTGATTCTCGAGTATTCGGCGGTGGCGTCAGCGTTAGCGGGGTGTCTCGGGTGAATGATTACCGCGGGCTTGGTTATCTGAGGTGTTTTGGTCAGGGGGCATGTCCACAGCGGCGGGCCACAGGGGCTATTTCGGTTTTCGAATAGCTGGTAGCAGTGTTTGTCGTCCGCTATGTTTTTGGGATTGCCCAAGGCACGGATTGCGGCTGCGTTGGAGAACTTGACGTGAAAGTCCCTGTCTACAATGAAAATTTCGTCTTCCAGGCCGTCCGTTATATCTTGCAGGTTGAAATCCAGCGGCTGTCCGCTGGTAGTTGGTCTGGCTTTAGTTTGTCTTTCCCCCATCTGTTTATCCCCCCACTACATAAAATAGAGCTATGGCGGTGGTTTGTCAAGGGCTGGTAGATGGTAGGTGTAAGGTAGGGGGCTAGAAACTAGTCTTCTGCCTTGTAGCCCTGTTCAATGGTTTGTCTATCCAGGTCCAGGGTGTAAACGCGCTGCAGGGGCAATAGAATCTCTTCGTCTGCCTTGCGCAGATCGATGGCCTTTATATAGCGTCGGCATTTCTCGCAGACATAGAGCCGGTAGAAGCCTTTGTCATCGGTGAAGAAGGCAAGCTTATCATGCTCCTGGTTACCGCAGTAGGGACAAGCCAGACGGTAGAAGTACCAGTGAGCATCGCAACGGGAGCATACTAACCAGCGTTCCCCGTATTCTTTTTCGAGGTAGGCGAAGTCTGCGTTGCCTCCACAGACGGGGCAGTATCTCTGGTGCCATGAGTCCTTGCCTACCAGAGGTGAAAGCTCATTGGCATAAGCAGCTAGCCAGGGATACATGGAAGCTTGAATCACACTTCCCGTGGTGGCACTTGGTTTGGTCTTTTTTGATTTGCCTTTCTGGAGCAGTGTGCCGCTTCCGAACCAGTCTTGTGTGGCTTCTTTCAGTGTATCGAGTCCAACTGCGATTTCGTCTAGCTCGTCGATTTCTTCTGGCGCGGGCTTGAGATATTCCTTTGCCAATTCCGATATTTGGCTGAAGAGAGCCTGAAGCTCTGTCCAGTCCAATTCTATCTCGTGGAAGGTGAGCATGGGCTTGTTTTGGGACAGGCGCTGCGGAGCCTTTTCCTTGAGCTTGGGCAAGCTGGAAGATATATTGGGTTTGACGTTGTTTTGCGCAAGGAGAATCCGGCGGTATAGCTCCAAATGACTTGGCAGAGGCTCTGAGGCCTCTGCCAGTCTGCTTAGTATCTTTTCTACGACTTCTCGGGTAGTGATATCAGGTCTGTTAAAGGTCACTTCTTGGCTATTTCCTTATACCACTTGCCGTGATGTGACTTGGCATAGTCAGTGGTTACAGTACCATCGACCATAGAGCTGAAGGAGCCGCCATGCGTGCGCATCAGCGGATGAATGACGC
>Ga0194113_10006113_pt1 | contig 15339 bp, 10 predicted proteins | sample TA2MahC200mmetaG_FD_146193 | JGI IMG/M metagenome (GOLD analysis project Ga0194113, IMG submission 146193) | Freshwater microbial communities from Lake Tanganyika, Tanzania - TA2015017 Mahale Deep Cast 200m | ecosystem: Environmental > Aquatic > Freshwater > Lake | place: Tanzania: Lake... | reverse complement strand
ACCGAGTTGGTGCGGTCGGGGCGCCACAGACCTTTGCCGTGGAAACGGATGAGGTAGTACTCGCTGGCGTGACCACTCACGTCGAAATCCAGAATCGTGCTCTCCGAGCGGAGCAGCTCGAGGGCGTTCCGATCACTTCGGAGCCGGCGACTGCGTGGCGACTCGCGCATCCCACTCCTCGTCCCGCCAAGTACCGTTCCCAGTCCGCTTGCCATGACCAGTCCTAGCCCGCAACGATCTCGGGATAAATGATCAGGTGATCGCCTTCGCCCACCCGCGCCTCTGGGAGTGTCTGGTCATCCCGGAGACGTCTGCCCCCCTCCTTGTGGTCCAGGCTGTAGCTCATCGGCTGGCCGTCCGGTCCCATGACGGGCAAGTTCATTTTGGTGATGATGTTCGGGAGGATACGTCTGACCGTGACCGTGTCCGCAATCACCGCGTCCACGCTCTTGGCTCCGGTCTGGTCCAGAAATGTCACGCGCGTACCCTTGCGCCCTTCGTTTGACCCGTGCCCGACCATTCTGTAACTCCGTGTGCAACGAACTGCATGTGGAATCTCGACGACAAACCACGTCGAGTCAAGGTGCCCGACTCAAATGCTCACGGTCCCCGGCAGAGAAGGCCACCAAGCCACTACGACAGGGGGCGATGATGGGTTGACTCAACTGACACGTATTCGTAGGTTCAGCCGATATCTTAGCCCGCTGTGCGCGCGATTCCAAGCGTCGCCGTCCCCTGAAGCGGCAATTGGCCCTTGTTCCCATTGAATTCAAGCCCCGAAACACGAGGCTTGGCGGGCGAGACGCGGGCCAAATCGCTCATACGCGAAAGCCAACGCCGCGGACGTGGACTCGTGCGAGAGCTCGCACGATGCCACGGCTGGAATCGATCAAAGTCACCAGGCATTCGGCCAGGGCCATGGCCGCAGCGGTTGCCTCAGTTCACGTAATCACCGCAGTTTGACTTTATTGAGGCAGACTCCATTTTCACCCTTGGGTGCCTCCGTCTGCGCAGCCTTCGAAACGACTCAATACAAATCGCTTTCAGGCAAGCTGCTCGGTATAATCCGGGCGCTTCGCTTGGGGGAGGAACGCGTCATGCCGATTCACGATTGGACCAAAGTCTCCTTTGGGACGTTTCACAATTTCCATCAAGGCTGGATAATCACCCTCCGCGACGCTCTGAACGCCGGCCGGCTTCCGGAAGGGTACTTTGCCATGGCCGAACAGGTGATCGGCCGGCCTGAAGCGGACGTTGTGGCTTTGGACGTGGCAAGCGATGACAACTTGTCGGCAGGCCGTGGCGGAATGGCCACGGCAGTCCAACCCCGGACGACGTTTGTCCTTGCCGCCGAGGAGGAGCGGTACGCCAGCAGAGCGACCCACTTGGCCGTTCACCACGGACTGGGCCGCGTGGTGGCGATCATTGAGATTATATCGCCCGGCAACAAAAGCAGCCGGCACGCCCTGCGGTCGTTCGGCGACAAGGCCATTGAACTGATTCGGCAGGGGGTGAACCTGCTGGTGGTCGATCTTTTTCCGCCCGGTCCGCGCGACCCGAAAGGCGTTCATCCGTTGATCTGGGATGAGATTAGCGATCAGCCTTTCGCGCTGCCGCCGGGCAAGCCGCTGACGCTTGCCGCGTATCAATGCGCGCCGACCAAGACGGCTTTCATCGAGCCCGCGGCAGTGGGAGACTTGTTGCCGGAGATGCCCCTGTTCCTGCGCGGGGAGTGGCACGTCCAGGTACCCTTGGAGGAGACCTACCGGACCGCGTGGGACGTGATGCCGTCACCCATCAAGCGGTTGTTCGATGTTCCGTCGCGGTGATCTGTGTCGCCGCCGCCGCCGCCCCCACGAGCTCGTCTCGTGGGGTCCTCAGTCTCTCCAGCTACAGGCCGCCGCCGCCGCCACGAGCTCGTCTCGTGGGGGGCGGCGCGCGACTCGATTCAGTCCTCCTCCACTTCCAGAATCTCCAGTTGCAGTTGGTGGAGCACTTGGAGGATGCTGAGCATGGCGGCTTCGGCTCGTTCGGCCGAGAGGTCGGAGTGGGCGATCTTGAGGTGCGCGGCGCCGATGCCGCCCAGGCCCAGCGTGGCGTCGAGCGGGATCCAGCGGTTGGCGATCCAGACTTCATTCCACATGTGGAAGGCGAACCCACGGTCGGCCTCGGAGTAGATTAATCCGATCGCCGCGCGGGCCGGCACTCCCCGCGCTCGACACAACGCGGCCAACAGCACCGCGTGCTCGGTGCAATCCCCTTCCCTCGACCTGACGACGTCGGCAGCCGTGGCGAACCCTTGTCCGAAGTTCCGGTTGCGGACGTTCTGGAAGACCCACTGTTCCATCGCCTGGCAGATCGTCCATGGGTCGGTATCGGCGGCAGCCACCTGGAGCGCCACGTCACGCACGTGCGGCTCGTCCGATTGGATCAGGTTGTTCGCACGCAGGTCGGCATCGGTGGGCGGCGAATCCTCGGGTACGGTTGCCGGGACGTCCGGTCGGGCGCTCAGGACGGCGATCCTGGCTGAATGGCCGTCGATCGATTGAATCTGTTGCGAACCGCCGGACGGGAAGACCTGTGACGGGTCCCGGTTGGGCAGTGTCGCACGATACAGGATTCGCCGCGTCTGGTGAGGGCGGGGCAGGGGGGTGGAAACCCGAACGATCGAATCCCAGCCGAGGTCGAAGTCCGCGGTCGGCGTCTCCGTCAAAGCCCGCTCTTTATCCGTGCGGTACGTGGTCTGCCGCAGGCCGCCGAGCAGCACGGACGTCTTCAGCATTTCGCCGTCCTGGTCTGTCCAACACCACCCGTCGATCTGTTGGTCAGCCACAAGAATGGTTTGGCGGACTTTCAGAAGCCGCTGCCGGTCGCCCAACAGGTGCGTTTCCTCCAGCTCGACCGCCTCAAGGATGACGGACGCCACCTGCACGCCGGAATAACCGGGAATCAAGCAGGTCAGCTCGCGTCGCTCGCCCGTGGTGAGAGGTGCGCGGCGAACGGACTGCTCGACCGCGAAGAACCCGCCGTTCTCGTCACTCCATGCCATCTCGCTTTCCGTCTGTTGTCCCGAGCTGCGGGTGACGAGCATGAGACGTCCTTGACGATAACGCCCCTCGACGGTGATCGGCGACGGCCCGGCCACGGTGCGGAGCGTGAAGGACCGCACCGCGCCTTCCGGCGTCTCCACGGATTCGACCTCGGTTTCCAACGCGGTGCTCTGGCCGTATCGCGGCATTTTGAGCATCGACCGGCTGGTGATCTTCACCAGCGTCTCCTCGGAAAACGCCGGGGGCATGTGCACGGCGTGGATCCAGCCGATCTTGGTGTTGCTGATGAAGACGGCGTCCCACGTCTCTTGGGCTGGCGCCAGGTCCGATTTGTCCGACGGTGCGCGGCTCGAGTCGCGGCAGCCGGCGCCCGAAATCGCGAGAGCAAGGCCGACAACGCCCGCCCACGGCAGATGCCCCGTCGCCCGGGTTGGGCTTCCTGGCAAGGACCGTTCAGTCGACTCCGTGTGCATCCGAAAACCCCTCCTCGAGCAGATTCTATCCGCGTGTGGTCTTGGACGTGGCCCGCATCCGTCGCCAAACGACGTGGAGACGGGCACTCCTGCCCGTCCCGGTTGCATGAACGAGCAAGAGTCTCCGTCCTGCACCGGGCGCGGTTGGCGCGCCGATCTCACGTACCCGTACGGTAAACGGTTGTCGAGTATAGCAGACGGTTGGTAGCAGGACGATCTTGACGGCAAACACGGTCGATCCGGAGGTCGGCCGGCGATTCGGCACGGTCGGATTCGTGTGTCGCACGGGAATAGGTTTTCGTGCGACCGCTCGTCCGCGGGATGCGGCACGCGGCCGGCGCGGCGCGCGGCCTCGACCCAACCGGCGGAATGGGCGGTTGTTTTTCCGGTTTCGGCCTCACACGGCGGGGCGAGCCGCGGCGACCGGCGCGCGTATTTGCCGTTTTCATGAGGTTTTCTGGCGGCGAGCCTGCTTTCGGCCAGTTCCCGTGGCGCAATCTGTGGCAATCCGTCGGAATCCGCAGCCGGCGTCGACCGCCGTCCGCGGCTCTTTTTTTTCGTTTGCCACGCGCGCAGAACCTAAGTGCTAGAGTTCTAGTAGGAAATCGCCGTGGCGGGCTGGCCGGGCGGATCGGGCGGTTTGGCCGGTTGTGTTGAGCGACCGAGGTCGGACCCGTCCTTGGCCCGGCCGATCCGCGAGACAGCCGTGTTCGAATGCTTGCGATCAGTCACAAACGTGACCTACGTTTGATTGCCTGGTTTGCGAAAGCAGGCGACAAGCTTGCGGCGCGCGGCAGGAAACCGGGTGTCATCACCATAGCAAGAGTCAGAGGTCGACAATGGGCTTCCTCAAGCGTTTCTTCAGCAATGTGCTGCATGAGGAGGTGGTAACACCCCGGACGAGCAGCTTCGAACACCTCACTGAAGAGGAGTTGGAGGCTCATCTGGGAGTCGGCCGGTATGGCAGCTTCGTGCTCACCGACGCCGTTCGTCCATCGTACGATCTTCAAGTGGTGCCGCAGCAGGGATACCGGCACGACGTGTATCAGGACGAGGATCGCCGTTCGCGGGTTCCCGTGCTGATGGCCGCCGCCTCCAAGGACGTGTTGTTCGATCTGTTCCTGGACCTGCTTGAGCCGCTCGGCACGGAGGTCGACGTGGTGCTGGAGACCAGCCACGATCACAACACCGGTGGGCACGTGGACCTGTACCGCGAGCACATTGATCTCCCCGTGCTGAAGAGCGTGTTGTGGCAATACGAGGACATGCTGCTGAACGACGGTTGCACCGGCATTGCCGTCCTCAACCCGGCCGTGCCGCAGGAAGTTCAGTTCGACGAGCACAAGATGCTGATCGTATACGGAGGGGGCCTGACGTCGTTCGAGTCGATCTTGAAAATGCGCGGTATCGACCTGGTGCGGGGCATGAAGTTCATCACCGAAGCCGAACACGTGCATTCGTCCAGTGAACGCTTCGCGCGCGTGTTCGAGGAACTCAAGGTCGACCTCGGCATGGACGGATTCCTGTAGTCCGCCGCGCGCCGGCCGCCGGCAGGTCCGCCTTCGCCGTTACTTGACCTGAAACTCGATCATGCCGTTTCCGAATTTGTCGGCCTTCTTGTCCTCGACCGTCAGCTCGAGCGTGTAGCGCCCGGTCGGGATCTGCTCGGGCCAATGGATCAAGTAGGCGATGAAGTAGTCGCGGCGGTGGTTGCGGCAAACGTACCGGTCCACGGGCAGCGTCCGTGAGGCAACCGGCCGCTGGCTTTCGTCGAGGATCTCGTATCGACCTTGCAGGTGCGTCTCGTACAGCGGCACACCCTGGGCCGTCCGTTCGGTTCTTCGGGCGGGCCGCCCGGTCCCTTGGTCGCGCGCGTCACTCTCGTCGATCTGTTCCACGCCGAAATTCTCGACCTCCACATACAGCAGCACCGGATCGCCCGGTTTGAACGCGTACGACGGAAACTCGTCGATCTTGCCGAAATCGTGCACTTTGCTGCAGAGCGCCAGGTTCTTGAGCCGCAGGGATCCGAGTGTCGCCAGGGCGGACACTCCCTTGCCCAAATGCTCCGCGGCCGGATCCACGCGATGTCGGAAGCGGGGCAACTCGGCAGAGTCCAACAAGATGCCCAGGCCCATGACCGTCTGGCGCCAGAACTCGAGTTCCTCGTCGCTGAAGGCTTCTAAAGACTCCATGGCGCGATCAGGATCCTCGGCCGCCAGGCACAGCAGGCCGAGGCAAGCCTCGAGACGGCCTCGCTGGCCTTCGTCAATCGCATCGTTCTCCAGGTATTCCTGCAGCGCGACAATTGCCGACGTGAGGTGTTTGGTCCAGGAGCCGGGAACCTGGTCGACGACTGCCGCGTGAGGCTCGGTGCGGTTTGCCGGCTCAGCCGTACGCGACTCCGAGACGGCACGCGTCGACTGCCGATCCGGCTCGGTGCGATGAAGTGGCTGCGAGGAGTCCCTCGCGGGCCGCGTGGACGCGGGAATCTCGTGTTCTGCGCCCTCAGCGCCCTCAGCGCCCTCAGCACCCTCAGCGGTATCGGCCGGATCGGCGGTATCGGGCACGCGTGCAACGCGTTGCCGGCGGTTGGACCGAGCTGAAAGCACGCGTTCCTGGCCGTTGTCGGCCGTTGCCACAGCGATGTCGGCCGGCATCGTCGCGTTGGTACGATCGTCACTGGAGGAACCTACCGTCTTTTGTGCGGCAGTCGCGATGCCCGCGCCACCGACTTCCGCAGGCGCCATCGCTTGACGATTGAGCTGAGCGTGGATCAGATCCACCAAGAAAGTCCGGTAAGCCGGGTCGGCGTTGCGGACCCACTCCTGCATTTCCGCGGCCTGATCCGGCGAAAGGCCCGAACGCGACGCGGCCGCCCCGATTTCCGCGACATCTGTCTGCAACGGATCGACATCGTCCACGCGGACATTCCGCCGCGACTCCACCGCGCCGGCCGGTTCGGGGACCGGGTTCAGCTCCACCAGTGTGGGCGCGGCACAACCGCCCCACACAAGAATGCCGGGGAAAAGCCAGCTGAGTAACTGCCGAGCGTTGCGCATGGCCGTTCGGGCGAGCCGATGGAGAAGTCTCATGCCACAGAAAGAGGGGCAATAGTAGGGAAATGCCCCCGCCTAAGCAAGACGAAACTGGCAATCTTCACGGGCGGGTGCACACGGGGAGTTGCGATCTGACCTCGCCCGGCACGCAGGCTGAGGGGGCAACTCCCTCTGGATAAGGGGACGACGCCTCCCTGCGGCCTCGGTCAGAGCCAGCACGTTACGGGCCTGAGTGCACTTAGGCGAGCGGCAGTTGAGAAGCTACCCGTAGGACGGGCACTCTTGCCCGTCCGGTGCGTGTTCGACGGGCAAGAGTGCCCGTCCTACTGGTAAATCCATTCCTGCCGCTCGCCTTACGGGCGTTCATTCGCGGTTCGCCTGGCGACAGCGTCCGTCGTCAGAGGGCTGCGGCGCGCGTCACACGAGCGGGCGAGGAGACCGCTCACGGGGTTCGCGGCGCGGCCAGTCGGCGGTCCAGCTGCACGAACAACCGTTCCAGGGCGAAGCGGGCCATTTCGGGCGAGGAGTGGGAGCCTTTCAGCGCCAAATCCGTTTCCAGCAGCCAGCGGTACAGCAGTGCCGCCCGGCGACGCCCCATCTGTTTCAGGTTCGCTTCCGCCTTGCGCATCGCATCCGGCGGCCATTTGAAGAACCCGGCTTTCTCCAGCGCCTCCGGCAAGGCCATCCGTTGGCGATGCCGTTCCGCGCGTTGAAAGGCCCGCGTGGCGGCCGCAAAGCGGCGGAGGGACCAGCTGATTGGGCCGAGCAGCGCGTTAGGATGCTCGCCTGCCAGGAGCAGTCGGTCGAGTTGCGCCAGGGCCTCGGCCGAGTCGCCTGAGGCGACGGCGTCCACCAATTCCCATGCCGTTTTCGCTCGCCAGCCGCCCACGACGTCCCGAACGATCTGTTCACTGATCGCGCCGTCGGGACCGGCGAAAAGCGCCAGCTTGGCGATCTCCTGGTCCAGCAGCCCGAATTCCGGCCCGGTCAGTTCCAGCAGCAACGCGGCCGCGTTGCGCGCCAGTTGTGTCTTGTGGTGATCCCGGGCCCACCGCACGCACCAATCCGCGACCCGCCGCGCATCGAGGTTCTTCTGTTTTCCTTCACCGGTCTGGGGCGCGCGGCATTCGACCGGCAAGCCGTGCTGCTCGACGAGTTTGTAGAGCCGCGTGTTGGACGGCCACGTGTTCACGTCCAGCACCAACACCGCGCGCCTCTCCGGCTGCTCGACGTATTGCTCCAGCCGCGCGCGATGGTCTCGCACGAAGTCGTCGGCTTGAGCCACCACGGCCAACCGCGTGCCGGCGGCGTTGAACAACGAAACGGTGCACAGTTCGTCAAACACGTCCCGCCATTCGGCCTGGGTTCCGTCGAACTCCGCGAAGGGGATGGCATCGTCGGGCAGCACTCGCGCCCTGAGCCGTTTGAGAACCAGCCTCTTCAGAAACGGCTCGTCGCCGAACACGACCACGACGGGTGCGAGCGTCGGCGTCTGTTCCAGATACTCGAACGCGTGTACGGCCAAACCAGTGTCCTTCAAAACGGATGTTGAGTCGTTCGACGGGTCCGCCCGACGGGCTGTCGAGCCACCGGCGCTGGTGCTTGCCCGGCGACGACGCGTGCGGTGTTCGTTGCTCAGATTGTCGCAGTTCGGGCCGGGACCGGCAATGGTCGATCACGGCGGCCCGCGCGATGAGGGCCTCTTGGCCACGGTCCGCCGGCGATAGGGGCGTCTTCATCCACGTCGGGGCTGACGGAACGCCTCGCGGTCGGCATCGCGGAGTGGTTTGACCCCGCGGATACGCGCTCGCGGCGCCAACCCGTCCACGCGGATCGGGTTCGTCAGCTGGTCGACACCCACGTTCCCGGCCTCGTCGCGCACCTCCAGACGCAGATAGATCTGCGGAGGCAGCTGAGGATCGGCGGGCCAGGCGAACTCGCCCGTGTTCGGCAACGCCGACGCGATGGACGTCCAGGGTCCGTCGGCGGAGTCCGCGAACAGGAGGGAGACGGGCCGCGGCCCGAGGTAGCTGTCGGAGGCGTCCCAGCGGATGGTCAGCTGGCCGGCTTGCGCGCCGCTGCCGTAGGTCGCGGACACGAGTTTGGCCCGCGGGGCCGTCGTGTCGACACCAACCCAGATGTCCGCCAAGTCCCCGGACCTGGGGCTGCGGCCGGACATGCCACTTCGGCTGACGATCACCACGCGGAACCCAAAAACGCCCTCTTCCCGCACCGCCACGTCAAAGGGGCTCTGCATGTCGTCGTCCGTGCCCCACAATCGCCACGTCTGACCGTTGTCGGCGGTTGCCCACAGCTGCACTTCCGCAATGCCCGACGATCCGACCGCTTCCGTGTCGTAATCCAGTTGGAAGTGCGTGCTGTTGGTCATGTACGGCAGTTCGCCAACGGGCGGCGCGGCGGTCGACGGAGTTGGCGGGATGGTTGCGATACCGTTTGGCTCGGCCAGCGATGGTTCGGCCGGTGAAAGTTCGTCCGGTAAGGGTGTGGCCGAAGGCGGCGGTTCCGCGGCCGTCGGCGGACCGGTCTCGGCCGGGACCGCGGGTGCCGGGTATTGCGGGGGCTGAGTGAATTCTTGAGGTGGCTCGCGGTTGGTGACGATCGAGGTGCCTGGTTGCTCAAGGGGGGCAATCGTAGTGACCGGCGGTTGCGGTTCCCCAGGCGGAGTGCGTGGGGTCGGGACGTTAGCCGGGATGGCTTCCGTGCGGTTGGCTTGGCTGTTTGACGATGCGAAGTGTCCGAACGGTTTGGGCGGTTCGCTGGCAGGAGTGGCCGGGCTGAAAGGCATCCGGTCAGGCGGGGGCGCATTGTCGCTGGGCCATGTCAGTGCTCCCTCGCTCGCCAGGCGATTGCGCGCGAACGGTTCCGTTCCCGCCGTTGATGCCGTCGTGCGCGTGGCCGCGACCGGCATCAGCAGTCGCCGGTTGGCGACGGTCAGATTGCCTGCCGCGTCCCGCACTTCGGCTCGGACGTTGATGGTGGCGGACGCGAGCGTCGGTTGCCACGAGACATTCCCCTGGAAGCTCGTCCTCACCACGTCCTCGCGCGGCGTCGTGAGGGAAATCGGTTGCCACGGCTGACCAACCTCGCCCTGGTACTCGACGCGCAACGAGGAGGCCACGAGGTTCTGATCCATCGCGCGCCAACTGGCGGTCACTTGACCATCGTTGGTTGGAAAGGCGGAGAATTCCAGTTGCGGCTGCACGGTGTCGACGATCACGCGGAGTTCAGGCCGCAGGGAGTCGACCGTGCCGGCTTGTCGGTTGGAATCGAGGGTGCGCGAGGAAAACCAGTACTCGCGGTCGCTGTCGGCACGGAACGTGAACTGCCGGGCCGTTGGAAGTTGGCGCGACGCGAGTTGCCAACTGGCGCCCTGGTCCACCGACACATACAGATGGACTTCCACGGGCTGGGCGGCGCGGCGGTCCACCGAGAACGGGATGGCGAACACGTTCTGCCGTGTCACGTGGAGTGATCCGTTGGCTGGGCTCCCGGCCGCGTGATCGACGGCCGCGAAGTTCCCGAGGGGCTGTTGGCCGCCAGCCACGGCCGTCCAGAATGCGACGCTCAACATCGCCGTGCCGATCAGCATCGTCCGTGTCATGGCGTCCTCGTTCCTTCGTGCGGCACCGGACCGCCAGCTGACTGATGACAGCCCGTGGTGCCGTGACCAAGTGCATCACGGAAGGCCCGTCAGGTTGGTGTGCATCGTTGCGAGTTCTCGATGTGGGCCACGTGTGCGGTGCGACGAGCACGTCTTCGGACGCGGCAGGCGGTTCCGCGTCGCACCGCCGGAATCGACCTGCTGCAATCAGACTCCGGCAGGCGGTAGACTGAATCGCGCGAGTGGACAACGGGAGGACGGTGATACTGGCGTGTGGTTACCCCTTTTCTGGTATCGGTTGTGCTGGTTCGGCAACTTGAACAGGGCGTGTTGGCCAACGATGGCGAGAGGGAATATTGCGTGGGGCGCGGCGAGGCGCCGGGGAGCATCGGCATGAAAGCGGTCCTACCGGGCGTCACACGCGGTCGTGGTTGGCTGTCGGGCCCTTTGTGGCTGATGTTGGTGTGTCTGACAGGCACATCGCTGGCGGGCTTCCTGGGCCGGTCCTGGTGGTGGTTCGACCTTGCCAGTCACTTTCGCGTCCAGTATGCGGTGGCCAGTCTGCTGATCGGGGTGGCGGCCATTGTTTGGCGCCGCTGGCTCGCTGCCTTGACCGCGGCAGTTTTGCTGATCGTCAATCTTTGGCTGGTTCTCCCATTTTACGCACGGAAGCCTGGTGGGCCGGACGGAGGGGAATCGCTGCGAGTACTCTGCATGAACGTGAACGCCGCGAACGAGCGTCACGAGCAAGTTTGGGATGTGGTCAAGGCCAGTCGGGCGGACATCGTGTTCGTGCTGGAGTACACCGCGCGGTGGGAGGCGGCGCTGCGGGCGATGGAAGTCGACTACCCGTACATGCGCACGGCGCCCCAAGCCGACAGTTTCGGCATCGCGGTGTACAGCCGCGTGCCGCTGACCAGAGTCGAGGTTTCCGATCTTGTGGTGGCAGGGATACCGAGTATCGCCGTGGGCTCGCGGCTGGGTGGACAGCACGTCACGTTGTTCTGTGTGCACGTGCTTCCGCCCGTATCGCGTGCTTCCGCCGCGTCGCGAGATGCACAGCTGCGAGAGATCGCGCGGCGAGCGGGCAGTGCGGAGCAACCACATGCTGTCGTGGGCGACCTGAATTGCACGTCGTGGTCACCCGTGTTCCGCGACCTGTTGCGTGACGGCGGGCTGGTGGACAGTCGGATCGGGTTTGGCGCGCAACCCACGTGGCCGCGTTGCTGGCTGCTGAGAATCCCGATCGACCACTGTCTGGTTTCGCGCGAAGTGGTCGTGCGGCACCGGTCGGTAGTGGCCGTGCCCGGTTCGGATCACTTGGGTGTGATCGTGGATCTGGGCGTCCGCGGCAGGCGCGGATGAGCCGCCCTCGCGCTTGTGTGCCGTGAGGTTAGGCAGGGGGCCCGGCGCGTGGAGCGGGGGACATGAGATCCGGCGGTGCATGCGGTGTGGATGGCGTCGGGCGTCCGGGGGGGCTGCGGTTCGTGTCCAGACGGCCTCGCATGTCCAGTTCGTAAGTGTCTGGTTTATTGCGAGTTAGGCCATAATATCCGGACGCAGTGGACTCGATGGCGCCGATATGCATAATATTCCTCGTGTTCACATCAGCCAAATCTACACGGGCAACGCGGCCGGTCACTTCGACTTCGAACGATGCGGGAATTTCTAAGCACACCGACTGCAAGGACAGTGCTGTGGGTGACCGTTCTGCTGGTCATGCTGGCGGTCGGATATTACCTCGTGCGAAGGTTTCGGGATCGCATCGGCGACGACCGGCAGAGCGCGAGTGATTTGCTCACGAATTTCCGAGAAATGCGCCATGGGGGTGACATAAGCGAGTCGGAATTCCGAACAATAAAGACTGTGCTGGGGCAAAAGCTCCGAGAAGAGTTGCGGGAGAAGAATGCGGGAAACGACGATTCGGTGCGTCACGAGTGAGATGCGGGGACGTCGAGAGTTTGCCGGCTTTGTCGGTCATTCGGCCCGGACTCGATGGTGGCCTGGGAGGCCAATGGCACAGTGAGAACCGTGGATTTGGCAGCTCGACGAATCGCGGACAGGGATGCCCACTAGAGGGCCTGGGCACGAACATGTACGCCCTTTCGGCCGGATCGAGCGACACCTAGGCAGTACCGCGAATTACGGTCGCGTGAGCAACGCTGGCGCGACCGTCGATCCGAAAGGAGTGATTATGCCCGCAGGAAAAGACTCGGGCGGAGGGCGACGGAGCAGTGGCACCACGAAGAAGAATGCGTTCTGTTCGTTTTGCCGCAAAAGCTATCGAGACGTGGGACCGTTGGTGGAGGGCCCTGGGGACGTTTACATCTGCGGCGAGTGCATCGATCTTTGCCAATCGATCCTGGAGCAGGAGCAGCGGCGTCGCGGATCCACGCGGCCGCTGTTCAAGGAGATCCCGTCACCTCGGCAGATCGTCGCTCAGCTGGACGAATACGTGATCGGGCAAGCCGCGTCCAAGAAAGTCCTGGCCGTGGCGGTCCACAACCACTACAAGCGTCTGTCGCTGGGCTGGGAAGGTTCGGACGTTGAGATTGAGAAGTCGAACATCTTGCTGATCGGTCCAACCGGATCGGGCAAGACGTTGCTGGCGCGCACGCTGGCTCGCATTCTGAACGTGCCGTTCGCGATCGGCGATGCCACGACGCTGACCGAGGCAGGTTACGTCGGCGAGGACGTCGAGAACCTGTTGCTCAAACTGTTGCACGCCGCCGATTTCGACCTGGAGGCGGCGCAGCGAGGCGTCTTGTACATCGACGAGATCGACAAGATCGGCAAGACGAGCCAGAACGTGTCCATCACTCGCGACGTCTCGGGTGAGGGTGTCCAACAAGCGCTGCTGAAGATGCTGGAAGGCACCGTTGCCAACGTGCCGCCCCAGGGCGGTCGGAAGCATCCCGAGCAGCAGTACATCCAGATGGACACGACGAACATCCTGTTCATCTGTGGCGGCACGTTCGTCGGCATCGAGGACATCATCGGCAAGCGGATCGGCAAGCCGAAGATGGGGTTCGCGCAGGTGGCGGCTCACGAAGGCAAGCCGAAGTCGTCGGACCTGCTGCCCCAAGTGACGACGGACGACGTGCTGCACTACGGGCTCATCCCCGAGCTGATCGGGCGCCTGCCCGTGATCAGCACGTTGACCTCTCTGGACGAAGAGGGGTTGATTCGCGTGCTGACCGAGCCGAAGAACGCTCTGGTGCGACAGTATCAGAGTCTGTTCGAGATGGAGGACTCCGAGCTGTCGTTCACCGATGACGCTTTGCGGCGCATCGCACAGCTCGCGCTGGTCAAAGGTACTGGCGCCCGCGGTCTGCGGAGCGTGATCGAGGGGCTCATGTTGGATATCATGTTCGAGCTGCCCGACCAAGAAGCGGGGGCCGCGTACGTCGTGAATGACGGGGTCGTGGACGGTCGCGACAAGCTGTTCAAAATGCCCAAGTCCCGCACGCGAAGTGCCTGAAAAAGGCGCTCGGCCTCGTGCGCCCTTGCCTCTGAAAGCCCGGCTGGTACGCGATGACCAGCCGGGCTTTGTTTCTTTGCACAAGCGGCAAACGGCCCGTCGCGGCAAGGTCGCCTGGCGTTGACGTTCGTGGGGACGCCGCGCGGTCGGGAAAGCGCGGGCGCGACACCGGCCACCGTCGGGTGCGGGTGGGCGGCGGCGCGATCGCCTGCCACGAGCGGGTCAGCCGTTCAATGGCCGGCCGACGGTCCCTGGCGTGCCAGTCCGCGAAGCACTTCGATACCCTGACGCAGGACCGCGTCGGGAGCGGCGTACGAGACGCGGAAGTGCGTGTCACGCTGGCTGAAGACGCAGCCCGGGATCACCAGCAGGTTCTCTTCGATGGCGCGTGCCACGAACTGCGTGCCGGTGCCCCAGGGCGCGCGGGGGAACAGATAAAACGCGCCCCCCGGCTTCGCGATCTCGTAGACGCCGGCCAGGCCGTCCAGCACGAGGTCTCGCTTCTTGTGGTAGTCGGCAATGTGCTGGCCGATGTCAACGTCCATGGCCACGGCTCCCGCCCATTGCGCGGGCTGTGGAGCACAGACGAACGTGTATTGTTGGACCTTGACCATGGTCTCGATGACGTCCGCCGGCCCGTGCACGAACCCCAACCGCCAGCCGGTCATGGCGAAGTCCTTGGAAAACCCGTCGATGACAATGGCCTGATCGTTGAACGCCGCGGGCGAGACGAATGGTTCGTCGTAGCAGAACCGGCTGTAGATTTCGTCGGACACAAGGGCCACGTTGTGCTGCCGGGCCAGTTCCGCCAGCGCCCGAACCTCCTCCAGGCTCGCCGTGGCTCCCGTCGGGTTCGCCGGGCTGTTCACCACGATGAGTTTCGTGCGGCGACTGATGGCGGCGGCCACCCGATCCACGGGGATCCGGAAATCCGGATAGGTCGGGATGAACACGGGAGTCCCGCCGACGAGGCGCGTCAACGACTCGTACATCACGAAATACGGGTCAAAGATAATCACTTCATCGCCCGGGTTGACCAGCGACAACACGGCCAACACCAGGCCGCCGCTTGTGCCCGACGTCACGAACACGCGACGGTCGGCATGCGCGTAGTGACGGTCTATCCGTTCCTGGAGTTTCTCGCGCAGCACGGGCATGCCTTGGCTCAAGGCATAGTTGTTCTTCCCGGACTCGATTGCCTTGATGCAGGCTTCGCGCACTTCCTCCGGCACATCGTAGTCGGGCTGCCCGATCGACAGATTGATTGGCGACCGCATCGTCTGCGCCAAGTCGAAAACCTTGCGGATGCCGCTGCTGTCGAACGCTCGAGTGCGATCCGCAATCCAGGTGCATTTCATGGCGTCCACCCAACGCGGCCCGCGGCCGCAACCAACGCGGGACGGGCTTCCCCGTCCGTCACCGGCGCCCTGACGGCCTGCGAAGGCCGTCCTCCACCATGCGCGCACGGCGCGCACCTTTGTGCGCGTCCGCGCACGTCTCGCCGCCGAGGATTTTACCGCGATCCTCAGAGGCAACCAACCGTGGGACGGGCTTCCCCGCCCGTCGCCGGCGCCCTGACGGCCTGGGAAGGCCGTCCTCCACCATGCGCGCACGGCGCGCCCTGACGGCTGAGACAGTCGCGTTACCGGACGCG